>MDSY01029995.1_pt1 | contig 18216 bp, 16 predicted proteins | sample 811131 | NCBI WGS metagenome assembly MDSY01 (sample SAMN05326643, study PRJNA326480) | marine metagenome | isolation source: seawater | place: Atlantic Ocean: South West | collected 2010
AGATCATCAAAAAATCCGCGGTTATAGGCGGCTATTAAATTTTGATGGCTGTTGTAGGTAAGCTGATCCTGGTCTTCACGGCTCACTCCCCATTCCTTAACCATTAACTCACAGTGCTGGCCCATAGACAGTCCAGTGCGCGGCTCGGCATTGGCGGGTATGGCGGGCACCATAAAGCTGGGCCTGACGCTGGCCAGTGCTTTTAAGCGCTGCCCCAAGGTTTTGGCGCGGTTTAGACGCAGGATCATTTTGCGATATTTTTCATTGAGGGCGATGGGTGCATCGCTAGCGGTATCGGTGCCCCCGGCAATCCCCGAATCAATTTGCCCCAGAGCAATTTTATTGCCCACCAAGATAGCGGCTTCAAGACCGGTGCCACAGGCCTGCTGCACATCATAGGCTGGGGTTTGCAGAGACAGACCTGAGTCCAGAGTGGCTTCTCGAGCCAAATTAAAATCTCTTGAATGCTTCATTACAGCGCCGGCGGCGACTTCCCCAAGACGTTCACCCTCGAGATCAAAACGCAGCACCAGACCTTTTAAGGCGGCGGTGAGCATTTCCATATTGCTGGCGTCGCTATAGGCAGTATTGCTGCGAACAAAGGGAATTCGACTTCCGCCGACAATAGCTACTTTGCGGATCATGGTCATATTGGATTTCCAGTTTTAATGTTGAGTTGTTGTGGATTTATTGTGGAGTGCCGACTAATAAGCTTCAGAATAGGTGATTAGGCGGCATAAGCCAATGACTCTAATAATCTAAAATACTGTCATTGCGGTCAATCCTATTAGGCAGACCGTAGGTAGAATGTAGGCTATATATTTTTAATTTAGGGAAACAACAATGTCTGATACCTATTTGGAACTTGCCAACTCGGCCCTGGGCAAAAAGCTCTTTTCCGCTATGGGGCTTCCAGAACCTGTCACCTTAAGGCGCGAGAATCCGGAGCTACCCCACCACCTGAGTGGGCAGGTATTGGTAGGGGCGAGCTTGGGTGCAGTATTTGCGGATCAAATTGGATCCCTTTTACAGGGCACGGCCATGGAGCTCAGCGACCCTCTCGCAACGGAAAAACGTCACCTTATTTATGATGCCTCGGGCATTGCCACTGCAGACCAAAGTACTGAACTATACGAATTTTTTAATCAGCAGATAAAGTCACTGCCCTCCTGCGGTCGAGTAATTGTTATCGGCTTAGAACCCAGTGCCGCCGAAAATCCAGAGCAGGGTGCTGTGCAGCGTGGTCTGCATGGTTTTATTAAATCCCTGGCCAAAGAGATAGGTCGCAATGGATCCACGGCCAATTTGTTATTGGTGAATAAGGGCGGCGATGCTGCTATCGAAGCGCCTATCCGCTTTTTGCTCTCTGCCGGCTCGGCCTTTATGAATGCGCAGATATTAAGGACGAATGCCCCCGTTGCCTCTATGGAAGCGGACTGGCAGCGGCCATTAGCGGGCAAGACACTGGTTGTTACGGGTGCCGCCCGGGGTATCGGTCTGGCCATTGCCGAGGTGTTGTCACGGGATGGCGCCACAGTAATTGGTGTCGATGTGCCCCAGGCGGAACAAGAGCTTGTCCAGGCGATGGAGCGACTGGGGGGAGTGGCGCTGCCTCTGGATATCACCAGTGACGGCGCGGCCCCTATTCTGCGCAATTTTTGTTCCGCTCAGACTGCGTCTCTGCATGGCATTATTCACAATGCTGGGGTGACCAGAGATAAAATGTTATCGCGCATGACAGACCACCAGTGGAATATGTTGATGCAGGTGAATCTGGGCAGTGTGCAACGGATTAATGCCGCGCTGCTGGAAACTGAGCTGCTCGATAATGGCGGCAAGATTGTTGGTGTGGCCTCGATCAGTGGTATTGCTGGCAATGTTGGACAGACCAATTATGCCTTTTCCAAGTCCGCGGTGATTGGCATGGTCGAGACCTCTGCAGCAGCCTGTGCCGCCCGCGGTATCACCATTAATGCGGTAGCCCCAGGCTTTATTGAAACCCAGATGACTGCAGCGATTCCCTTTGTCACGCGACAGATGGGGCGCAGGCTTTCTTCATTGGGTCAGGGCGGTCTACCTATTGATGTGGCGGAAGTGATTGGCTTTTTTGTTAGCCCACAGGCTGCGGGTATTAATGGCAATGTGCTGAGAGTGTGCGGGCAGAGTATTTTGGGTGCTTAATCAGCCCTGAGGAATAATTAAGAGCATAAAAAATGGCGAGGAGCAAAACTCCCCGCCATTTTTTATGCTTTTTTTTAACTCTGGGTTAAAACGTGGCTTTAAACGCAGCTTTAAACGGAGGCTTAAGCGTGAAGCGCAGCGTTCAGTTCCACGGCGCTCTTGTTAGTCAGGCATTCGACCGCGCCACTCACTGAGTTGCGTCTAAATAGCAGATCGCTTTTGCCGGCCAGATCTCGCGCTTTCATCTTGCCACTATCCTGCTTTTGATCGTCAAGCATGGTGACGATGGTGCCCGCAGTAATATACAGACCGGCTTCAACGGTACAGCGATCTCCAAGGGGAATGCCGAGGCCAGCATTGGCGCCGAGCAGGCATTTTTCACCAATGGCAATCACCATGCTGCCACCACCGGAAAGAGTACCCATAATGGATGCGCCGCCACCGATATCCGAGCCTGCACCGCAGAAAACACCGGCAGAGACACGGCCTTCAATCATATTTGGGCCTTCGGTTCCGGCATTAAAGTTAATAAAGCCCTCGTGCATCACGGTGGTGCCTTCGCCCACATAGGCGCCGAGACGGACTCGCGAGGTATCGGCAATACGCAGACCGCTGGGGACTACGTAGTCCACCATTTTGGGGAATTTATCCACACAGTCCACTGAGATTGGCTGACCAGCCAGACGCGCTTCTAACTGGCGGGCGGGCAGCTCTTCGATATCGATTGCGCCAACATTGGTCCAGGCGCAGTTCTTTAATACACCGAAAATGCCGGTAAGATCCGTACCATGAGGTTTCACCAGTCGGTGAGATAGCAGGTGCAGCTTGAGGTAGCCCTGAGGCACGGAAGTGGGTGCAGTGTTTTCGGCAAAGGCGACAGCGACCACTGGGCGGCTTGAGGCGGCCAGTGAGGCAACGCTGTCGGCCATATCCGAGTAACCATTTTGCTTGAGTGCCGATTGCAGTGCGGCCAATTGCTCGACACTGGGCTCTAAATCTCCATCGGTCAATCCCAGAGTCACTGCGAAAATATCTCTCAGAGTCTGTTCTGGCTGCAACAGCGGCTGCGGATAAAACACCTCCAACCATTCGCCTTTTGAATTCTTGCTGCCAACGCCAATGGCGAAACTGTACAAATTACTCATGCTAGTTCTCTTTTGTTGATCTAAATAATTAATTAAAAATGCTTTGGTAATGCTCGGCTTTAAAGCCAATGGTGATCGCGCCTGCCACATCTAATACGGGGCGTTTGATCATTGCTGGATGCTCCACCAGCAGAGCGGCCACATTGTCACGGGTGGTGGCCTCTTGAATACTTGCATCCAGCTTGCGCCAGGTGGTGCCACGACGGTTGAGAACCGTTTCCCAGCCGGCCTGGGCAATCCAGCCCTCGATCGTCGCGGCGTCAATACCCTCAGCGCGAAAATCATGAAAGTGATAGTCGACCCCCTTGTCGGTCAGCCAATTGCGGGCCTTCTTAATGGTGTCGCAGTTTTTAATCCCGTAGACGGTAACCAATGCCGAAATCTCCCTGTTTTTACTGGCCTCGTATCATAGCAAAAAAGCCGCTTTCGAAAAATCACATTGTGGTTTTAATTGGGCGCAAGAAACGGAGTGTCAAGGGCTGGTCAATGGGCAATAGTTATTTGCCCCAATAAGTGTCAGGATCAATATTATGGATAGTCAAACAGACCAATACTGGCAGGCTGTTATAAGTCGCGATGCGTCTTATGACGGGCAACTCTTCTATGGCGTTATCACCACAGGGGTATATTGCCGACCCTCCTGTGCCGCCCGAACCCCGCTGCGCAAGAATGTCCGCTTTTATCCTACTCAAGAAGCCGCGCAACAGGACGGTTTGCGCCCCTGTAAACGCTGTCGACCCGATACTAACCGAGAGACTACAAAGTCTCTGATGCATGATATCTGCCGCTATATTGAGGGGCACTATCAGCAGCGCCTAACCTTGGCTTTACTGGCCGAGCAGGCAGGCATGAGCTCCAGTCATTTTCAACGGAGCTTTACCGCGGCTATTGGTATGTCGCCAAAAAAATATCAGGATAGCTGCCGCATTAGGCTGTTTAAAAACAGTTTAAAAAAACAGGGCCAAAATGCTGCTACTATCACTGGCGCAATGCATTCCTCTGGCTATGAATCGAGTTCCCGACTCTATGAAAAAATCGACAGGCATATGGGCATGACCCCCAGTACCTACCGCAAGGGCGGTGCCCATGAGCTGATTTCTTATGCTGCAGGGGTCACCAGTCTGGGCTGGGTGATGATCGCTGCCACGGATCGAGGTATCTGTTTTTTGCAGTTTGATGATACCCAAACCAGGTTGCTTGAGCAGCTTAAGTTGGAGTATCCCAAGGCCGATTTTCAGCCCATGCCAGTGGCGGCCCAGCCGCTGTTTGATCAGTGGATGGCTAACCTTAATGGGTTTTTAGAGGGCAGGGTACAGCTCTTGGATCTGCCAATGGATATTCGTGGCACGGCGTTTCAATGTATGGTTTGGGACTATTTAATCAGCATTCCCTCGGGCACCTTGCAGTCTTATACCGAGGTGGCCAATGGTATTGGCAAGCCGAAAGCGGTTCGCGCTGTGGCCAGCGCCTGTGCCAATAATAAAATCGCCATTACTATTCCCTGCCATCGGGTAATCCGTGGCGATGGTAGTCTTGCGGGGTACAAGTGGGGTCTGGCGCGGAAGCGATCGCTGATTGATTTAGAGCGCAGAACCCTTGTCGATCATTGAGCTGCAGGTGGTGCAGCCTTTTCCCTGGCCGCAGTTGCTGCATTACCTGTCATTTCGTCTGGTGCCTGAGTTTGAATCTGTTGAACAAAATCACTATCAGCGGGTTTATGGGGATGGCCTAGTCAGAGTGACCTTTGACCAACCAAAGGGCCTGCTACAGATAAAATCTGATCTTGCAGGGGATCAGCTGGATGATGTGATTGCACGGGTGTCGCGGATATTTCATCCGCAACTCTGTACTAAGGTGATTTATCAGCAGCTAATACCCCATCTGCCGCGATTGGAAAAGACCCTTGGTTTTAGACCTCTAGGTTGCTGGGATCCCTTTGAACTCTGCCTGCGCACCATTATTGGCCAGCAGGTCACTGTAGCAGCGGCCAATACTATTATGCGGCGGCTGATCCAACGCTGTGGAAAGTTAACCCCGGAGACGGTGATCGCTGCTGATCTAACCAATATGGGTATGCCCGGCGCGCGGGTTGCGACCTTGACCGGTTTGGCGAGAGCCATTGTGGAGGGAGATCTCGATCTCTCGCTTGCCTGGCCTGAACTCCGTAGTGCCTTGATCAAGTTGCGCGGTATTGGTCCCTGGACCTGTGATTATTTGGCCATTCGGCTGGGTATGGATGAGGATGCTTTTCCGGAGACCGATGTTGGCCTGATGCGAGCCGCAAATGCTGAGAGTGCAAAGGCATTGCTGGCCAGTGCTGAGCAGTGGCGACCCTATCGCGCCTATGCGGCTGTGAGTCTTTGGGCCTTAGATTAAACCCGCTCTTTAGGGCTTGTGTGCGACAAATGGATTCTTTCTATTGGGATAACAGGTAGTACAGATGTCACAGACACGGCCATCGCAGCCTCTGGCGCTGCAGTATTCCCGGCCATAGAAAATAATCTGCAGATGCAGAGCATTCCAGGTCTCCTTGGGGAAGAGTTTCTTTAAATCTCGCTCGGTGTGAGTAACACTTTTGCCTTTGGTCAGTCCCCAGCGCTGAGCCAGTCGATGAATGTGGGTGTCCACGGGAAATGCCGGGTGACCAAAACCTTGAGACATCACCACGCCGGCGGTTTTATGGCCGACCCCGGGCAGGGATTCCAGTGCTTTCCAGTCATCAGGCACTACGCCGTCATACTGTTCCACTAGCATTTTTGAAAGCACTGAGATAGCGCTGGATTTTTGCGGTGCCAAACCACAGGGTCGGACGATTTTATAGATGCTTTCCACTGGCACATGCTGCATATCAAAGGCGTTGTCAGCCAGACTAAATAGCGCCGGTGTCACCTGATTGACGCGGATGTCGGTGCACTGAGCACTGAGCAATACGGCGACTAAAAGCTCAAAGTTGTTTTTGTGATCCAGAGGTATCGGGGTTTCTGGATAGATCTCATTGAGCTTTTCGAGTATGTAGTCGGCGCGCTGCTGTTTTAGCATTTCCAGTCCCTTAGTTATTTAAATGGTTATCCAACCTAAATCTTCAGACTCTCGACATACTGTTTAATGCGCAGGGCAGCTTCAATACAAACCTCAGTTTCAGCCACCAGTGCCATGCGCACGCGGCCTTTGCCGGGATTGCCCTGTACGGTATCTCGGGATAGATAGCGGCCGGGGAGCAGTGTGACATTTTGTTGGGCGAATAGACCCGCGGCAAACTCAGTGTCATCAATCGGTGTTTCAGGCCACAGATAGAAGCTCGCCGTTGGCTCGGGAAAGGTTAACACGCCACGGAGTATCTCGGTGACCGCAGCGAATTTTTCACGGTACTGGCGGCGATTGTCGATTACGTGACTCTCATCTCCCCAAGCTGCTGTGGAAGCTGCCTGAACGGCCATAGACATTGCGCAGCCATGATAGGTGCGGAAGCGCAAAAAGGCGCTTAGCAGGCTGGCGTCTCCAGCGACAAATCCGGAGCGTAGCCCGGGCAGATTTGAACGTTTCGAGAGGCTGTGAAATGCTACGCAGCGACTGTAATCCTCGCGACCCATAGCGGCGCAGGCTTGCAAGATGCCGGGAGGCGGGCTCTGCTCATCCAGATAGACCTCGGAGTAGCATTCGTCACTGACAATAATAAAGTCGTACTGGTCCGCTAATGCTATCGCCTGTTGCAGTTGCGCGATGCTCATTACTGCACCGGTGGGGTTGCCCGGATTGCAGATATGCAGCAGTTGGCAGCGCTGCCAGACTTCTGCTGGAACGCGACTGAGGTCCGGAATAAACCCATTGTCTAAGGTGCAGTCCAAAAAGTGCAGCTCGGCACCGGCCAGCAGTGCGGCGCCCTCATAGATTTGGTAGAAGGGGTTGGGTGAGACGATTAGTGGCGCATTATTAGCAGCCGTATCCACCATTGCTTGGGTAAAGGCAAATAGCGCTTCACGGGTACCGGTAACCGGCAGCACATTCTGCTCTGGGTCGATACTATTGCTGGGCAGATCGAAGCGCTTTGTGCACCACTGGGAAATCCCTTGGCGCAGAGGCAGACCCCCTTTGGTGGTGGGGTAGACCGCGATCTGATCAATATTGTCGACCAGCGTCTGCTTTACAAAGCCCGGGGACTGGTGCTTGGGTTCGCCGATGGACAGGGCTATTGGCGACAGCTCGGCTGGCGGCACAATGCCTGCCATTAATTCCTTGAGGCGTTCAAAGGGGTAGGGGTGTAGTAAATCTAATTTTGGATTCATTGTTTACTCTTGGTCAAAATTGTCTGTGTCTCTATAGCAGCTACTTAAATGGCGCTTTAAGTAGCCGCTTATTTCCAAACATTCATATTTCGCAGTTTGTATTCTTGGCCTTCTTCCTTGTTGCGCTGATCCAGTTCTGTGGAGATGGCGCTGGTCAGTTCAACGCTGAGTTTTTCGTCAGTCAGTGGCTCAAAGTTGATATCGGTAAGATAGAAAATATCTTCAACTCGCTCTCCAAGGGTTGAGATTTTGGCGTTCAATACGCGCAGCTCAAAGCGTACAAATATCTGTGTCAGATGAGCCAGCAGGCCGGGGCGATCCGGTGTCACTATTTCAAGCACCGAGCTGTTGCTCTCGGTATCCTGACGCATAGAGGCGGTGGTTTTTAGGGCAAAGTTTTTAAGCTGTCGCGGCGTGCGCTGTTGAGTATCCGATGAGATCTCGGTGGGATTCGAAATCGCCTGGTCGAGGCTTTGAATGATTTTAGCGCAGCGCCGACTGTCGTGGCCTATCGGCTGATCGTCCTCGCCGAGCACGTAGAAAACATCAAAGGCACTGCCAAAACTGGTGGTGTGCAGGCGTGCATCCTGAATATTAAGATTGAGCCGATCTAGGGCTCCTGCAATGATGGCAAAGTTATTGTTGCGGTCTTTACAGTGCACAAAAATCTGCGTGGCGATGGGAACCTCGACTCCCACATCTTTGATCAGGATAACCGCTTTTTTAGCATCTTGGTTGGCCAGAATAGCCTTGGTGAACGCTGCCACATCCTCGGCGCTTTCACGTAAAAAGAACTCTTCGTCTACATCGCGCCACACACCGATGGCCTGTTGTTGATCAATATTATCTGCCAGCAACGCTCGTAGTGCTGAATCTTTTGCCTCGCGAACCCAGGCGTCTCGGCTTGTGGGGGCAATGGTTCCCAATTGCAGGGCACGCTTGGTCTCAAAGTAGAGGTTGTGCATCAGCGAGCCTTTCCACTCAGTCCAGAGTCGCGGATTGGTGGCATTGATATCGGCAACGGTCAACACGTAGAGGTAGTCCAGGTGCATCTGGTCCCCGACATGGGTGGCAAACTTATGGATCACATCTGGGTCTGATGTGTCCTCCCGCTGGGAAATGGTGGACATCAATAGATGGTTTTCCACCAGCCATTTAAGCAGGCCGATCTCTTGGGGCTGCAGGCCGTGACGCTGCGCAAAATCGGCGATATCAACAGATCCCAAGGCGGAGTGGTCGCCACCGCGTCCCTTGGCAATATCATGATACAGGGCGGCGATAACAATCAGCTCCCGTCGGCTGAAGTTTTTATAGATATGGGCGGCCACAGGAAACTTGGCTGCCACCGAGGGCAGCGCTAGGCGCCGGACGTTGCGCACTACTTCAAGTGTGTGCACATCAACCGGATAAATATGAAATAGGTCATGTTGCATCTGTCCCACTATCTTGCCAAATTCCGGTAGATAGCCCCCCAGAATACCGTAGCGGTTCATACGCTGAAGCTGATTGGAGAGTTTGTAGGGCGCTTTTAATATGCGCATAAACAGCGCGCGATTGTGCGGGTTGTCGCGGAACCCGTCATCGATAAGACCGCGATGCAGTCTAATCTGACGGATGGTGGAGGCGCGGATGCCCTGGATGCTGTCGTTTTCACCCATAATCGCAAAGAGTTCAAGAAGGGCGGAGGGATGCTCCACAAACACTGACTCGTCTGTGGTATCCAAAAAGTTGTCGCGAACCACAAAGCGTGAATTAATTGTTGTCACAACTTTGGTTTTATTTTTCCGGTAAATCGCTTCATCGAGATACTGCAGCAGTACTTCGTTGAGTTCGCGAACCGACATCACCACCTGATAGTAGCGCTGCATAAATTTTTCTACACCGAGCCGCTCGGCACTGTCTTTATAGCCGAACATCACGGCCAGTTTGCGCTGATAATCAAACAGTAGGCGCTCTTCTGGACGATCGGTGATCAGGTGCAGGCCGTAGCGTACTTTCCAGAGAAACTCTTCATCGCTGCGCACGGTGGCGTATTCTTCTTCGGTCAAAAAGCCTTCGGCAATGAGCAGTGAGCGGCGATGCACCTGAAAGTGACGTTTTGCTGTCCAGTTAAACACCTGAATATCTCTAAGGCCCCCCGGGGCTTCTTTAATATTCGGTTCGAGGTTGTACTCGGTGTCGCCATGCTTGCGATGACGGGTTTTCTGCTCGTCTATTTTGCCGTAGTAAAACTTTTCTGAGTCCCAGATCTTCTTTGGTCCGGTCTTGGTTTTGAGTTTTTCCAGCAGCCCTTTGTCGCCCACTAGCAGCCGGGTTTCCATAAGGTTGGTGGCAACGGTGATATCGCCCCGGGCTTCATCGACACATTGAGAGACACTGCGGGTGCTGTGCCCGATCTTGAGCTGGATATCCCAGAGAAAGGTCAAAAACTGTTCGATGCTCTGGCGGTAACGGCTGGGTTTGTCCCGGCGCATTAGAATCAGCAGGTCTATATCGGAGTGCGGGTGCAGTTCACCGCGGCCATAGCCACCCACTGCGATAAGGCTGATATCTGCTTCCCATTCAAAGCGATTCCATGCATGGCGCAGAATCAGGTCGGCAAAGTGGGCGCGCTCGTTAACTAGCTGGTGAGCGTTCTCACCCTCATGAAAGCGCTTATCGAAATGGTCGTTGGCGCATCCCAGTGCGGCGCGAAATACGTCGATAGGATCGCCATTTTCGATATCCGCAACAAAGCGATTCTCATCAAAGAAAACTGGCACGAGGTAGGTTTTTGGATGCATGGTTAGTCTTTCTTATAGGGTTCTTCGTTGCGCGCTGTAAGGACTTCAACGCCGGTGCTGGTAACCACGAGGGTGTGTTCCCACTGTGACGAGAGACGGCCATCGCGAGTTTCAACGGTCCAGCCATCGGATTTCATTTTGGTGCTGTACTTGCCGGCATTTACCATTGGTTCAATGGTAAAGGTCATGCCTTCCTCTAACACCAGTCCGGTGTCGGGCTTGCCGTAGTGCAGGACCTGTGGCTCTTCATGAAACTCCATGCCGATGCCGTGACCGCAGTAGTCGCGAACCACTGAATAGTAGTTGGCTTCAGCATGGGTCTGAATAACATGGCCAATATCCCCGAGACGAACGCCGGGCTTTACCATATCGATGGCTTTATACAGGCACTCTTGAGAGATATCGATCAAACGCTGAGCGTGGGGGGCGACATCGCCGACCACATACATCTTGCTGGTATCGCCATACCAGCCTTCCTTAATGACGGTGACATCAATATTGATAATGTCGCCGTTTTTGAGAATTTTTTTCGCTGAGGGAATACCGTGACAGACCACCTGATTGACCGAGGTGCAGACGGATTTTGGGAACCCGCGATAGCCGAGGCAGGCGGGGATGGCTTTTTGCACATCCACTATATGATCGTGACAGATTTTATCTAGCTCTTCGGTGCTAACACCGGGCACAACATACTGGCCAATTAGCTCGAGGACTTCAGCGGCTAGGCGTCCGGCAACGCGCATCTTGGCGATATCATCCGCGGATCTAAGTTTTATGCTCATGGTTGGCCTTCATCTGTATAAAGTGGTGGCTATTGTACGCATCAAACGGGCATTCGGGGAGTGCCTTTGGGCGTTCTGAGTAAACTATTCACCCCGCTGACAATATTTTTTCTTTGGTCTTGGGGCTGGCGGCCTGCAAGCCCCTTGCAAAACTCCAGTCCAAGGCCCGTGGATGATCCTCTAGGGCAACTGATTTGCACGCATTTTTGCTTTGATTAGGCCACTCAATATGGTATAAAGCGCGCCGTCTGATGAGATGTCTCAACAGGCGGTTATTAAACTAAACTTTTTTTAAACGACACACACGTTCCGACACAGTGATCTGGGTGCCTAAAAGCGCGATTCTGGCTTGAATGGTTGATTTACTGGGGTACGTGGAGGCTTAACCCCTAAAAGGAAAAATTATGTCTTCTGTAAGTATGCGCGATATGTTGCAGGCTGGTGTTCACTTCGGTCACCAAACCCGCTTCTGGAACCCAAAGATGAGCAAGTTTATCTTTGGCTCACGAAACAAAGTTCATGTTATCAACCTTGAGCAAACTGTACCGGCTTTCAATGAAGCACTTGAAATCCTCCGTGTAGAAGCTGCCAAGGGCAATCAAATTCTTTTTGTTGGCACCAAGCGTGCTGCACAAAAAATCCTCAAAGAAGAAGCTGAGCGTTGCGGCATGCCTTTTGTCAGCCATCGCTGGTTGGGTGGTATGTTGACCAACTACAAGACCATCCGTGCTTCTATCCGTCGTTTCCGCGATTTGGAAACTCAGGAAGCCAATGGCACCTTTGAGCGTCTGACCAAGAAAGAAGTTCTGATGCGCACGCGCATGAAGGACAAGCTGGAAAATTCAATCGGTGGTATCAAGGATATGAACGGCTTGCCCGACATCCTTTTTGTTATTGATGTTGATCACGAGCGCATTGCTATCAACGAAGCCAACAAGCTGGGTATTCCAGTAGTCGGTATTGTTGACACCAACAGCAACCCTGATGGCGTCGACTACGTAATCCCCGGTAACGATGATTCTATCCGCGCTATCAAGCTTTATGCTGCTTCTATTGCCAATGCTGTACTTGAAGGCAAGGCGCAGTCTGCTGCAGTTTCTAGCAAAGATGAGTTTGTTGAAGTAGCTGAAGAGGCTGCGCCAGCAGTTGAAGCAGCTCCGGCAGCTGAGGAAGCTCCGGCGGCTGAAGCAGCTCCAGCAGCTAAGGAAGCAGCGGCTGAGTAGTCGTAGCAACCTACTGTATGCAACATCAAAGGGGGCCAGAGCCCCCTTTTTTAAAAACTAATTTTATGATTTTGAGAGGAATACAATGGCACAGGTAACAGCGTCCTTGGTAAAAGAGCTGCGCGATCGCACGGGTCTCGGCATGATGGAGTGCAAGCGTGCACTGGCTGAGTCTGATGGTGATATCGATAAGGCAATTGAAGAGCTGCGCAAGTCTAGCGGCATGAAAGCAGCTAAAAAAGCTGGCCGTACCGCAGCTGAAGGTCTGGTTGCAGTCAAAGCTGAGAATGGCTATGGACAGATTGTAGAAGTTAACAGTGAAACTGATTTTGTAACCCGTGATCTGGGTTTCCAAGGTTTCGTTACCACGGTTCTGGATGCAAGTTTTGCCTCCAAGCAAACTGATATGGCAGCCGTGATGGCTGGCGATCTTGAAGCTGCTCGTGAAGCACTGGTTCAGAAATGTGGTGAGAATGTCTCTCCTCGGCGTCTGGCTAGCATCGAAGCGCCAGTTGTTGGCGGCTATGTTCACAGCAACATGCGCATTGCGGTTATCGTCGGTCTAACCGGTGGTGACGAGGCTCTGGCACGTGATGTGGCTATGCATATTGCAGCGGTTAACCCAGCAGTGGTTAGCTCTGACCAGATGCCTGCGGATGTAATCGAAGCCGAGCGCGCTATCTTTATTGCTCAGGCCGCTGAGAGTGGCAAGCCTGCTGAAATCGTTGAGAAAATGGTTCAGGGTCGTGTCAGCAAGTTCTTAAAAGAAAGCAGCCTGGTCGACCAGCCTTTCGTTAAGGATCCCGATATGACAGTGGGTAAGCTGGTTGCTGCCGGTGGTGCTACTATTGTTGACTTCACGCGCTTTGAAGTAGGCGAAGGCATCGAGAAAGACGAAGTTGATTTTGCCGCTGAAGTTGCTGCACAGGTTCAGGGTGCTAACTAAGACAAACTAAACTCCACAAAGGGTTCCAATATGCCATTAGCTGGAAAAGAGAAAAAGTATAAGCGCATTCTCCTTAAACTCAGCGGTGAAGAGTTAATGGGAGAGGAGGGCTTCGGGATAGACCCCAAGGTTCTCGATCGTATGGCGCTTGAAATTGGCCAGCTAGTGGGTATTGGTGTTCAGGTCGGTCTGGTGATTGGCGGCGGCAATCTGTTTCGTGGCGCTGCTCTCAACGAGGCCGGCATGGACCGTGTAACCGGCGACCATATGGGGATGCTGGCCACGGTGATGAATGCATTGGCTATGCGCGATGCACTTGAGCGAACCAATATCTCGTCCCACGTGATGTCGGCAATTCCCATGAGTGGTGTTGTCGAGCACTATGATCGCCGTCGCGCGATTCGCTATTTAAAAGATGGCGACGTGGTTATTTTTGCAGCCGGTACCGGCAACCCTTTCTTTACCACCGACTCAGCCGCCTGTTTGCGCGGTATTGAGATCGAAGCTAATGTTGTACTCAAAGCCACTAAAGTCGATGGCGTCTATTCTGCGGATCCCATGCTCGATCCCACGGCCGAACTCTATGATCATCTCACCTATGATGAGGTGCTAGATAAGAAGCTCGGGGTTATGGATCTCACCGCCATCTGTCTCTGTCGCGAACATAATATGCCACTGCGCGTTTTCCGCATGTCCAAACAGGGCGCACTGCTCAATTTGGTCGTCGGCGGCGTCGAGGGCACGTTGATCGAAGAGGGTGAAAAATGATTAATGAATTAAAAACTGAAGCTAACACCCGCATGACCAAAGCTATTGAAGCTCTTGGTAATGCGTTTAATAAAATTCGTACTGGCCGTGCTCACCCGAGCCTTTTAGATGGCATCACTGTCGATTACTACGGTGTCAGTACACCCTTAGCTCAGGCCGCATCGATTGTTATCGAAGATGCCCGAACACTCTCTCTGACCCCATGGGAAAAGAGCCTGGTGCCCGAGATTGAGAAGGCGATTCTGAAATCTGACTTGGGTTTGAATCCGACCACTGCAGGATCGGTGATTCGCCTTCCACTGCCAGCTCTGACCGAAGAAACCCGTAAAGTGTATGGCAAGCAGGCTAAAGCTGAAGCCGAAAACGGCCGTATTTCAGTGCGCAATGTGCGTCGCGATGTGTTGTCGAGCCTGAAAGCGCTGCAAAAAGATAAAGACATCAGCGAAGATGAAGAGCGTAAAGGTCAGGACGATATCCAAAAGATCACTGACAGCTTTATTGCCCGCATCGACGAGGCTCTGGTGGCCAAAGAAAAGGACTTGATGGAGATATAGTCTCCATGGTGAAACCTCTGATGGTAGATTCCAGTTCAGACTCAAGCTCAGGTAACGAGAGCTCGACCCACCCGCTAAAGCATATTGCGATGATTATGGATGGTAATAATCGCTGGGCTAAACAGCGTGGGCTCTCCGGTATAGCCGGTCACGAGGCCGGTGTTGAGCGCATTCGCGATATTCTGCGCGCCGCCAAAGAGCGGGGCGTTGAAGCGGTGAGTCTATTTGCCTTTAGCAGCGAGAACTGGAAGCGCCCAGAGCTTGAAGTACGTGGCCTGATGTCACTGTTTTCCTCCTACCTTAAAAAAGAAGCCAAGAAACTTCGTGATGACGGTGTGCGCCTGCGGGTAGTGGGCAATCGCAGTCGTTTTAGCGATCGTCTCAAGCGATTGATTGCCGATGCCGAGGGCATTACTGCCAGCGGCCAGTTTACTCTGGTACTCTGTGTCGACTATGGTGGCCGTTGGGATATTGCTAATGCCGCGCAAAAGATTGCCTCAGAGGTTCAGATGGGGCGTTTAAGGCCCACTGATATCAGTGAAGCCACAGTGGATAAGTTTCTCCAGACCACCGGTCTGCCAGATCCCGACCTCTGTATACGCACCGCTGGGGAGCAGCGTATCAGCAATTTCCTGCTCTGGCAGATGGCCTACACCGAGTTTTATTTTGCCGACTGTTACTGGCCGGACTTTGATTCTGCCGCCCTGACAGTCGCTATAGATGAATATTATTCTCGTCAGCGACGCTTTGGCCTGCGCGATGGTGTCGATGATCTTCCCTCCCGAGGAGTTTTAGAAGATGTTTAAACAGCGCGTAATTACTGCGGTCATCTTGGTACTGGGCTTTTTAGGGCTGCTGTTTAGCTTGAGTTCTCTACACTTTTCTCTGGTGGTGGCACCCATCGTGCTGCTCGCAGGTTGGGAGTGGGGCAATCTGATGGGTATCAGCGCGACTCGCCATCGGCTGGCGTATATCGCCCTGCTGGCCCTAGCGCTGGCAGCAGCCGCTCTGGGCTTAAACCTCTTTGCTAGTCTCGATGTGGCTATGGCGCAGAACCTCTGTCTCGCGGCATCGATTCTCTGGGCGGTTATTTTTCTCTGGGTGCAGGGCTATCCCTCCAGCGCCATACTCTGGTCGCCACGACCGGTGTTGGGTCTGCTGGGGCTGTTTTTACTCTCTATTACCTGGGTTGCTATTGCCTTGATCGTGCATCTGCCCCACGGCGCATGGCTGTTGCTGTTTGCGGTAGTGGTGGTGGCTTTAGCGGATATTGGCGGCTATGTGGCGGGTAATTTATTCGGCAAGCACAAGCTGGCAGTGTTGGTCAGTCCCGGCAAAACCTGGGAGGGCTTCTTTGGTGGCATTTTCCTGCAGTGCGTCTTGATTGTCCTGCTCAGCCAGTTTATGCCGCAACAAATCACTCTCACCATGTTAGTGGCGCTGGTAATTCCTGTGTCTCTCTATTCAGTGCTCGGTGATCTCTTCGAAAGCATGGTCAAACGTCACAGCGGTGTTAAAGATAGCGGTAATATCCTGCCAGGGCACGGTGGGGTGCTCGACCGAATCGATGGTCTAATCGCCGCGCTGCCGCTCTTCGCGTTACTGTTCCTGCTGTTGAGCCCCTTTTAAATTATGCAAATGATTAGCCTGCTCGGTGCAACCGGATCTATCGGTGTTAGCACTCTGGATGTGATTGCTCGACACCCGGATAAATATGCCATTTATGCCCTGACTGCCTACACCCAAGTAGACAAGTTAGCAGAGCAATGTCAGCAGTTTAATCCCAAATTTGCCGTTGTTGGCGATGCCGTGTCAGCTGAGCGGCTGCAGGTTAAGCTGCGCGCCTGTGGCTGTGATACTGAGGCTCTATACGGCTTAGAGGCACTCTGCCAAGTGGCCAGTGATGCCGCTGTGGATACTGTGATGGCGGCAATTGTCGGTGCCGCGGGTCTGGTGCCGACTCTGGCAGCAGTGAAGGCTGGCAAGAAGATATTATTGGCCAATAAAGAAGCCCTGGTTATGGCCGGCGGGCTGTTTATGCAGGCGGTGGCAGATTCCGGTTCGGTGTTGCTACCCATCGATAGCGAGCACAATGCCATATTCCAATGTCTGCCCAGTGATTATGGTCGCTCAGCGGATAACGGCGTTAAAAAGCTATTGCTCTCAGCCTCCGGTGGACCGTTTCGTGGCTGGACTCTAGAACAGATGCAAAGGGTTACACCAGATCAAGCCTGCGCCCATCCCAACTGGAGTATGGGGCGCAAGATCTCGGTGGATTCGGCCACGCTGATGAATAAGGGGTTGGAGCTGATTGAGGCCTGCTGGTTATTTGCCGTGCCAGAGCGCTCCATTGATGTGATTGTGCATCCACAGAGCATTATTCACTCACTGGTGCAGTACAGTGATGGATCGGTTCTCGCGCAACTGGGTAACCCGGATATGCGCACACCGATCGCCCATGCCTTGGCCTGGCCCCAGCGGATCGGTTCCGGTGTCGCCAATCTAGACCTCTTTGATATTGCACGGCTGGACTTTGAACAGCCTGATATGCAAGCTTTTCCCAGCCTGGCCATTGCTCGAGCTGCGGCTCAAGCAGGTGCCAATGCGGCGGCTATAATGAATGCAGCTAACGAAGTTGCAGTTCAGGCGTTCCTCGACCAGCGCATTGGCTTTACCCAGATTGCCGAGATTGTCGAGCAGACGTTAAACAGTCAGACAGTTTGTGAACCAGAATCACTTGAAGCAGTCCAAGAGTCCGACAGCGAAGCGCGCCTCTTTAGTAGTACGCTTATCAAAAGCCTGGAGAAATAATATATGGATCTTTTGCAGACAATTTTTTTCACCCTTATTGCCCTCGGTGTACTGGTCAGTTTTCACGAGTTTGGGCATTTTTGGGTGGCCCGGCGCTGCGGCGTTAAGGTGCAGCGCTTCTCCATTGGCTTTGGCATACCGCTGTTGCGCTGGCGAGATTCTCAGGACACCGAATTTGTTATTGCGGCGCTGCCTTTGGGCGGCTACGTAAAAATGCTCGATGAACGGGAAGGAGAGGTGGCTGCTGAAGATCTGCCCGGCGCCTTTACTCAGAAGACTGTGTGGCAGCGTCTGGCAATTGTCGCCGCAGGCCCCTTGGCCAACTTTCTGCTGGCTATAGTGGCGTTTTGGATCGTATTTCTCGCCGGTGAGCGCGGTATAGCACCGGTTGCCGGTTCTGTTATCGGTGGTTCACTCGCCGAGCAGTCAGGCTTTGAGCCGGGCACTGAAATTGTCGCGGTCAATGGTCAGCGCACCAATACCTGGGCTGCGGTATCCCGCCAGCTGTTTGGCTATATAGGCACCAGTGGCGATATTCCCCTGACCGTGACGTATGCCGATTCCAATATCGAGTATGAGTTGGCAGTGCCGGTAACTGCTTGGTTGCGAGAAGCTGCCGAACCTTCGCCACTGCGGGAACTGGGTATTACCCCTCCCTTTGAACTGGAGGCCTTGAGTTTGGGTGCTGTTTCCGAAGAGGGTGCTGGCTTTGCTGCAGGGCTTCGAGAAGGCGACCGACT
>MDSY01103501.1_pt1 | contig 18208 bp, 18 predicted proteins | sample 811131 | NCBI WGS metagenome assembly MDSY01 (sample SAMN05326643, study PRJNA326480) | marine metagenome | isolation source: seawater | place: Atlantic Ocean: South West | collected 2010
CCAGCATGGCGGCTTCGAAATCCGCGACGAAAATGATCCAGCACGCGCGTTCGCCGTCTGTGACGCGGGAAACATTCGGGACGCTGGACATCGACGCTTCTCTCGCCGCGTTTGAGCTCACTGCGCCGCGAGCAGCTGAAAATAAAAACACGAAGGTGGACGGCGCGGCGCCGTTGATGTTCGCGGACCTGGCGCCCGCGGGGGTGAGCAGTGTACGCGTAGCCCCGGCGCCCAGGAGCATGATCGCGCAGAGGGGAAGCGGTGGTGCTGGCGCGGCGAGTGGCGTCAACATCGGCTTCCCGTCGTTCCATCAGGCGTACGGCCACATGGCGCAGCCGCACAACCATGCGCCGATGCAGCAGCAGCCCATGATGCGCACCGCCTCGGGCGGCTTGCCGCAGTATCCCGGGGAACAACCAGGGGGGTTCCACCAGCAACCTCAGCAACCTCAGCAGCAGTATCAACAACACAACCCTGCGCTCGCTAGACCTGGAAACCTGGGACACACCGTGTACGACACACGGCAAACGCACTCCCCCCCCCCCCCCGGGTCGCCGCCGCCGCAGGACTGGGCTAAGTTCGACGACTCGGCGGTTGAGCGGCGGCCGGTGAGGAATGCGCCCGCGCCCGTTATCGCGCAACAACCGCAACCTCTACCCGCGTCCATCGCACGGCAACTCATTCCTATTGAACCTATGGGAACTACTGTTACCGGTCCATCCGATGCGAACGCGATAATCGCCATGCCTGTGCAGCAGGAAGGGGAGAAAGGGGTACGCCAACTGGAGTACGCGGCGCCTGTTCAAGCGCCGGCGTTTGACGAGATTCCCTTTGGGGCAATAGCGTTCGGCAAGCGCGTCGGTACGGGGGCGTTTGGAGAGGTGTTGAAAGCTACCTATCAGGGCACGGATGTTGCAGTGAAAAGGCTCCGACTCGACCCGAGCCAGCCCCAGGCTGCCGAGGATTTTCGACGGGAATTGAGAGTGCTGTGCGGATTGCGCCATCGACACGTGGTGCAATTTTTAGGCGCGTGCACGACCGGCCCGGATTTGTGTTTAGTGATGGACTTCTGCGGGTTCGGGAGTTTGTACGGCGTGCTTCACAACCGACGGCAGAACATCACCGCGGCGCACGTGTTGCGCTGGATGGCGGACACGTGCCGTGGGATGATGTATTTGCACTTCAGACGGATTATTCACAGGGACATAAAGAGCGGGAACTTACTGCTGGACGACTCAGGGGTGATTAAGGTTGCTGATTTTGGACTGGCGCGAGCGCATGGGCCGACGAGTAATTTATTGACTCTGGTAGGTACGTATCCCTACATGGCGCCTGAACTGCTGGATTCGCAACCCTACAACTCCTCAGTGGACGTGTACTCGTTCGGGGTGGTGATGTGGGAGTGCCTGACCAGGGACGAACCGTTCCGGGGGTGCTCGCCCATGCAAATCGTCGCCACGCTGATGCGCGGCGAGCGCCCGAAGCTTCCGGAGAAACCCGCGTTGCCCACTTCGTATGTTAAGTTGTTAACCGAGTGCTGGGCGACGCAGCCTGAACGACGGCCCTCGTTCGGCCAGGCGCTGGAGCGGCTGCTGGGCATAACAGCGGCGATGCGCGCCGCGGAGGGGGAACGGTAACGGTAGTGATTTTTATAATTACGAAGTGTTGTTTTATTTGGGACGCAGGGAATCTTCGATCGCGTCCGCCACTAGGTGCGTCGCTCCACACTGGACACGCGGCACCTTCCAGATCTCGTCCCTTTTCATGGTTCGTAGACCATAGTAATCTCCAGTCAATTTCGGGTGCAACTCGGAATTCGCCAACTGTTTCGTTCTTCATACCAAGGCGCGCACCACCATGTCGCTCGCCGCGCTCGCCGCTCCAGCGGCGGCACCTCGAGCGTTTCGGGCACATCTTGTGCCCAAGGGGTCTCAAGCGTCGTCGCATCCGTGGCGCCGCACGTGGAAGCCCTCCCGCGTGCCCTCCCGCGGCACATTAAACTGGAGTGTTTCCGCGCACGACGCTGAGACGCGTGAAGCCCACGACCCGAGCACGTCCGCCCCCGCGGGCACGTTATCCATCATCGACAGCACGGACGACGTGTTCTCGGAGTTTTGTGATGCGCAGGTGGAGCTCGTGGCACGTGCGTTGGGTAGAGGCGCGCGGTGCATGTTGTACCTCCGAGCGTCCGGCGTGGATGGGGAAAACTTGCAGCTCACGGAGGTTGCGTCTTATCCCCCGTCGCAGTCGCGGTTCCACTTCAACGAATTCGAGATGGCTGGCGATACAGACGACATCCCTGTCGATGCGTTCCAAGGCGCCGCGAGTAGTTTCACGGACTCGCTCGGGGGCGTTGACGGGGTAAAGGGGGAGGATTTCCGCAAAGATTTTAGCGGTGATTCTAATGGTCACTCAACAAAACAAAAAAACACGTCAATCACGCTGACGGGCGGCGGCTCCGTGGATGACGGCGACGGTGTGTACAGCGGCCAAGGCATGACCGCCGCGGAGGCGCTGCTGGTGAAGCAGCGGGTTTTCGCACTTCCAAGCACCAACGCGTTGGTGGTGCCGCTATCGCGGGACGACATTTTACTCGGATTGCTGGTCGGCGAGATGCCCGACTCGGGCGGCTGGAAGGGCAACAGCGCACGGACGCGGAAGGAACGCGAGCGGAAGCGGAAAGACGAAAGAAAAGAAGATGGTAGCGACACGCTCGTAAACATACTACCCGAAGTCGAAGTGCTAAGTGCGTCGTCACTGGAAGATGTCGACGGTATCGACGACTCCGGAAGCGACGTTAGAAAGACGCAGGAAGCGCAGGACACGGCTGAGAAGTTTGGCGACCGGCGACGCGGAGCGCTGGCCGCCGCCGCTCGGTCCGTGGTCGCGGCGTGGGCCATGCACCGCCGCGCGGACTACGCCACTGCGGCGGCGATGCGGAGCGATGAGCGAGTGGAAGGGTTCACCACCGCAGCCAGGGAGCCGTTAACCGTTTTGCGAACCCTAGGGGGTATGTTATCGTCGCACTTGAAAAAAGACACGCCCTCCAAAGACATGGCGGAAGCCATCGTCGCGCAAGGCGACGTGTTGGCGCAACTCTCCTCGGAGCTGGAATCTGCGCTGTACCCTACACACGTCGTGCAGGAAGTCACCGCGCCCCTTGGGAATAATCATGGAGGGAAACAAAAAGGGCTTGGTGGAGGTTCGTTGCCCGCGTTGCCGGCGCCGAAGAGTTCTGGCTTAAAAATAAAAAAACCGCAGAGCACCACGGCGACGTCGGAGGCGTTGGCGCTGGGCGAAATCCCTTCGTGTGATATCACCCCAATCATCGCGGGCTTGTTAGCATCAGCAGAAGTCATGGCCAAGCCCACTGGCGTGACGATGACCGCGACGTTTCCGGACGGGGATACCTCCGCGTTGGTCAAGGCGGACCCGAGGGACGTGCGGGAAACCCTGGCGCTAGTAATCGACGCTGCGCTCGTCGCCGCGCCGACCAACGGGAACGTGGACGTGCTCGTCAGGGCGAACGGGGGACAGAAAGGCGGCGTTGTGATCGCAGTGGGCGTTACAGTACCACAAGGCGGGCTGAGTACCGATCCAGAAAGTAAAAACTCAGGTGACGTGCCGTACGAAACGCTCCCCGCCGGCGCGTTCGCCGCCGCCGCCGCAACGCAAAGTGTTGGAGACTTGAGTTACTTATTCTCGGAAACCTCAATCGCCGCCAACGCGATCGCCACGAGAGCCGCGAACAAAGCCCCTGTATCTGTGAGACGTGCACCGTCTGTCGATTCCTTCACAGCGCAAACCATGCTCTCGGAGACGCCAAGTCTTCAAATAGCGCGGTCGCTGGTGGAAGGCGCGGGGGGTATTTTTCACGTCCTGCCGTCGCTGCCGCCGGCGATCGGCAGAGTCGAGATGTGGCTCCCCGCGGCAGAGGTGGAGCAGGATTTGGAGGATGACTTGTTTTTTGAAGACGAAGAAACGGTCATGGAAAGCGTCAACGATACCGTGGACGTGTATAGCGCGTAGCTTATTTATGAATGACAACGGAGGGTACTCTCGTCATTGCTCTCGACGCGTCTTTTCGTGAAGGAAAAGCGTATGTTCTTCCAACACATAATTTACTTCTTGCTTACTTCAGGTTGTCCATGCCTCTCTTGATGAGCGCGGCTCCCATCGCGACGTTGGCGACCATGTTGCCGTACTTAAACGCTTCCGGGGCGGGGCCTCCGAAGTCTTCCTTAAGGTCCATGTTCCCGAGACCGGCGGCGATGCCGAAGGCGGTGGCGCCGTTGATGATGTCCAGCTTGGCCTTGGTGGGCTTGTCCGCAGAAAGGCCGACGATCGAGGTGGCCACTTGCGACGCGCCCATGACGCCGAGGAAGCGGAACAACTTGCAGGATTGCTTGGCTTCCACCATCTTGGGCATAATGGGCTCCCAGGCTCTGCGTTGGAAGAAAGGAGAGGTGCGATGGTCAGCGACGGTCCGGTCCGATTGGCGTTTCGGAAAATTAGGATGTCGAATTGCGTTAGATATTTTTGTTGCAGACGAAAGACAGGTGGGGACGTACGAAGGCATGAGCATGTTGCCCACGGCGTACGGCGCGTTGTACGCGATGTGGATCTTGTCGAGAAGGTCGCCGGACATAGTGAGGTAGGGGTAGGGAAGTGGTGCGGAGCGCGGGGGGGAATGAATACTGTCGATCGCAATCCGGAATAACGTGAGTTTTACTGCCTGACGCGGCAACGAAATTTGAGCCAATCAGCGTGCTCTTAAGTTATAGACGGTGAAAAAAAGGGACAAAGACACTTCGAGGTATTCTCTTGGTTTAGGGTTTAACTGGGGATCAAAAGAAGTGAGCTCCCGCCGACCGTCGCGGAGTGACACACAGCACTTGTCAATTCATTTGATATTGGTATTAAAAGTAATAGGTAACGGTGTGCGAACACACCCAAGAGTCGCTTTACTGCTTTCAGCCAAGCTCACGTTTGGTCCGCCGACGACGCGAAATCTTACAGGGTGAAATTATTTTGAGAAGTTGATGTCTCAAAGTCCAACCTCCCCCTTACTGCGAATTGTTCCTTTGAATGTTCGCCAAAGAAAAGAATTCACGTTCTAACGCGAATGCGCGTCCGCGATCGTGTTGAACGACGGCGCGGGCGAGGGCGTGCGCGGTTTTTCCCCCATCATGTTCTGCAGGTCGGAGAGATCCGAAACGCTCGGGTGCGATTCCATGTTGATTTCGGGGTGGTCCGCGAGGTTGCTCTCCTCACCTCCGGGGATCCACAGGCACACGTTATTCCGGTGCGCCACTGATTCCGCGCCTGAATACCCGACGATATCGAAGAAATCGTCAGAATTCGCGCCAATGAGTTTCTTGCATTCGAGACTCGAATAGTTCACGATGGCTCGGCCAAACTCTCGCAAATCTCCCTCCTCGCCGCTGTCGTCGATCCCGTTATCCCTGGTGAACAGCGGTACGCTCTCGTCGCTCTCAAACTCCCCCTCCACGCTCACGATGTGCGTCCCCACCAGCGACTTCTCGTTATTCAACGCAATCTCGGCTTTACTGTTGACGATGATTTTTCCCGCCGCGGGTTTCTGTAACAAGATCCACCGCTTGCGCCCTATCAACGGCTGGCTCACCGCCAGGAAAAGAGTGCCATACGCGGCGCCATCCACCACCACGGACGTAAGCTCCTCGATTCTGTTGCTGTGCATCACAACGGTGTGGCATCCACTTGCAGTGGCCAACCTCGCCGCGGCAATTTTAGTAGCCATGCCCCCGGTGCCGAAGTTGGAACCGGCGCCCGCGCTCGTGTCGACGTCCAAGTCATCGATGTTCTCGACGAGCGGAATAATAGTAGCGTTCGGGTCTGAATTAGGATTGCCCGTGTACAGACCGTCAACGTCAGTCAGGAGGAATAGATAGTCGGCATCCGCTAAACTCGCAATGTGCGCAGACAACGTGTCGTTGTCCCCGAACTTCAAGTCCTGCATCGCCACAGTGTCGTTCTCGTTGACGATGGGTATGATGTTTTTACTGAGCAGCGCTTGAAACGTTCGTTGCGCGTTTAGATATTGCGTCCGGTCCATCAAGTTGTCCAGGCTCACCAAAACTTGCGCGATTGGCTGGGAAACTGACGTGAAGAAGTCGTCATACATGCGCATCAAACGGACCATGCCTACCGCGGCCATCGCCTGCTTGCCCGCTAAATCCTTGGGCTTTTCCTGGGATAGTAGTAGACGAGAAGAGAGGGTGAGTGATTTGTTTTGGTTTTTGGAAGATTTTTGTCAACTCGTGTCGAGAAGTTGGTGTCAACTTCCGAAACAGCGCCGGCGAGAAATTCGACGCGGGAGGCGGCGCGTGCGGTTCGGTTTTGGGGTGGTGTATGGGGTGGAGGTGGGTGGAGGTGAGTATATTCGTTAGTTTGTAACCCCCTGGATCTACTTACCGCGCCCAGGACTTGGCACCCCGCGCCCACCGCGCCTGAAGTCACCACGATCACGCGGCATCCGGCTCGGCTCAAATCGGAGCACGCCTCCGCCAGCGCACCGAGCATGGAGAGGTGCAGGTGCCCTTTCCTCAACAAACTGCTCGTCCCGACCTTGATCACGACGACTTTGTGTTTGCGATCCGCTTTGCCTACCCGCGGACCAGCTGCGGGAGATGTATTCGTATTCATGTTGCTGTGCATGCTTGCCCGTGATGGGGAAGTGGCCATCGGGGAAACAAGGCAGTTCGTTGTCGAGAGAAAATCTCTGTGGTGGACGGCGGCGGATTTTTGAGTCACAGACCATAAGAATCTCCATATAAAACAACTGGCATCCATATGTTTCTTTTAGAGACTAATAACAGGGGTGCGACCATTTGGCCAAAGTTGCTCTCCTTCTTGTCTCCTCCTCCAAGAAAAAACCGAAGGACTCGAAAATGAAATCAGAAGAGCGACCTCGCTCAGTGTGATTCCCAGGCGGTCGCGCACGGGCCACGCGCGGAGGAACAGCGCGATGACGGCCATGGCGATCGCGGTGGACCTTGTAGCGACAGTGTCGCAGACCCAAACGAAGGCTGGCGAGTCCATGGACACGACGGGGATGCGCCGCGGGGTGCACGAAACCAACTGCACGCATCTCACTTCGTTTTTCGAAACAAAAGAAGACCGTGAGACACTCGCGGTGCTAGCGCGGTGCTGCGTGGAGAACACACAGGGGTTTGGCGGCACAGGGACGATGGTACGTGGGAACATCGATGACCTCGACACTTCTGAATCCCAGCACACGAGCACGTCTTGTTTCTGATTGAATATCACGAGTCTCGTTGGGACTGAAACCAACAATGAATCCCTCATCGATTCTTAACAATTAACATTAATTAACCCCCGACCTCCGCCCATTCATCCTCCGCTTAAATACTCCAGGCGTGTCTTGACTGCTCTATGCTGTGCAGTCGTGAAGAGACGAAGGAACACGCATCAACAACCGACGTTCCGTGCCGCGGCGGTTTCATCGACACGAAACGTCGCGATTTGTTTTGTTCGTTTTGCGACGCGTTTACGCAGGACGCGCGCTTCGACAAAGCTGTGCGGGGCGCGCTCGAGCTGAAACGGAACCGGGGGTCCCTTATGGGCAAACAGACTGAGATTCAGAACACTACTATGACACCCAGTGCTTTGTCACAAGAAACTCGTAAAAAGCAAAAGCAGTGCGAACCGTCTACGTCTTACGTCTTGTCTGAGGACGATAAAAAAACTGTCACGCCGCTGACAAACGTCGACGCCTGTTCCGTCCCAAGGGGCGTGCGCGGCGTGGTGAACCTGGGAAACACGTGCTTCATGAGCACGGTGTTGCACGCGGTGGTGCACTCGCCATCCGTGGGCGGATTCTATTTTAGGGATGGCCACTGCAGGATGCTTTGCGAGGACAAACGAAAGCCGAAGCGACCGCACGGGGTACAGTACTTCAACGGGACGATTGTATCTAAATCCGAAATTTCCGAAGCCGATACCTGTTGTTTGCCCTGCGAGCTCGATAACTTGGTCAGTGAGTTTTACGGGATGGGCAGTGTTTTGGGTAACAATCAACCTAACAATCAACCCGGAACGCCGATCGTCCCTTCACAGTTCCTGCACGCGTGGTGGCAAAGGGCGCCGGAGCACCTGGTGGGGCAGGGGCAGCAGGACGCGCACGAGTTTTTTCTCGCCCTCGTGTCCGCGGCGCATCTGGATTTCAAAAAGAACGAAGGCACTCCCGATGCAAACCCTGATAAAAACCTTAAAGGTAAAAGCCCTAAAGACAAGAGCCCTGAAGACAAAAGCCCTGAAGACAAAAACCCTAGAAACCCTAAAGCAGACACCTCAATCTCAACGTGCCCTTGTCCCATGCACAAGGCGTTCGCGGGTATGCTTCGCTCCGACGTGCGGTGCGCCCAGTGCGGGTTCACAAGCACGACCCTGGACGAGACGGTAGGTATATCCCTGGACGTCCCGAATTCGGGTAGCAACAATTTTCAGCGAGTCACGCTGGAAGAGTGTTTGCGCAGGTTTATTCGGCCGGAATGGTTGGGGGATAACAGTGGGGAGGGTGTTCAAGTTGCTTCCTCAGCAGGGAGCTCCTTTCGATGTACCAACTGCTCCGACACCGCCTCCCTGAAAACAAAACAGATGAGCGTCCAAACGTTTCCGCGAACGCTTTCAGTTCAAATGAAGCGCTTCCGCAAGGGAGTTAAAATAGATCAGCACGTGCAGTTTCCGTTTGAGCTGGACGTCCGGCCGTTTGCGAGCTCCACTGCTGAACGGGAACAAGTGTGGAGGGGGCACGGAGGGGTATCTAGTGGGGAAGATGTTGGAATGAGTGCTGGCTCAAAAGAGCAGACTAACTCCCCGTATGAAGAGTCAAATAAATTCCAGTACGATTTGTACGCCGTGGTTGTTCACTCCGGCGGCATGGAAAGCGGGCACTACGTCGCGTTTGTTAAATCGATGGGGTCGTGGTTCCGGTGCGACGACTCACGAATCATGAGGGCGGAACCCACGCAGGTTGCCGCGGCGCAGGCGTACATGCTGTTTTATCACAGAGTTTAGGGTGAGGAGTGCCAAGCTTCTATATACTAAACATAATATTATTATCAACACTTTTCGCTAATCTTGAAACTCGTTACCGCGCGCCGCAGGGTATTTTTCTGAGCATTCCACGACGCACCACTGGCTGTGGCGCGTATGAGGTATTCCTTCCCATCATAAATTGTGACGCTCACGAGTTCAACTGCGGCGCCGAATCTGCCCGCGGTCCCTCCCCCGACTTTGGTCTCGACGTCGTACGTTACTATTTTTTTATTTTCACCGACGATCGTCATTCGCTTTCGCTTCCCTATGTTCACCTGTCTCGGCGCGCTTTCCGCTCGTGTTTTTGCGATTTCGTGTATAGTTCCTCTGTCGGATTGCGATTTTATGGAAGAATCCACACGAGATATGAACACCGCCAGCGTGCTGGCTTCATCGGTAGGGTCTTTCCAACTCGCGTCGACGCCGACGGTGCGCGCACTTGATAAATCGCTCAAGGCGCACCACCCCGAAGGCCACTCCATTGAATACGCACAACCCAACGTGTCCCCTCCCGTTTCCAACGTGTTCCACCCGTTATTTGAAATCAAGGGGGCGTCGTACCCTTTGGGAGTTAAGATCTCAGCGTTGGTTGAAAGGGGGTTGCTTAATGAAGTGGATAGCAACACCGCGCCTGTCAATGCGTCTCTTCGATTAAACTTTTTGGGTTGAAGTGTCGCATCAGCACAGATGGGGTGACTGCGGACGCGTCGGGTGCTGTCCGCACGCTTCCGAGTTCCATGAACGCACACAAGGATGTGAGCCGCGCGGAGGGCGGACATCGGCCCGAAGCACTCGAAGCACGCCAGTCGGGCAGTGCGTGTAAGAGTGCCAACCACGAAGCCTCGAATCACTCAATTCTCTTTTCGTTGGCCCGCGTCGGGCAGTCGAGGTTTTCCCAGTCAGTTGAGTAAAAATGACTGTAACACCTCACTTCCTGGTCGCGCGACCGCGCGTGCGAGAGGTCGCCTCACCCTACCATGGGGAAGAAAGGCAAAGGGAACCGCGGTGGGGATGCAGAAACCAAGCCCGTGCGTGTAAATCTCTCTTTTCTCCAGACCCAGTGCCCACGCGGAGGCCGCGCCACGACGCATCACCGCGTCTCCCTGGTTCGACATTTCTAGTGCCACGTTCTGGCCATGACCGCACTCACCTCTTGCACTCGCTTTCATCTTGTCGCTGACCCACCACCCCACCCCTCCCCACACCTTAGCTTCTCGACGAAACCGTGTTGGATTTCCGGTACGGCGGCGTGTCTGATAAAACGGTGGCTAAGAATCAGCGATCGGCTTTGCTCAAAGGTGTAAAATTAGGCGACGAAAACTCCGAGCGCCTGGACGCGAGCATAGCCATGGCATCCTCCACAGACGAAGTGGGGTATGCGATTTTGCAGAATTTACAAGAGCAGCGGGAGAAGATTTTATGCGCCCGAGTCAGCACGGAAACCATGGAGGAGGATATGAACATCTCAAAACGGAAGATGACGCGGATGGCGTGCGAGAAGTGTATTCAGAAATGGGTGCTGTGGGTCATCGTGGGATGCGTGTTGGCGGGGGTTATTTTTTACGCGTACTGTAAGCTGAAAATCGAGCCGGATAAGCAATCAGGGGTAGGCACGGAAGCTACCGCGGAGGCGGCACTAGGGCGAACGGGAGCCAGGAGACTGTTGGGGTTGTAGCGGCGAGCGCTTGTATATCAAATAGAAATATTTTTTAGACTTCAATATTCTTGGTGCCTTCTCTCGCTCTTCACATCTGATGCCATTACCGATCGCGGGGAGTGCGCGTGGGAGTCTCGCCACCCTCGGTGACGGCTCCGTTTCCGTCTTGGGTGTCGTGGCGCGGTTGTCATGGCCGGCCTCTGTGCGGTTTTCGGCGGTCTTCGGCGGCGCGGTGCGAGCGGTTTGTTGGCTCGCGTGACGTCACCGAGCTCGTGTGCGGTGTTCAGAAACAAATACGCCTCGGATGCCTCTGCGTTCGTGAACGTTCCCAAGGCTCAGGAAAGGGCGCGCATGAAGGCCGCGGCTTTGGCGGCGCAGTGTTTAACCGAGCAGGGTCAAATGTTCGTGTTCGACCGAGGTTTGAAAGCAGCGCAGAGAGACAGAGCGGCGTGGTTGCGTTTGCGTGATCCGTCAGGAGACGTAACAGATCCTTTCCTAACCGAAATCGTGAATCGAACGTTGGATCGGCTGAAAGACGTGAAGCGGGAGTTTCCCAAAGTCTTGGTGCTTGGAGGGGCAACGGATGCGGTGGTGCGACAGCTTTTGACCGACCGCCCCGACGTTACCGAAATAGTCATAGTGGACGCCTCGTTCGATATGTTGCGGTTCGTGAAACAGAACGCGGCGAACGAGTTTGGAAAGGGCGAAGAAACAACCGACGCGCGCGGCGACGATGGGGCAAACAGTCACCGCAAATCCGAAGATATATCCTCCTTGTCATCTCACACGGTGCTCAACACAAACGGAACGCCCGTTACCGTACACTACGTGCACGCGGACGAGGAGGACTTGCCGTTGCGTGATGGCTCGGTGGACGTCGTGATCAGCGCGTTGGGGCTGCACTGGGCAAACGACTTGCCCGGGGCGATGAGTCAGGCGAGGCAAGCATTAGTACCTGATGGGTTATTTTTATCGTCCGTGCTGGGTGGCGAAACTTTAAGAGAACTGCGTATCGCGTGCGCCGTGGCAGAGATGGAGCGGGAGGGGGGGGTGTCACAACGGGTGAGCCCGTTAGCGCAGGTCAGGGACTGTGGGAACTTGTTGACGCGCGCTGGTATGAAACTCCCGGCGGTTGACGTCGACACCCTGACCATGCAGTACCCGAACCCCATGAAGTTAGTAGAGCACTTGCGTTCGATGGGTGAAACGAACGCCACGGTGTCCCGACGACCCGGGCCGGTAAGGAGAACCACATCAGCCGCAGCCGCAGCTAGTTATACGCACATGTTCCCCGCCGACAATAAATTACAACCCGACGCGATCGAGTGTACGTTTCAAGTGCTGTACATGACCGGGTGGTCGCCCGGGGGTAACCAGCCCGAACCCCTGGAACGGGGGAGCGCGGATTTCAGCCTGTCGAATCTAGAGGAAGAGCTCGCCAAGGTGCCGGGGAATAAATAGGGGTAGATGTGATCATAGTCGTCTATTTATATCAATATAGAACTCTAGTATATCAATCGTGCGACAGCGTTCGTCGCAACGTCCACGGTTTGTCTTCACCCGTAGACTCCAGCAAAACGCCGCATCCGTGTTCGAACGTCTTCGCGTCTGGATCCGTGAACGGCAGGGTTTTAGGGGTGACAGTAGTGTCATCAGCCGCTTTCTCAGTATTGCCATCAGAAACCTTCTTAGCACTCGTGACGACATCCGCAACCTCGATGAGGAGCTGCGAGTCGTTACTGACTAAAATCAACACCAGGGGTTCGGGATGCGTTGATTCTTGAGCAAAGCGCTTAACGTTCGCGGCGGCTAAAAGCAAATCGCCATCGTCGGGGCTTCCCAGGCAAGGCTCTGTAGCAGTGCTACAGCTCATGACACGTTCGCCCAGTGCGTGCGCATCCTCTAGCTGCGTGGAAATCAACTCGCACGTCTGTTCACTCGGCTTTGAGGATTTTGGGAACATAAGACGAGCGGTTGTAATGCCAAATCCGCAGAGAACGGAACTAAGCTCTACGCCAAGCGCTTGAGCCTGCGCCCTGCCTTCCGCGCCTAACCCGAAGTCAAGCGGTTTCAAATCGGTTCGACGTACGTCAGACCCGCTCCTGGCATGGCTCGATTCGCTCGTGCTCGCCTCTTTCGCTTCCTCATCAGCCTTCTCCGCTTCCGCAAACACGCGATTCCTCATTTCAGCCATCGTCTCCTCCGCCTCCCCCTGCACCCCTGCTCTGAGCAGCACGAGAAACGACCGGGAGCCCTCGGTTCGGGTCATCGTCAGCCAAGTTAAGGCCCTGAACCCGGAACCTTTCGTGACGATGCGCGGTGAGGTGTGAGAGCCAAGCCGATAATCAATCAGGTAACAACCAATTTATAGTTGAGACGACTGGAATAAACGCGTTTGTCGAGGTTCTCGTACATATGAATAATCTTTTTAATTACTATTAGACTACGTTCCACAGCGCCTGTGTGGTGGTCCCTTCCGGCAGCGGTTCTATGGCGAGGCCTAGATTCGGGTCGAACACGGGCTCCAAATTAGCGATATCAACATTCTCGTCGCCTTGCTCGGCGTAGTATTTGCGCAACATGTCCACGCCCGTGTCGTTCGAATCAACAATCTCGACGTCATCGTCGATATCGTATTGGCCGGAGTCATTATCCAATAAACCCTGTTCATTTAACTCACCATTAGACCCTCGCACTTCCGAAACATCGACTCCAAACATCGGGTTTTTCGTGAACACTCTGTGCAGCGCCTCCACCTCTTTGTGCACGTCGTTGAGTTTCTTTTGGTCCTCGACTTTGAAACCTAAGACATAGCCGCCGCTTCTTTTACTCGTCGTCACTACTAGTGCTTTGCCGAATTTCGAATCACGCACCGCCACAGATTGCACCTGCATGTACGGAATCGAGACGTTGAAGTTCTCCGCATTCTCGGCGTGCCAGACGAGTCGCACATTCGTCAAGTGAAACACCCCGTCGTTACCCCTTTGGTTCGAAAGATTCGCCACGCCTGAAATCTTGTTGTACACCTCTTCGCCTTTCAATAGTTTCAGCTCGTCGTTTTGAATTAAAGAGCCTCGCAGTTTCAGGTCTCTGAACAACTTAGATTTATCATAAGCCTTCTGCACGTGCTGCGTGGTGAGGAAGCTTTTGTTTGGAGAGTTGTTACTCATACTCGCGTTACCCGCCGCCTTGTTTCTTTCTAAATTGGTAAATATAAACTCGAAGCGGCTGCCGTTGAATTTGGTCATCACGTAGAGAGAGTCTTGAACGCCTCTTACTCGGCTCTGTGACGACTTCACGTTCATGCTTGTGACACTCCCCCATCCTATACTTAAGTTCGCCTTTTTCGTCCGCTTGCTCCTCCATATCAACCTCAAGTTCGTCACGCACAACATTCCGCCGTCGCCGTTGTTGCCTTTGGTGTCCTCCACGTTTTGGAGCTCATCGATCAGCAACTCGCCGCTGCGCAGCTGTAACACCTTTGGTGCGACGTCGAACTTGATCTCCTTGTCCTGCCACACCGCGTGGGGGGACTCGGCGCTGGGGGAGGGCATTTTAGGAGTTTCGTATGAGTCACCGAGGGTTGATTGACGTGAGATGGATCTCGCGTCAATGACTACTCGTCTCGCAAAATCTAAATCTTCACCGGGAACGCGCCTTCACTGAAAGCCGTCTCACTACCTGTGGCACTACCTGGCACTACCGTCGCCCTCACCACGCCGCTACGACCTTTGACTGCCCGTTTCGACTGCCGCGACGGACCGGGGAGGACCGTGGCGTCCCCCTCGCCCGCGTTTCGGTGTGGCAAAGGACTCATTTTGAGACCAAGTTTGGCCTTCACCAGTCAACTTGACCGTTCAAACGGCCGAGTCAAATTTCACGAAAGCCACGACGCGCCTCCTCGAGGCGCATTCCGGACCGCACTCCACGCCGATGGAGTTCTTCGAGGGCAAGCGCGTGCGCAAGCTGCGAAGCACGTACGAGGATGCGCTCGAAAAGACGTTGGAGCCACAGACCCTGGAGGTAAGGCCCCCGACCCTCCCGCACCCAATCTCAAATTACGAAAAGGGGGACTACGGGAAAGATTTTCTGAATGCGAACGCCCTGGGCATGCCTGACCTTCCCAAACATCTCCCCCCCCCCTCCACAGGAGTTCTCGTCCGCCCTAAGCGGTCTCGACGCTGAGATGCACGAGCCTTTGTACGACCTGTACTGCCAGCTTCTACAGGGCATCAGCACGTTCAGCCTGGATGAGTTTGAAGCTATTGTTCGCGAAGAAGCGCTAGTCCCGAGGTTAAACGCGCTTGACCAGGCGTGCGAGGCGCGGGGGATTATGGAACTCGGCGCGCGGGCAGATGGCGGGGTAGCGCCTTTAGCCCGGCCGCCAGACGCGGTGATGAGAGCCTTGAGGGCGGATGTCAAAAAACGAGAAACCGCGGCGTTGCGAGTAAAGCTGGAAGATGCGGAAACGCAGGCGAACGGGGCGCGGGAACGGCTTCGGGCGAAGAGCGGCGACGCGAAGGCAATCGCGGCGGGGCTGAGACAAGGTGCGGCGGAGCTGCAGGGTGTGCATAAATCGTCCATGCAGTGGGCGAACCGGGTTCCCACGTTCCCGAAAGGCGCGGGGAACGGGCCCGCAGTGGCCGTGCCAGTCGCGCAAGTAGCGCAGAGGTAGTGTAGTAGTACAAAAAAAAAGTATCATACATCAATCAAAACAATGTCTCTACTTCAGCCAGGATAGCTGCCTGGGCCTTCTTTTGGGCGGGTTCGTGTGTTTCCCGTGTTTCCGCGACCTTCTGTTCACGACCTCGTCACGAAACCCCGAGGGCGAGCTCGGTATGGCGGGAAGGTTCGTGGGTGGCCGCAAGTTCGGGCGAGTCGCGCGACGCGGTTTTTTCACATCCTCCAACTCGCCCTCGGAATCGAGCGACTCGTCCGAGTCGAAATCACAGTCGGATTCGTATTGCGAATCAGAGTCGAAAACAATCACATTTTTGGTTTTTGAGTGCGCTTTCGTCGTGCTCTTGTTCCCCCGGGTCAACACACTCGGTTCCCCGACGTGCGTCCCGTTCTCCCGCGAAAGAAACCCGACGCGCTAACGTTTCCTTTCTGAATCGTTTTTCTTTTCAGATTCTTTATTTTTCGGGCGCGAATCCAACGCCACTCCAATCGCGCGCAGTCACCGGCGGCGCTTTCCTTTTCCCGAACGAAGGCTTAGAAGGTTCACTGGCGGTTCGTCTCGCGCGTGCGTCTTCCGCATCCTCCGCCTCCTGTTTGTTCCGTGGAGGCTTCGGAGCGGGTTCGACGAACCGAAGGTTGACGGGCGGCGATTGTTTTTGTGTCTCCAAACCCGAAAAGCGCAAAATCGACGGCGTCGCGTTGGTTTTCGCGCTGAGCCACTTCGACGTCGCCGCGCTGGTTGGGGGAGACGGGTTCGTGTGCACCGGCGGCGTGCTTGTTCATCGCCGGCTTGGACGTGCGTAGATCTCCACTCAACAGCGACGACCCGCCGTTGTTGTGCACCCTTTGCTCCTGGCTCTTCTCAGAGTTTCGCGCGTCGCCCGCGGGAGCGTGGACAGCACTCGCGACAGCGTAAGCAACATTGCCATGATTTCCCGGGGACACTTTGAAAGCGACTCGGTGAATTCCTTCACGATTTGTTGCGAAAAGTCAACGTCCGTGCCCCTCCAGGTTTGCTGCAAAACGCCCGCCACGAACCCTTCAGCGACCCCCGGCGGTACTCCGCGCTGGGGTCGGGGGATGACATGGGGACGATCGAGGTGGAGGCGGGGCCCTGCAGCTGATCCTGGCTCAACGCGGGCGAAGCCGAGGAGAGCTCCACGGGGGTCACTGTTTTTTCCCTCGCCGCCGCGCTTGGCGATGCCGCGGGCACATCTGGTTCCGTTGACTGTTCCGGGTGTGATTTTTTTAGTAAGAATTACCAGTGTGGGGTCTGCTGCGGGCGTATCGAGCGCCGCCCCCGCCCCCGCCCCCGCCCCCGCCCCTTCCGGCTCGGGTCGCGCGCCGGGTCGCGTCACGGCCGACGGGCATGCGGATTTTTCCAAAAGTTCACGGAGCATGGCGTTTTCGACTCGAGTAGCCTTTTCGATGATTTCCTGCGATGGAATCACGGGGGCTTCAACTCGTGCGTCCTCGTCGTCCTGGTGCGTGAAGGGCACGTCGTCATCGGTGTCGCTTTCCAGCACGATGACGTCATCCGGTTCCTCGCGCGTCTCATTCAACGGCACGGCGGGCGCGGCGCCGCTTTTGGCGTTAGCGTTCGTCGGAGGCGTGTCAACCACACGCGGCTCCACGTTGGGAGGATTAACATGTGTCCTGTCCGACGGCTCAGCCGCGGGCGCCTCAACCGTCGTAGGCTGCGGCATCTTTGCGGATCGGCGGTTGCGAACGCCGCACGCGTTGCACAAACTCTTGGCCCCATCAGGACCGCTGCGCCACATAGGTGTGGTCTGCGTGTTGCAGTGCGCGCACCTCTGCGGGTTTCGTGTATCGCCGTTGTTTTCGTCTCATCGTGCCGCGATGGGCACGTCGTCGTCGTTGTCGCTTTCCGTCGCAGCGACGTCGAACTGGACGTCGTAGTTTTTGCTCTTCGTCGCGGCGACGTCGTTTCTGGTTTCCCTTGCGTTTCGGTAGGGTGGATCGCACCACGCTATCAGCGACGTGCGCCAGCACCGCTTTTGTACACACCCCCACGCCGTTTGAAACCCCACGGAGGTCCGTACCAACAGCACTTGAAGCTGCCAACACAAGCGCATCGCCGTCACTCCACCCGCTCGTCGCCGCGCCAACTGCGCTATTGTCGTCCAGGAGCGGCGCGAAAATCGTCGGGACCAGCGCCTGTGCCAGCTGTTTCGACGCGACCCCGCACATCAGGGCGAACGCTTGATCATCAGGCAACTTTTCTACGTCCCACTGGTTCGTGCGTGTCCGGCCAGCTCGATATTTGTCACCAGCGTCCAGGGGGTACAACAAAGCCTCGACGGCGTCGGCGGCGGCGTAGAGGTCGTTGGCGGCGGCGAAAGACGCCGCCGACCCGTGGCGCGTGCAGCACATCTCAGCCGCGGTGTACAGCTCGCCCCTTGTCCGACGCGTTTTCCGCCGCTGTTCGCCCCGCGCGATTCACCGCGTTGCGCACCGCGTTTGCAGCCCTGGAGCACCCTGGGCCCACGCGCGCTTGCAGTTCCTCGGCCAGCGCGCGCCGCTCGCTCGTGTCCAACTCCAGGGTCTCCGCCTTGTCCGCGTAATCGTCATCACTTGAGTTTAGGTCGTCGTCGGAAGCGTTGTTTAATACGCGTGCGTTGCCGCCGTTGCCGCCACCCAGGCGCGCCAGCGACTTGGCGCACCCGGGCTCCTCCGACCATGCGCGGCGTCGGCGGCGACTCGGCTTCGCGTCCCGCGTTCGCACGCGCGGAGCGCCTCATTCACCCG
>MDSY01139550.1_pt1 | contig 18208 bp, 15 predicted proteins | sample 811131 | NCBI WGS metagenome assembly MDSY01 (sample SAMN05326643, study PRJNA326480) | marine metagenome | isolation source: seawater | place: Atlantic Ocean: South West | collected 2010
ATGTATTTTGGAATTCAAACATTTCCAGATTTAGAGCCATGGGTCTTAGAGATTGTTAACCAAATGCTCACTTTAAAAAATATTGCACTAATTATGTCATTGATTTTGCCTATTTCTGCTTTTTTTAGTGCATTACTTCTTGGCTTATCTATTTATGCTAAGTCATTTAAAGAAGCGCAGAGTATTGTCGGTCCGTTAAATATTGCAATAATTTTCCCAGCTCTTATTGGCACATTACCAGGAATTGAGCTAAATGCAATTACTTCATTAATTCCAATTTTAAATGTTTCTCTTGCGTCCAAGGATATTATTGCAGGCACAATAAATCCATATTATATGATAGAGGTTTATTTATCGCTTATCGTTTTTGCAGGATTAGCAATACTGTGGTGTGTTAATTGGTTTAATCGAGAAAGTACTATATTCAGAAATTAATTAGTCTATTTTGTAGACTTATCATGTAGATAAATAACAATGGGACTTGCAATATATATTGAAGAATATGTTCCAACAATAACTCCAATTATCATTGCTAAAGCAAAATTGTGAATTACTTCACCGCCAAAAAGCCAAAGAATTAATACAACAAAAAAAGTAGTTAAAGATGTAACAATAGTTCTTGAAAGAGATTCATTAATACTTTGGTTTATAATTTTTGTATAGTTCTCTCTCTTTAGAGCTTTTATATTTTCTCTAATTCGATCAAAAATAACAATCGTATCATTCAAAGAATAACCAACAATTGTTAAGAAAGCAGCGATAATAGGAAGACTAATTTCATATCCTAATAATGAGAAAAGACCAAGTGTTACAAAAACATCATGAGTCAATGCTGCAATTGCGCCTAGTGCAAATCGCAACTCAAATCTTATTGAAATATAAACTAAGATTAATCCTAAAGCTGATATAATTGCCATTAAGGCTTTGCCACTAAGCTCTGATCCAATTTTTGGCCCAACACTACCCTTATTTAAAATAAATAAGTTTTTGTTTGATGGAACTTTATTTGGAAAGCTATCATAAAGATGATCGGCTATTTTTTGACCGAAATTAGCTGGAGAATCTTCAATATGAGGCACTCTAACAGAAACGGATGAATTATCACCAAAATATTTTACTTCCTCGCTGCTAAAATCAAAAACTTGTCCATCAATATCAACATTACTTAAGGCTTCACGAACTGTCGTTATATCCATCTCTTCATTATATTGTACCGAAACAATTGTACCACCTTTAAAATCGATACTCAATTTTGGTCCACCATTTATCAATAAAGAAACTAGACCAGATATTATAACAACTGCTGAAAATATAGATGCTACTTTTCTTTGGTTCATAAAATTAATATTTGTATCTCTTACTATTCTCATATACTCAACTTCGACAATCCTTTTCGATTAATAAACAAATTAAAAATAGTACGCGTAACAAAAATAGCTGTGAACATTGAAATTAAAATTCCCCAAAATAAAACTGTAGCGAATCCTTTTATTGGTCCTGTCCCAAACTGCCATAGAACTAATGAAGCAATCAATGTTGTAACATTAGCATCAATTATAGTTGTTAATGCCCTTTCATATCCACCATCTAAAGCTGCTTTTGGTGTTTTTCCTTTTCTCAATTCTTCTCGAATACGTTCAAAAATAATTACATTAGCATCAATAGACATTCCAACGGTAAGAATTAATCCTGCAATACCTGGTAAGGTTAAAGTTGCTTGCAATGAAGCTAATACTGCAAGTACAAGAACAATATTCCATATTAAAGCAAAATCTGCAATCGTTCCAGCTAATCTATAATAAATAATCATAAATATAAGGACGATTACAAGTCCAATTAATACAGACTGTGTACCTTGTCGTACAGAATCAGCACCAAGAGATGGGCCAACAACTCGTTCTTCAATAATATCAACTGGAGCTGGTAAAGCACCAGCTCTTAATACTATTGCAATATCCTTGGCTTCATCAATATTTGCGAACCCTTCAATTATTGTACCTCCACCAGAAATCTTTTCACGTATATTTGGCGCCATATGAACTTTATTATCAAGGACAATAGCAATTTGTCTTCCCACATTAGATCCAGTAACAATCGCCCATTTCCTAGAACCATCAGAATTCATTGATAAATTAACGACCGGTTGTCCAGCAGAAGTAGTACCTTGAGGGCCAAGGTTTGCTTTTGCCTCCTCAACGACTCCACCAGTTAATTCAGCTTGATCTTCTAATAAAAATAAACTGTAAATCTTTTCAGTATTTCCATCTACACTGGGATACTCTTCTGGTTTGTGACTGAAAAGAAAAGTTCCACCAAGTAAAGATAATTTTTCTTTTACTTCAGGAGTTTCTAAAATTTTTCTAATTGCATATAAATTTTTCTCTGGGACACCTATAGTATTTCCTAGATTTCGAAGTAGTGATGAGAAAGGCCTATCTGAAGCAATATTGTTTACAGCATTTGATGCTGTATCAGTATTTGATTCACTAGTCTCTGTCTCACCAAATAACTCACTAACAGAAACAGTTTGATCACTATCCTTAGGTTTATCTTCTTGAACTAATTCACCTGTGTTTACAAAATCACTAACTAATTCATTTCCTTTTAGAGATTGATCGATTCTAATCATTAGATCATTAGTTGTAGTTACTTCTTTTACTAGATAAAATTCAAGAAGAGCAGTGCTTTCTAATAATGCTCTTGCTCTTTCAGAATCTTGTACACCAGCCAATTCAATTATAATTCTTTGATTACCTTGTTTTTGTATAGTTGGTTCTGATACACCAAATTGATCAACTCGATTTTGAAGAATTTCTAATACTCTATTGATTGCATCATTACCTTGTTCAATTAGAGATAAAACTATTTCATCATTATTGGATCCATAGTCATAATAATATCGTGTTAATTTTAACTTTTCATCACTAGAAATATCTGAAAGTATTTTAAAGAAATCCCCTTCAGGGTCACTAATTAGTTGTTTTCTAATATCATTAATGGATTCATTGAACTTTCTATCTCGATTGATTGCTAAGTTCTCAATTAAGGTAGGAAGGTCTACTTCAAGTACAATATACATTCCACCTTTAAGATCAAGTCCTTGTTTGATAGTTTTAGATTCAAGCTCTTGAAGTTTTCCTTCATTACGAAGCGTTTCAATTTCAGAATCATTCAGTCCTTGATATTGTATGGTTGGCCAGATTGACCAAATTGCCCATGTAAGGACAAGTCCAATAATAAATAATCTGGGTGTTAATTGATTTTTCATTTAGTATTTAAAAATTTCTCTTAAAAAGTCGAGGAATTTACCGTTGCTTTTTTAGTGTAGCAAGCTTGTTGGAATTAAATAACACCCAAAGCTTTTCCTACTTTAACAAATGCCTGTACTGCACGATCTAAATGAGATAAACTCATTCCTGCAGATATTTGCACTCGAATACGCGCTTCATTCTTTGGAACAACTGGGAAAAAAAATCCAATAACGTAAATACTTTCCTCTAATAAATCAGCAGCCATTTTTTGAGCTAATACCGCATCGTAAAGCATTATTGGTACGATAGGATGTTCTCCTTGTTTTATATCAAAACCAGCTGAAGTCATTTTGTCTCTGAAGTAAGCAGTGTTCTCCTCTAGCTTATCTCTAAGCTTGGTAGATGAAGACAAAATATCAAAAACTTTAAGACTTGCTGCAACTATTGAGGGAGCTACTGTATTTGAAAATATATAAGGGCGAGATCGTTGACGAAGCAAATCTATAATATCTTTTCTACCAGTTGTAAATCCACCTGAAGCTCCACCTAAAGCTTTACCTAATGTTGATGTCCAAATATCAATTTTATCCATTACCCCGCAAAATTCAGCTGAGCCTCTACCTGTTTTACCAATGAATCCAGTAGCATGACTATCGTCAACCATAACCATTGCATCATATTGTTTTGCTAGATCAGTTATTTTATCTAATTGAGCAATATATCCATCCATTGAAAAAACGCCATCAGTAGCAATTAATTTTATGCGAGCATCTTTAGCTTTTTTCAGTTGTAATTCTAAATCATTCATATCACTATTGATATACCTATAACGTTGCGCCTTGCATAATCGAATCCCATCAATGATTGAAGCATGATTCAATGAGTCAGATATAACAGCATCCTCAGAGCTAAGTAATGTTTCAAATAGTCCTCCATTAGCATCAAAACAGGAAGTATATAAAATTGTATCATCAGAATTAAAGAATTGAGATATTTTTAATTCTAATTCTTTATGAAGGTTTTGTGTGCCACATATAAAACGTACAGATGCCATACCAAAGCCATATTTATCAAGTCCATCTTTTGCTGCATTGATTACATCTGGATTATCTGCTAATCCTAGATAATTATTAGCGCAAAAATTTAAAACTTCATCATCATTATTAGTTTTAATTTTTACACTTTGGGGCGTTGTGATAATCCTCTCTTTTTTATAAAGCCCATCAGCTTCAATGTCATCTAAGGTATTCTTATATAGTTGATTTGAATTATTCATTATTTGTTACCATTCCAATATTACTTTTCCGCATTGACCCGTTTCCATTATCTCAAAAGCTTGTTCGTATTGATCAACTGGAAATTCATGGGTTAATATTGTTGAGATATCTAAGCCACTTTTTAATAACTGATTCATTTTATACCAAGTTTCATACATCTCTCTTCCATATATGCCTTTGACATTCAATCCTTTAAAAATAATATCATCCCAATTAATTTGGGTAGAATCAGGAAGCAATCCTAATAAAGCAACAGACCCTCCGTTATACATAACTGATAAAAGATTTTTAAATGCTTGGGGGTTTCCAGAAACTTCGAGCCCTATATCAAAACCATTCATTATATCAAGCTCATCAAAGCAATCCTCAATTTTTTCCTTTGATACATTTATGGCTTTCGTAGCACCAAGTTTTTTAGCAAGACCTAAACGATATTCATTTACATCTGTTATGACTACATTTTTTGCTCCTACAAATTTGCATATACTTGCACACATGATCCCAATAGGACCAGCACCAGTTATTAAAACATCTTCTCCAACAATATCATATGATAGAGCAGTATGTACTGCATTGCCAAATGGGTCAAAAAAAGCTGCAATTTTTGGATTTATTTTTTTATCAATAAGCCAAACATTTGATTCAGGTATCACTAGAAATTCCGCGAAAGATCCGGCCCTTTGTATGCCAATACCAAGAGTCTTATAGCATAAATGTCTTTTGCCAGCACGACAATTACGGCAAGATCCACATGTTATGTGTCCCTCAGCAGAAACTCGATCACCAACTTTATAGTGCGTAACTCCAGGCCCAATCTCTTCAATTATTCCACAAAATTCATGACCAATAACTAAAGGTAAATTCAATGTGCGTTGAGCCCATTCATCCCATTTGTAAATATGAAGATCAGAACCACAGATACCAGTATGAGTAATTTTTATTTTGACTTCGTTCGTCCCACATTCTGGTTCGGGGACATCTTCCATCCAAATACCAACTTTAGGTGAATGTTTAACTAATGCTTTCATATAATAGTTTAAGTAAAATTAGAGGTAATCTTTGATTAAAAATATAATGGGTTATTATTCCTATCCCCAAAGGAATAATAAAATAAATAAGGAGTAAAAATGCGTATTCAGAGTCAATTTTTATGGATAAACATAATTGGTGGGATTTTAGTTCTTGGTGGATATATCTATGCATTAATTCAACATCCCGATACACGATCTGATTTGTGGGGAGGTGTACCAGAGGAATGGAGAGTGTGGATTGTATCATCAATGTTTTTTGCAGCATTCGGATATTGCTATGCAATGAAGTATATGATTTTTAATGATGGATTAAGCTTAGATTATTTTGGCGGTAAAATTGATGTGACTAAAATGCTAGTTTTGCTGGTATTATTCCTATTTTCAGCTTCATTGTGGATTCACACTACATTTTCATATATTGAATCACCAACATATATTAAATGGGTTTTTATCCAAATTGAATTATGGACTACAGCGCTATCTATTCTATTTTTTACAATAGGGTTAGCAACAGCTATTGGAGAGCAGAACTCATTTCAACATAATTTTTCAATTTTCGGTTTAGGTATTATCTCTTTTCATTGCCTAATACTTGATGCTTTATTGTGGATTAATAAATTTCCAAGGAGTGATTTATGAAAAAAGTTTTAATATTATTATTTCAGTTTAGTTCATTGATGATTATTAATGGTCAAAATAAAATTGTTTTATCAAATACCAATATTATAGATGGAATCTCTCAGTCTGAGAAAAGAAATATGATGGTATTCATTTCTAATGGAAAAATTGAATCTATCAAGAAAAATGGATCAAAATATAAAGGTTATTATTTAGTTGATTTAAAAGGGATGTATTTGTTGCCTGGTTTTGTAGATGCACATACACATATTAGATCATTAGATGCTGCAAATCGCGCATTAGAATCTGGTGTAACAACAGCTAGAAGTGCCAGTACACCTAATTTTCAAGATGTATCCATACGTGAAATGGTTAATAGTGGAAAATTAATTGGTCCTGATATGGTTGCAGCTGGTGTATTTGTAACACCAGACTTAGGTGAAACCATTTTAGCAGATACAAGATTGAAAAATTTGTATGGTGGTGTACAAACTGATGATGAATTGAGAAAGGTTGTTCAAGTAAATGCTGATAGAGGTGTTGACTTTATTAAAACAAGAGGAACTGAACGTGCTGGTTTGCCTCAAACAGATCCCAGAAAACAAACTTATACTGAATCGCAGCTAAAAATTATAGTAGAAGAAGCAAGAAAATTTAATATTCCAGTAATGGCACATGCACATGGAGATGAAGGTGGATATGCTGCTGTAAAAGCAGGTGTAAAAAGCATTGAACATGGTACATATCTTACTGAACGAACCTTAAAGTTGATGAAAAAAATGGACACTTTTCTTGTGCCAACATTTACAACGGTTGTTGATTTAACTCAACCAGGAGGAGATTATGATAATCCAGTATTAATAATAAGAGGTCAACATATGTTACCCTCATTAGAAAATACTGTTAAGATGGCTTATAAGATGGGAATCAAAATCGCAACTGGCGCAGATACAGGATATGGTCCAAATAGTACCACTAGAGTTGGAATGGAAATAACAAATTTTGTTAATTTAGGAATGAAGCCTCTTGATGCTATCCAATCAGCTACAATTATTGGGGCAGAGTTATTAGGTATTGCGAATAAAACAGGAACTATTTCTATTGGTAAAGAAGCTGATCTAATTGTTGTTACAAGCAATCCATTTAATGACATTCGCACTATTCAAGATGTTGTTTTTGTTATGAGTAATGGTAGAATTGCTCTTAACCGATTACCATTTGAGATAAATAAATAGATTAGATATACCCTAAAGGCCACGTAAACAAATGTCAAAACTTAAAAAATCACTTGGCTTTATAGATGGTGTGGCACTTTTAGTTGGGATTACTATTGGTGCAGGTATTTTTAAAACTCCTCAGGTTATTTCTAGATATATAGATTCTTTTTTTCTAATAATTTTTCTTTGGGTTGTTGTAGCTCTATTTGTTTATATAGGGGCACTAATTTATGCAGAGCTAGGTTCTCGATTTCCAAATACAGGCGGTGAATATATTTATATGGAAAAAGCTTTTGGGCCGTTTTGGGGATTTCTTTTTGGCTGGTCGCAGTTATTAATTATAAGAACTAGTCCTGCTGCTGCGCTTAGTTTATTATCTGCTGATTATATAGGATATTTTTTCCCTTTAGATCAAACTGAAAAAATAATTATTGCGATCATACTTCTAATTTTCTTTGGAATTATAAATGTTTTTGGAGTAGAAAAGGGGAGTTTTTATAATAAATTTTCTTCTTCCATTAAAATTGCAGGTCTATTCCTATTCACTGTGATTGGTTTGTTAATGGTAGGCGGGGATTTCTCGAGATTATCCGAATCAGCCCAAGCTACTGCAACACTTGGACCAGTAGGAAATATAGTTGCCGCATTGATGATGATTGTTTTTTCTTTTTTGGGCTGGGATCGGGTAGGTTATGTTGCAGGTGAGATGAAAGATCCCATTAAAGTTATTCCTAAAACTATGCTATATGGGATGTTAATAATCACCTCATTGTATATAGGATCTAATTTCTTATATCATGCAGTAATAGGATTAGAGGGAATGCGTTCTAGTAGTATCGTAGCATCTGATACAGCTGTATCGTTATTTGGATCGATTGGGGCAAGCTTGATATCAATAATGGTTATTATTTCAGCCACTGGTAGCGTTAATGGAACAATGATGGCAACCACTCGTGTTTATTATGCGATGGCAAGAGATGGATTAATGTTCAAATGGTTTGGGCATATTCACCCAAAATTCAAAACTCCGTCGAATGCTATTTTAGCACACTGTATATGGAGCATTGCGCTGATTATAATTCGACAAAATTTTGAAACAATAGTTGCTGGAATGGTTTTTGCAATTTTAATCTTCTATGGATTTACTACAGTTGCATTCTTCAAGTTTAGATTAATGAACTTAGGTAAGAATAATTGCTACCAGTTGCCATTATTCCCAATACTTCCTGCAATATATATGGTGGGAATAACGGTACTTGTATTACTGAGAGCATATTATGAGACATCCGCATCTGTACAAGACTTACTTTTTGTTATTTCAGGAATTCCAGTTTATTTTCTTTTTTTTAAAAATAACAGTACAAATTAATCAGTTATTTTAATTTATCACTTGAGGAGGTATGATGAAAAAAACACTTATTATTTTTTTAACTATTTCATTTCTTTTTTCTGAAGAAAAGGCCGATAGTTTAGGGAACAATCTACCCCTAAAACCGAATCGAACTATTTCATTTACTACTGATGAAGGTACTTGGATGTCTTTGGATATCTCAAGTGATGGAAAGTCAATAATTTTTGATCTAGTGGGCGATATTTATCTGATGCCATTTCGTGGAGGAGAAGCAAAGCGTATTACTTCAGGGATTGCTTTTGATTCTCAACCTGTATTCTCCCCTAATGGAGAAAAGATATCATTTATAAGTGATAGGGGTGGGTCTGAAAACTTATGGATAGCTGATGTTAGCGGTAATAATCCTAAACAATTAAGTAAATCAAATGATTATCAATATGCCTCACCAGTTTTTTCAAATGATGGGGAATATGTCTTTGTCTCTCAAACAAATTGGCCTCAGAGAACTTTCGAAATTTGGATGTATCACATAAAAGGTGGTTCAGGTATCCAAATTACAAAATCAAAACCAAAGCCTGATGCACCAGGCAATCAGTGGAAAAATGCATTAGGTCCTGAGGTTTCGCCCGATGGGAAATTTTTATATTATGCAAATAAAAAAGGTGGGTTCAGTTACAATATGTCTTTCCCTGCTTGGCAGATTGCTCGCAGAGATTTAATTACTGGAATTGAGGATATTATTACTAGGGTGGAAGGAAGTGGGATCAAGCCTAAGATTTCACCTAATGGAAAATTTCTCGTATATGGTACCAGATACAAGACTAAAACTGGTCTAAGAATAAAAGATCTTGAAAATGGTAACGATAATTGGTTGGTATATCCAATCGTAAGAGATGATCAAGAATCACGTCATACAAGGGATGTCCTTCCTACGTATGATTTTCATCCTAACGGAAATGATTTAGTTTTCACAAAAAATGGAAAATTTCATAAAGTTAATTTGAAAACAAAATCTATCAAAGTGATCAATTTTTCTGCTGAAGTGGCTCTTGATTTAGGTCCTGATCTTACTTTCCCATATAGAATTGATGATAATCCATCATCATCAAGGATTATAATGGATCCAGTTTTATCTCCAAATGGAAAGCAAATCGCATTTTCAACATTTATGCATCTTTATGTTGCAGATGTAAAAACTGGAGAACATAAAAGACTCACTAAAAGTAAATTAGGTGAATTTCATCCATCTTGGTCTCCTGATGGCAGATCAATCGTATATGTTACTTGGGAGGCAGGTGGAGGTCATGTAAGGAAAGTCAAAGCGGATGGTAGAAGTATGCCTAAAAAATTAACCAAAACCCCAGGTTTTTATTCGAGCCCTATTTTTACTCCAGATGGGAAAACTATTGTAGTCCTCAGAGGTTCAGCTATTGAAAGATTAAGGTCTCAAGCAGAATTTGGGGGGCCAAATGTTCCAATGGATTTGGTTTCATTAAGTGCAAACGGTGGAAAAACAAATTTAATTATGCCTTCAAGAGGTCTAGGAAAGCCATTTTTTACAGATGATCCAGATAGAGTTTTCTTAAACGGGTACAGCTATACCGCACTAGGTCGTGGAAATGGTGTTATTTCAGTCCGATTAGATGGTACTGATCGACGTGAACATTTAGCTGTAAAAGGAAAAGGTTTTTATGGAAGTGACAAGCCTGTTAATGCACGCGATATCCAGTTTAACCCAGATCGAACATTGGCATTAGCTGGTGTAAATAATCAGTTATACATATTGCCTATTCCAAAGGTTGGAGGAAAAGCACCTGTGGTAAATGTTAATAGTCCATCAATTCCTGTAAAAAAATTGACTTATGTTGGTGCTGATTATTTTGGATGGGCAGATAAAGGTAAAACAATTACTTGGGCTGTTGGATCCACATTTTATCGATTGCCAATAGACTCTGTTTCATTTGAAACAAAAAAAGATTCAACAAATAAAGGATTACCATCTATACCTTCATTAGAAACAAAGATTGATGTTTTAATAAATAAAGCTAAACCAAAAGGTATGATTGCATTAAGAGGCGCAAAAATAATTACTATGAATGGAGATGAAGTAATTAATAACGGGATAGTAATAATAAAAGATAATCGAATTCACAAAGTGGGTAATATTAAATCAGTAAAAATTCCAAATGAAGCCAAAGTTATTAATGTAAATGGTAAAACAATAATCCCAGGTTTCGTGGATACACATGCTCATTACTTTGGAATAAAAAAAGGTATTTTAGACCGACAAAATTGGACATTTATAGCAAATATTGCCTGGGGAGTTACTACTGGATTAGATGTTCAAACATCCACTAATGATCCTTTTGCATATCAAGATCTAGTAGATGCTGGCGAAATGATTGGTCCGAGAGCTTTTTCTACTGGTCCAGGAATCTTCTCGCAAAATAATTTTCAAAGTAAAGATGAAGCAGAGGCTTTGATGAAACGTTATCGTGACCATTACGGCACAAGAAATTTAAAATCCTATATTGCAGGTAACAGGAAGCAGAGGAATTATATCGTACAAGCTGCAAATGAATTGGGAATGATGCCAACAACTGAAGGCGCACTTGATATGAAATTAGGCTTAACCCATGCAATAGACGGTTTTCATGGAAATGAACATTCTTTCCCAATTACTCCTTTATATAAAGATGTAATTGAATTGGTCGCTCAATCAGGCATGACCTATACACCTACTTTGCTCGTTACTTATGGAGGACCATGGGCTGAAAATTTTTATTATTCTACAGAAGAAGTCCACGATGACCCAAAAGTTAAACGCTTTGTTCCTGATAATATTATTCAATCTAAAACTCGTAGAGTCCCATGGTTTAGAGAAGACGAATATTCATTTTCTGAAATAGCTGCTGACGCTGCAAAAATTATGAGGGCAGGTGGCCTTGTTGGGGTTGGAGCACATGGACAATTCAATGGTTTAGGTTATCATTGGGAACTTTGGTCCTTACACAGTGGTGGCATGACCGAAATGGAAGCATTAAGAGCTGCTACCTTAAATGGAGCTAAGATTATTGGAGTAGGTGATGATATTGGATCCATTGAGTTTGGTAAGCTTGCAGATTTAGTTATTTTAAATAAAAATCCATTGGCCAATATTCGAAATACAAACTCTATAGAATATGTAATGAAAAATGGTATGCTCTATGAAGGCGATACTATGAATGAGATTTGGCCAAATACAAAAGAGTTACAACCACAATGGTGGTGGGATGATGGCCCAGAAAATTAAAAGACCAATTATATTATTAATATTTTTTTTTATTTTTAATCTTAGTGCACAAAATCGCCCTGAGGTAGTTGCTGTACGTACTAGTCAGTCAATTGAAATAAATGGTGTATTAGATGAAGATATTTGGGAATCTATTGTTCCCATAACTGAATTTATTCAACGATTACCACAAGATGGTGCAAAACCTAGTGAAAAATCTGAAATGCGAATTCTTTATAATGACAATTATTTGTATTTCGGATTTACTTTTTTTGATAGTGAGCCTGAAAAAGTGCGTGCAACTATTCTTAATAGAGGCGGATGGATTCACAGAGATGATAAATTGGAAATTGCATTAGATACTTATCTAGATAGAAGAAATGCTTATCTATTTGAAATGAATCCATTGGGTACGCAGGATGATGCGTTGATATCAGATGAAAATAAACCAAGTCTAGATGAATGGGCATGGGATGGTGTCTATATTAGTGAAGGTAGAGTTACAGATTTGGGCTGGGTATTAGAAGTGGCTATTCCATGGAACACACTAAGATTTCCTAACAAAGATGATTTGACGATGGGATTAGCTGTAAAACGATATATTAATAGAAAAAATGAAAGTGTAATGTGGCCTCATATTGGATTGGAATATAGCTCAGATGTTTACCAAGTATCTCAGTATGCAAATTTAACTGGGTTAAAAAATATCAAAAGGGGTAACGATATTAAAATCAAACCTTTTGGAATTACTGGTTCACAGAAACAGATAATTGATAATGAGAATATATCTGATGATCTAGGAACTGCTGGGGTTGATTTATATTATGGATTAAGATCTGATTTGACTCTCAATTTGACTTATAATACTGACTTTGCGCAGGTAGAGGCAGACAATGCTCAAATTAATTTGGGACGGTTCAATCTTTTTTATCCTGAGAAAAGAGAATTCTTTTTAACTCGATCTAAATTATTTTCCTTTGGTAATCCACGCCAAACAGAAATATTTTTTAGTAGACGTATTGGTTTGAATCAAAATGTTTTAGGAGGTAGTAGAGTTTTTGGACAGATTGGTAAAAATTCTATAGGTGCATTAAATATTCATACAAAAGGCGAGAATGGTCAGCCGGCTACAGCTTATAGTGCGTTTAGACTTCGATCAGATATTCGTGATCGAACCACAGTAGGGGCAGTAATAACTGATGTTTCAAATAAAAATGGTCAAAATTCAGTATTTGGGATTGATGGGCAAATGAGATTTTGGGGTAGCAGTAGTATGAATGTCTGGTATAGTCAAGTAGATGATTCCAACTTGGAAGACCCTTCAGCAGCATCAATGATTCGGCTAGATTTAAAAAATGATCGATATTTTTTTACCACAGGTCAGCATCGTGTTGATAAAGATTTTCAGCCAGCTCTTGGATTTGTTCAAAGAACAGATATGATTGGTACTGGCGTAATAGCTGGATTCACTCCTAGAGTAGGTGACGGTGATGAATTGATTCGGCAATGGTCATTCTCTTTATATGCAAGGGATGTAAAAAATCATTCTGGAATAACTGAGACTGGTATTCTGCAATTTTCTATTGATGCTTTTCTAGAGACTAGAGATAAAGTTGGATTTAAAATTAGTCAGAATAAAGAAAAATTAGGAGAAGGGTTTATTCTTGGTAACGGCGTCAAAATAGCCAATGGTGATTATAAAGATCAAAAAGTTTCTTTAAGTGCACGCTCAAACCAAAGCCGTGGAATTTGGGGAGATATGCGTTTTGAAAAAGGAGATTATTTTGGTGGAGATAAAACAACTTTTTCTGGATCTATAGGAAAACGTTTTTCAAATCACTTAACAGTTTATGGATCAGTAAATCAGAATATTATTTCAATGCCCAGTGAAAAAGAATTCTCGGCAAATGTCTATGGATTTACAGCGGAAGGAGCGATTAATAAGAAATGGTTTGGTAAGGCAATTATACAGTATGATAATTTTTCAGAACAACTCCAATTGTATTGTAGGATTAATTGGATTCATACTCCAGGAAGCGATCTTTTCATTGTTTTAAACAGACGATATAATATGAGTAATAATATAGGCGTAGGGGAACCTCATTACAGTAACGAACTTATCCAAGATACAAGAGTAATCAAATTAACCTATCTAATTCAAATATAAATTATACCTTTATTGATTCCAGAAGTTTTATTCAATTAAATTAATACCTTCTATAACGTTTTTTAGTACGTCTTTCAATGAGTAAAATTGTTTCATTAACTAATCAAAAGGGTGGCGTTGGTAAAACAACAACTTCAGTCAACTTGGCTGTTAGTTTCGCTGTTTCTGAAGTCAAAACACTTCTAATTGATCTAGATCCTCAATCAAATGCAACTACAGGGCTGGAGCAAATAGCAAATGAACCTAAAGGAACAATCTACGATGCAATTATTCGTGGAAGTGAAGCAAAAGATATTATAACGAATACTGAATTAAAATTTCTTGATATGATCACATCGACAAATGACCTTGTTGGCGCTGAAGTAGAATTAGTTAATGTTATGGCAAGGGAACATCAATTAGAAAAAGTTTTAAAATCTATCAGAAAAAAATATGACTATATATTGATTGACTGTCCTCCATCCCTTGGTCTTCTAACATTAAATGCACTAACTTGCTCAAATGCAGTTATAATTCCAATACAATGTGAATATTATGCATTAGAGGGATTAGGACAACTCTTAAATACGGTGCGATTAGTTCAAAAAAATTTGAATCGAAATCTAGAAATCGAAGGTGTGCTTTTAACAATGTATGATAGCAGATTAAATTTATCTAAACAAGTTGCGGATGAGGTAAAAGGATTCTTCAAGGATAAGATTTTTGAAACAATTATTCATCGTAATGTTCGTTTAAGTGAGGCACCCAGTTTTGGAAAGCCAGCATTATTATATGATGCTAATTCTACAGGTGCACAAAATTATATTTCATTAGTTGAAGAGATCCTAAAAAATGGCAACTAAGCGTTTAGGTAAAGGTCTCAATGCATTAATTAGGCCAAAAGATCAGGAGAATTTACCTTCAGCAGGTGTTACTAATATTCCAATCTCAAAGATTAAAAAGAACCCTCATCAACCTCGTAAAAATTTTGATTCAACTTCCTTAAGTGAATTGAGTGAATCAATAAAAGAAAAAGGGGTAATTACGCCAATCACAGTACGACTGGCTAATGACAATTACATTCTTATAGCTGGTGAAAGAAGATTACGTGGGTCAAAATTAGCTAAGAAAAAAAGTATACCTGCATATATTTTAGATGTAATTAATGAATCAGATATGATGGAAGTTGCATTAATAGAAAATATTCAACGGGAAAATTTAAATCCTATAGAGGAATCTGAAGCATATGCAGTGCTTCAAAGTGAATTTAATTTATCTCAAAATCAGATTGCAAAAACAGTTGGCAAAAATAGATCTACCATTACTAATTCTCTTCGTTTATTGCAGTTGCCGAGTGAGATTAAAAATAGTCTTCAAAATAATCAAATAAGTCCAGGTCATGGTAGGGCTATTTTAGCAATGAAGACTAAACATAGTATGATTAAACTTTGGAAAATGATAGTTGATCATGAGCTTTCAGTTCGGGCTGCTGAAAATTTTGTTAAGGAAAAAACAAAACTTAAATCTCTAACAAAAAAATCGAAGCAAAAACAGAAAAATAAATCAATTCGTCAATTAGAAGATGAGCTAATCAGTATTTTTGGCACAAAAGTTCGTTTGCATCACAAAGGTAAAAAAGGTGGATCAATCCAACTAGATTATTTTTCAAATGATGATCTAGATAGAATTTTAGATTTAATTCGCTCAATCGAATAAATTTATGAAGCCTAGTCAGTATACTTTCATAGTTGTCCCCGATCATGATGGAAAAAATAGACAATTTTCTATTTCTAGAAAAGGTACACTCATTCTAATATTTTCAATTATTGGTATACTTAGTAGTATGGTAATTGCACTATTTCTTCTTATTCCAAAAGCACTTGATTATGAAAGGATGGAAAATCGTTATGATGATGTTATTGAAGAAAGAATAGAAGTATTAGAATTATACAGAGATTTAGAAAGAATGAAACAGATGGAGCTAGTTGTCCAAAAATCTCTAGGATCATATTTGGCTGAAAGTGATTCTGTAGATGACAAGTTAGTAGAGATGATGGATGAGCAGGTTCTTAGATCAAGTTACTTAAAAAACATTCCTTCTTTGATACCAGTCTCTGGTGTAATAACTCAAACTATGATTAATGATAATTCAGGAGATATTCGTAAGCATTATGGAATAGATATTGCTGTTCCTGTTGGTGAGCCAATTCTAGCAAGTGCTTCGGGGCAAATTGTTTTTTCTGGATGGACAACTGAATTTGGGAATTTGGTTGTTATATATCATAATAATGAATATTTCACTTACTATGGACATAATGAGTTAATTTTAGTTAATACATATGAAAAAGTGGATCGCGGAGATGTAATTGCTACCTCTGGAAATTCTGGAATTAGCTCTGGGCCTCATCTTCATTTTGAAATATGGAAAGATGGGGTAGCTGTTGATCCTTTGTCGTATTTTCCCGAGCTAAATAAATTAAATATAAGTGTTGAATAGTATGGCTAGGAACGAATATAAAGATGTACATACAATGATTGGTGCTGATGCTGTGATTCAAGGTAATGTTAATTGCCAGGGAGGGATTGCGGTATATGGCAAAGTTTTTGGTGATGTCACCTCCGAGGGACCAGTAAGAGTCGCTAGAGGTGGTGAAGTACATGGAAATGTTCAAGCTAATGATTCACAGATTGGTGGAACAGTAGATGGAAATGTTCGAGTAGAAAACCGAGCTGTCCTTGGCTCTGAATGTAATTTAAAAGGAGACTTGATATATCGCTCTCTGGTTATTGAAGAGGGAGCTCAATTTCAAGGTAGTTGTGTTTTAATTGAGAACGAGCCACCATCTGAAGCGGACTCTAAAACTTCCGATTAATAATTGATCATTATGAATAATGATCAAAAAAACTTTTTATCTAAATCAATTCAACAGTTCCAACGTTATGTCCGTCAGTCTGGACCTGCAGCTTCAGCTGCATATACTTTATTAGGTTCTGTATTATTATTATCACTAATAGGGTATAATCTTGATAAGTATTTTAAAGCATCACCGGTTTATTTAATTATAGGCCTATGCCTAGGTATTGTAATTGGATTTTATGAATTATATAAGTCCATTTTTAAATCGTGAGAATATTAACATATTTTTTATTGATTGGGCTTTTAATGAATGGCTTTGGACTTTTAATTAAACCTCACTTTGCAAATGAAATCATATGGGGTATTTTTATGCCTTGGATCATATCTTCGCTTGAAGTTTTTATTTTGCATCAGGTTTTTAATAAAGAAGTTTTACAAACAACAAAAGTTTTAATATACGGTTTTATCATAAAAATGATTCTTTTTGGAGGATTTTTATTAATTATTATTAACTTTTATTCTTTTAATACAGTAGCCTTTGTATTTAGTTTTTTAGCATCGTTTTTAACGTTTCATACGCTAGAAGCGATTTATTTGAAATTACTTTTTGATGGTAAGAAAATATAATTGTTATAAATGTTAATTGGCGTTGAAAAAGACCAGGGTACAACAGTTATGGAGCAAGTTGGCCCATATATTATTGGACACGTTTCCAATTCTGATCAGTCCCATCCTATTTTTCACCTTCCTACTATTTTTGGTATAGATATGTCTGTAACAAAACATGTCTTAATGTTATGGATAGTAGCTTTTGTAGTTTCTTTATTTGTAATTATACCCACTCGAAAATTTTTACGACAAGCAATCTATAATCCTTCTAAAGGAGCAAGTGCGATCGAAGCAATCGTGCAGTTTATTAGAGATTCAATTGTCTCTCCAAATGTGGGACCAAAATGGGTTAATACTTGGACTCCTTTGATCCTTACTTTTTTCTTTTTTATCCTTTTTGCAAATGGTATAGGTATGATTCCAATTTTTGATTTTTTAGGAGTCATAAATAAATTTGCAAATTCAAATTTTATTGATAGTCTATTGCATGGTGGAGCAACAGCAACTGGAAATTTTCATGTTACTGCAGCTTTAGCCTCAATCACTTTTTTTGCAATTATTATTGCTGGAACAAAAGCAC
>MDSY01076478.1_pt1 | contig 18199 bp, 10 predicted proteins | sample 811131 | NCBI WGS metagenome assembly MDSY01 (sample SAMN05326643, study PRJNA326480) | marine metagenome | isolation source: seawater | place: Atlantic Ocean: South West | collected 2010
ATCTGCGGGATCGTCAAAGTACTGAGATCTCAGAATGTGCGTGACGACGATGTCGTTGAGAATGCCGGGGATGGCATCGCCCGAGTCGAATGGGTGCGCCGCGGGTGTTGTGGTAGGAGTATCAGTATCATGTGTAGCGTTGGAGGACATCGTTGGCGTGCGGCTGGTGGAGCGCGTCTCGTTGTGGCGGCGTTTCCTCGGACGTTACGACACATCCATCACTACCAAAAAACTTTTTGGCAAAATGGCCAAAACTTTGCCAAAACGTGTCCCATACGTCGCGACAATGCAATGATCATTAGGAATATATACGTACACCGCGCTGCAATGTAATGCTCCGTAGCAATACGGAGCACCTGATAAAATGTACGTACAAGCACCCTAACTCCCGGTCGATTCGCGATCTCCAAAGGTTCCTGAAGTCAATTTTCATCGGAATTGCCGATTAGCTTAACCTTGGAATCCATGTCCCAGCCGTCGACACACACTGACCCAGCTCCTCCATAACAATTCACAGTGGAACGATACGTAAGTCAGAGTCAAGCCCCTACCGCCCCGGTCGATTTAATTGGAGACTAACCGCGACGTGATCACTGACACCGATACCATCTCCCCATAACCTACAGAGAGAAGATTAGCATGGCCCCTGCGCAAGGATGACACGCTCAATTGTGAGTGCTTTGAGAGCCCCCGGGTTTGTTTCCATTCGCAGCTACTGAAGAGTAGCATCCACAGCCAACGCGATATCGTTCGGTTCAGGTTCACTGACCAAACCATCGTCCTTCTCAACTCACAGCGAGAAAGATCAATCTGTTTTTTTTTTCTCCCTTTGTACAACGAAGTACTCGTGTGCGATGTTTTGGCAGTCGGATCCGCTGTTGACAATCTCGTCTCGTCTACGTCCCTATGTCGCGCTGCCCAACCAAGCCACAACCTCGGAATGCCCGAAAAGCGACGCCAATGCTTGGCAACTCGTTCGGTTCCACGGGCAGCCATTTGACCGCGCCCACTTCAGAACCTCGAGTTGGCCTGTCATTGCCGCCGCGTCGCACATCTCCGCGTCCAACAGGCACCTATTCGCGTGCGCTCACTGCAGCATATCAAGGTGGCCACCGATCGTCACATCCGCCCAAGTGTTCTTGTCCAGTGGGCAGCTGTTGGCGTGCGCCCACTTCATTACCTCAAGGCGCCCAAACTGCGCCGCTACTCCGCACATATCCGCGGCGTCCCACGGGCACCCGTTCGCCCACACCCACTGAAGCACCTCGAGGTGCCCGCCCCTCGCCGCCGTCAAGCACGTCTGATGGTCCCATGGGCAGCCATTCGTATGAGCCCACCGCACAACATGGAGGTGTCCGTAGCATGCAGCCCCCCAGCAAGTGGCTACGTTCCAAGGTACCCCAAGGCCGCGCAATACCTTCAACTCTTCGAGCTGTCCGCTCGCTGCAGCCGCCTGGCATAGGTAGTGGCTTTCTCTACCCGGCAGAAGACCTCGCTTTTGCAGGCGCACCACAGCGCGTAAGCATTCGAGGCCAGCTGCGTATTTAGCAGTCAGCTCTTCAAGCGTACGTCCCGTCACATCCACCTCGTCGCGCATCGCTTTACTCACCGCTCGAAGCTTAGCGAGGTCAGCGGGATCTGGCGTCAGATCATCATCCACCAGATTGCCTATGATGAGACCCATGAGATCAAGGGGAAGGTATGTCGGTTCTGCGATAGACCCGACATAGGATCGGGCGTTGGTTTAGAACCCGGTTCGGTTGTAGGCTCGGGCTTGCGTTCCCATGGCGGTGCAGCAAAGAAGTCGTCGGTTTCGGTGCGCTCGCCGGATCCTTGGTTTTGGCGAGACGAGTTCAGATCTCCGGGAAGGTCCATGGAGGAGGTCGCTTCTTGCCTCGTATCGGTCGCAGGCGCTGCGCGCACGCTTGGCAGCGCCTGGGAGCTATTTAGAAGCATGTCGGTGAGTGGTGGTGGTTGGGTTGGTGGCGTGCGACATGTGCGCGTCGGTGTGCGTCGAGGCTTCTGAGAAAAGCGTTACGGGTCGTGGCTTTTGGAGGCGAGTCGAGCTCGTCGCGATTTTCAATGGCGAAAACCAACCGTGATTTCGTTCGCCTCGCCAGACCCGGTGCGCGCGGCGTCGGACACGATGGCCGACGTCGGCGACGGCGTCGACCTCGTCGGCGCAGCCGCGGAGACCGCGGCGCGGCGCGCGGCGATGCAAGCGCTGTCCGATAATGACCGCGAAGGTACGGACGGGGGAGTTCTCGACTCGGCACCATTGAAAGTGTTGACTCCCCAAACGGTTGACTTTTCCCGAATGACGGCGACTGGCTACCCATGCATGAGGATGCTACATACAGACCACAGGACAGCGAAAATAGCAACCCCCCGTATGCATGATACAAGCGTGTCTGACATGTATTCACCCCAAACACTTATCCCCCCCACGACTAAATACCCGTAGCCCTACACGCAATCTGCGAATCGAATGGCATGACCGACGACCATCTCGCCAAGCGCGGCCACGACAAAGTCAAGCACGTGGAGATGTTCATGTACAACTTTCCGGTGATGAGGGGGTTGAGTTTGTTCACCAATTTAACAAGCCTGAGCATCATGCAGCAGAAGATTAAAAAAATAGAAGGTCTCAACACCTGCACACAGTTGAAGCACTTGTGGGTGGTGGAGTGCGGGTTGACGAAAATCGGCGGGTTACAAAATTGCGTTCGACTCGAGCGCCTGTTCCTGTACGGCAACCGCATTGTTAAAATCGAGAACCTGACAGGACTCGGTGGGACGTTGAAAACGCTGTGGCTGGGAGACAACAACATAACGCAGATAGAAAACATCGCCCACCTGACTGAGTTACGGGAACTGAACGTCGCGCGGAACGAAATCGAACGGTGCGCCGAGGTTTTGAAGGCGAACAAAAAACTCGTCTCCCTGAACGTATCAGCAAATAGACTCTGTACCTTCCGCGAGCTGAAGAAGTTCGGGCGATTGATCAACTTAAAGGAACTTACGTTACAGGACCCGCACTGGGGCAAGAACCATGTTTGCACGTTGAGTAACTACACGACGTTCGCGTTGTGCGCCGTGCCGCGAGTTTGCGTGCTGGACACCGTGCCGGTGACCGAGGAAACCAAAGCCCTGGCCACCGCGACGACGATGAAGAAGAAGATGTTTTACGAAATGCGTTTGAAGCACGCTAGGCGACAAGCTGAAGCTGCGGTCAACGAGGGGGCGGTTGGCAAAGACTTGGTGATCGGCGAGCTTGAAAAAGCGCGGGTGGCGCTCGACAGGGCGATCAAAAGTGTGACGCGTACGAATGACGATGATAAAATTGAAAGCGCTTCACCTCAAAGCCCAAGCGCTTCCTTATCCCAAAGCCCGTTATTACAAAAACTAAACATCGCCAAAACCTCAATTCTAATCGAAACCGAAGCCACGATGAAAGCATTCCACACGTGTCGCGTTTTGTCTCGCGCCATGGCGGACGAGCGGGAACGACGGATGATGGTCGAGTTGGAAACCGGTGGGAACGTCCGGCTCGAAGACGGGTCGCCCGGGAAGGATTGGAGGGACGAGTGCGCGGCGTTGGTGCGGGCGCGATTCCGGGGCACGGGTGCCCGGCTGGCTGGGGATGACGGTCCGCGGGTGTCTGGATTACGCGTCACACGTGTCACCCGGATAACTAACCGAGCCCTACGCGAGCGTTACGAAAAAGCCGTCATCGCGCGCGCCGATCAACAGAAACGAGAAATCCACTTGGCAAAGGTTAAGCGCATCGAGAAACGCGCGGCGCGTGTGGCGCTGGAAAGTTTAGGACAAGGAGGTGTTCCCGGTGCCGGTGATAAATCCGCATCATCAGCATCATCTGAATCGTCTTATGAATCAGAATCGGAATCAGAGGCGGATGAATCCGAGCCTGAATCCGAGTCGTCCTCGTCATCCGAGGACGAAGATTTGAAGAAACGAGGTAAAAGTCTGTGCGGCTCAATTTGGGAAGCTGCAAAGAAACCGGCCTCGATTCCCAAACCGATCGACCCGCTTGAGACGACGGAGTATTTATTCCTCGGTGTTTCTGATGACAAAAAGTGCCGCAAAATCGCGGAGGACGGGTGTTCGTTGGATTCGCGTAACGACGAAAGCGGGCACCACACCATAACCTTGCACGACTCTGTGGACTTAGCGGACGCGCCAAGGCTAGCGGCGGAGCTCGCGAAGCACAAAAAGAAACAAATGTTTGGAGATACAGAGCAGAGTTTGGATTCTGATTCCAATAACAGCAACGCCCTTTCCAGCGACTTCGACTCCGACGTAGGGTGGATGCGCGGCTTGCTCGTCGTGGTGAAGGCCCGCTTGGGACGAACCCGAGCTGTTGAGTCAGATGAGAATGGTGATACACATACCCGGATAACCCCAACAAAGTACCTGGGCTTCGACTCTGTGTACAAAATATCCCCGAAGGCGTTCAACCAGAAAACGCACCACGTGTTTAAAACGGAAGACGTGGTGCCTGAGTTTTTAGTCGAGTTTACGTACGACATAGTTGATGCTGACCGATCAGTCAATAGAGAAGTCAAGGCTGGGCTGGACGTCGCCACGCGGCGGTTCAGGGAATGGACCGACCCGCGGTTCATCGATAACCGGTGCGAAACCAGTTTGTTGAAGATGCCGTTTGAACAGCGAATCGTGGCGCGGCCGTTAGCCCGGTTCATCGGGTGCGCGGCGAAGGCGAAGGGGTTGGCGGAAGCGGGTGAAGACACGGATGAACCGAGTACGTCTATTACAGTGATTGGCGACTCAAAGGATTCCTCAAAGGATTCCTCTCAGGACCTCACAAAAAAGCTCCTCTCCTCGGCGTCCTGGAGCGCCTCTGCCGCGTTTGAGGTTTTGGGCGACGCGTTTGATTTCAAGTATGAAACGCACGAAGGCGCTTTTCAAAAAGTTATTGAGTTCTGTGAACGAAAGGAAGAGGAGTCGTACGGTAGTATGGGTAAAGGTATACGACGCTCGATACTGACTACGCGCGGTGTTGAAGCGCCTCGTGTAACAACCCTGGACCTACATGGTTGCTCGTTACAAAAAATCGAACCTGCGTTGGAAAATCTGAAGAGTTTGAAAACGTTACGGCTTTCCTTCAACCAAATCGCTAAGTTAGAGAACCTTGCACCTTTAACGGAATTAGAACACCTGGATGTGTCGCACAACCACTTGAAGCGTATCGAGGGCTTAACTAATTTAAAGAGCCTAAAATCCCTTTACCTGAACGATAACCGGTTGTTCCGGTTGGAGGACTTGAACGCGATGAAAGCGTGTAGCGATGGTTTGGTAAATTTGGATTTGAGAGCAAACGCTTTGAGGGAAAATAAAGCGTACGGCGGGTTGGTGTTGCGCAGGATGTCTAAATTGACAACTCTGGACGGCATCCCGGTAACGAAGCGCGACCGCCAGCGCGCTACCACCTCCACCACCACCCTCACCGCCACCATGATCAAGAAACACGCCACGATTGATGAAGAAATGGCGTTTATTGTCGGTGTTCAGGGGGAGGCGAATAATTTGAAAAACGAAACTGAAAAAAACACTCACGACGACTATAACTGGTCGCTGGTCGATTCCATCACGGTTCGTCACAGGGATTTGCGCCGGTTGACTGACTTGGACAAACTAACACACATCCGCCGAATCGACCTAGCTTCAAACGAGATTCAAAAGATGGAAGGCTTGGAGAGTTTAACTAAATTAGAGTCGCTAAACTTTGAGGAGAACCGGCTAACACAAATCGAAAATACCGAAAATTTACGTAACTTGAAGGAACTGAACGTCGCGCGGAACAAGTTACTCCGGGTGGACAATTTGCAAAACTTAACAAACTTAACCAGGCTGAGCCTAGAAGGTAACTTTATTGCAAGTTTAAGGGGTTTAGCCGGGTTGCCCGAGTTAACCGAGCTTTACGTGGGTGACAACGCGGTGACCGAAACGCGGGAAATTTTTCACCTAAAGACGTTACCGAAATTAATCATTCTCGATTTAACGGGCAACCCGGTTTGTGCATCGCCGGAGTACCGACCGTACGTTCTTTTTACGTTGCGACGCGTTAAGGTGTTGGACGGTGTTGGCGTTGATGCGGCGGAATACAACGAATCCCGGTTGCGGTTCGCGGGTAGGGTGACGCGTGATTTCCTTGAAGTCAAGTTCAGCAGGCGACATTTCAGGGGCGTCGCGAGTCTGGATTTGCGAAATTCGAGATTAAAAGACATCGGCGATACGTTTTTAGTCTCCACCGAGTTTGACGCGTTAACTGAGGTTGATTTATCAAGTAACTTCTTAACGCAGGTAGACGGATTGTGTGCGTTACCGCAACTCACTCACTTAAACGCAGCTAGCAACAAGCTGGAGGGTAATGCACTGTGGTCGGGTGACGCGCTTCGGCAATCAATTGAGCACGAAAAGAAACGCGAACAACTTCCGAAAACAAAGGACCTTTCAACTGGGACGAATGGTATGACCTCCGCGATGAAGGGCATGCGCTTGACCGATACTACGGTTTCAAAAGCAAAGCCCGTGCCTGTGAAGGTCCATGTTCCTTTAGGCGGTACCAACGTGTTCCGGACCGTGGAGGAGTTGGAAGTGGTGAAGGACGACTTGGACGACTTGGATTCCCTGCTCGAAATAAAAAAACCCTTCCCGAACCTAAAAAGCCTAAACGTTTCTTCATGTTCGGTACAGTTAGTCACAACGTTAAAGCTAGACGCGGTTCTAACAACGTTAACGCACCTAGACCTTTCCGATAACGATCTCACCACCCTGACCGGCCTTTGTACCCTGGTTAATCTTCAGACCTTAAACCTGGGTCGCAACCGGGTCAAGTTTTTGGAACCGGGCACGTTTGAGACGATGAAAAATTTAAAGGAGTTGAAAATGGAAGACAACGGGTTGCGTTTGTTGGGAAATTTTGAGCCGTTACATTCGACGTTGAAAACTTTATGGTTGGGCGGGAACCGCATCGGCGAAGTCGCTGAGTTGGAGAAGCTACAACAGCTTGGCGGGCTCACCGAGCTTCAACTCCACGGGAACCCCGTGTGCCGGAAACAAGTGTACCGCCCGATGACGCTTCGCCATTGCGAATTTCTTCAAACCCTGGACCAGCAACTCGTGACGGCGCAGGAACGCGAACACGTCGAGTATTTGTTCTCCCCGGTGAACGGGAGAGAGGAGCACGGGGAGGGTGATGAAGTGTTGGGGGACAACAATTTCAGTGCCGAGCAGACTGGTGTGTTCAACGACACGCAGACGTACACAGAGCAGTACATTTCGCAGGGCGGCCGAGTCAGCGCTCCTGAGATTTCGTTCCCCGCCGCGATGACCGCCGGGCGACCCGGGCGAGTCTCAGTAGGTGGCCGAACCAATACCAATGCTAGAGCCACTCTACGCGACCCTGTGCTTTTGAACAACGGCGCGCGGCTCGGCGCGGGTGGCGAACACACGTCAACTCAAGATGTGTTGCAAGGAACTAATCGGATCGGCAATCGATTGGGAATCCCCTCCGCTGATTCGCGGTTTGAACTCACCAGCGCCGAGCAACGACGCGCGGCGCGTGACGCTGAAACCAAAGGGAAAACGAAAGCCCCGGTGCGTACGCGGGTTTTCGGGATGGGCCCGATCGATTCCTTCGCGGGGGTGGAGCGGGGGATGCACGGTGTGCGCGGGGGTAATAATCCTGTGCGAGGAGGGGGTAACCTTTCAAGAACGAGTCTCTCCCGGGACCCGAAGGCGAAGGATCAAAAGTCGTTTCGAGAAAAGTTTGCGAGATGACGGGGATGTGTGATTGATTTTAATACCCAACTCATACTACTTGTTTTTAGCACATAACCCACGCTACCTCCTCCCTCCCGGCACGAACGCCCCGTGCAGCCCGTGCGGCACTCTGTGTTTCATTTTGATTTTCGCGACAGGTCCTTTGGTGATATCCGCGCCGTCGAAAATACCCAAGCAACTAACTCCACTTTCGTCGTCGGCGCTGTGCTCCGCCATCATCCCAAGAAGCCAACACTCTTCTTCTCCTTCGGAAGAGGAGGTAGACGAGTTAGTATCCGACGCAATGCCCATAGCAATCCCCCCCACCCATTCCCCGCTTTTCGGCACCACAACAACCTCTTCGCAAAACGTCCTGTTACCCGCGTACCACTTTTGAACCTCCCCCGTTACCAAATCAACGCGGCAGTACCCCAACGGCGGGCCGCTGGTTTTCATTTCGTTGGAAAGCGACGCATAAATATATCTGCATGACCTTTTACCCTCAAACAAAGGATTAACATGAGGGTGGTCTATGCACAAGTCTTCGCACCCTGGGGTGACGGTTCGTATGACTTGTTTGGTTTTTGTGTTTACCTCGTACCGCCACAGCAACGTGCGTGGGATGTTGTTGAAGTCGGGCGAGAGCTCGGTGGCGATTGGGAAGGGCCACTTTTCGGAACGCGCCCACTCGCCTAAAAACGAACCAGAGGATAACTCGTCCCAACCAGCTGTGTATGCGGTGACCCAGGAGGAGTCATCATCTCTATTATCGTCATCAGTATCGGTATTTTCATTCCCTTCAGAAGATCTCATCGGCCGTCCATCATGCGCGAACGCAACGTGAATCTCAAAGCTCGCGCTCGGCCCGTCCACGGAGACGGCTTCGGTTTTCTTTCCATTTTCATTTTCTGCAGAAGAGTCCAGATTACCTTTTCCTGTAGGTCTCGGCACTACGTGCACCACGACTGGCAAGTCAGGCTGGCTCACTAAACACTCCCCAGCACCCTTTAAACCCAAAACGTACGGCCCGGGGTCCACCTTTAACCGGTTTTGAATCAAAACGTACTTGCTCTCCGTAACAGCGAAGTCGTGCGGCGCCGCTTCGCACGCGGCGAGTTTGTGTTTCACCGGAGCGTGTTTTTCACGCCACTCCGTGTCCCACTCGAAGAAGGTACACTCCACTGCTTGTTCCGCGACTAAACTCGACCAGGACCAGCCTATGATTCTTTCCGTATTCGGGTCTACGTGCGGGTGCGCGGTGAACGCAGTGCCTCCCACGCCTAATTTGGATTCTATGGAGTTGGGTAAACCAGCCGACACAAACATGCCGCTTTGGAGTTTTCCATTCAAGTCGTCTTCGCCCAAACATTTCAGCGTAACAGCGTCTATTTCCACCGGTCGTCCCGCTTCGTAAAGCGCATATGTTTTACCTCCCCACGCCAAGATGTTGGTGTTCGCAAGGTTCTTCTGTCTTAAGTCGAAGGCGTTTTGTAAAGCGCCGCCTGGTTTTGAGGTGCCGAAAGGACCTCTACGCGTGGTTACGTTACATTCGCTCTCTTCGCAAAATTCTTCCGTCCGTACGAACCGCGACGTGAATCCGACTTTGTTTTGATCACTTTCGTCAAATTTAAACCGCAACACCATGCCGTCGCCATCCAGCATGTGTTTGTACTCCATCCCGCCTCGTTTGAACAAAGCAGGGCCGTTGCGGTACAACACACCGCCTTTTAAAATCTCAGGCACCGTACCCTCCACTTCGCATTCCGAAAGGTCGTGTTCGAATTCCTCATCGCCTTTCGAAAGCTCGATACTCTTGTACGCGTAACTCCAGTCCGCGTGCGAATACACGCAGTACCCGAACGTGTCTTTGTTTGAAAGCAGCGGGTCATCCGGGGGTATCGCGCCTCGGCGCTCGCCCCACCCCAAAGTCAGTGGAGTCCGCGTAGCTGACGAAGACGTTGCGACGGGCGCTGAAGAAGTTTTCGTCCCCGAAGATGCACGCACCACTCGCGAAACACGCGTACCGTGACTGGTGCGACCGGCACCACCGACGCGGCTCGAGCCAACCACGCGCATCGCGGCCGATGACCGCGTGGAGGCTATATGCCTCGTACGCGTCCGAAGTGCACGCCGCAGTGCGTGCGGGTTTGCGGTGGACAACGATATATCCGGCAAACGAGGAGAACGATTTTGGCGCAGCCACGTGGCTGTCCGGAAAAGCCGGAAAAAAAGGTTGTCCAACTCGTGCGCAGCCGAGCCTCACGCCGCACACATCCCGGCGCGCAACTCGCACGGTGACCCCCGACTTTTGAGGTCGTTTCCTCTCCATCTCGTCCCACCTCGGAGTGGAACGACTCGTCTTTCCGTCCGTCCTCGATCGCGGATAGAGATCGCATCCGAAAGAAAAAGCGACCCGACTCAAGTAAGAAGCACACGGCACGATGGCGAAAGGCCTCGTGAACAAGAAACGCGTCCGCCCCATGGGTACCGGCGACCACGGCGCCGGCCCCGTGGTGTACTGGTGCTCACGAGACCAGCGGGTTGAGGATAACTGGGCGTTGATCCACGCGTGCGATACCGCGAAGCAAGCAGGTGTCCCATGCGTCGTGGTGTTCTCCCTGGTCACCGAGTTTCTCGGCGCTGGGGCGAGGCAGTTTGGATTCATGTTGAGAGGTTTGAGGGAGATGGAGGCTGAACTGAAAAAGAAAGGCATACCGTTTGTGTTAATCAAAGGCAACCCAGGAGTTACAGTTCCAAAGTTCGCGAACGATACGGCCGCACACTCAGTGGTGATGGACCAATCGCCGTTGCGGCTCGGTCGGGAGTGGAGGGAAACAATCGCGGAAAAAGCAACGTGTCCGTCCTCCGAAGTAGACGCGCACAACGTCGTGCCCGTTTGGGAAGCCTCCCCGAAGATGGAAGTGGGAGCGCGGACATTACGGGGCAAACTTCTGAAGCTGTACCCCGAGTTCTTAGTGGAGTATCCGGAGGTGCCGGATGTGTCAGGCGCGATGAAATTATTCGCGAGCGAAGCGCTGACTTCCGCAATCCAAAAAAACTCCCACGACTGGGATAAAACAATCGCGCTGGCCGTCGACGCCGGCAAATCCGTTCCCGAAGTCACGTGGGCGGTGCCTGGAGAAACTGCAGCATTAATAGTGCTCGATAACTTCCTCACAAGAAGGTTAAAACTATACGAGTCCCGCAACGATCCGGCGAAACCCCAATGCCTGTCAGGGCTGTCGCCCTACCTGCACTTCGGACAGATCAGCGGCGCGCGATGCGCCATGGAGGCTAAAAAGTTTTCGAAAAGCGCGCCAAAGGCGGTCGAGGTGTTTTTCGAAGAGCTCGTGGTCCGCAGGGAACTCGCGGATAACTTCTGCTGGTACTCGCCGAAGTACGACACGTTGGACGGGCAGAAGTACGACTGGGCCAAGGACACGTTACAGCTGCATGCGAAAGATAAGCGACCGTATTTATATTCCAAAGAAGAATTCGAAACCGCGAAGACGCATGACAAGCTGTGGAACGCGGCGCAGAAAGAGTTGGTTTACGGCGGAAAGATGCACGGCTTCATGCGCATGTACTGGGCGAAGAAAATTTTGGAGTGGACGGCAAGCCCAGAACAAGCGCTTGAGTTTGCTATTTTTCTCAACGACAAGTACTCTCTTGATGGCCGGGACCCGTCCGGGTACGTCGGGTGCGCGTGGTCCATCGTGGGGGTGCACGACCAGGGGTGGAAGGAAAGAGAAGGTACGTCTTTTTATCCCTTAAAATCTTGCTCGCCTTGTACCGCTTACGTCGTGTACCACTTGGTTCGCGTTTCAACACGTCCCGTGAGGAATTCCTCATCATCCCCATATACTGCACTGTCTCTCAATTGCCCGTACAAAACACTGACTTGTATTTCCAAATCCTCAGTTTTCGGAAAGATTCGATACATGGCGTATTCTGGGTGCGAGAAGAAGTTCAAAATTCCTGATTACATCGCGCGGGTCATCGAATTAGTGTCTGCCGTCAAAGAGGGTAAAACGGACTGCTCTGAGATAAACCCGGGGCGGTTCCACATCGACTTCGGAAAAAGGCTTTCGGAGAGGAAGGGAGGTGCTGGTGATGTTGCAGAGAAAAACAAAAAGCGAATCGTCGACTCTGAAGAGTTTGCGCGGATGGTCAAGGCGGCTACGGCTGCTGGCGCTGGTGACGCGGACCGTGCGGTTGACGTGTTGACTGCGTTAAAAGCAGTAGCAGTCACCGCCGAGCTCCTCGCCTTCACAGGGGCGGGCAAAGCCATTAAGCAACTCTCAAAGCAAAACGAGAACGTAGTCGTCGCCGCCGCGGCCAAGAGCGTGGTGGATGGATGGAAAAAGGCGCTCATGTAGTGTGAGACCGACGGTCTCAGTTCTATACTATCTCATCATACTTGTAGTGTTCATAAAGTGTTTATAAAATGTTTATAAAAGTCTTTCTCCTCTCAAAAACTCCCCCTGTCTTACACGGCGACCGCTTTGCGCTCCTCGTAGCCGGCGCCGTCCAGCCACGGGTAAGTGGTGGATCGGCTCTCTTCGAAGGACGTGATCTTGTCCTTCTTCTGCAGCGTGAGGCCGATGTCATCGAGGCCGTTCAGGAGGCAGTTTTTCCTGAACGGGTCGACGTCGAATTTTATGGACGAGCCGTCAGGGCGCTTCACGACTTGTTGTTCCAGATCAATCTCCAGCTCACCCCCGGCTTCGCAGTCCGCCATGAGCTCACGCACCTGCGCCTCTTCTAGGCGAATGGGAAGCATGCCGTTCTTGAAGCAGTTGCCGTGGAAAATATCAGCGAACGAGGTGGAGATTATGCACCGGATGCCCATGTCGTTGATCGCCCACGGCGCGTGTTCGCGCGAGGACCCGCAGCCGAAGTTGTCGCCCGCAACGAGAATCTTTGAGTCGCGGTATTCCGGCTTGTTCAAAACGAAGTCGTCGCGCTCGCTGCCGTCTTCGTTGTATCGCATTTCGTAAAACGCGCTCACACCCAAACCAGTGCGCTTGATCGTCTTCAGGAACTGCTTGGGGATGATCATGTCCGTGTCGATGTTCTGTAAATCAAGCGCCGCGGCCTTTCCCTTGAGCACGGTGAACTTGGGCATGCCGCCGGCACCAGCAGTGGCAGTGCCCTTGCCCTTCTTGGGCATGGGCGCGATGACGTCCCCGAGGTCGAGGTATTCCTTGGAATCGGTTTCCGTGTTGATGTCGTCTGACTGGTCAACCTTCCTGACATCCGCCAGGGTGCCGGTGATCGCCGCCGCGGCAGCCATCGCGGGGGACACGAGGTGCGTCCTTCCTCCGTTTCCTTGCCTTCCCTCAAAGTTGCGGTTTGAAGTGGAGGCGCAGCGTTCCTGGGGGAGCAGCTTATCCGGGTTCATAGCAAGGCACATGGAGCACCCCGGTTCCCTCCAGTCGAAACCGGCTTTAACGAGAATCTTGTCAAGACCCTCCGCCTCGGCTTGCTCCTTGACGATCCCCGAGCCCGGGACGACCATCGCGTACACATGGTCAGCGACTTTCTTGCCCTTGGCGACAGCGGCGGCGGCGCGGATGTCTTCAATGCGGCCGTTGGTGCAGGAGCCGATGAACGCCTTGTCGATCTTGACTTCTTCCATTTTTTGCCCAGGCGTCAGGCCCATGTAGTCCAGCGAACGCTGCATGGCCTTGGCGCGTTGCTCATCGAAATCCGCGGGGTCGGGAACCACGCCGGTAATAGGCACGACATCTTGCGGCGACGTTCCCCACGTAACGGTGGGTTCGATGTCCTCGGCTTTGATGACGATTTCCGTGTCGTATGCGGAGTCCGGGTCGGACGCAAGGGTCTTCCAGTACGCCACGGCTTTGTCCCAATCAGCGCCCTTGGGAGACATGGGGCGGCCCTTGAGGTACTCGAAGGTGACTTCATCAGGGGTAATGATCCCGGCCCTCGCGCCAGCTTCGATGGCCATGTTTGAAATGCTCATCCGCGCTTCCATTGACAGGTTCTTGATCGCATCTCCCGCAAACTCAATCACAGAGCCGGTGCCCCCGGCGGTGCCGATGACCCCGATTACGTGCAGGATGAAATCCTTGGAGGTCACCCCAGCCTGGAATGGGCCCTCCACAGTGATGCGCATGTTCTTTGAGGGCTTCTGGAGAAGCGTTTGCGTGGCGAGGACGTGCTCGACTTCTGACGTGCCGATGCCGAACGCAAGGGCGCCGAACGCGCCGTGCGTCGCCGTGTGCGAGTCCCCGCACACCACGGTGGTACCCGGGAGCGTGAAGCCCTGTTCGGGTCCGATGATGTGCACCACACCTTGGCGCTTGTCGTCCAACCCGAAGTACGTCAAGCCGAAATCCTCGACGTTCTCTTCAAGAGCCATGACCTGGAGCCTGGAGTCGGTTTCCTTGATGAAGTTCTCCACGGTGTCGAACGCACTGCGATCCGAGGTGGGGACGTTGTGGTCCACCGTAACGAGGGTGGCGTCAGGACGACGCACGTCACGGCCCGCAGTCCGCAAGCCTTCGAAAGCCTGGGGAGACGTGACTTCGTGCACGATGTGGCGGTCGATGTACAGCAACACCGTGCCGTCTTCCTGCTGGTCAACGATGTGGTCCTGGACGATCTTGTCGTACATCGTCTTGCCTTTGGCGGTGACGCCAGCGGGGGCGGCGCGCGCGCGGGTCACGACGCGCGCGGAACCGATGGGCTTACGAGCGATCGCAAATCGGCTGGCGAGGGCGCCAGCGGGGGCGGAGGCAGCGGAGGACATCATGGTCGCGTAGGACACGTGACGAAGGTTGACACGAGACCGAAGCGGAGGTGGAGGTGGGTGAAATGCGAAGCCGAAGCGCTCGCACAACTGAAGAGGAGTGACGGCGGACGAGGATGCATACGGATCGAATCGCCCCAACCGGATAAAAATATCTCTCCATTTTTTTCAAGCCAAAACTTGAGTCACAGACCGGCGAAACTGTCAGCCATTTGGGATCTCGGACTTTTTGCGGCGCTCGAAGCGTTGCTTCTCGGCCTCGATTCTCGTAGACGTGCCTTCCCAATCCCAACCAACACTCTGTTCGCGTCAATCATCCCGTCTTGCCTCACTGGCGAGTGCGCAGAGGCGACGACTCCAGTGTGCGGCGAACATGTCCGGCGTCGATCACGGGTGCGTACTCTGTCATGAACAAATACACTCCATTTCCCCATAGACTCGCCGTGTACCGCACTCGCCGCCCCAGATCGAGCGCACCGATTGTCACTCTGCGTGCATCAAATCTCTCACGCGCCGTCTCCGATCTCCTTTCTTACGAGATCCACCACTCACCTCTCTCCCTTCTCTGCCCCTACACAGACGCGAGCCGTGTCCCCACCGCATTTTCGATGACATCGGCGGTGCGTTCGCGATGGGCGCGGTTGGAGGCGGTGCGGTGAACTTAGTGAAGGGCTTCTACAACTCCCCGAAGGGGTACGCGTTGGCGGGAGGTTTGGAGGCTATTAGACGTGAGGCTCCTAAAATAGGAGGATCATTCGCGGTGTGGGGCGGTTTGTTTTCCGCGTTCGATTGCACGTTGGTCGCGATTCGACGGAAGGAAGACCCGTGGAACCCTATTATGAGCGGTGCGTTGACCGGGGGTGTTTTACAGCTGAGGTATGGTTTTGCGAGCGCTGGGCGGAGCGCCGCGTTCGGTGGATTCCTATTAGCAGTCATCGAAGGCATTTCAATCATGCTCACGCGAGTCACGGCGCCGCAACCTCCGCAGCCGGCGATGATCGACGTGCCGGTTGCGGGGCCGGCAGGAGGCGCTGTTGACACCGGCCCGCAGCCCACACCAACCGTACTGAGCGAGGGCGGTTTAGTCACCGAGAAAATTGGACACGGCCAACCTGACGAGCTAAAGCAAAAAAGCGGAGGGTTTTGGGGTGGGATTTTCGGTGGAGGGCGCAAGGACAAGGATGAAGACGCCAATGCGGCGCCCGCCATGCCTTCGTTTAGTTCGGAACTTAAATAATTGAGAATATAAGCATTCAACACTAGATACCCTGTTCTTCGGGTCACCCCTATTCTTCCCTAAACACAGCCCGCAACTTTGTCTCACTCGCGTCCAACAACGCTACTCCTCTTTTCGTGAGCACAGCCGCGACGCCGGTTGCTTCGCAAATCACAAATCCTTCTCGGTCCATGCGCACCAACGTATCATCGTTGCCAACCGACCCGGACGCGTACCCCACGAATGAAGGCGGGTTCGGGATGAACGAGGTTTTGTCTACGTCTAAATACTCACTGTCTCCTGCGCAAAAGTCTCCCGCTCTACCCGGCCCTCCCACCGCCGCAGACACGACTAGATCCGTCGGCGCTATGCCTCGTAGAAAGTCGTTTGATATGTTCACCGGGGGTAGGTCAGCGCCGTATTTATCGACCCGGAAGAAATCGGCACTCAAACCGGCAGATCCAGTAACGGGCTTGCCGTCCGCCATTGGCGTGGCGTGAGGGTCTGGGGGACGGTACGCCGAGGACAATTCAGCGTTAGACCCGTTATCTGACCCGCCCGCGTTGGACCCAGACCTACTCGGCATCCGGAGGAAGTCGTCCGCTAGCCCACCTTGTAGTGAGCTATTTATGGCTTTATCGACACTGGTGCCTGAAGTTCCTGGACGCGAACCGGGTGTCTCGCTGTCTCCACTGTCTCCACTCGTTTCATTTCCTAAATTCCGCTCCCGAAACGCCCGCGGAATACTACTAAAGTCCAAACTAATTTCCCGCCACGGCGCTGTTGAGTCTTTGTGCCTTTTGAAAGACCCAAGCTTTTGCGATTGTCCACTACTCGAGTCCGGCGCTTCCGTCGCGTTGAACAGGTCTACGTCGCGACAAGACGGACATTCCTTTTGTGTGTTCTTATTAGTCTGAATGTTTTGCACATTATTCGTTAAATACTGTCGCAAGCACGTGACGCAAAAGGGCGCGCCGCAGCACTTCGCCCTGACGACGTTTTTCAACCGCTCGTCGTTTGCAAACGGGTTGGTTTTTAAATCGTACTTGTACAGCTCCGTGCCATTCCCTCCCGCGCCTGGGACTTCAAGACATATGGGACAAGAGTCGTCCTCGTCTAAAGCCTCGTAGGGTGTTTCGTTCAGGGACGGGAACTTTAGCGCGACGTCGTGAGCGTTGAGAGATGATTTCTCAGATTTCTCCTCTGTCTCGGTACTTTTTCCCTCCTCTGAAGCACTCTCACTGGCTTCCCCCGCCCGCGTGACAAACAGCTTTGTTGATTGCTTTCGGTCGTCGTACGTAAGCGCGAACAGCCTTCCAAAGTTGGGCGCTACGACCAGGTTGGAGCACCGCGCGGTGACCCCGGCGACGCACCGCTCCAGCGCCGCCGTGGAGGACGGCTGGTCTGTGAACGAATCAAGCGCGTCGCCAACTCCAAACCTCCACATCCCAGCTCGGGGGATGCTGCCCTTCCAACTCGCCGCGAGCCCCCAGGACCACCCTGACACGCATGGCGCACCGCCAGCGTGTTTTGCATCAGCGGCGGAGACACCGTGGTCGTGTCCTTCGTCAGTCACTTGGTTCGCGAATGGCTGCGAGTTATTCAATTCACCAAGTCCCTTGTCGCCACCCATTTGCACCGCCGGCGCTTCCACCAAGCGTTTCGCCCTCAACGGCGTTCCGGATGGAAACGATGGGCGGTGTAAGTGCCACTCGTGTACGCACAAATGCAGCGATGGGGAGGATGAGGGTGAGGAATGTGATGATGCATCACTGTTTCCTTCGCTCACCACGACGTGCGCAGCTTTTATCACCACGTTTTCGCCGCCGGATGCGTCGTTTGCTCGCGTTACGTTCAGCCCCGCGAACGGCGCCAGTATGGGCGCCGGTGGTAACCTAACGCGAACCCCCCCGGGTGGCGCTGGTGCGCCCGGTTTCAAGCGTCGCAACTCACCCGGGTCCGACCCTATAGCAGGTGAGTGGTGCGGTCCCGCTTGCGCGACGGCGATTGGGACGGACGACGCGCCGGACCAAATCGCAAGCGTCGCATTTGATCCCTGGAACCCGGAACGGCCCTCGCCCGTACGGTACACCCTCGCCGCGGAAACCGCGACGATGCCGCCCTCCTCGTCCGCGGGCAACAACCTCGAAACGGGGCAAATGCCCCCATCAGGCCATGCCATGGGAAGCGTCAACGCCCTTTGCTCAGCCCCTGTGTCCAGGTCCAATATCGCGATGCGCGCTGGCCGCGGGTCGTACCCTCCAACGCCAGTCACGTCGACTTGCAAGCCCCCGTGCGCCACCGCGATCGCCCCGGCGGGGTGCGCTAAGCACGCGGGGAGGATTGACAAAGCATCGACAGGACACCGGTCGTCGTTGCTGCCGTTCAAAGAAACGACGGAC
>MDSY01035232.1_pt1 | contig 18185 bp, 1 predicted proteins | sample 811131 | NCBI WGS metagenome assembly MDSY01 (sample SAMN05326643, study PRJNA326480) | marine metagenome | isolation source: seawater | place: Atlantic Ocean: South West | collected 2010
CAATATGGTAAAGAAGATTTAGAGATATTCCAAGGTAAAGAACAACCTTCTTCATATCACTCTCCTATTCTGGGATGGGCATATGATGGTAATCCAATTTATGGACCTTATGGTTATACTTCTCCTACAGGTGGAGTAGCTAAAGCATTAGAAACTGGATATGAATTAGTTTCTAAAACTAATAGACCACCTCTGATTAATTTTCCTCAAGGATTCTTTAATGAAGATTATGATTTTAAAAATAGTGGAGATCTTGATGAACATAATGGTAGATTTGGAGTAACACCAGAATATCCAAATGGTGTTTATGCATATTTTACAACTATTGATAATTCATCTCAACAAACTGCCGGTGCTTTTGATGGATTCTATAAACCAACCTATCCTTATGTTATTGGAACTAGTTTTTATTCAGAACCAAATACTTTAAATTATAGTAATGATTTTAATCAAGAAGAGTATGATTTAAATAATTCAAATTGGTTCAGAAATACTCTTGATTATAGATTCAAGTCTTCTAACAGTTCTTATAATTTTGTATTCGATCCTGATTCTGTTAGGGAACAACCAGTTAATATTGATTTTGCTTCTGAGGGTGGAGTTCAAACTATTGGAATTCTGACTGGTGGAACTAATTATAGGGTAAATGATAGAGTTCTATTTGACAATGCTTTAACTAATGGAACTAATGCAGCAGCTAAAGTAAAGAGTCTTTATAGTCCTGGTATTTCTTCAGTAAGTGTTGCTACTACTTCTTATTCTGAGGTTGAATTTACTACTAGTGAAGGAGTAGGAAAAGTTGTTGGATTTACTACATCTCCTCATGGATTAAAGAATGGTGAGACGATTAGTGTTTCTGGTCTAAGCACCTACTTTGCACACCTTGAGGGGTCATATACGCTAGGTATACGCACTGATAACTTCGTTACTACACTAGGGATAGGAAGCACTAATGTAACGGGATTAACTACATTTTTCTATACTACTGGATTCCTAGACTTTCCTTACATTAGAGAAAATGATATTCTAGGAATAGGAAATACTGAAAAGGTCAAAGTTCTTAATATTGATCAAGTTGGAAAGAGAATTAGAGTTCTAAGAGCAGTTGATGGAACTGTAGGTTTTGCATATAGTGCATCTACAATTCTTAGAGAGAATCCTCGTAAATTTACAATCAATACTGGATTTAAAACGGATTATAGTTATAATGTTAATAGAGAAATTTATTTTGATCCTAATGAGTCAGTTGGTGTAGGAACTTCTGCTATAGCAGGATTGGGATCTACTGCAGTATTCTCAATGCCTGGGTTAGGAGCAACTCAAGTATTTGTTCCTTATCAACAAATTTATCTCCCTAATCATGGTCTTAAGACTGGTGAAAAAGTTACTTATTCTTCTCATGGAGGAACGGAAATTAGTGTTCTATTAAATGGAACTAAATTTGCATTACCTCAAACTCAAGATTTATATGTTGCTAATATTGCACCTAATTTTGTTGGGGTATCTACAGTTAAAGTAGGATTAGGAACTACAGGAACTTATGTTGGTATTGGATCAACAACTAATGATGGTCTTTTATTCTTTAGAAACTTTGGTACTGGTGATTATCATAGTTTAAAAACTAAGAGAACTGTAATTAGTGGAGAGGTTGGTCAAAATATTGTTACGGTTTCTACTGCTGCTACTCATGGATTAAGTCTAGGTGATGAAGTTCAATTTAAGGCAGTTCCTAAAGATACTGAGACTATAACAGTCAAATATAATAATTCTAATAGAAGATCTACATTTAGATCATTAACTTGGGTTGCCGGGGATGTAGATACAACTTTAGATACTATTTCTCTTGAAAACCATAATTTATCTACGGGTGACAAAGTAATCTATACAGCAGCTACTGCTTCTGGTGGATTAACCAGCGAAAAGATTTATTATGTTCTTTATTACACTAAAGACAAAATTAGATTATGTTCAAGTAGATATAATCTGAGTTTGAATATTCCAAATTATATTGACATTACTAGTGCAAGTGCAGGAACAATATCACTTATTAATCCTCAACTTGATCTTTATAAAAATAAAATTGTTGAATTTGATATGTCAGATTCTTCATTGGCATCTAAAGTAGGATTTTCAACCTATTCTGCTTTTGCACTTAATTTCTATAAAGATTCTCAATATAAGTATAAGTTTGAATCTACTGCAACTTCTACTAATTTTGAAGTTGTTGAAAGTGGTGAAGTAGGTATTGAAGGATCTGCTAAAGTAACCATCTTCTTAAATGATAATGTTCCAGAGAATTTTTATTACAAATTAGATGTTGTTAATGAAGATCTAATTACAGATGTTAAAAAAGAAATTATTGTTGATACAGATGTATTTAATAATAATCAAATTAATTTAATTGATAGTAAGTATAATGGTTCGCAGACAATAGTAGGGGTAGGAACAACTTCATTTGTTTACAATATAGAGCATTATCCTGAATCTATTTCTTATAATAGTTCTACTGCAAGCGTTTCTTATACTACCAAATCATCTAGTGCTCATGGTGGTATTAATGAAATTGAAGTTTTAAATGCAGGAAGAAAATATCAATTTACTCCTGGAATTACAACCATTTCTTCTACTTATGGAAAAAATGCAATAATAGAAATTCAAAGTCAATCTATTGGAAAAATTGAGAAGACTACTATTGAAAATATTGGATTTGACTATCCTAGTGATTTTACTTTAAGTCCTTCTTTAAATCTTCCAGAAATTCTTAGAATTGAGCCTCTTACTTCATTTAAGAGTATTGGAATTTCATCTGCAGGTAAGAATTATATAACTGATCCTAGTTTAGTTGTATTGGATGGATATACAGGAGAACAAGTTAATGATGTAATTTTAGAATATCAAATTGGAAATCCTGAAGTTAGAATAGTTAAGAACACTTATGGAATGTATAATGTTCTTCCAACTATTATCCCTATTCATAATTCTAATGGAGTGGGTATAAACACTATTACCTATAATTCTTCTACTAAGAGAGTAACAGTAGGGTTTAATACAGGATTTAGTGATCTATTCCCATTCGCTGTTGGTGATAATGTTTTAATTGAAAATACAAGTGTTGGAGTAGGATCTACTGCAAAGGGATATAATTCAGCGGCATATAATTATAAGTTATTCCCAATAACTGAGGTTAATACTGCTTTAGGTGGTAATACAGGATCTCTTGTTTATGATATGTCTAGTGTTTTGGAGAGTGGAGCATATCCTGGTTATTATGATCCTAACACTTCATTTGGTAGAGTAATTCCTGAAAAAGAATTTCCTATATTTGATATTAAATTAAAAATTAATGATTTCTTGATGGGAGAAACTGTTGCTACTGGTGACAAAGAAGGAATAGTTGAAAGTTGGAATAATAAGATTGAAACTCTTAAAGTTTCAACTAATAGTGAACTTGAAATTGGAGAAATTCTTAGTGGTCAAACTTCATCTACGAAAGGAGTTATTAATAGTAAAATTGATTTTGATTCTTATATTAAATTAGGACCCTATTCATCAGTTAATAAGGGATGGATATATGATACAGGAATGCTGAATAATAATGTTCAAAGAATGCCTGATAACAGTTATTATCAGTATTTCTCTTATGCTTTGAAATCTGAAGTTCCTTATCAAACTTGGAATGAGCCAGTTAGTGCTTTAAATCACACTGCTGGATTCTTGAAGTTTTCTGATTTAATTATCGAGAGTAAACCAGATAATCCAAATGTAGGATTTGCTGAAACCAGTACTGCTGATGTTACTGTTGATATGTTTGGTAAGGGAAATCTGAATTGTGTTTATACTTTTGATCTTGCTTCAGAAGAAGCAGTTAGGATAAATGATGGATTAGTATCTAATGAAATAGTTTTTGAAAATAGAGTATTAAGTGATTATTCAGAATCCAAAGGAAATAGAGTTCTTACAATAGATGATTTTAGTGGTAAATTTAATCACCAACCAAGAGCAACAAGATTTGCTGTGGTTGACAATAATGAATTAACTGCAGCAAGAAGCAGGAAATTTTTCACCTATGTAAGAGATAAAAGATATACCCAAGAAAGACAAGTTCTTGTTGTATCTTTATTGCACGATGGAGTTAATGGATATCTTAATCAGTATGGAAGAGTAGAAACTCATCCTGATTTGGGTTCATTTGATTGGAGTATAAGTGGAACTAAAGGACAACTTCAGTTCTATCCAATTAAGTATTCAGTTAATGATTATGATGTTACATTTATTTCTCACGATCTTAAGAGTAATAATTCAGGAATAGGCAGCACATCTTGTGGAAGTATTGTTCAAATCAATTCTCATCACACTGAAATTGCTAGTGGATCAAGTTCGGCAACAACAATTGTAGGAATTGCTTCTACATATCGTTCTGCTAAGGTTATAGTAGAAATTGGAGCAAATGATGATTCTTATTTTGAATTTGATGAATTAAATCTTATTCATGATGGATCAACTGTTGATATGGTTGAGTATGGTCAATTAGCAGATAATAATTTGACTCCTTATAATATTGGTGGTTTGGGAACTTATTATTCTTACCTTGAAGGATCAAGAATTAAAATTGACTTTACACCAGATTCTGCTCTTGGAGTGGGACATAGTATTAATGCTCTTAGTGTTTCTATTGCCAGCAGCACTTCTGGTGCTACTGGAGTTGGAACTGCAGAAGAATTAAGCACAGGTCTTCTGGATTCCTGGTATACTTCAATTGCTGCTTCAGGAACTCCTGGAATAAACACTATTGCTGAATATCATGCAGATTCTCATGGTGCATATTATGTTGTTCAATTAGAAGATACAACTAATAAGCGTTATGAAATGTGTGAGGTTGTTGCATGTGATGACGATGATTATAATACCTTAACTGAATATGGTAATGTTCAATTACATACAACTGGTTTAGGAACGATAGGTGCAAATATTGATGGTTCTGATAGAAAGCATTTAACCTTTATTCCTAATCATAATATTAAGGTTCAGGTAAGAGTCTTCCAAAATGTTTTGAGTCTTGTTAAATCAAGCATTAATAACAGTTCTATTGATTTCAATAATGCAGTAATTAATTCCAGTTATGGAGAATATTACGGAACAGAGAGTGATATTAAGAGAACATTTGGTTTACTTCATAACGAGAGACCAATCTTCCAGAGATTTGTTGATGCAAGTGATACCTCCTTAGTTAGTGTTTCTGCAGATACTGTTACTATTCCTGATCATTACTTTGTAACTGGAGAAAAACTTGAGTATTCTTATGCAGGATCTGGAACTACTCAAGCAATTAGTATTGCTTCTAGCACTGTTCCTGGTATTGGAGTAACTACTAAATTACCTTCTACAGTATATGCAGTTAAGAGTAATGATAGCACTCTACAATTTGCCGCTAGTGCAGAGAAAGCTTTACTACAAACTCCTGTAGTATTTGATATTAGTGCTGTTGGTATTGGAACTTCTCACTCCTTTACATCTACTAATCAAAATGCTAAAGCAATAGTAGCAATTGACAACTTCTTCCAGTCACCTATTGTTGGTGGATCAGTTACTACGACTCTTGCAAAAGATTTAACTCTTTTAGATGAAAAATTAACCTTTAGTGGAATAACATCATTCTTCAGTGGAGATCTGATAAAGATTAATGAAGAAATTATGAAAATTAATACTGTTGGTTTAGGAAGCACAAACGTAGTATTAGTTAAGAGACCATGGATGGGAACTGGTCTTTCTACTCATAGTTCTGGAGATATGATTCAGATCTATGAGGGTAATTATAATATTCGTGAAAATAAAATTCATTTTGTTGAAGCACCTTATGGACCTGATCCTATCTCCTCAACTACTAATGCACCAGATGATAGGGATTGGGTAGGAATATCCACTCATTCTACTTTCCAAGGTAGAACCTTTATGAGGAGTGGAGTCACTGGTACTATTGCAGAGACTTATGCTAATAATATTATCTTTGATGATATTTCTAACCAATTTACCGGAATTGCTAAAACCTTTACTCTGAAAAAAGATGGAGGATCTAATGCAACAGGATTCTCTACAAGTAATGCTGTTGTCTTAGTTAATGGTATATTCCAAGGACCGCAGGGTGTTCAAAGTGAAGTAGAAGATTATGAGATGAAAGAAAGTGCTGGAATTTCTAGTATATTCTTTACAGGAACTGCATCTTCTGCTACCTATGATCCTAATAATGCTAATGTTCCTGTTGGTGGAGTAATTGTTTCTGTTGGATCTACTGAAGGATTTGGTTTACAACCTCTTGTTGCGGCAGGTGGAACCGCTGTAGTTTCTGTTGCAGGAACCATTTCAGCCATTGGTATTGGAACAAGTGGATCTGGTTATAGACTTGATATTCAACCAACTGTTAATGTTGCTATTCAAACATCCAGTTTGTATGCCGCAAATTACACTGGAATTGGTACTGCACAAATTGTTAATGGTGGAATTACTGGAATAGCAATTACTAATCCACAAGTATTCTACAAACCTCAAATACTTACAAATATTGAGTATAGTGGAGCATCTGGATTAGCAACAATTACTACTTTCTTGCCTCATAAGTTAGAAAGAGGTGAAGATGTTATTCTTTCGGGAATTGCAATGACATGTGAGTATGCTCCTCCACTTTCAATTTCAACCGCTGCATACACCAGTACCACTGGTATTATGACAGTTACAACAACTAGTGCTCATGGATTTAATGCAACTGGTAAATCAAGCGTTGTAATCTTTACTGGATTGGGAATGACCTGTGCTATTGATTCAGGTGTTTCTACACATTATTATCCTAGAGGTCAGGATTATGCGTATAATAATTCCGTATCTATTGCATCCACATCTACTACTGATATTACAGTTAATGTTGGAGTAGCAGCAGGTGGAGATCAATACGCTCATACATTTAAACGGGCTTCTGCTAACGCTATAGTTTCTGGTGGTGATTATCTACACTCCTTTGTTAGTGCAGCAAGTAGTGCTTTAACATCTAATACTGGATTGGGATATACTCCTTCTAATGCACAGTATACTGGTTCTACTGGTATTATGACAGTTACTGTAGCTAATCATGGATTGTTAGCAGGAACTAATACCGTTTCTATTGCACAAAGTTCAATAGTATTCAGATGTGCAATGGATGATAATGCAACATTGCATTCATATCCAAGAGCAACAGATCCATATTATGATACTGCGATTTCAATTGCATCTACCACTGTAAATACTCTTACATTACAAGTTGGTATATCTAGTCTGAAGTATGACGATGTATCTGCTGCTACGTATAATGCTGCTACTGGTGATCTTGTAATGACAGTTGGTGCAGGTCATAGTTTGACTGCTGGAAGAAATATAAAGATTGCACAAAATTCTCTTACCTTTACTTGTGCTAGAGATGCTCATGCTACTGAGCATAGTTATCCTAGAAAACCTGATCCAGGTTATGGTGGAGTTCCCATTCAAAGTGTTGGAACCACAACTACATTCACAGTCAATGTTGGTATATCTACTGTTCCTACATTCTATCAAGGTGGTGGAACTGTTCAGGCTGCTATTATGGCACCTAGAGCAAATAACTTCTCTTCAAGTAAGCAAGATCCTGCATCTGGTGGAACCCCTGTTAGCAGAATAGTTAATGAGAAAGCATTTGAAGTAAATGTTGGTGTATCAACTAGAGAGCACATTTATGCTAGAGGTGGAAAGGTTGAGAAAAAACTAGGAGTTAAAATTGATGATCCACTTTCATATTCTAATCTTGCCTTAATTTATAGTTCTGAATCTGCACAAGGAATTGGAACATTTGCGACAATTGATGTTGTAGTTGGTCAGGGATCTAGTGTAATTGATTTTGAAATTAGACAAACAGGATATGGATTCGGTCAAGGTGAAATTCTCACTGTTAATACTGGTGGAAGTGCCGGAATTCCTACTGATCCTAGTCTACCATATAAAGAATTCCAGATTTCATTAGAAAATACTTTTAGTGATGCATTTGCTGGTTGGTCTATTGGAGATCTTCAAGTATTGGATAATTGGGATGCTTTATGTGATGGAAATAATAAGACATTCCCTATTAAGCTAAATGATAATTTCTTAACTATTAGATCTGCAAAGGGATCTAGTATAGATGTTCAATCAACTCTTCTTATATTTGTAAATGATGTTCTTCAGAAACCTGGAGAAGCATATACATTTAGTGGAGGAAGTATTGTTAAATTTACTGAACCTCTGAAAGCAGGTGATTCAACTAAAGTTCTTTATTATAAAGGAACTGGTAGTGTAGATGTTGTCTTTAAAGATGTATTAGAAACAGTAAAAGTTGGTGATGAATTACAATTAAGAAATGAACCTCGTTTTGACCAAGGATTTGGAATGCTTCAAGATGAAAGAGTTGTTACTGGAATTAATACTACTGATTCTGTAGAAACTAATCCCTATGCTGGTCCTGGAATTACTACTGATACTACTGTTTTAAGACCTGTTAAATGGTGTAGACAGACTAAGGATAAGATTATTGATGGTATTAGAATTGGAAAAGATAGAAATCTTTACGAACCTATTATTCAACCCACTTCACATTTGATTCAAAATGTTGGTGTTGGTTCAACATGTGCATGGGTTCAAAATGCTAGACCATTTTTTGATCCTTTAAATGAGAATAATACTACTACTAATACTGATACTATAGAACTTATCTCTCAGGATAGTAAAGTTGCCGCTGCTGCTACTGCTAATGTTTCTACTGCAGGAACTATTACTTCTATCAGTATTAGTGAGGGTGGATATGGTTACACATCTGCACCTATTGTTACTATTGGTTCTCCTGTTGGATTGGGAACTACTCCTGGAGATAATCAAGCATATGCAACTGCAACTCTAAGTAGTGGTGTAGTAAATGCTATTACTATTGGTTCTACTCCAGGATCGGGATATACTTCTACTAATCCACCTGAAGTATTGATTGCTGCTCCAAATCTCATTAAAGGAAAAGCAACCGAAGTAACTTATCAAGGTGATTTTGGAATTATTAGTGGTGTGCATACAACTACTGTTGGTGTAGCATCAACTGGATTGGTATTTGATCTATTCATTCCACCTGATTCAGAACTTAGAAATTCTGATATTGTTGGAGTTACTACCGTAAGTGGTATTGCAACAGGATATTACTTTACTGTTAGCAATTCTAGAATTGGTAATGGAGTAACCTCTCTCTATCAAAATAGTAGCACCTTAGGAATAGGATCTACCTTTATAGATAATGTGTATGAAGTTGCTGCTGTTTCTATTGGAGTAACCGCAGCAGAATCTAAGACAGGTGCTGGTTTAACTGCAGTTGCTAAGGTAACTGTTAGTGTTAAAGATTGGAATTCTATAAGTGGTCTTGGATATAGTTCTTACTATGGTAATTTCTCTTGGGGTAAAGTTCTCTTTGGAAACAGAAAGAATGCTCAAGCATATAATGCATATACTGATGATGGAGTGGTCGGAATTTCTACTGGCGGAATAGTCAGAAGAGTTCATCCACTTAAGGCGAATAATTATAGTTAACTACACCGCTAAATAAGTAAAAAAACTATTGTCAAAATGGCTGCCATTATAACTGATCAACTTCGTATATTAAATGCCAAGAATTTTGTAGCAGGAGTTGCTTCAACAGCCAACTCTTATTATTCTTTTGTTGGTTTACCTAATCCTACGGATTATGAATCGGATTGGGATACTACCCCACCTTCTCCTGTTGACAATTTTAATCAGGAGAATAATTATTGGGATACGATGATTGCATTGAAAAAGATTAATAAAAGTGATGTAAGGCAAGTCATTAGAAAGACAACTTGGACTTCTGGTATTAGTTACGATATGTATCGTAATAATATTAGAGCAACTGATGTTTCTAAACCTTCTGATGCAGTAGACTTATATTCTGCAAATTACTATGTGATGAATAGTGATTATAGAGTTTATATTTGTCTTCAAAACGGAACTTCTCCTGATAATCCTTCAGGGAGACCTTCTCTTGATGAACCAACCTTTACTGATTTAGAACCAAGATCAGCAGGAACTAGTGGAGATGGATATGTTTGGAAGTATCTTTATACTATTAGCCCAAGTGATATTGTTAAATTTGATTCTATAGAATATATGCCTGTTCCTCAGGATTGGGCAACTAATACTAGTGATGCTGCTGTTAGAAAAAATGCTGCTACTAGTGGTCAACTTAAGATTGTCACTATTACTAATAGAGGAGTTGGTGTAGGAACTGCTAATAAAGTTTATACACAAATTCCTATTAGGGGTGATGGATCTGGAGCACAAGCAACAGTTACAACTAATAATGATTCTAAGGTATCTAGTGTAACCATTTCTAATGGTGGATCTGGATATACTTTTGGAACTTTAGATCTTGCTGCTAAAGGTATTACTGGAACTACGGATGCTGCATTTAATGTTATTATCCCTCCTCCAGGAGGTCATGGTGCAGACATTTATAGAGAGTTGGGTGCTTATAATGTTCTTCTTTATTCTAGAATTGAGAATGATACTGACAATCCTGACTTTGTAACTGGTAATCAAATTGCTAGGGTTGGAGTTGTAGAAAGTCCTAAAGCATATGATTCGGATTCAAATCTTGAATCTGATAAAGCAAGTGCAGTTTATGCATTAAAATTAGCAGGTGCAGGATATAGTGGAGTAACTTATGATCCCGATGATCAAATTACTCAAACTATTGGAATTGGATCAACTGCTTTTGGTAGAGTAGTTTCTTATGATCAGAATACTGGAGTTCTGAAGTATTGGCAAGATAAATTCCATTGTGGTTTTAACACAGATGGAACTAAAAATACTTCGCCAACTTATGGGTTTATAATGCAAAGATTTACTGCCGATATAGGTAGTGGAGGATCTTTTAACATTATTGGTGGGAGTGCTACTTTGGGAATTGAAACTACTTTTGGTAGCACCGCAAATCCTGGTATAAATACCGTAATAAATAGTCGTACCTATAACTTAGGACAATCTTTTATTAAGGGTGTTGCACAGCCAGAAGTGAAAAAATATTCGGGTAATATTATTTACGTTGATAATAGACCGGCAATTACTAGATCATCCAACCAAAAAGAAGATATCAAAGTTATTTTGCAATTCTAAGGAATTATGTCTCAGGAAACCAATCTCAACGTAGCTCCCTATTTTGATGATTTTAATGAACCAGAAATAGGCGGTAAAGCACAAGACTACTATAAAGTCTTATTTAAACCTGGGTATCCGGTTCAAGCGCGAGAGCTTACTACTTTGCAGTCGATGCTGCAAAATCAGGTTGAGCAATTTGGCAATCACTTCTTTAAAGAAGGTGCCAAAATAATTCCTGGTGATTTAACTTATATTAATAGATTTTATGCCGTAGAAGTTGAAGATAATTTTCTTGGGATTCCTGTATCTTTATATCTGGATAACTTAGTTGGTGTTTACATCAGAGGAGAATCTAGTGGTGTAACTGCAAAAATAGAAAAGGTAATTACTGCAGACGAATCTGATAGGGGTCATATTACACTCTATGTAAGTTATGGAGAATCTGGTACCAATAATTCTGTAAGAGATTTTAGTGATGGAGAGAATTTAATTACAGATTCTAATATCACTTTTGGAACAAGTTTTATTACTGCAGGAGAAGGATTCTCCAAAACAATTTCATCTAATGCATGTTCTATTGGATCTGCATTTAGAATGAATGAAGGAGTTTATTTCTTAAGAGGATATCTAGTAGAAGTTGACACCGAGATTTTAATTCTAGATCAATATAGTGATAAGCCAAGTTATAGAATAGGATTAGATATTCTTGAAGAAATTGTAAATGCTGATCAAGATTCTTTTCTAAATGATAATGCTAATGGTTTTAATAACTTTGCTGCTCCTGGTGCAGATAGATTAAAAATTACAGCAACGTTAGCAAAGAAATCTTTAGATACTTTTGATGTTCCTAATTTTGTTGAACTAGCTAATGTAAAAAATGGTGTTTTAAGGAAGATAAACAATAAGACTGAATATAATATTTTAGCACAAGAGTTTGCTAGAAGAACTTTTGACGAATCTGGAAATTATTATGTTAAAGCATTTGATGCTTTCTGTAAGGAAAGTTTAAATAATGGAAAAGGTAATGGTGGTGTTTTTAACGATAACCAATTAACTGATTCTGGTCAGAAACCATCTGATGATTTGATGGTTTATAAATTGGGACCAGGAAAGGCATATGTAAGAGGATTTGAAGTTGAAACAATATCTCCTTCTTTCTTAGATACTCCAAAACCCAGAACTACTAATTTACTAGAAAGTCAAGCAGTTAATTTTAGTTTCGGTTCTACACTTCGATTAGATAGAGCATCCGGGTCTCCAAAGATTGGTTTAAGTACTTCAGAAACTCTTAGTTTAAGAAAAGAAAGAGTTGGTATAAATTCATTAACCCCTGCAGGAAAAGAAATTGGTATTGCTAGGATATATGATTATGCTTTGGAATCTGGTGGTTATGAGTTAAGTAATTACAATTTAAATAGATGGGATCTTTCAGTATATGATGTTCAGACTTTTGGAGATATTGAACTTAATGAACCAGTTACTTTAAGTGTTCCAACTCATATTAAAGGCGATTCTAGTGGAGCAACTGCATTCCTTAAAAATGCCGTATCTGCTGGTGCTGCATTAACTGTTTATCAAATCTCTGGAAACTTTATTAATGGTGAAAAATTAGTTTTTGATAATTCTACTGATACTAGAGTAAGTGTTGGGTGGACTAATTATGGACTAGGAGATGTTAGATCTGTATATTCTTTAGTCAATCATGATAATGCTGGTGCAGGATCTACATTCTCTGCTGATGTTATTCCTTCAGATGCCATTAAAATTGGTGTTGGTAGCATAACTGGTATTACTCAAACAAAAGGATTTATTGCAACATTTACAAGTCCTACTACTACTTTCCCTGGGATTGTAACAAGCGGTAATTATGTTAAGTATACTCGTGATGGAAAAACTGATCCATCTTTTGCTAAGGTTGATCAGGTAAATACAAACTCTCTTGTTCTTAGTGGAGTAACAACTGTTAGTGGAATTTGTGATGGTGGGTTTGATCTTAATGCTATTTCAGTAACAGATCTTACTGTTTTGACCACAGAAACTGAGAGAACTGAAAATAACGAAAGAATTTTTGCACCTCTTCCTAAGAAGAATATTTCTTCTGTAGATTTGGAAGGTTCTTCTATTATTATTCGTAAAGAATTTGATGTAACTATTACAAGTAATTCTTCTAATGTTATTTCCGTCGCGTCTGGTTCTGATCTAGTCTTTTTACCTTTTGATGAAGAAAGATATGTATTAACTAGAGGTGATGGATCTACTGAAAAACTTGCTGCTGATCAATTTGATTATACTAATGGTAGCACAAGTCTTCAAATTAATGGATTAGGTGCTAATGATAGTAGTGGGGAAGCAAGATTGATTGCTACTCTTAGAAAAAGTAAGGTAACTTCTAAGTCTAAGAAAAAAGGAATAATAGAAACACTTATAGTTAATAAGTCTAATGAAGAAGGTTCTGGAACTAATGCAGGAACTCTTTCTACAACTAGAAATGATGGATTAACTTATGGTAATTATCCATATGGAACTAGAGTTCAAGATGAAAAGATTTCTCTTAATGTTCCTGATGTAATTAAGATTCATGGAATATATGAATCAAGTAATACCGATGAGGCTGTTCTTCCCAATATTGTCCTTGGTTCCATGGATGGACCTACAGGAAAAACTGATGATTTAATCATTGGAGAAGAATTTGTAGGAACGGTGAGTGGTGCTAGAGGAATGTATGCTGTTCAAGTTAATAGTAGTAAAATTTCCTTTATTTACTTAAATAAAAATGTTTTCCAAAATGGTGAAATTATTAATTTCTTAGATTCTGGAGTTAATGCTATTTCTTCTACTTTAGATCAAGGTAGCACAAATATAACAGATAATTATACTTTTTATAACGGTCAAACTTTAAATTACTATGACTTTAGTTATATTCTAAGAAAACAGGGTGTTCCTGCTCCAAGAAAGAGTGTAAAAATAATTTATTCTAAGGGATATTATGAATCTTCAGATACTGGAGATGTAACTACTGTTAATTCTTATAACGGGTTTAATTATGGAACTGAAATTCAATCTATAGGAGCATTTAGAAATACTGATATTATTGATGCAAGACCTAGAGTTAATGATTATACTGTTGCCGTAGATACTGCATCTCCATTTGAATTTGGAGGAAGATCATTTACAGGTGATTTACATAGTGCAAAATATATCTTTGCTTCTGACGAATCAGAAACTTTATCATTCCGTTATTATCTTCCTAGACTTGATAGAATTTATCTTACTAAGGATGGCGTATTCCAAGTTAAAATAGGAGAACCATCAGATAATCCTAAACTACCTGGAGCAGTTAATGATGCTATTAACGTAGCTAATATTGCTCTTCCACCATACCTCTATGATGTTAAGAATGCTCAGATTACTTATGTAGATCATAAGAGATATCAGATGACTGATATCTACAAATTAGAGAATAGAATTAAAAACTTAGAGTATTATACCACTTTATCACTATTAGAGAATAATACTGCTAACCTCTTTGTTGCTGATGCTCAAGGGCAGAATAGGTTTAAGTCAGGATTCTTAATTGATAATTTTTCTTCCGTAGGAGTTCAGGATCTTACTGTTGGAGTTAAAAATAGTGTAGATCTTAAGATGGGTCAAATGAGACCTTCTCATTATACTACTTCTGTTAATTTGGAGTTGGGTTCGGATGCAATTGCTGGACTTGGAACAACTACTAATACAAATGCTGATTTAAGCTATCTTAAAAATATTACAGGCACTAATATTAAGAGAACAGGTGATGTTGTAACTCTTGATTATGATGATGTTGAATGGTTAGATCAACCATTTGCAACTAGAGTTGAAAATGTAACTCCTTATTTGGTAATGAACTATGAGGGATCTATTCAACTTGAACCTAGTGTTGATGTATGGATTGATGTTAATAGGTTAGAACTGAGAGATGTAATGATGGAAGGTTCTTTCCGTGGTGTTGCTGAAGCATTGAGGGCAGAAATTACTGATCAACCTGATGGATCAAGATTAGGTGTAACTCCTATTATCTGGAATTCATGGGAAACTAACAATATTAGTCAAGATCTTGGGATGACTTTAGGTGTAGATGTTGATACATCTATGAGTTCTAATAATACTGGTCCTGGAGGAAGTACAGAATCTATTGAAAGCACAACTTCTGTTAGTGTTAATGGTAGTGTAAGTTTAGAAACTAATCTAGATCAACAAAGAACTGGTGTTCAATCTACTATTAGAGAACAAATTGATACTGAATCTTTGGGAGATAGGATTGTAAGTAGAAACATTATCCAATTTATGAGGCAGAGGAACATCCGCTTCACTGGTAAGAGGATGAAACCTAATACTCAGGTTTATGGATTCTATGATAATGTTGATGTTAATAGTTTCTGTTCTCCAAAACTATTAGAAATTGTTATGGAATCTGGAACATTCCAAGTAGGAGAGCAAGTTATTGGAGAGATGCAAATTAGTGATCAGATTGCTTCCATTGATCAAAGTACTGTTCCATATATTTCATTTAGAGTTGCTAATTCAAATCATAAGTATGGTCCTTTTAATGATCCGACTGATGTTTATGACCAGAATCCATATGATAGAGAAAATAATGTTCCTTCAGCATACTCTTCAACTAGTACAACTTTAAATATTGATTGTGCTAGCCTTGCCAATGAAAGACAGCCTGAATATTGGGGATGGATTCAGAACGGTATGACTTTAAGAGGTCAAACTAGTGGTGCAGTTGCAACTATCAATAATGTAAGATTGTTATCTGATAGAGTTGGAACTGTAATTGGATCTTATATGGTTCCTGATGGAAATGTTTCTGGCAATCCTCAGTTTGAGACTGGTCGTGGTGTCTTTAGATTAACTAACAGTTCTACAAATGATAGAACTGGTGGAGTGGTAACTACTTCTGCAGAAGAAATATTCTACTCTCAAGGTGATCTTGATAACACACAAGAAGTTACTCTTTCTCTTAGAAATGCAAGAGTTACTCATGAAGACTTTACAGAAACTAGAACTTTAACTGCTTCTTCAACTGCAACAGCTGAAGCCAGTGATACTTCTACTTCTTCTACTCAGATTGTTGCTCAACAAATTACTAACGTTACTAATGTTACTAATGAAACAAACATAATTGACCCATTAGCACAATCTTTCTTTGTTGATGATCAAACAGGCATCTTTATTACAAAGGTAGATGTATTCTTTAGAACAAAAGATAATACATTACCAGTATTTGCTCAATTAAGAGAAATTCAAACTGGTCTTCCTACTTTAAAAATTCTTCCTTTCTCAGAAGTTGAAGTACCTGCAGCAAATGTTAATGTTTCTGATGATGCATCAGTTGCTACTACAATAACATTTGATTCTCCTGTTTATCTAAATGGTCAGAGAGAATATGCACTTGTTCTTCTTTCTCATTCTACAGAATATACGGTATGGATTTCTAGGATTGGAGAAGCAGATGTAACTTCTACTTCTCAAGAAGCAGGAACTGTTTTAGTAACAAGTCAGCCTATTTTAGGATCACTATTTAAATCTCAGAATGCTTCTAGTTGGGATGCTAGTCAGTATGAAGATCTTAAGTTTAAGTTATACAGAGCAGACTTTACTAGTGAAGGATCCGTTCAATTCTTTAATCCTAGTCTTCCAACCGATATTGGATTACTTAGACAAAATCCATTTGATATTGATTCAAAAACTATTAGAGTTGGTGTTGGAACTACAATTCAAGATACTGGATTGGCTAAGGGTAATACTGTTATTCAATCGACTTCTAATGCAACAGGTAAGTATGTAGGAAGTGCTGGAACTGCACATGGTGATCTTAGGATTCTTAATGCTGGTATTGGATACACTCCAAGTAGCGGATCTGCTACATTTAGTGGACTAACTCTAACTAATGTTACCGGTAATGGAAGAAATGCAACTGGAGTTGTGACTGTGACTGCTGGTGCAGTAAGTGCCGCAAGTATAACAAATGGTGGAACTGGATATTCTGTTGGCGATGTTCTTACTGTTTCCAGTATTGGTATATCTTCACTGGGTAGAAATCTTAGATTAAGTGTTCAAGAAATTGCTGGTATTAATGAGCTAAAACTTACTGAAGTGCAAGGAGACTTCCAAGTAGGTACGGCATATAGTTTAAGTTACTATACAAGTGTTGGTGTTGCAACCACAATGAATGGTGCTTATCAAGGACCTAATGGTGCCGTTATATTATCAGGAACTCCTGAAACTGTGTATGATGGATTACATTTCAAAGTAAATCAAAGAAATCATGGAATGATTGCTGATGTTAATAAGGCAACTCTTACTAACGCATTATCTGATGTTACACCTACAACATTAAGTTCTGATTATTCTGCATCTTCTACAGGAAGTATTGTAGTGGCAAGCACAACAAACTTTACTGAGTTTGAAAATGTGGGGGTTGGAACTACTAATCCTGGTTTTGTTAAGATTGGAAATGAAGTTATTAAGTATACTGGTTATTCTGGCAATAATCTTACAGGCATTACCAGGGCAAGAGATGGTAGTGTTGCTTTCCCACACTCTAGTTCAGATTTAGTTTATAAGTATGAGATGAATGGAATATCTCTACTAAGAATTAATAAGACTCATGATTTGAGCGATGGTGACATTACAGAGCAAATAGGTTTAGATCATTTCTATCTTAAGGCAGATATGTCTTCTGGAACTGATATAACTGATAGAACTGGTGCGACTTTCCCTAAATTATTCTTTAATGAAACAAAGAAAGTAGGTGGAACAGATGTTAAATCTACTTATAATGTTCCATTTGAAATTATAACACCTGAGATTCAAACTATTACTCCTAAATTTACTAATCTTTCTGCTTCAGTAAGAACAGTAAGTGGTAAGAGTGTTAATGGAAATGAAAGTCCTTATGTAGATAAGGGATTCCAACCTATTTCATTAGGAACCCAGAATTTCTTTGATTCGCCTAG
>MDSY01110182.1_pt1 | contig 18182 bp, 17 predicted proteins | sample 811131 | NCBI WGS metagenome assembly MDSY01 (sample SAMN05326643, study PRJNA326480) | marine metagenome | isolation source: seawater | place: Atlantic Ocean: South West | collected 2010
TTCTTTGGAGAGTGAAGGTGAAGAAGTCTTGCTGGATGCATTACCAATGTTAATCGAAGCAGGGTTCCAAAATGCTGGATTAGCCGCTATGGAAAGTGATGGCTTCTCTAGTCTCCCAATAGGTATCGAGTGGTCAACAATGTTACGAGTACCGGAAACGGATGAAAGACTGCGTATGCGTTCAATCAAGGTAGCTACAGAAGATGCAGGCGTTACCGTACATGATGTGGTGATTGTTGGTGAGGATGATGCTCCTGTTCTTTCACTTAAGGGACTCAGGCTCAAGGCTATGGGCGAAGTTCCTCAAGACCAAAGATTCAGTCTCCAGAGGTGATTAGGTGGAGAAAATGGATCCACTCGAGGGTCCGAGAATGCTAATTGCTCGTAAGCGAATTGAAGTCTGCAGTAGTTCTCTCGCTGAAGATATTCCAAGGGCTAATTCAAAGCGTATAGCAGACCACAATTCCGGTCGTTTACTACTTGAAGAATGTTTGATTGAATGGGGCGTACCTATCGATTCAATCGAAGTATTACGCACTGAAGAGCGAGCACCATACCTCTCTTGGTTAGACGGAGTTTGGCGAAATAACCCATTACCAGGTATTAGTATCGGTCATTCCGGAGAATGGGCAGTTTGTGCTCTTATTGAGCCGGGTTATTGGATTGGAATCGATGCTGAGCCAAAGGATAGGGGCATTCAAGAGAATGCTTTTGATATGATGGCAAAAGGTCAAGAGTTGGAGTGGCTAAAATCAAACCCTGACCAAGCGGTCCGGATTTGGACAGCCAAAGAGGCTGTTCAGAAAGCAGAAAGAATGGGCATGCATCTAAATCCGAGAGATATCGATTTGCAACAGTATAAGGTTGAATCCTTCATTCATCATCAGCAGATGGTTTCTATTTCATGGCGTAATGCAGGTAATGGCCCTGTGAGCGCAGAAGAAGAATTATTGCTACAAACAAGAATTGCTATGCAGTCAGGTGAAACATGGGGCGTTGGTTGCAACACTACCCGGAACAATGTGTGATTACTTGGTCCAAATTCTACTCGACTCCCAAGGAAGACCGAATAGAATTCCAATTTCAGTTAAAATTACATAATTTAGTAATAGATAACTGAGGTAAGAAATTATGATAATCAGTATCGATGTGTTAATTATTTTTCTTCTTTCACGCTTTGCTTGGTCAACAGTACAAATACCTTGACTCCTGAAGTAAAACACCAACCCGACACATACAGTGATTGCTGCAATTGCGAGCATCAAAGGTCTGAACCAAGAATATCCATCTCCGCCCCAATACAAAGTGTCAGATAGAGCTGCACCTGTCGATACAGTAGCAATACCAAACATTACCAATACTACCGATGGAAGGCAACATAGTGAGGCAATAACCGAAGAACTTGCAACTATTTTCCACAATTTACGTGGCTGTTTTTGCTCAACGCTATCAACGGTTACTTCTTCCTCCATGCTCAATATTGAATTGATAAAGTACAAAAAGCATTGTCTAATTCTATAATAGTACTAGACCATGCTAGTTAGATACTCTAGATGTTCAATAATAAACAGTCCAACTGTAGAACCCTACCAATATTGACAATGGAATTAGGTAGTATAGCACTCTAATAATCGTAGACTTAGTCTTACTTTCAGTATTCATAAATTCGCTGTCTTTAACGACAGAATCCCCAATTGCGGCTACGATATCACCAATGATTGGATCTACCATTTAATCACATCAAGCGTTTAGGTTTCTGATTTCAGGAGTCTGATCTGCTATAATAAATTCAAGCATTGCAGCCCACATTACGAATTCCATACTTTTCTCTAACTCTTCTTGACCACCGACTTCAGCGACCATGTTATCGAGAGTATCTGATGGGGAGTGATATGCTCCATAATCGGAATCATACGCTCCTAAGTGGAAGATCGTTTGAGCGCCTAGCTCACGGAATGTAACGTGGTCAGAGCGGCCAAACGTATCTTCGTGAACATCCATTACAAGATTGTAATGGTCATCCCAATGCTGGTCACAACCTGCTCCATATGAACCTTCAATTCTTAGATCTCTCGGGGCCTTTAGAATGTTGAAGTGAACATCATCAAGTACAGTAGTAATCGCAACATCCTGAACTTCAGGGTCAGCATCAGGTCCTGACCATGCATGGTAAGGGAAAGGATCGCCGTTTGATTTCTTAGCAGGCCAAGACATTCCCATCATATCCATATTGATGTAGAACTCTAGTTCCTTATCCTGGGGTAGACAATAATCACATTCATTGTTAGCAAAAGCGCTAGATCCTCGGAGCCCCTCTTCTTCACTAGACCACAGAGCCAAGAATGTATCACATTCGAAAGTTAAGTCTGCAAATGCACGAGCGAATAACATCATTGAAACTGTCCCTGCTGTATTGTCGTATGCGCCTTCGTAAGTTCCTCCTCCAGGAGGTCCACCAGGCGGTGCAATGTCCATGTGTCCACCCATTCCTTGAACGCAGTTGTCATTACGTCCTTGCTTCCAAGCAATGACATTCAAACTCTCAGGTTCTGTAGGATTACCGTGGTCAGTAACTCGTAGAATGTGCGTCTCATATCCAAGGCCTTCAAAGTGTCCTTGGAAAAACGAAGCAGCACGTTCAAATGCGGGATTTGGAGTTCCCATCCAGCGGTTGACATAACCACCACATTCAGTTGAATCTGTACATATGCTAGTTATGAAATCCATTTTATCAAACCAATCTTCTCCGTTAACAATAGGGGTTCCATTTGTGATTTCGATTGCTATAGATTCTGTTTGTCCGCCAGAGTCCATGAATGCAATGTTCACTTCTGAAGTGTAGGGAGTGGTTAGAATCTGTCCGAAGATCGTTGCATCTTCAACTATTATCATGTGGCTCTTAACATAAGTTCCATTTACGAATAATAGGACATCTGCACCCGTAGAGATTGCATTTCCTTCGCCTTCTAGGGTGAAGTCATGGAACTCTCCAGTTCTCAGAATCGCATCTTCAGGATTTACGAAGTCGATTTGGAATGAACTCGCAGGGTCAATCACTTTTTCTTCTTCTTCACCAAAGCAGCCAACAAGTGGTGCGATTAGGAACAAAACGGTCATTGACAGTGCCGTTAGTTGACGGTTCATGCGCTACGCGCAGATTCGATTCTTCTTCAACATGTTGGGAGTTTGCTAACAAAGTAAATTCTATTGAAGCATTAGAATGGATGCGGATAGCGGGAATCGAACCCACGACATGAGGTTGGAAACCTCAGGTGATAACCACTTCACCATATCCGCGAAGTAATCTGTCCGAGTGCGTCCTCTTCTTAGGCGATTCGGTTCTAGAATCTCGGGCTAAACCTGTTGTCATCAGCCATCGTGAATGATTCATTTCTTCTTCGATTAACCAGTTCTAGCCTTTCTGCTTCCTTCTTCTTTGAGTTACGTCGTGCATTAGCAACCAAGAATAGTGCAAGTATAACTGCAATACTTACTGCTGCCACTTCTTGTGCTTGAACTGCCTCTTTAGCTTGGAGTACAAGATCCTCAAAGGCATCTCCATCTTCTGAATTAATTGCTTCAATTTCAATAGATTCGAAGGCCATAGCAGACGCCGAACCAATTTCGTTGGCTTCTATTACAGAGTTAAATTTGCCCTTCTCAATAACTTGTCCCGAAAACGATACGGTTTGAGAGCCCTCTGGTGGGATAACAAGGACATGTATGCGAATACTGGCATCTATACTATTCATTGGAATCCATTCGACTTCAACTGTCAAATCACTGGAGATTAGATTAGTAATGCTACATGTGAATGCCACACTAGATTCAAATGCAAGATCTAATTGGAAGTCAAATGGTTCACATTCTAGCAATACTTCTGCAGTATTTCTTACAGGGTCATCTGGCCAGTGATCGGTCAGTTCAGCACCTGCTGAATTATTGTCACCAAACCCGTCACCGTCTGAATCTTCATGTTGTGTTCTAAGTTCAGGGAAATCATCTCCCAAATCAGACCATCCATCTAAATCCGTATCAAGGCAACCGACTCTGTCAGTTACCGAACGTCCAGATTCTTCCGGACAATCATCACCATTGAATCCTGCACTATTATCTCCAAACCCATCATTATCTGAGTCCATCCATTGGGTTGGTTCAAGAGGTAGGAAGTCACTGTTTGAGGCCCATGAATCACCATCTTCATCGACACATCCAATACTTCCGTTAGTTGAATTACCTTGGGTCAATGGACAATAATCAATGTTATCACCAAATCCATCAGAATCATTGTCGAGCCATTCACTGGCATCATCAGGGAATACGTCTCCTGCATCAGACCACATGTCTCCGTCAGAGTCAACACAGCCAAACACGTCATTGGTACTATTTCCAGATTGATTTGGGCATGAATCAGGGTTTGTTCCATTCATGCTATCGCCGTATCCATCATTATCTGAATCATTCCATTGCGAGATGTCTAGTGGGAATGAATCATCATCATCAGCCCATGTGTCCTGGTCCGCATCAAAACATCCCAGTGAACCGTTTGTTGAGGAACCAGCGATATTGATACAATCGTCTTCAACATCATCATATCCGTCATTATCGGTGTCTAGGTTTCTAGTAGGGTCTAATGGGAAGTCATCATTTAAGTCCGAATAACCATCACCATCTGTATCGACACATCCTAAGCGGTCGGTAGTTGAGTTACCATATGTCAATGGACAAATATCTGCATCGAACCCGTCAATGTAGTCTCCATACCCATCACCATCTTGGTCGGAATATTGTGAAGGTTCGTTAGGTAACGCATCTACTTGATCGGCCCATCCATCGCCATCAGAATCTGTACAACCGAGAACTCCACCTTCGGTTGAGTTACCCCACGTGTCTACACATGAATCTGGATTAGCACCTGCAATATTGTCACCATATCCATCATTGTCATTATCTTGCCACTGAGTAGAATCGTTCGTGAAATTATCCTCTGAATCAGCCCATCCGTCACTATCGTTATCGGGGCATCCTAGAGTTCCATTTTGCCATGAATATCCCGGAGTATTAACACAATTGTCAGCAAGATTTCCGCTAGCTTCATCTCCATATCCGTCGCCATCAGTATCATTCCATTGAGTTTTATCTGAAGGGAATAAATCATGTTCGATTGTGCGGCCATCGCCATCTGCATCTAAGCACCCTTGTAATATCCAAGTTGAATTACCAGCGAAACTTGGACAGTCATCATCTCCATCTGAAATGCCATCATTATCGGTATCCATCGAACGTGTTGGGTCCGTTGGCCACAGGTCATTTGAATCAGAAACTCCATCCACATCTGAATCTAAACAGCCTTGTAAGTCAACAGTTGAGTAACCTTCTATTGATGGACAATCATCCCAATTTGTTGCAGGGTTTGCATTATCATAGTAACCATCGCCATCACTATCTAGCCATTGAGTTGAATCATTTTGAAGTTGGTCATTGAGGTTGGATTGTCCATCTCCGTCTTCATCTTCACATCCATTTCTATCTCTTGTAGAATTACCCCAAGTTGAATCGCATGCATCAGCTCCCTGAATTGCAATCCATCCTCCATCAGGGTCTGACCAAGAATCAGAATCAGAATCAAGACATCCATATCTATCGCCACTAGAAGTTCCAATAATCGATGTACAAGAATCCGGGTTTAGGCCACCTGGGTTATCTCCAAATCCATCATTATCAGAATCAGCCCATTGTGTGGCCTCATTAGGGAAATCATCACCAACATTAGACCATCCATCGCCATCACCATCAGGGCAACCTGTGCGGTCTTGAGTAGAGTATCCGGTGGTATTTGGGCAGTTATCAAGAGTGTCGATATATCCATCATTATCTGCATCTGCTGATGTGTTTATCAGATTGTATGGAGCATCGATTACCATGGCAAATTTCTGTGGACCACTCGGAATATTTGTTCCATTTACATGAATTTCCCATTGTCCAGCCATAGGGGATGAGATTGAAGCCCCGATTAGGTTGTCAAGATTATTTCCATATTCTACCCAGTTACCATTCGGGTCCTTAACTGCGAAATCAATATCGTTTACTAGATTGGTAGAAGCAGCAGGTGTGCTGGCAGGGTCGGTCCAAGAGACCATTACTTTCAGGTCAGAGGCATTTGCTGGAACTGTAAATTTCCAACATCGAACGTCTCCAGTATTGACGGATTCATCGTCAACCCAAGTGGTATTGACTGCTCTATCAAGGTCAAGTAATCCCCATCCTTCGTGATTATTAGGTGCAGTTTCTCCCGCACCGTTAGTCGATGAACCATACTGTCCAGTCATATCATGAGCGCTAGCAGAAATTATTCCCTTTACTAGGGCACTGGAAGGTGTTGTGTGTGCTAGATTGTCGATTAGGTGCTGGTACAATAGGGCGGCAGCTCCTGCTGTAATTGGAGTAGCCATACTCGTTCCTCCCATGTAGGTATAGTCAGAATTAGAATGAGCCCCCCATCCGGTTTGTGAGGTTGAACGACTTTTTGTGGAGAGGATGAATGTTCCCGGTGCCGATACATCAGGTTTTACTCTACCATCATCGGTTGGTCCTCGAGAGGAAAATGCAGCCATTCCTTCAGTATTATTTGCGATTAAATCTATGCTAATCGGACTGCTATAAGCCGCGCCAGATGGGCTACTTGTGCCCCATACAGCATTTATGTTAGGGCGGTTATTTTCAGATGCACCGACTGTTAGTACATTCTTGGCAGTTGCAGGCGCACCCATACTATCGAGGTCGACCTCACCATCTCCGCTGGCATCAGTCCCTGCATTAGCAGCAGCGAATAGAATCAGCAAACCAGTATGATTTCTAGCAGAGTGATCAGATTGCATTGAATTACTGGTATACTGTCCTGCAACATCTGAACCCCACGAATTAGTGTGAATATGCGAGCCATTAGCCACAGCCTCATTATACATGTCAGAAAGGTCATCAGGTATTCCCATCAAAGTATAATCATCTACTAAGTTGTAAGTATTCTCGGTAGCAGTTGTCCAGTCTGTCCAGACTTCTGTTGCTTGCATGTAAAGCCTAGCTTCTGGGGCAATTCCCTTAATTGAGCCTGAAGACTGAGTTCCATCTCCTAATACCGAACCTGAAACGTGAGTCCCATGTCCACTATCAAGATCAGATGCCCCGTCATTGTAAGGGCTGTTGATGTAAGATTGGGAAGCAAGTGGTATTCCATAGGAATGAATTCCCACAATGTGGTCTTTCAAGTCGGGGTGCATATTGCTATTGTTTACTCCATTATCGAGTCCAGTGTCAGCAACTGCAACGATAATTCCAGTTCCATCCAATGAGTTCCAAGCAGAATTAATTCCTGCCATTTGTGTCGCATTGCGCAGAACGGTAGCATCGATAACATCGTCTGCCTCATCATTTAGTAGTATTCTTTCGAATTTAGGTTCAATCCATTCAACTTCAGATTGTTGAATCAACCAATCAACACCGCTGGTTCTAATCTCTACTGTAGCCCATCTCCAACTGTGGTCCAAAACCTCAATGTCTCCACGGTTCTCAATACCTTCTGGTAATTCATCACCAGAAAGAACTAGATTGACAACACCCATTCCTTCAGTAATGAACCAAGACTCCATCTCACCCTTCAGAGATGGCAATAAGTCTGGATGAAGTTTAGAAGAGGGCGGCATCTGTATCATGCCGTTTACTTCAATGTGAGCAAGTTCTGAAGGTGTATGACCATTCAGTTCACAATGGAAGGCAGAAGACGGAAGGAAGGACCAACATTCAACACCAACATTCGCAAGTTGGTGAACCCATTGTGAAGGAACTGGGTATTCGTGAGTCAACATCCAGAACCCGTAGTATGGGGCCTCTGGCATTTCTTCAATTGGAATCGATTCAACGTCTCCATTTCTAAGTCCAATGGCCTCTCCGTCTGTGTTTTCGGGTTGCCAAGCAGCAACAGAAGAAAATGAGGAGATAATCAGTAGTCCAACCAATGCCATTGCACGCATGTTACGATGTTACCCTGAGTGGGGCATGAAGGTTTTGTTATTACACAGGTTGATAGCATGAACCTTCGCCCCCGAAATATGGGAGCAGGACACACTAGGGCTAAACAGTATGAGCATCTTACTCCCGAAGACTTAAATTCGCAAAAAACCGATGTACTTGGTAAGCAAATATGGCGAGTAATCCCTTATGCATTAAGTTACAAAAAGCGAGCATTAACCGGTATTGCTGCAAATGGTGTTGCAAGGTTTGCGGATTTGCTACCTTTCGTATTCATTGGCTTTGCAGTAGATTTCTATTCAGGTAATGATACAGATGGTACTTTTGGAGTGATGAGGGATTTCCTTGATGAATCAATATTCCCTTTGTTAACTGACAATTTAGCAGTAGGATATGGGATTCTAATTTTCCTAGGTTTTGCAAGTCTTGCTATATTCCAAGGAATCAGTGAATATTGCTGGCAGACCCTTGGTTACAAAGTTCAACACGACCTTCGCTTAGACGCTACCCGTTCGTTAATTGACATGGAGGCATCATACTATGACCTTCGCCAAACAGGTCAACTGATGAGCGTGCTATCTGCTGATGTAAATCAGTTAGAAGATGTGATCAGCGATGCTTCAACATCGATTATCAGAATAGTTGTAACATTTGGTACAGCAATGCTAATCTTATCCCTGATGAGTTGGAAGTTAACCGCAGTACTCTTTTCACCATTATTACTGATCATACCTTTGGTCTATCTGTTTTCAACTCGTGTACAGAGGAAATATCGACAACAGAGAGAGTCTACAGGAGATATTACTGCAGTTTTAGAGAATATAATTTCTGGAATTTCAGTGGTACAAGCCTACAATGCACAAGATTGGGAAGCAAAGAGAGTAGATAGAGAATCTACAGCATACCGTGAGCAATCTATCGATGCAAGTAAAGATAGAAACAGGTATCTTCCTGGACTCTATGCAATCGCAGGAATAGCGTTTGGCCTATTGGTTACAGTGGGTGGTTATTTGACAAAGTCGGGAGACATCACTACAGGACAATTAGTTACATTCCTATTAATTTCAACTCGAATGACAATGCCTATGTTCATCTTTGGAATGCTTGTAAACCAATTGCAGAAAGGCGAAGCGAGTGCTCGTAGAGTATTCGCATTGGTTGACCTTGAGCCAACAATTACTGATAAACCAGATTCAATTGAATTGGACGGACCTATTACCTCGGTAGAATTCGAAGGTGTTCACTTCACATATCCGGGAACTTCAACTAAGGTATTAGCGGGAATTTCATTCAAAGCAAACTCAGGACAATTCCTTGGTGTAATGGGCCACACTGGAGCGGGCAAGACTACGATTTTGAAATTGCTAATGCGTTATTATGAGCCGCAAGAAGGAAGAGTTCTTGTCAATGGAATAGACGTTCAAAACCTAACTCTAGATTCTGTACGTGCTGCAATGGGCTTTGTAAGTCAAGAACCATTCCTGTTCTTTGGCTCACTGAAGCAAAATGTAGCATACAATAGAGATGCGGATGATAAGGAAATTATGCGGGCTCTAGAAATGGCAGGAGCTGCAGAGTTCATCAGAGACTTTGAAGATGGATTAGACACCATGGTTGGCGATAGAGGTACCAAACTATCCGGTGGCCAAAGAGCACGAGTTTCATTGGCTAGAGCATTACTCAAGAATCCAAGTTTATTGGTTTTAGACGAAGCATCCAGTGCATTAGATGCTGAAACAGAGAAGAGAATCCAAGAGAACCTTTTGGCTAGCGGTGACGAGAGAACTACAATCGCTGTGGCGCATAGATTATCTACAATTCGTAATGCTGAAGAGATCATTTCGATGGTCGATGGCGCTATAGTCGAAAGAGGAACTCATGATGAGTTAGTTGCTAATGGTGGAGTTTATTCTAGCCAGTGGCAGATCCAGACTGGAGAATTGTGAACTATTTCTTAGCGGTTCCAATTTAATCTGCGATTTTCCTACGCCTTTTTTCTTCTAGGTCAGGGGCGAATCTTTTGTCACCTTGAATAATAACCATTGAGATTAGTAGGAAGGATGGGAATCCGACTACTATTGCCCAAACTGAAAGCGATAGATTGTAGATATTTTGACTTTCAAAGATTTCAGCAACTATGATTATTGAGATCACTAAAATAACTCGCAACAAAGTCAACCAACTTCGAATCATTAACCAAATTTCTCTCGCATCACTTGACTCGTCAGGCGCATTAATTCTATCTCGGAGAGACTGCGCCATAAATAGACCCTGAATCAGGACCTGCTTAATGTTAGTCAAGCAGTACGTATTCTATCGTCTATCTGTTCACCAACACCTGCGCTTCCGCCGGTTCGTCGAATCTCACGCCATGCTTTGTTTACTCCAGCCCCATATGCCCAATGAGCAAGGAACACGAATAGTGGTGCGAAGAAAACGGTCCCGATATTTCGGTGAGGGCTTGTCCCAATCGCCGCTCCGAGCCAAGAGATTGCGATGTAGATACCTGCTAGTCCGAGGGGGATGTGGAATGCGACTCTAGAAATATCCCAATCACCACCCAGTGTGAACCATAGGTCTGCGGCAGCGCCACCAGTAAATGCTCCAAAGATTGCACTTATTGTCGCTGCAACAACTAACCAAGGGAACCAACCGATTGCGGTGTGAGACCATTCTGAGATTTCTGGCCATCGCTTGTTAGCGACCATACGTGTGTACCCATAGTTACGCATTTGCTTCATGTATGGTCTGAATGGGCGTCTTCTGCGGTGTGGCATGACGTTTTCAGGGTCGATGAATAATTTGTGACCTGCACGCTGAATCTTGGCATCTAATACCACATCTTCTGCTCCAATGCATCCATCCTCGAAGAATCCAACTTCTCTCAAGTTGGCCATTCGATGGGCACAATTAACTCCTGGATTGTGAGTTATTGGAACTAACTTTCCTTTTGGCTGAGCACCATAGCGCGTTCCTGCAGTCATGAATTTAGTACAAAATGCAACATCGGCACACTTGGCTCCGAACGGGTCTTCATCAGGCGCAAAATTAGGTCCTCCGACAGCTCCTACTTCTGGATTATCGAACCAACGGACTAACTTCTCTACCCAGTCTAGGGGGGGAATCGTATCATCGTCAGTAAACAGAACCAAGTCATGGTCCATTTGTTCAAGGGCGAAATTGCATGCATTTGCTCGGTTACGTGATGGGTCGTCTATCCAAGTCGCACCATACTTCTCACAAACTTCCTTTGTGTGATCTTTTGATTTCGAATCAGAAATAACGATTTCAAAGTCAGTGTATGTCTGTTTTGATAGCCGCCCCAGTACAATATCCAATTCATCAGCGTTATTGATAGTTGGAATTAGAACGGCTACCTTGTAGGGCTCGCCGTCTTCCCTGAGTACTGGCGCGATATCTGCCATATACTGCCCATATCACACACCTTCATGAATCCATCTCAACTTTATTCGTAATCTCGATTATACTGCACAGGCGCGCGTTAAGTATGCATTTCCAATTAAAAGGTTCATAAGCCTCCAAATGAGCAAAGAAGGTATAGGGGTGCTCTCATGTTGAACGTCACAGCCCGTCAAGAACTCATGCGGACCATAGTAGAAACACTTGGAGTCGTAGTTGAGGAGGCAAGACTAGATTTCGGAGAAGATGGATTATCGGTAAGGGTTGTTGACCCTTCACACGTTGCCATGATTAAGATGGATGTCGATAGTGCGGCTTTCGAGGCTTGGGAAGTTGATGAAACCAAACTGGGTCTTGAAATGAGGAAACTCAAAGACATTCTCAGCCTAGCTACAGCAGGTGACATGGTCGAACTGGCTTACAATGATGAGTCCGGCCAAGCGACAGTTAACATCGGAAGAATTGACCTAAATCTACGTCCTCTCGATAACACCACTCTAAATCCTCCAAACGTACCTTCACTCGAACTTCCTTGTGGAGTCACAATTGCAGGTTCTGATTTCGGCCAAGCATTACGTGCAGCACGTCAAGTCGGAGATTTGGTAAACCTTTCTTTAACCGAATCTACATTCGCAGTGAATGTTAACGGTTCAACCGATTCAGTACATGTTGAATTCTCTAAGGATGAATTAGTAGCTATTGATTGCAGCGAGGCTGCTCGATCACAATATTCTCTAACATATCTTATTCCTATGACTAAGATAATGCAAGGAATCGATAATGTCAATCTAAGATTCGGTGAGAATTTCCCGCTGAAGATTACTTTCGATTTCGCAGATGGTGCAGGACACGTTGAATACTTCCTTGCGCCAAGAGTTGAAGGCGACTTCTGATTACCAAATCAATTGGTAATGAAATAAAGACAATGATTGTCTTCTAGTCCATGAAGGTCTATCTGTTCTTCAATTGTTAATCCTGCATCTTCAAGTTGAACTCTAACATTTCTGAAAACTTCTCTTTCCCCGCCATCTGAAAATCGTTCAGATGCTGCTTTTAGTGAAAGTAAACCCTTTCCTCCCGGTTTGAGGAATCTTCTAACAGCATTGATGAAAATCTCAGCCTGTCCTGCTTGACTTACATCCTGCAATAGCCAGTCAACCTTTCTTGCAACCATTACTCCCCAAGCAGAATGCTTTCTTGCATCTCCAAGAACGGGAACTAATCCTGGTCTAAGGGTGGAAAGATGAACGAGATCTCTTAGGCACCTTGGTGAAAGGTCAACTGCAATTATTCTTCCATTTTTTACATTGTCAGCGCCACACACTTGGTCATGAATATGAGATAGAGATGTTCCGTGACCCGCTCCAAGATAGAGGCAAGTGTCTCCTTCTTGAGGCATTAACTCGTACTGAGTTTGTCTTGCTCGAGAAAGTGCGGCTCCTAATTTTGAACGAGTAGGGTCCCACCTTCTGTATTCTAACCCCTTGAATCGTCGCAGTGATTCACCATACTGTGAGCGCTTAGGCACAGCATTCAGAGTCCATATTGCTCTGCCATCGACCATGACAGCCCAAGATAGTCGGCGTTTTTTGGCCATAATCTCACATCTTTGGAGGGCTTGAATTCTCGCTACGGATAGTTTCGACTCTATCTGCTACCGCATCAAAGGCTTCCTGACTCCACTTTTCGCCACCGAATTCATCACATCTGACAGCAATGGTTGCTTTAGCAGCAACAGTTCTTGCAATTTTACCTCGCATCCATCGAGGTGAACGAGATATCCATGGGTGCATGAAAATGTGACCATGCTTTGGAGATGGTGCTCCCGTTTTCAAGTGGTTAAAGAAAGCCTTCTCTGCTCCAAGAATTTGCATTGTGCCTGCTGGAAGTCTTGCTAATCTAGCACGACCATGTGCTTCAACACATAGTCTAGCAGCCAGAATTGGCCCCAGTAATCCAGCAAGCGACGGCAAATGTTCAGTAGCTAATTCCCTAACAACATCTTCCATACTTTCTAACCTGCTTTTGATTTCTATTACGCTTTTAGCCCAGTCATGTAGGCTATTCCATTCTGCCTCTGTTGGTCCGACTGGTGGCATTCCAATTTCTATAATATCTGCTAATTCAACCAGACTGGATGAATCGATAACTTTCCTTGCCAGGCCACTTCTGTCCCGTTCAAACCTTGCTTCAGGTAAGAACAGTCCAACCCATTCAACAAGTCGTCCTTCTATTGTTATGAATGAGGCTCGTAATTCATCAGACGCCTTCAAAATATGTTCTAGTCGGCGGTCGGGGTCTCCTGCGGCAGCATCGACACCTCTCTTCGAGAGTATAATCGCAGCACGATCCAGAGCATTTAGCGCTTCATCACTTGGAATCGGCCAATCAGCATCTGGTAAATCCTCGTGGCCATGAATCAGAACTTTGGCATCTGGAAACCGTTCAGATAGGCGTTCTGCTTCCGGAGTTATGGCTTGATGTGCAATCATATCCATGCGTGCACAGACAGCATTAGTGTCTTTCCAACCGTCCCATTCCTCTACATCGACAATATTGCCATTTGAATCGGCAACCGCTGCTGATCTCCAGTCATACCATAGCCACATATGGTACTCCAAAAGGACTCCATTGATGAATCAATTGCTGTAGGGATGTTACAAATATTGATATGTATGGTCTTGTCACCTGTTCCTATGTTCTGCCCAGAATGCGGTACGCTGGCATTCCCTACACCTACTGGTGACATCAACTGCGCCAACTACAAATGTGGTTACAAGGGACCCCAGAATAAACAATTTGCGAATATCCAATCTTCAACTAAAGCCGAAACCAGAACCTATGAGGTCATCAAAGACTCCGATGAGATGAAAGGTGTTCTAACCACTGGTTCTTACCTATGTCCAAAATGCGAATGTGATGAAGTGTATTCATACCTTGAGCAGACCAGAGCATCTGATGAGCCTGAAACAAGGATGCTCACTTGCAAGGACTGCGGTAAGGGCTGGAGAGAGTTCTGAAGTGGTTATCCATGAAATTTCGAGTCCTGCTCGCTTGTTTCGTATTAATCATTCCAGGCTGTGTATCTGAAGAAAGTATCAATTTTAATGGGAAAAATCTCAATGAAATGAAAACGTTCAAATTCACACTATATGACCAAAATCAATCTTTAACATCACTAGAAGATAGCGATGGCCAAGTCGTTGTCCTAGCATTTATCTATACACGATGCGATGATGTTTGCCTAATGATTTCAAACAATTTGAAAGTTGTAAAATCACAACTCACTAATGAGGAATTAGAAAAGGTATCATTCATTTCAGTCACTATTGACTGGAGGCATGATTCTCCTGAAATCCTGAAAAATTGGTCTTCTGACATGGGACTAGATTGGCCACATCTTACCGATTGGAATTCTGATGAAATCAGAAATACATACTCCGAATATGATGTGGTTCCATACGATGAAGAAGATTACCAAGATATACATCTTCAACCTGTTTACATCCTTGACTCGAAATTGAAAGGTCGAGTTGTATGGAGTGAATATGATTGGCCAGTAGACTTATTTATCGATGATTTACGAACAGTAATTGATTTGGGTTGATAAGATGAGGTTCACTGCGATATTCTTGACTCTAATATTGATGGTGCCAGGTTGCTTCTCTGATGATGAAACTGAAGAAGAGATTACTTTCAATGGTCGTGATTTGAAAGGAAGTCCAATCTATGACTTCACGTTAGAATCTGCAGATGGAGATTTGTGGTACTTGGAAGAACAACGTGGTAAAGTTGTAATTCTTGTATTCATGTTCACTCGTTGTGACGAAACTTGTCCGGTTACTAGTCAGAATGTGAAGAATGTACAAGATCAGTTAACAGAAAGCGAATTAGAGAAGTTATCTATTGTTTCAGTCACAGTAGATTGGAAAAATGATTCACCTTCAAAATTAAAGAATTGGACTGAAGATAGAGGCTATGATTGGCCACATTTAACCGGTAGTGAAGATGCCCTGAAGATGGTGTACGAAGCATATGGAGTTGGTCCATTTGAACAGGAAGATGATTCAGATGAAGGCTACACTGTGGCTCATACTAGCCCAACTTACATTATTGATACCGATCTATTGGGAAGAGTCGTGTGGTCAGATTATGACTTCCCTCAGGACCTTTTCATAGAAGATATCAGAACAGTTCTAGACAATTATTGATCATTTTTGACAAGAACTACACCAGAAAGTAGAGCGCCCACCTTGGACTAGTCTCTCGATTTCCCCTCCACATTCACAACCGGATCCTTCCTTATCATAAACTCTGAATTGGTGAATAAAATAACCAAGAGTCCCATCGACACCAGCGAAGTCTCGCAATGATGAGCCACCGACTTGAATGGCTTCAGAAAGTATGATTTTTATTTCATTAACTAGAACTTCACACTCTTTCAGTGTTATTTTATTTGATATTCTAGTCGGAGATATATGACTTCTGTTTAGAGCTTCACAAGCATAGATGTTACCAACCCCAACAACAACTCTTTGATCGAGAATACAAATTTTGATAGGACTTTTCCTACGTTGTAATTTCTCATGTAGGTCTTTAGCAGTCCATTCTTCAAGAGGCTCAGGGCCAAGGTGGTCCAGTAATTTGTGGGACTCACCTCGATAGATATCCATTACCCCAAACCGCCTAGGGTCATTGTATACCGACATAGTTCCATCATCGAGATAGATGACCACGTGGTCATGTTTACCTTCACAGTCGCTAGCATCCAGCGTCCATTTGCCACTCATTCCAAGATGAGAAAGTAAGATATCTTCGTTATCAAGATCGATTAAAAGATATTTAGCCCGTCTTCTAATTGCAGTTATAGTTCTCCCAGTAAGCCTTTTCTCTAAATCCTCTGGGAATGGAAAACGTAACCCTTCACGACGTAATTCAACACCATCTATTCTTCTGCCAATCCATGAACGAGATAATCCTGTGCGGACGGTTTCGACCTCTGGGAGTTCTGGCATGGCCGGCTGGTTTCGCTTGACATCAATAGTATTGGTGTGTCACAGCCCCGATAGTTTGTACGCCGTCCATATTGCTAAACCTATCATCAAAACACCTGTGGCAACATTCAAACCTCGTTGATTCTGTTCGATTTTAGTTAATATTGAAGATTTGGATAGCAAAAGGGCGACTATTACATACCATACAGTATCGATTGTCATCCCCATTCCAGCAATTACCCATTTGGTATCACTTGACATCGAGGGGTCGAGAACACTGGAGAGTACTGCAAGCATAAATACGGCAATTTTCGGGTTGAGGAATGCTATGAAGAACCCTTCGAAAAACCCTTCACGTTTACCTTCTGATTGAACGATTACTTCTGATTCATTACGAATCATTCCAATTCCAAGGTATAGTAAAAATAATCCGCCAACAATTTGCATTATTGTGAATACATCAGGATTCTTTTCCATTATCACGACTAAACCGAACACTACGCTTACAGCATAAAATCCGAAACCGATCCCATGGCCAACTGCACAGGCTAGTCCTCGACTTCTTCCCCCGATCATTGTGTTACGGAGAATTACCGCTAAAGACGGCCCTGGAGACGTTGCACCGAGAACAAACATCACGGCTGCTGCTGAGATTGCTGTTATGTCCACATCGCTCGCATTGCACTGGTGGCAATGACCTTTCGGTTACATCAACCTAGGAAAGTGATTGTATGAGCACCAAGTCTCTTTGCCGTTTCCATAGATGCTCTGTCGAAGTGTGCACGTACCTCAACATTGTCAAGTACAGTTACAGTTGCCTTGACTAAAGATTCTGCTGCGGTTGGACGCTGTGGTATACTCTCGCTTGCCATGATTAGACCAAATCTCTTCTATCCCTATTTACCTTTGTCTAACTGCATCAGGTATCTTTATTCTGGATAAATGATGTATATTTCAGTACTTAGTTAACGGTGAGTCCATAAGAGATAGGCAGCCGCCCCGAATTATGTCCCGTGAACTCATCCGTGTAGAGGGTGTAGACCGCTCGTTCGGGTCTGTTACTGTTCTTCAAGACATCAATATCATGGTCAATGAAGGCGACCGTGTTGGAATCGTTGGTCACAATGGTGCCGGAAAGACAACACTGCTCAATACAATCTCGGAACAAAAGCAGGATGTAGGAGACATTGAATTTGCTTCTGGAATTCGTATAGCATACCTCACTCAGATTAGAGATATCGATGAAGATTCAACAATTGAGGAAGAATTATCCCGTAAAGGGCGTCAATTTCAAGAATTGGAAGAAGAGATTGCAGCGATTGAAGCACAGATGATTGACCCTTCATTCTATGATGGCAATTGGCAGCCAGTTATGGAGAGATATTCCGAACTCCAAACAATGCTTGGGGCATCAGGTGGAGGGAATGTTGCTAATATCGCCAAGGCGATTTTGGAGATGCTTGGACTTGACCAACATCCTATGGAAATGAAAGTCAACAAATTATCAGGTGGAGAGAAAGCAAAACTTGCTCTAGCACGTCAGTTAGTTGGTTTAGCAGGTGTCGATGTAATCTTCCTTGACGAGCCGACGAACCATTTGGATATTGAGACAACAGAGTGGCTAGAAGAATTCATCAATGAATTCGTAGGTGCTCAACTAATCGTTTCTCACGACAGATATTTCCTAGACCAGGTCTGTACTAGGATTGTTGAAATAGACAATCTCCGCAATTGGAATTACAA
>MDSY01096822.1_pt1 | contig 18174 bp, 16 predicted proteins | sample 811131 | NCBI WGS metagenome assembly MDSY01 (sample SAMN05326643, study PRJNA326480) | marine metagenome | isolation source: seawater | place: Atlantic Ocean: South West | collected 2010
CATTTATGAGTAAATATAAGATTTTTATTGTCGATGAAGCTGAAAAACTAAATAATGAAGCCTCAAATGCTTTTTTGAAACTTTTGGAAGAACCACCAAATTCAACAATTTTTTTGTTTTTGGTAAATGATTTGACTTCTGTTTATCCAACTATAATTTCTAGAGCCCAAAAAATTAATGTTTTAGAAATAGGAAAAGAAGAGATGAAGGATTATATTTTAGAAAAATTTGATCTAGATGACTTAAAAATAAATCAAATTATTAATTTTTCTCTCGGTAAAATAGAAGTTGCTGAAACTTTATCTTCTGATCCTTCATTATTGGATAATTACTTTGAATCCTATGAAAGATTTTTTGAATTTTGTAAGAGTAATATAAGCACTAGAATGGAATTATCTCAAAAGTTTTCTTCAAGATTCAGAACAGATAGAAATGCTATCTATAAAGAACTTAATCTTTGGATTGATTTTTGTAACATCATAATAAAGAATAGTTATCAAAATGATCAAAATTTATTATTTAGTAATAACTTGTTAGATTTATTTGAGGTGAAACAAATTAATTTATTTAAGTTGGAAATAATAAAATCAATTAGTAACCTAAGAAATAATGCTAATTCAAGATTAGTTTTTGATGTATTATCACTAAATTTACCATTTACTAAAGAGGAATCAACTGTATAAATGATTTATAAATCTATAGCTATCGATGGTCCTGCAGCTTCAGGTAAATCTGCAGTTGGGAAATTGTTAGCAGAGAAGCTGTCTTATAGTTTTTTAGATACAGGAATTATGTATAGAGCTGTAACTTATTTGGTTGAAGAAATTAATATAACCCCTGAAAAGGCCTCAAGCTATTTCAAAGGCACACAAATTACTATAAATCTATCTAACTTAAGAAATCAAATATTCTATAAAAATAATGATATAACCGACAAACTATTTACTGACAAAATTGATTCTAAGGTTTCTGATTATTCTAAGATAAAATTAGTAAGAGAAAATTTAGTTTTACAACAAAAAAAAATAGCTCAAGCAACTAATATTGTGATGGTAGGTAGAGATATAGGTACCAAAGTACTTCCTAAATCTGATCTAAAGATTTATTTAGATGCTTCTTTAGAGACTAGGGCTCTAAGGAGAGTTAAGGATCAGACTGAATTAACTATTGAAGAGGTAAAAAAAAGCCTGGAATCTAGAGATATCATAGATAAAAATAGAGATAATTCACCCTTAATTATTGATAAAAATGCCTATGTGATAAATACAGATAAACTTGATATATCACAAGTTGTTGATCAAATTATAACTATATATAAATAGAAAATGAGTAAATTATTTAAAATATGTGATTCTGGTCTTAAGCTTACTTTTTCTTTGTTTGGGAAACTGGAGATTGAAGGTAAAGAAAACGTTCCTGAAAATGGTTCTTTTATAACTGTTGCGAATCATCTTTCAATAATAGATCCAGCTTTATGTGCTTCTGCAGTTGGAAGAGAACCTAAATTTTTGGCAAAAAAAGAATTATTTAAGTTTCCATTTAATATATTATTAAAGTTTTATGGAGCCTACCCTATAAATAGAACTAGGCCAGGATCCTCAGCCATTAAGTGGGTAAAAGAACAGCTTCAAACTAAAGAAAGTTCTTTGCTAATTTTTCCAGAAGGTACAAGAAGTAGAGACTTAAGATTACAAAAAGGACTTAATGGAGCAACTATGATTGCAATAGATACTGAAAGTATTATATTGCCTGTCTCAATTGTTGGTTCTGAAAAATGTAAAAATTATTTACAGTTTTTATTCCCAAAAATGTCTGTGAAAATCAAGATAGGAAAACCTTTTAATATTGTTAATCTTCCCGAAAAAAAAGATAAAGATTTATATCAAATTATTACTAAAGAAATAATGCAAAGAATTTCAAATATGCTTCCTCAGGCTTATAAAGATGATGAAGATGAATTAGAATTTTGTTACACAAGAGCAATTGAAAACTAAACTCAAGACTACCATAGATATATTTTTTGATTTAAATTACTTTTGTAAACATAATTAGTTTAATATAGTCCCTATGTTGACTAATTGCAAAAATAAAAAAATACCTCAAAAATATTTATTGAAAATATTGTGTACTAAAAAAGTATACAATGCTTAAAAAAAATAGTAAAAGTTTCACAAAAAATTTACATAATCTGCTGTCCAAAGTTACTAATAATATGTACACTAGTTGAAAGTGTTAAGGAATAACTTTATGGCTGAAAATCTAAAAGATATAATTAAGGAAAAAATTGACCTTTTAGAGTTTTTGAGCAGCAAAGGAATTACTTGGACAAATCAAGCATCTAATCCAAAAGCTTTGTGTGTTTTTCATGAAGAGAAAACTCCATCTTTTACTCTTTCTAAAGATCGAAAAAGGTACAAGTGTTATGGCTGCAATGAAAGTGGAGATGTATTTGATTATTTGATGTCAGCTGAAAAGCTAACTTTTGTAGAATCAATACGACAACTTTCATCTTACTTATCTATTGAATACGATGATAATTCTTTTTCAGATGAATTAGAAAAAAGAAAAAAGATAAAAATAATCAATAAAGAAGTGTTAGAAGTTAATACTCTTGCGCAAAACTACTTTACTAAGCAATTATTCGATCAAAATTCTGAAAACTCAAAGTTTGTACGATCTTACCTAGAAGATAGAGGAATTTCAGTAGAAGCAGCTAGGAAAAATTTATTAGGTTACTGTCCTGATGGTTATATGGGAAGTTTGATGAGTTTTTTTCAATCAAATAAAACAAATAAAAGGGGGGTTATAAATTCTAACTTGCTAATTCGCAATGATGAAAGTGGAGATTGGTTAGATTTTTTTAGAAATAGATTAACTATAGCTATATTAGATGAAAGCTCTAATATAGTTGGATTTTCAGGAAGAGCTTTGACAGAAGATTCAAAAAGTAAATACATAAATTCAAGAGAAAGCGAAGTATTTAACAAGTCTTCTCTTTTATATGGTCTTGATAGAGCTTCTGAATCCATTCGACTAAAGTCTCAGGTCGTTGTTGTAGAAGGATACTTTGATTGTATTTCAGGTTATGAGAAGGGCTATAATAATTTGGTAGCAGTAATGGGAACTCAAATAAGTTCTGATAGTTTTGAAAAACTTAGAAAACTTACTACTCTAGATTCAGACTCAGGAGAAATAATATTTTGTTTTGATAATGATGGCGCAGGTAAAAAAGCAGCTGTAGATACAATAGCTAAGCTAAAAGATATAATTGCATCTGTATCAAAAAATACTTCGAAAAAAATTAGAATTAAGATTTGTTTCCCATCTTCAGGAAAAGATCCGGATGAGATTTTTAGAACAAATATTGTTGAATGGGAAGAAATGATAAGCTTGTCTCAGAGTTTTATAGATTATTTAATAGATTATTATTCAGTTCTCCACTTACAAGGTCAAGAAAAAGATACTTACAAATTTTTAGATGTTGTTCTTCCGTTCATAATTGAATGTTGTGATGAGGTTCAGCAATCTTACTATTTATCAAAAGTTTCTAAGCTTACTGATTTAAGTTATGACTTACTCAAATCAGAATCTGCTAACTTAGGTAAATCAAAATATAGGAAAAATAAAAAAACTATAAAAGATGATGAAAGGATTCGTAGGATAATATTTAATCCTGAGAAAGCTCAAGAGAAGCATTTTTTAGCAATTTTATTTGATTCTAAAGAACTATTTGAAAATGTCAAAGATATTGAAGATGTATACTTTTCAGATCTGCACTACAGGTCAGTATTTAAGCTTTGGAAAGAGTCTCAAATGGTTATTGAGAGAGGTAGTATGCCGGATGATCTGATTTTTATTTACGATGAAATCGAAAATTATATTAATAACGACTTTGTAGTTGATCCAGATCTTAGTCAAGATATAGAATTAGAAAATGTGAAAAATAGGCTTGCAATAGACTATCAAAAACGAAAGCTTAATGAAGCTGAAATAAGACTATTTGAGCTTGAGAATAATGAAGATAAAGATGAAAATGCGATTACATCTTTAATGGATGAAGTTGTAAGAATAACTGAAAATATAAAAGATTTAGAAAGGAGCAAAGTAACTTGAAAGAGGATACTAACGAAAACGATAATTTGTACATTGACAATGTAGATGAAAATGCAGGGATAGATAAAGTCTTGATTTCTACTTCTTCTAGCTTAGAGGATGAAGAGGATTTGTCTGGGTCTACTTCTGTTGACACATATACCCAAAATGATGATTTGATGAACATTTTATCTAAGGGAAAGAAAGAATTTAAAGATACTTACGAAGATCCTATAAGAATGTATCTAAAGGAAATTGGTGATGTTAAACTTTTGTCAAGAAAAGATGAAGAAGTTTTAGCTAGAACAATAGACTTAAAATACAAGTATAAAAGCATGCATGATGAATTAGAAGAATCAAGTACGGAATTAATTAATTCTATTGACATCATCAAGAATGTCTTTGAATCCATAGTAAGCTTGAAGCCTATACTTGAATCTATAAATAAATTTTATGGTGCGTCTAAATCTGATTCATTTACACTTATTTATTTGACTTCTAAGGAATCTGAAATAACTAATATACATGGAGTTTATTCAGAGGATTTAGTTAGATATGTTGCAGATGTGAATAATATATCAAATGATGAAGTTACACAAAAAATAAAAGAATTATCTGATTTGCTTGGACTTATACCTGCTGATTTGACAGAACTTCTAGCAGATAACTTTTCAAAAATAAATTTAAAAAGTGTAATTAAAGATCAAGATTTTAATGATCAGCTAAATATGTATAAAATGGTAATTGATAGTCATTTTAACCAGATACTTTCAAGGTCTGATTTAGCACAAAGCCATCTTGCAGAAGCAAATCTAAGATTAGTTGTTTCGATTGCAAAAAAATATATTGGTCGAGGTTTGACTCTTCTTGATCTAGTTCAAGAAGGAAATATAGGTCTTATAAGGGCTGTTGAGAAATTTGACTATAGAAAAGGATTTAAGTTCTCTACTTATGCAACTTGGTGGATTAGGCAATCCATAACAAGAGCTGTTGCTGATCAATCTAGAACAATAAGAATCCCAGTGCATATGGTGGAGCAAATAAATAAAATTCTTAGAGTTTCAAGACGGTTAGTCCAGGAAAAAGGTGTTGAGCCTACCCCTGATGATATTGCTAAAGAACTTGATATGGATACAGATAAAGTTAATGAAATACTCAAGGCTTCACAAGATCCCATATCTCTAGAGGCTCCTATAGGAGAAGAACAAGATCTAAATCTTGCTGACCTAATTGAAGACCAAAATGCTGAATCTCCTCAAAATTCAGCTTCAAAGAATTTATTGAAATCTCAAATTATGGAAGTTTTAGAAACTCTTTCACCAAGAGAGAGACAAGTAATTGAGTATAGATTTGGAATAAACGATAGTAGACCTAGGACATTAGAAGAAGTTGGTCAAACTTTTGGTGTTACAAGAGAAAGAATAAGGCAAATTGAAGCAAAAGCACTAAGAAAGCTTAGGCACCCTACTAGGTCTTTGACTCTTAAGGATTACCTTGATTTTTAGTAATTAGTTATTAACTAAATACTATATAATTTGATTTTATTCTTATATTTTTGTATATTTATTTTTAAATATGTATTTAAATAGGGTGTTATTTGTCTTTATCTGAAATTCAAGATTATCTAATGATAGTATTCTTGGCTGTTTTTTCTTTTTTAGGGATATTCTTGCTGATTTTTTTAGTTTATCTTTTGAGAAAAATTAATAAACTGGTAAATCAGTTTGAGTCCGCAAATCAAAAAATAGGATCATTTAAAGAATCTATTAATGTTATTGGTAAATCTGTAGATGTTTTTAGATCAATATTTGGCACAACACGAAAAAGTAAGGAATAAAACATGTCGGCAGAAGATTCTTTTTATAAAGGTTTTTTTTACGGAGCAACTATAGGATTTATTGCTGGGATTATTTATGCCCCTAAAACTGGTAATGAAACTAGAGAAATTCTTGGTGAAAATATCAAGGATTGGAAATTACGTGCAAATGATCTAGTTGATTCTGCGAAAGAAAGACTTAATAATGCAGTTCAAGAGGGTGCAGAGGAGTCTAAAAAATCTAGACAAGATCTTTATGACGAATAAAACTTATTTTGAGTAAGATCCAAGCACTTTTAAGAGTGAAGTAAAACTAGATAATTCTTCCATTGCTTTAGAAATTATTTTGTCTTCAACATGACCATCAAAATCTATTATAAATATATAATTACCAATCAAGTTTCCTTTGGGCCTACTCTCTATTTTTACTAGATTTATGTTTTTCTTTGCAAAACATTCAAGAGCCTTGAATAATAGTCCTGCTTCATCTGATTTTTTGAACTCAAATGCAATAGATGTTTTATCATTTCCTGATCTTTTAGATTTTGAACTTGATACAACAGCAAATCTTGTAATATTATTCTTATAATCCTGGATCCCTTTTGCAAGTACATTGCAATTATTTATTTCTGCTGATCTACTATTTGCTATTGCAGCAACTGAATTATCATGATTGACAAGATCAGATACTGCCTCAGCTGTGGATGGATATTCGGATAATATAATATCTTTTACTAGATTTTCTTTTATCCATAAATTACACTGATTGATTGCCTCTGGCTTGCTAATTATTTCTTTTATATTTGAGAGGTCAGTGTCTTTGTTTTTTGTTATAAGACATGCTTCTATTGGTAGATGGATTTCACTATTAATATGTAGGTTTTTTGATTCAATTAAGAAATCGATCGTTTCTAAAATTGTACCTACTCTAGAATTTTCAATAGGTATTATTCCTTCATCTATTTGAGAGGATTCAACGCTATCAAGAACTTCAAAAATAGTCTTTTTTGGAACTAGTTGATATCCTTTTTTATTATATTTGAGAGCAGCTTCTTCGCTGTATGTTCCTATAGGTCCAAGATAACTTAATTTTTTATTGTTGATTGTCATTATCTTTATAATTTATTGTATTTTGAATTAATATTCTATCAAGAGGGCTTAAAGAATTATTTATATTGTGAGAAATTACTCCCGATGATGAAATTACTGCTATAAACTCAGATTCATTTGGTAAGTTTATTTCACTCACAGTTTTTCCAACATATTCCGATTCCTTACCAACTGAAATAATTCTTACTTCTGTATGATTATCCGTATTTGTATATATTAATTGATCAAATTTATTAGCAATATATGAGTTTAGATTATCACTAATTACTTCGTCATACTTAATTACAAAATCAAAATTATTTCCATTGAAAATATCTTTATTTTCAATTTTGTTTACTAAGCAAATAGTATATATATTTTCATTTAAGCTTTTTGCAATTTCTGAGGATAGAAAATTAATATCATCATATAGGGTAGATGCTATAAAATAATCTGCCCTTTCAATGCCTGCTTCAATAAGAGTATTCTTATTATAAGAATTTCCTAATATGCTGACATATCCAATTTCTTTTTCTATATCTAATGATTTCTTTTCATCTGTTCCAACAAAAGTTATTTCATTACCATCAGCAATTAATTTTTTTGACAAATTTATCGTAATATTATTCATTCCAGATATGATAAGGTACATACTAATTATTCCCTAATCAAATATAAGTAATCGTCATCATTTAGATCAAAAGAAGAAATTACAGGATATTTTTTATTTTTGTATATTTCATAAATGTCTCTGTCAGATACCTTAAAAATAGATTTTTTGGTAGGATTGTAAGCTAAAAATTTTTCATATGAAAATACATTGAAAGGATCTGAATCACTTAGAAAAAATAAAACATCAGAATCTTCAAATATTTTCTTCATATTATCTTCGATATTTTCATCAGTGAAAATACTAACATTATTTTTTGTTATATTTTTATTTTCGAAATCAAAATTTCTTTCTTTAGAGTAAACGTTTATTTCATCTGAGTGGTTGACAATATTATCTAGAATATAATCAGTTATTTGAGAGATTCCTATTATTGATATTTTCATTAAACTAAACTCTTAATAATTGCATAGTGTTTACGTCGGAATATTTAGATATATATTCAAATTTATAATTATCATCATTCTTTTTTTTGCCGTAAAATATCATATCAGCCTTAATTCTTTTAGCTTCCTTAACTATACCAACGCCTGAATTTCTTGATTGTAGAAGAATAAAATTTTCGCCATTTAGATCATAATTTATTTTTTTTTCATGTAAATACTTATTTGTGTTACTTAGTATTGTTTCCCCTTGGCTAATTTCATTTCCGACTTCATAACCAATATCATACTTTACAGGGACTTCAATTACATATATGAAGTAAACTTGTGAAGCGTGCTCCTTTATGAAAGGAATTACGCAATCTAATAGATCTTTATTATTTTCCTTATTTAGAAGTAATATTATTTTTTCTAGTTTCATAATTAGAGAAGCTTATTAATACTGTTATTGTTACCGATTATGCAAATTTCATCATTTTCAGAAAGTACTTCATCAGAGGATGGGTACATAACTATAGAATCACCTCTTTTTATTGAAACAACTGTTAATTTTTGAGCTCCTGGTTTATTTTCAAAGCCAGCCTCAGATAAAGAAAAACCTACTAGTCTATCGGGTACAATCATTTTGCTTATACCTAAGTTATTTGATAGTTCTAGGTATTCGTCTACTATTGGGGTAAAAAGAGTATTAGCTAGTCGATCTCCCATTTCTTCTTCAGCAAAGATTACTCTGTCACAACCTAGTCTACTTAGGGTACTTTCATGAAGTGTTGATGATGCTCTAGCAACCACAGTACTTAAGTTGAGAGTTTTTAGTAAAACTGTAACCATAACCGAAAGCTCAACATTTGAACCAATTGCTACAACCCCAACATCAAAATCTTGAACACCTAACTCCCTCAGCGCTGTTTCAGATGAAGCATCTGCAGTCACAGGATAAGTCACTTGACCAATCATTGATTGAACTTTTTCTTCATCATTATCTATTGCCATCACGTCATAACCTAATTGGTACATTTTGCTTGCAAAACTAGTACCAAATCTTCCTAATCCAATAACAACAACCTGAGGTTTTAATTTCATCAACCTATCCTAACTATTTCATAAGCAGGCTTTGCTTTACTCATAGACCGTCTTCCTACAAACATTAAGGCTAATAACATTGGGCCAAACCTACCAACTATCATTAAGAATGAGATGAGTATTTTCGAAGATTCATTTAAACTTCCAGTTATACCGGTAGTCAATCCTACATTTCCAAAAGCACTGACACATTCAAAAAGTAATTCTCTAAATATAGTATCAGGTTCAAATGATGAAATTATCGTAAAAGAAAATATTATTATTATTATTGAAAATATAAATATTATTAAAGACCTTCGTATAATATCTTTATTAATTGTACGTTTGAATAAAATGACTTCTTCTTTACCTATGATTGTTGAAATTAAAGAGACAGTAATTATTGAAAGTGTTCCTATCTTAATTCCTCCAGCTACCGATAAAGAGCTTCCACCTACAAACATTAGCGCAATTGTGGTGATACTGGTACTGTTATGTATTGAATTATAATCAATAAGAGAAAATCCTGCTGTTCGAGTAATGCTATGAAATATTGAATGAATTATTTTTTCTCTTATTGAGACATTTCCAATTGTTTCTAAATTAGTCCATTCAGAAAATAAAAATTGTATTGCTCCTAAAATCATTATTATAGTGGTACCGAAAATTATAACCTTAAAATTTAGAGTGAAAAAAATATCTTTATACTTTGACTGAATAAATAATTTTGCATTTGCAAATAATTCTAAAATAAAAGGATATCCTATACTTCCTAAAACAATTAGTATCATTGTAATATTTAGAACTGCTGAATCATAACTAATTGCTCCTACGCTACCTCTATCATGATCACTTATGATATCGAATCCAGCTCCATTGAATGCAGATATAGAATGAAATAAAGCATTAAATACAATTCCATAATCATTTCCTATGATTTTCGGATCCCAAAAAAATAAGAGAGAGATGAATCCAATAATCTGAAAAATAACACTCATTAAGAATATGTTTAGTACTAGCTTAATTGAGCTTCCAGGGGCTATTTTTGAAGGAGTGCTATCACTTAAGCTTTCATTAATTAGAATTTTTTGTTCTAAGTTTAATCTTTTGCCAAAGAAAATATAAATTATGAACCCTGCACCCATCATGAAACCTATCCCACCAATAAATGATAATATCATGATTATTGTTAATCCAAACTGGTTCCATACTTCCTCAGATTGAAAAGGAGTTAGACCCGTTACTGTTACTGCTGATGTGGCTACAAAAAAACTATCTACTAATGATATGCTTTGATTTTCTTTGCTTGAAATGGGTAAAAAAAGTAATAATGTTCCTAATAATATAAACAAAATCAACCCGTAAAAAATTATCAAAGGAGAATTAATTCCCCTTCTAGATCTTTTCTTATTTTCTAGTTTAATAATTTCAGGCTTTAGTTCTAAAGATCTTTTAACTTTATGTGTTACGTTTCCGTCTAAATTCATTATTTTTATTTATTCATATATAGATTATACTTGTATCACAGTATTATGTTTTTTTATGTATTTGTATGTCTAAGTTTTCACTTGAAATAGTCCCTAAACAGTTAGAAAGATTAACTAATTTGCCTGAAAATCAATTCAGTGACATTTATGTTGCTTTTATACCAGGCGACAATCATGAAAACATAGCTAAAGCTTCAGAATCAATCATTAATTTGGGCTATAACCCTATTCCCCATATTCCAGCTAGAAGTATCACGAGTGAGAAGGAACTTGATATCTTCTTATCTAATCTAAAGTCTGCTGGAGTAAATGATATATTAGCCATTGGCGGAAGTCCTAAAAAGCAAGAAGGTCCTTTCGAAAAAACTATGGATATTTTTGAAACTGGAATTATTCAAAAATATAAATTTAGAGAAATTAATATTGCAGGTCATCCAGAAGGAAATCCAGATGATTTAGATACGGATAATAGTGTTTTAGAAAAAGCATCATGGCTATCAAAAAACAAAATACAATTTTCCATAGTAACTCAGTGGACATTAGATATACCGAAAACTAATGATTGGATTATAAAAACTAAAGAAATTATTGAAAAAAAATTTGATTATAAAGTTCCATTAAAAATAGGTATAGCCGGACCTGCTAAATTAACAACATTAATCAACTATGCAAAAATTTGTGGTGTTTCTGCTACAACATTGATAGTTAAAAATAAAAAATTTGGTCTAACAAAACTTATTAAGCATAATCCAACTGAAATTATCAAAGGTTTAGAAAATTTTGATCAATTGCATTTTTTCCCATTTGGAGGGATAAAAGAGCTAACAAATTGGATAGAAAAAAGAGAAGAAAATAATGTCAGAATTTAAGATTATTGGTGAAAATATTCACACAACTAGATCAATTAAGTTAGGTGGAATAAGAACAAAAGAGATTGACTCAAAAGTAGTTATTTCCTATAGAAAAAAAGGTGATGAATTTTCTACAATGGATATTCCTAAACACTTTGAAAGCACTCAACCTTACAAGCAAGGTCAATTAAAGCATTTTATGATTGCTATTTGGCATGGAATGAACGGTAATACATCTCAAGGTATAGACTATATCAAATGGGAAATTGAGAGACAGACTTCAAATTCTGCCTCTTATTTAGATATAAACGTGGATGAGTATAGCTATAAAATTGAAGATCAAATACAGGCCATGAGATGGTTAGTAGATATCATTAAGGAATATGCCACAATACCTGTTTCAATTGATTCATCTAATCCAGAAATAATTAAGGCAGGTTTAGATCAATATGACAATCATATGAGACCAATGGTTAATTCTCTTTCTCTTGAAAGAAAAGATTTAGTAGATGCCATAGTTAAGTTTGATGCACAAGTTGTTGTTAGTGCAGCTAGTGAAAGTAGTATGCCAGAAGATTCAAATGAACGAATAGAAAATTTAACAAACCTAATTGATTACTCAACTTCCAAAGGATTATTATTGGAAGACCTATTTATTGATCCACTAATATTTCCTATATCTGTATCGTCTTCATATGGAACTGATGCCCTTGAAGCAATTTCTAAAATTAAGAATGAGTGGCCAGAAGTAAATATAACTGGAGGAATGAGTAACGTGTCTTTTGGTTTACCCAAACGAAGGCTTGTAAATGATGTATTCATAAGTTTGGCAATTGATGCTGGAGCTAACTCAGGAATTATAAATCCTGTAGAATCTAAAATAGATAGAATTTTAAGTATTGATAAAAATAGTGAGGCATTTTCAATAACAAAAGATATGTTAGAAGGTAGAGATGAGTTTTGCGTAAACTATCTTTCAGCATTCAGAGAAAAAAGAATCTAAATGTATATAATAAGATTTTTCCTTTGGCTATTTTCACTAATTGCCGATATTACTAATGAATTTATAGAAAAAAATGTACCATTACTAAGTGCAGCTATATCTTTTTACGCCTTTTTCTCAATTTTTCCTTTATTGTTAGCAATAATAATGGTCTTTTCCATATTTTTGGGTTTACCTGACTTTGAAAAAACCATTTTAGATTCACTCAAAAATCTTATTCCTATATTTGATGAACAGGATGATGAATTCTTAAAAGATTTTTTTGATAGTCTTACTTCGAATAGATTAGCTACAAGTACAGTTGCCGCAATCGGATTGATTTTTGCATCTAGTGCTGTATTTGGAAGTATAAGAAAGAGCATTAATTTTATTTGGGAAATAGATAAAAAAAGAAGTTTTTTTCAAGAAAGAGTTATAGACTTTACCTTATTATTTGTAGCATCTTCACTGTTGTTGATATCCTTTATTTTGACGACAGGGTTAAGTTTCTTGAGCGAACTCATCCAAATAAATTTTCCAGACTCTCCATACATAGATCCTAATATCTGGAACAGATTAGCATTGCTAGTACCCCCTCTTTTGACCTTCTCTGTTTTTGCTATATGCTTTTGGTGGCTTCCAAATATTAAATTAAATTTTTTGCATATACTGCCAGTAGCTATATTAGCTACTCTTGCAGAAGAAATAAACAAAATGGTTTTTATACTTTACCTAAGAAATTATAGTGGGATTTCAGGATCAATATATGGAGGAGTAAGTGCAATCATTGTTTTTATGGCATTCATATATATTTCTTCCATTATTTTACTTATAGGAGCACAGGTTTGTGCTAGATTTACTATTTACTTAAATATCCGAAAGCAAAATCATCAAAATAAAGTCTTAGAATCTAGTTTAGAGAGACTCGGTTAAGATTTTTTTATCAACAGATTTATTGATAAATCATCAGAAATTTTTACAAGATCTTCATCTATTTTCACAAATTCAATTTTTTCAGCGAGTGAGTTACTTGTTATATAATTTCCGTATTTTTCAATAGTTTCTTCTATGATATGTTCACCATAAATTTTAATGTTTATTTTGTCTGATATATCAAAATTTTCATCTTTTCTCTTATTTTGAATTGCTCTAAGAATATCTCTAGCTATTCCCTCTATTCTTAATTCCGCATCAATATCAATATTCAAAGAAACAATTATATTACCATCACTTATTTCACGAGCTTCAGTACCAGGATTAGATTCTTTTTCTAAGATATATTCATCTTTTTGAAGAGTTATATCTAACAAAGTCACTGTTTCATCTTCATTTATTATCCACTTAAAATCATTTGCTGCTTGCATATATTTGCTTGTGTTTTTACCTAGTTTAGGACCCATTTTTCTTAAATTTATTTTTATTTTGTTTCTGTATAAAGAATCGGAGTTTTCCTCAATTGTCATTTTTTTTGTATTTACCTCATCAACAATATAGCTCTCAAATTCTTTTAACCAAGACATATCTTCACCTACTATGGTAATTTCATTTAATGGTTGTCTAACTCTAATATTATTGGTTTTTCTTATGCCTAAACCTGCTGATGAAATTTCTCTTACTAAATCCATTTGTTCTAAAAACATTTGATTTTTGGGGAAGTCATTAGTTTTTGGCCAGTCCTTAAGATGTACACTTTCTTCAGAAGAAAGTTTAGTAAAAATTTCTTCTGAAATTAGAGGCATAAGAGGTGATAGTGCCTTGGTTGCGTTTAATAAAACTGTATACAGAGTATCATATGCATTTTTTGAATCTGTATCATCAGCGTGTTTCCAAAATCTTGGCCTACTCCTTCTTATATACCAATTATTAATTGCATCTATAAAGTTAGGAACCGCTTGGCAAGCTGCAGAAATATCATATTTTTCTAGGTTAGATTCAATATTTTCAATTAATTCTTTAGTTTTCAATAACGCATAGATGTCTAATGGATTATCTGATGAGTAATTTTCTTTTGCTGAAACATTTTCTGCATTTGCATATAAACAGAAAAAATAAAAAGCATTCCACAAAGGAGTTATTATTAACCTTTGAGCATCAGCAATTCCTTTTCCTTCCATATCTATTTGTAAATTTTGACCCTTTAACACAGGAGAAGAGGATAGATACCACCTAAGAGAATCTGCTCCATATTTACCCCATATCATTTCAGGTTCTGGATAATTCCTAAGCTTTTTAGATAATTTTATGCCTTCACTATCTAAAACTATCCCATGGCAAATACAGTTCTTAAATGGAGGCCTGTCAAAGATTGCTGTACTTAGTACCATCATTGTATAAAACCACCCCCTAGTTTGACCTATGTATTCAACAATAAAATCAGCCGGAAAGTGAGATTCAAACCACTCTTTGTTATCAAAAGGATAATGAACCTGAGCAAAAGGCATTGACCCTGATTCGAACCAACAATCAAAGACTTCAGTTACTCTAACCATTTTACTTTTACCTGTTGGGTCATCAGGATTTATTCTTGTCAAATTATCAATATGTGGTCTGTGTAAATTTTCTGGTCTAATTCCAAAATCTTCTTCTATTTCGTCAAGGCTTCCATATACATCTATTCTTGGATATTTGGGATCATCAGATTTCCAAACAGGAATCGGGCATCCCCAAAATCTATTTCTGCTTATAGACCAATCTCTTGCTCCTTCTAGCCACTTACCAAAAGTACCCTCTTTGATGTGGTCTGGAATCCATGAAATTTCTTGGTTGAGTTCAACCATTCTATTTTTGAATGCAGTCACTTCTACATACCAAGAATTTACAGATTTATAAATCAATGGTTCGTCTGTTCTCCAACAGTGAGGATAATTATGAGTATAGTTTTCTTTTTTAATGATCTTGTTTTGTTTTTTTAGATCTGAAATAATTTTTTCATTTGCATCAAATACCAATAGATCTTGATAATCCGTAACTTCATTCGTAAATTTACCTTGATCATCGACTGGACAAACTACAGGAATACCATTTGATTCACAAACCATTTGATCATCTTCACCAAAACCAGGTGCCATATGTACAATACCAGTTCCTTCTTCAGTATTAACAAACGCTGCTTCAACAACTTTAAAAGAATTTTTTGTACCCTTAAAATAATCAAATAAAGGATAGTATGTTGTACCTAAAATATTTTTTCCTTTGATTGTTTTTACTTTATTGAACTGACTTAATTCTTCTTTGAAGTTTTCTAAAACAGTATCTGCAATAATAACGTTTTCTTCATCAGATTCAAGAATAGAATAATCAATTTCATTGCCGACAGCACAAGCTAAATTTGAAGGTAATGTCCATGGAGTTGTTGTCCATGCTAAAAGATAAGTTTTTTTTGAATTGGCAAATTTTATGTTTGATTCTTTGATTTCAAATTTTACTGTTACAGCAGGATCTTTTCTTTCTCTATATGAATCATCCAATCTTGTTTCAAAGTTTGAAAGAGGGGTTTCAGCCTTCCATGAATATGGCATAACTCTATCTTTTTCATATATTAATCCTTTATCCCAAAGTTGCTTAAATGCCCAAATAACAGACTCCATATAATTTTTGTCCATTGTTTTGTAATCATTTTCAAAATCAACCCATCTAGCTTGCCTGCCTACAGTAACTTCCCATTCTTTTGTAAATTTCATTACAGATTCTTGACAGTGGTCATTAAATTTTTCAACACCAAAATCTTGAATTTGCTTTCTTCCTGAAATGCCAAGTTCTTTTTCTGATTCCATTTCAGCAGGAAGACCATGACAATCCCAACCAAAAACTCTATCTACTTTAGAACCTTTCATAGTTTGATATCTAGGAATTATATCTTTTACAAAACCAGTGAGAATATGACCATAATGAGGAAGCCCATTAGCAAATGGTGGTCCATCATAAAATACGAATTCTTTTGATTTGTCACGATTTGAAATAGATTTCTTAAAAGTATTTTCTGATGCCCATTTACTTAATATTTTTTCCTCAATTTTTGGAAAATTAGCAGCAGGTTCTATTTCTGGATAATATTTTTTGTTCTTGTTAGTCATATAGTAATTCTACAATTTAATTATTTTTTTTGACTATAAATTATATGCAGTTATCGCGTTATGCCAAAAAATATGATCTTTCTCATTAGAGTTTAGATATTCTGTTTCTGACAAACATCTTTCCATTTTGATTAGGGGGAAATCTGAGGCAAAAAGAATTTTTTCTATAGATGATAAATTAATTGCATTTCGATATATTTCTTTATTATATAAATAAGGCTGAGCAGAACTGTCATAATAAACATTTCTTAATAGTTTTTTTACTTCAGGCATTTGCTCGTAAAAAACTAGTCCTCCTCCAAAATGAGAAAAAATAAATTTGTTTTTTGGGTTGTTTTTTACTAGTTCGTATAGTTTTATAGGATCATTTTTACCCTTACCTTTATATAGATGACCAACTGGTTCTGAGCCATGAATTAGGATTGGAATGTCTACATCTAATGCTATTCTCATTATTTCTTTCCAAATACTGTTTTTTTCAAAGCTTTCATCATATTCAAGATGCAATTCTCCAATTCCTTTTACTCCTTTTGAGATACATTTTATTAATTCTTCTTCAGATTTTTTTGAATTAATATCTAGAGAACAAAGAGGTATTAAGTTATGGTTTTTTTGAGCTGAATCCAATATATAATCATTGACTATGGTTGCTAATCCATGATCAGTCCACCCAAAACCTCCAACTATAGATTTATCAATTTTATTATTTTTCATATTCATAATTAATTCTTCACAATTAATTATTTTTGAATTCTTATCAAATATAGAATCAAATTTTTTATCTATTTTTTTATATTTTTCTATATATAAAGAAACTTCTTTTGGCAGTATGTGAGTTAGAGAATCTATAATCATTTTTTTATTCTATAATTTAATTATTATGACTAAAAGTATGGACAAATCTAAATTTGGAAAAGTTTATGTTATTAAGACTTCCCCTGAGTACGTGATTGGCGATTATGCCAAAATATTAAACTTCTCAGATATAAATAAAAATTTTAATTTATCAACCAAAACTCTAATTAAAGCAAATATTTCATGGCAACATTATTTTCCTGCTTGCTCAACAGCCCCTTGGCAGCTTGATGGTGTTATTAGAGGCTTAAGAAGTTTGAAGTTTACTGATATTGAAGTTGCACACAACGGTACAGTTGTTGTTGATGCTCATGAAGGGAAAAGAAATAATGGTTTTGAGGATATTGAAAGAAATTTATCAGTAAAAAGTACAGTTCTAGATGACCCTGGTCAAGATTGGGTAACTTATAAACCTAAGAGTAATATGAATGTTCTAGATAGAATTTATCCTGAAGGAATCAAAGTTCCAAGAAAGTTGTTTGGTACCAACATAATTCATTTGCCTACTGTCAAAACACATGTTTTTACTACAATTACAGGAGCTATGAAAAATGCCTTTGGAGGATTACTACATCAGAACAGACATTGGGCACATGCAGATATACATAACACTCTAGTAGATCTACTAAGAATTCAGTATGAAATTCATGATAATGTTTTTGCAGTAATGGATGGTACTTTTGCAGGAGATGGACCAGGTCCAAGAGCAATGTCATTTATGGTAAAAAATTACATTTTAGCTTCATATGATCAAGTTGCAATTGATTCAATTTCAGCAAAACTTATGGGGTTTGATCCTATGCAAATTCCAAAA
>MDSY01083096.1_pt1 | contig 18165 bp, 14 predicted proteins | sample 811131 | NCBI WGS metagenome assembly MDSY01 (sample SAMN05326643, study PRJNA326480) | marine metagenome | isolation source: seawater | place: Atlantic Ocean: South West | collected 2010
CAGCATTTCTACGCGCTGGTGTTCATGGATATCTTCATGCCCGGCATGGATGGCGTCAGTGTCAGCCAGCGCTGGCGCGAGCAGGAAGCCGCCGCCGGCAGTGAGCGGCGCAGTGTCATCATCGCGCTGACCGCCAATGCCAGTGAGGCCGATCGCGAGCGCTTCTTCGCCGCCGGGCTGGATGATTATCTGGGCAAGCCCTACCGGCCTCAGGCGCTGATCGACAAGGTCAGCATGTGGCTGCCTGACGTGACGCTGACGCCACGCGCGTCCGGCAGCGGCGAAGGTCAAGTATCAACAGACGGCTGACGGTCATGGCGCTGAGAGGCCCGGGCCACTCTCGGCAGACAGTCACCGCAATGCAGCATGAAAGGAGTCGGGTATGTGGTGGTGGTATCCCTTGTTGGGCGCAGTCGCCGGCATGATTGCGGGGTTGTTCGGGATTGGCGGAGGGCTTGTCATCGTGCCGGTGCTGGCCGCGGCCTTCGTGCTGCAAGGCGTCGCGCCGGAGGTGTTGATGCACCTGGCGATCGGCACCTCGCTGGCCACCATCGTGGTGACCTCGCTGTCGTCGGCACGGGCACATCATGAGCGCGGTGCGGTGCGCCTCGATTGGCTCAAGCGGCTGTTGCCGGGGCTGGTGGTCGGCACCGGGCTCGGCGTGGTGCTGGCCAGTGAACTGAGCGGCGAGACGCTCAAGCTGGCGTTCGGCGTCTTCGTGCTGCTGGTGGCGGCCAAGCTCGGGCTGGATCTCAAGGTGGGCCAGATGGCCCAGGCGCCCGGGCGGGTCGGCCAGTTCGTGGGCGGCAGTACCGTCGGCGTGATTTCCTCGCTGTTCGGCATCGGTGGCGGCACGGTGATGGTGCCGATGCTCTCCAGCTGGCAGGCGCGCATGACCGAAGCGGTGGGGACCGCCGCCGCGGCAGGCTTCCCCATCGCGCTGACCGCCGCACTGACCAACATCGTGGTCGGCTGGCATGCCCCCAATCTGCCGGAGCACGCCATCGGCTATGTCCATTGGGTGGCGTGGCTGGGCATCGTGCTGGCGTCCGTGCCGTTTGCGCGCCTCGGGGCGCGGCTGGCGCATGCCTTGCCGGCCCTGCTGCTCAAGCGCCTGTTCGCGCTGATCCTGGTCGTCGTCGGACTGCGGTTTCTGCTGGCGTGAGCGGGAATACGCTGCCTCAGGCAGGTCGTGTTCATGCTTTGACTGTTATGCTCTGCCCGCCTGAGAGGCGATGACTGCATCGCCCAGTGCGTTGGTAGAGCCCGACTTCCTCATTCAAGGTTTTCACATGTTGCAATATCCTGAGATCGACCCCGTGGCGCTGGCGCTGGGGCCCTTCAAGATTCATTGGTACGGGTTGATGTACGTGATCGGTTTCGCGGCGGCCTGGGGGCTGGCACGAGCACGTCGCGCACGCGTCGGCCTGAGTCAGGACGCGGTAGGCGACCTGATCTTCTTCGGCGCCCTGGGTGTGGTGCTGGGTGGCCGCCTGGGGTATGCGCTCTTCTATGGCTTCGACAAGCTGCTGGCGGACCCGGTGTGGATCTTCAAGGTCTGGGATGGCGGCATGAGCTTCCATGGCGGCTTGCTGGGCGTGTTGATCGCGATGCTGATGTTCGCGCGTCGCCATCAGCTGACCTTCTTCCAGCTGACCGATTTCATCGCGCCGATGGTGCCGATCGGTCTCGGCGCAGGGCGGCTGGGCAACTTCATCAATCAGGAGCTGCCGGGGCGCATCACCGATGTCTCCTGGGGCATGGTCTATCCGCTCTACGGGCCGGAACCGCGTCATCCCTCGCAGCTCTATCAGTTTGCACTGGAAGGCGTCGCGCTGTTCGCCATCCTGTGGTTCGTCTCGCGTGAACCGCGTCAGAAGGGCTTGATCTCCGGTCTGTTCCTGCTCTGCTACGGCTGCTTCCGGTTCATCACCGAATTCTTCCGTCAGCCGGACTCCCAGCTCGGCTTCATCGCCTTCGACTGGCTGACCATGGGCCAGCTGCTGTCGCTGCCGATGGTGCTGTTCGGGCTGCTGTTGATGGCCTGGTCGCGCGGTCAGGAAGTGGCGCAGCCGCCGGTGCCTCGCGCCTCCTGAGGGGCAATGCAGGCGTGAATACAGGGGGCATTCGGTGTAAACTGGCCCCCTGCCAGATACGCAAGAACGCGGCCATCGGGCCGCGTTCTTGCGTATCTGGCAGCGTCAAATATCGTCAAGTGAACGATTCGAATTCATGAAGAGGCTGGTGCAGGGCGATCCACGGCTCCGCTCGCCGCGCCAGCCTCTGACACGCCGTACGGACTCGCCACCATGCAACCCTATCTAGATCTGATGCGCCATGTGCTGGAAAACGGCACACAAAAGGGCGATCGCACCGGCACCGGCACCCTGAGTGTCTTCGGCCACCAGATGCGCTTTGATCTGGCCGAAGGCTTTCCGCTGGTCACGACCAAGAAGCTGCACCTGCGCTCGATCATCCACGAGCTGCTGTGGTTCCTGAAGGGCGATACCAACATCGCCTACCTGAAGGAAAACGGCGTGCGTATCTGGGACGAGTGGGCCGATGAGAATGGCGACCTCGGGCCGGTATACGGTTACCAGTGGCGCAGCTGGCCGAACCCGCAAGGCGGTTCCGTCGACCAGATCAGCCAGCTGATCGAGCAGATCAAGACCAACCCGGATTCGCGCCGCCTGATGGTCTCGGCCTGGAACCCGGCGCTGGTGGATGAGATGGCGCTGCCGCCTTGTCATGCACTGTTCCAGTTCTACGTCGCCGATGGTCGCCTGTCCTGCCAGCTCTATCAGCGCAGCGCGGACATCTTCCTCGGCGTGCCGTTCAACATCGCAAGCTATGCGCTGCTGACCCAGATGGTCGCGCAGGTGTGTGGCCTCAAGCCGGGCGAGTTCATCCATACCCTCGGCGATGCCCACCTTTACAGCAATCATCTCGAGCAGGCGCGTGAGCAGTTGACGCGTGAGCCGCTGGCGCTGCCGAAGCTGGTGTTGAATCCGGAAGTCACGGATCTGTTCGACTTCACCTTCGATGACATTGCCATCGAAGGCTATGAATCCCATCCGCATATCAAGGCGCAGGTGGCTGTATGAGCGATAATGAATTCTCTCCGCTGACGGCGGCGGCTGACACCGTCGTGCCCGTCGCGATGATTGCCGCCATGTCGGTCAACCGCGTGATCGGCGTCGACAACCAGTTGCCGTGGTATCTGCCGGAAGACCTGAAGTTCTTCAAGCATGTCACCCAGGGCAAGCCGGTGATCATGGGACGCAAGACCTTCGCCTCCATCGGCAGGCCGCTGCCCAACCGCCTCAACATCGTGGTCACGCGTGACAGCGAGTTCAGTCACGATGGCGTGCGGGTCTGCAGTGACCTGGCCGCCGCGCTAAGCATGGCGGACCACCACGCGATGATCGAAGGCGTGGACGAGATCATGGTGATCGGTGGCGGTCAGATCTACGCCCAGGCGCTGCCGGTGGCGACGCGCCTCTATCTCACCGAGGTTGCGGTCGAGATCGAGGGCGATGCCCATTTCCCGGCGCTGGATGCGAGCTGGCAGGAAGCGCAGCGCGTCCCGGGGGAGAGTGGTGAGGGTCTGCCGGCCTATGACTTCGTGCGCTTCGAGCGCCGCGACGTCTGAGCCACTGGCTGGCCGGCGTGACCTTTACAGTCAGCAGGTACTGACACAGACTGGTGCCAAACGGAACTGCCCATAGCGTGCAAGGGAGGCTCAGGCCTTGACGATGGATCGCCTCGAAGCGCTGTATTCTGCGCTTGAACATGAAGCCGACACACAGCGACAGCAGCGTGACACAGAGCGCCAGGCCCGTGCGGCCCTGGAGTCGGAAAATGCCCGCCTGCGCGATGCGCTGGCCCAGCTGGAGCAGCAGGGAACGTCTGCAGCCACGGCAGATGCCGATGCGCATCAGCGTGCCTTGGCAGAAGCCGAGCGTGCACTGGCCGCGGAGCGTCATGAGCGTGAGCAGCTCGCTGAGCAACTCGCGGCGGCGCGCCAGACACTGCAGGAGCAGCAGGCGCAGTTAAGCGCGGTGAATGAGGCGTTGCTGGCGCGAGATGCGCAATTGCGTGAACTGGTCGAGCAGGCTTCTGCGCCGCAATTCTCCACGAATGCGGAGGCGGGTCTGACAGCGCAGCAGGAGGCGCAGGCAGAACGCCTGGCCTCAGAGCGCCTGAACGTGAGTCAGCCGGCAGCTGCCGCGCAGACAACGACGGCTGCTGATTCGTCCGAGGCTCAGGCGTCGCAAGCCCAGACGCCGCAAGCTCAGGTACCGCAGGAGCAGGAAGCGCAGCAGCAGAACGAGGCTGAGCAGGGCGAGGCCCCGCAAGCACAGCAGGCTTCTCAGCCTGAGTCGGCGCCTTCTCCCCATGCGCTGCTCAAGCAGTGGTACAAGCGCTATCCGGATACCTTCTTCAAGGGCCACACCCGGCCGCTGAAGATCGGCATCCATATCGAGCTGCTGGAAAACGAGCCCTGGGATGACAAGCTGGTGCGACGCGCGCTGGCGGGTTATGTCCATCTGCCGCGGTATCTGAAGGCGGTACGGGCGGGCACGCAGCGCGTGGACCTCTCGGGTCAGTCGGTGGGTGCCGTGACGGAAGATGAGGCACGCCATGCCCGTCAGCAGCTCGATGAGCTGACGCGTCAACAGAAGGCGCGGGAAGAGCAGGCGACCGATCAGCGTATCAGCCACAAGCTCAGCGAGCTGATGACCAAGCACCGCCCCTGAACACAGTCCTCGAGAACCGTCCCTGAGAACCGTTCCTGAGAATGTGTTGGCAGGTGATGTGACAGCTGGTGAAGACGCTCGATCGACAATGATCGGTGCTAACAGACAAGGCCCCTGTGCGGATTCCCGCACAGGGGCCTTGTCGTTGGTGGGCGGAAATCCGCACAACTCCTCACAGATCGCCGGCGGCCCGCGGAATTCGGCTCACTTGTGCGCGAGTTGTATGCGAACTGTGCGTCTTCAACTTATTGAATTGTCTGGATTGTCTCGTCTATCTGGCGGCCGTGGCGCAATGCTCGCAGGGTCTCGGCTATCCCTGCTCGCGCCGCACCTCTGCGCGGCTTCGTGTCGGAGCCGCGCAGACGGGATATCGAATGCCCTACAAGACCAACAATATCCGCAATTCAAGAGGATTCGCCATGCGCCTTATCAAGCCAGCCCTGACCGCCCTGAGTGCTGCCATCCTGTTTGCCTCAGCGACGGCCATGGCCGACCCGATCACCATCAAGTTTTCCCATGTGGTGGCGGAAAATACCCCCAAGGGCCAGATGGGCAAGAAATTCCAGCAACTGGTGGAGGAGCGACTGGGCGACAAGGTGGAAGTCGAGCTCTACCCCAGTTCGCAGCTGTACGGGGACGACAAGGTGCTGGAAGCCATGCTGCTGGGCGATGTGCAGCTGGCGGCACCGTCATTGTCCAAGTTCCAGAAATATACCGATCAGCTGCAGGTCTTCGATCTGCCCTTCCTGTTCAAGGACATGGGCGCTGTCGAACGCTTCCAGAGCAGCGAGACGGGCCAGTCATTGCTGACGTCGCTGGAATCCAAGGGGTTGGTGGGGCTCGGTTATCTGCATAACGGCATGAAGCAGCTGTCCGCGTCATCGCCGCTCAAGACACCGGGGGATGCCGACGGCAAGAAATTCCGCATCATGACCTCCGATGTGCTCGAGGCCCAGTTTGACGCGGTGGATGCCGTCTCGCTGAAGAAGCCGTTCTCCGAGGTCTTCATCCTGCTGCAGACCAAGGCCATCGACGGTCAGGAGAATACCTACTCCAACATCTACTCCCAGAAGTTCTTCGAGGTGCAGCCGTACATCACCGAATCCAACCACGGCGTGCTGGATTATATGGTGGTGTCTTCGGCGCGCTTCTGGAATGGCCTGCCGGATGACGTGCGTGGTGAGGTCAAGTCGGCGCTCGATGAGGCCATCGTCTACGGCAACCAGCTCTCCGAAGCCAAGAACATGGAGGCCAAGCAGGCCATCATCGATTCAGGCCAGAGCGAGATCATCACGCTCGACGATGCCCAGCGTCAGCAGTGGGTCGACGCCATGAAGCCGGTATGGGGCGAGTTTGCCGACGACATCGGTCAGGACATCGTCGACGCCGCGGAAGCTGCTAACCAGTAAGCCATCAGGCCATCCATCACTTGCCCCATCTTGAGCGCCAGGACATCGGCGATCTCGCGTGGGGCAAGTGTCCTTGAGCGACATGAGGATTTTTGCCATGGCACTACGATGGCTTCACAAGGCGGAAGAGACGCTGTTCTCGCTGCTGCTGGTAGCGATGGTGCTGCTGGTCTTCGTCGAGGTGGTGTTGCGCTTCGTCTTCAATACCGGCATCAGCTGGTCACAGGAGGCCACGCTGTATCTGGCGGGCTGGTTCGTGCTGATCGGCGTGTCCTGGGGCGTCAAGCAGGGCGCGCACATCGGCGTGGATGTCGTGGTCAAGATGCTGCCGATGCTCTGGCAGCGCGTGGCGACCTTGCTGGCGCTGGCGATCTGCATGGCGTACTGCGTGATGCTGCTGGTCGGCAGTTATGAATATCTCTCGCTGATGAAGATGATCGGCATCGAGCTTGAGGACATCGCGATTCCCAAGTGGTACGCCCTCACCATTCTGCCCATTGCCATGTTGCTGCTGATGCTGCGCTTTGCTGTACTGGGCTGGAAGGTGATTCGTGGCGATGCCAGTGGCTTCGGCTTTCATGACGAAGGCGAGGACAGCATGCATCTGGTGCAGTCGGACGCGCCGGATGGCCAAGACAACGGCGATGCTGGCCGTGACAGTGATCAGGGAACACCACGATGACCATAGCCACTCTGTTTGCGCTGCTGTTCGGCGGCATCTTTCTCGGCATGCCGATCGCCTTTGCGCTGGGCTTCTCGAGTGTCACCACGATCCTGCTGTTTTCCAGTGACTCACTGGGGTCGGTGGCGATCAAGCTGTTCGAAGCCCTGTCGCATCACTACACCCTGCTGGCGATCCCGTTCTTCATTCTCTCCAGCACCTTTCTCTCGACCGGTGGCGTGGCACGTCGCCTGATCACCTTCGCCACCGATGCCATCGGCCACGTGCGCGGTGGACTGGCGATGGCCTCCGTATTGGCATGCATGCTGTTTGCCGCCGTGTCCGGCTCTTCTCCGGCCACGGTGGCGGCGATCGGCTCCATCGTGATCGCGGGCATGGTGCGCCAGGGCTATACCGAGTCCTTCGCGGCGGGCGTGATCACCAATGCCGGGACACTGGGCATCCTGATTCCGCCGTCCATCGTGATGCTGGTGTATTCCGCCGCCACGGAAGTCTCGGCGGCCAAGATGTTCATGGCAGGTCTGATTCCGGGCCTCCTGATGGGCGGTATTTTGATGGTCGCCATCTATATCGCGGCGCGGATCAAGAAGTTGCCGGCTCAGCCTTTCCCCGGCGTACGGGTGCTTGCGCGCTCTGGCCTGATCGCCATGGGCGGTCTGATGTTGATCTTCATCGTGCTGGGCTCGATCTATGGCGGCGTGGCCAGTCCCACCGAAGCCGCGGCCGTGGCCACGGTGTATGCCTGGTTCATCGCCGTGGTGGGCTATCGCGACATGGGGCCGTTGAAGAACGTGCCGTGGCGCAAGGGCAACGAAGCCTGGGGGAGTGCGGGGTTGCGCGCGCTGTGGCAGGTGCCTGCCGGGCTTCTGGGGTCCTTCACCGATCAGGAGGTCAAGAAGGTGGTACTGGATGGCGCGCGCGTCTCGATGATGCTGTTGTTCATCATCGCCAACGCGATGCTGTTCGCGCATGTACTGACCACGGAGCGCATTCCGCACACCATCGCCGAAACCATCATCGGCTGGGGGCTGCCGGCGTGGGGCTTCTTGATCGTGATGAATCTGCTGCTGCTGGCGGCGGGCAACTTCATGGAGCCCTCGGCCATTCTGCTGATCATGGCGCCAATCCTGTTCCCCATCGCGACGCAGCTGGGGATCGACCCGATCCATCTCGGCATCATCATGGTGGTCAACATGGAGATCGGCATGCTGACACCCCCCGTAGGGCTGAACCTCTTCGTGACGGCGGGGATCACCGGCAAGCCGATGACCTGGGTCATTCGGGCAGCATTGCCGTGGTTGTCGCTGTTGCTGCTGTTCCTGGTGTTGATCACCTATGTGCCGGCTATCTCGCTGTTCCTGCCCAACTGGTTGAGCAGTTGAGGATCACTGCCTGCTGACAAGGTGCGATGGAAAGATTGATTGATGACAGAGCTTGATGACAGAGCTTGATGACAGGGAGGGCGACTGGGCTTGTTGACTGGATTTGATGATTGAGTTTGATGACCGATATTGATAGCAGACTCATGAATGAATCATTGGCACAGGGACGGTGCCTTTCATGAAGATAAAGCTGAGAGGAAACCACAACTTGGCATCAGACAAGCACAGCAGTTGACGGGTATTTGTTCTGCGACTTTTGTCGCAAGCGAGGTTTTTCCACAATGAATCCGGGATTAACGCTCAGCGATGCGCTCGGTGATGCAGGAATCCGCGTCAAGACGCATGGTTGTCATGAATCCTTCATTCTTGAGCCCTAGAGTATGCTCACGCCAGACAACCGACCGATGGATAGGTTCAGGAGTGGTGATCGAAAACAGTGTTTTTTTCTGTTGCACATCCTGAAAGCCCGGTATATGGTTTCCCTGCGAGCATTGGATAATAACTAGGCCACAGAGTTTTAGAGGCGTCATCAAGCGCCCGGAACCTTGGTCACTGCCATCGGCAGACACGATCGAACAGTTAACGCTAGTTAAGGAACTATCGCGATGAAAAAGACACTTCTGGCTACTGCCATCGCCGGCGCTGCTGCCCTGGCTGCTACTTCTGCTTCCGCTGCTACTGTCTACAACCAGGACGGTACCAAGCTGGACATCTACGGTAACGTGCAGCTGGCATACACTTATGTCGACCAGCTCGGCGGTGATCCGGAAAGCGAACTGGGTGACAACGGTTCTACCTTCGGTGCCAAGGGCGAGCACAAGATCAACGACGATATCGTTGGTTACTTCAAGGCTGAGTGGGAATACGACGCTGACGAATCCAAGGGCGGCGGCAACGGCCTGAACGATGGCGACCAGTCCTACGTCGGTGCCAAGGGCTCCTTCGGTGACGCGCGTATCGGTTCCTGGGATCAGCTGATGGATGACTGGATCCAGGATCCGATCTCCAACAACGAATACTTCGACCTGACTGACTCCAGCTCCCAGATCACTGGCGACAGCCAGACTCGTGAAGGCAACAAGCTGCAGTACATGTCTCCGGTCATGGGCGGCATGCAGTTCGCCGTCGGTTCCAACTTCGAAGGCGATGGCGAAGACGAGAACATCACCGATTCCAATCAGGCGTCCTTCTTCGCTGGTGCCAAGTACACCGTCGGCGGTTTCTCCCTCGCCGCTGTGTATGACAACCTGGACCAGTTCGAAGCCACCAACGGCAGCGACATCGGTGACCAGTACGGTATCACCGGTCAGTACACCGTCGATGCCCTGCGTATCGCCGTCAAGGCTGAGCGTTTCGCGGGTGAAGAAGATGACACCGACGTCGACTACTACGGTATCGGCGCGCGTTACGGCTACGGCATGGGCGACGTCTACGGCGGCTACCAGTATGTCGACGCTGAAGACGCTTCCACCGTGGCTACTGAAAACGGTGGCGACGACAGCTTCAACGAATTCAACCTGGGTGTGACTTACAACATCTCTTCCGCGATGTACACCTACATTGAATACGCCCAGTACGATCGTTCTGGCGATGCTAGTGACGGCGCTTCAGTCGGCATCTACTACGGCTTCTAAGACGTCTTCAATCGTCTAGCAAGCTAACGAAAGCCGGTCCCTCAGGGCCGGCTTTTTTACGTCTGTCTCTTCTGTGATGACTGACTCCCTGTCCGATGAAGGGAGGGTAGCCAATGCGCAAGCATTAGCGTCATGGTCACGAAAAAAGCCCCTTTGATCTGATGATCAAAGGGGCTTTTATCATGCGCCTCTCAGGGAAATGATGGCGCTGGCGGATAACCTGTCAGCGCAATTATCCGGCCATCATTTCATGGCGTCGAGATCTTCACGCTTGGGCAGTGCGGCATAGGCGCCCGGGCGAGTCACGGCGAAGGCACCGCAGGCTGCAGCACGCTCCAGTGCGGCGTTGAGATGACTCTCGTCTTCGCACCAGTCGCTCAGGTTGTCGGCATTGATGCCGGCTTCGCTGAGGGCTGACAGGAAGCCGCCGATGAAGGCGTCGCCACCGGCCGTGGTATCGACCGCCTTGACGGTGGGCGGCGTGATGCTGACGGTCTCGATGTCGCCGCTCTGCTTGCGCACCAGGGCACGGATCACGCCCGGGCCATCGGTGAGCACGATCAGGCGCACACCGGCTTTCAGGCGCGCTTCGAGCCAGTCGGTCTGCGGCTGACTGCCGGTCAGTGCCTCGACCTCTTCCTGGGACAGCTTGAGGATATCGGCGTTGTCCAGCAGGCGCGTGACCAGGGTCACATCGACCTGCTGGTTTGGCCACAGGTTGTGACGCAGATTGGCATCCACGCTGACCAGAGAGCCTGCAGCACGTGCGCGTGACGCCAGCACGAAGCTGGTGTCCGCGATGCCGGCGTCGGTCAGGCTGTTGCTGCACAGGTGGAAGATGGCGGGGGTCGCGAACAGCTCAGGCCCGGCGTGCTCCGGACGGAACAGCAGGTCAGCGGCCGGCGGACGATAGAAGTCGAAGCGGCGTTCACCCTCTTCATCGCGAGACACGAAGGCGAGTGCGGTGCGCGCATGGCTGGTGCGCTTGACGTGATCCATCTGCACGCCATGAGCGCTCAGTTCGTCGTGCAGGAAGTCACCGAAGCTGTCCTGACCCAGCATGCCGACGAAGTGACTCGGCAGGCCGAGACGGGCACAGGCCACCGCGACGTTGGCCGGTGCGCCGCCCGCGTAGGGCGTGAAGGTTTCCTGCTCGACGGCCTGGCCGCCGAGCTTGTTGGAGAGCATGTCGACGAGCGCTTCGCCGAACGCGATTACCGGAGTCATCAGGAGGAGGTTTCCTTGCGAGTGGTCGTCGTGGAGCCTTTGGCTTTCTTGCCCGGCTTGTCGTTGCTGTCATCCGCCTGGGTGGCGCCACCGGCAGGGAAGTGCTCGCGGACCAGCGCCAGCAGGCCCTGGGTGGACGGATCGAAGGCCTTCACGTCGGTATCGATACGCGCGCTGATTTCCCCGGCGATGCGCTTGCCGAGCTGCACGCCCCACTGGTCGAAGGAGTTGATGTTCCAGATCACGCCCTGCACGAAGACCTTGTGCTCGTAGAGGGCGATCAGTGCGCCGAGGTTGCGCGGGGTCATCTCATCCAGCAGCAGGGTGCTCGACGGGCGGTTGCCCGGGCAATTGTAGTGCGGATCGAGGTTGCTGCCATCCTGGCTGCCTTCCATGAAGGCGTTGGCCTGCGCCAGCATGTTGGTGATCAGCGCGAAGTGGTGCTCTTCGGTACCCGGCTCCGGCTTCAGCGAGGCGATGAAGTCGATGGGCACGTAGCGCGTGCCCTGGTGCAGCAGCTGGAAGAAGGCATGCTGGCCGTTGGAGCCGGTCTCGCCCCACACGATCGGGCCGGTCTTGTAGTCCACCGGACGGCCGAAGATGTCGACTGACTTGCCGTTGGATTCCATGTCCAGCTGCTGCAGGAAGGCGGGCAGCTGATGCAGGGCCTGGTCGTAAGGCACGATGGCTTGGGTCTCGGCGCCCATGAAGTTGATGTACCAGATGCCGATCAGCGCCATCAGGACCGGCATGTTCTCGGCCATCGGCGCATTGATGAAGTGCTGGTCCATCTCATGGGCGCCTTCCAGCAGCTCCATGAAGCCTTCATAGCCGATGGACAGGGCGATGGGCAGGCCGATGGAAGACCACATGGAGTAGCGACCGCCAACCCAGGCCCAGAATTCGAAGACGTTCTCTTCGCGAATGCCGAATTCCTTGGCCGCCTTGCGGTTGGTGGAAGCCGCGACGAAGTGGGCACCGACGTCGGCATCCTGACCGGCGTGCTCCAGGAACCAGCGGCGCGCCGTCTTGGCGTTGAGCAGGGTTTCCTGGGTGGAGAAGGTCTTGGTGGAGACGATGAACAGCGTGGTGGCAGGATCCAGGCGCTTGAGCACCTTCTGGATGTGGTTGCCATCGACGTTGGAGACGAAGTGGAAATTGATTTCCGGGTGGCGATGCTTGAGCAACGCACGGCAGGCCATGTTGGGGCCCAGATCGGAGCCGCCGATGCCGATGTTGACCACGTCGCGAATCCGCTGGCCGTCGAAGCCTTTCCACTCACCGCTGCGCACGGCTTCCGAGAAGGCGCGGATCTGCTCGCGCGTCTTGTGGATTTCCGGCATCACGTCCTTGCCATCGACGATGACCGGCGTGTTGGTCTGGCTGCGCAGTGCGGTGTGCAGCACCGGGCGATTCTCGGTGACGTTGATGATGTCGCCGGAGAACATCTGCGCGCGACGTTGAACGAGTGCAGAGTGCTCAGCCAGTTCGACCAGCGCCTCCATCACCTCATCGGAGATGTGGTGCTTGGAGTAGTCGAGAAACAGGCCGCCGACGCGCAGGCTCATCTTCTCGAAGCGCTTGGGATCCGCCGCGAAGTAATCGCGGATGCGGTCGTTGCGGGTCACCTCGCCCAGCCGGGTCAGCGCCTGCCAGGAAACACTACGGGTCAATTGCAGCATGGAAGTGTCCATCGTATGGGTTGTTGAAGTTCATCGGGGCGGGTCGCATTCTGTGGCGGCCCGACGCACGCTTGCAGGCGAGGCGAAAGTCACTGTCAGTCGGGAGTCGTGTGGATGACACGATTCAGGCGCCGAGAGCTCTCGGTTGGCCGACAAGGTGCGCAAGGTGCCGGCCACGCCGTGAGTCGCGTGGCCGGCTGTCATTCACTCGCCGCTTGCCTCATCACCGCTCAGCGGTGAGATGTGCTGAGCCAGCAGATGCTGAGCGCCCGGCGGCAGCCAGACCGGATCGAGTCGCGTGCAGGCGGTCTCGACACACAGGAAGCTGCGCGCATTCTCGACGCTGGTGTCGGCCGGCGGCGCGTCACCGGGATGCCAGACCACCGTGGAGTCAGAGCCCTGCTTGGCGATGCGCAGCTGACGCTTGCCGTCCTCGAGCACCTGAACCTGGCTGGTCTGGTAGATGCGGTCCAGCGGGCCGCGCACGCCCAGTTCGCCCTGCTGGTCGAAGCGCGAGAAGTCCTGGCTCTTGTCCAGGTAGCTGGCGCCGGCCAGACCAGTGACGCGACACTCGAAGGCATTCGCCACTGCGAAGTAGGTATGCAGCGCGCCGGTCATCTTGATCGGGGCCTCGCCACGGTTTTCCGTGATCAGCTCGACCTTGAGGAAGCGGCGGCTGGCAAAGATCACCACGCGCGGAGAGAGGGCGGCATGCAGCGCTGAGACCGGTGAGGCATGGATCTCGACGCCTTCCTCTTCCTCGTCCACCGCATCGATGCGCCAGTCGGCCTTGCGAGCGGGGCCGTGCAGTTCGCTTTCGCCCTCGGGGAACTCATCCGCGAACCAGGGCCAGCACAGCGGAATGCCGCCGCGAATGCTGCCCGGCAGGGCGGCGGGCGTTTCCGTCACCCACAGCCAGGGAGAGTCGCCCGTCGGCTGATAGTGCAGCACCTGAGCCCCCTGGTGGCAGACCACCAGCTCGCCCCACTCCTGGTTGAGGATCAACAGCGAGCGGCCCTGCCATTCGACAGTGCGTTGGCCAGCGGTGTCGGCGATCAGTGCGCGCAGACTTTCGGGGATCATCTCGAGCTACCTCGATGGTTCAGGAGGTTGCGATGCATCATGCCACCTCTTCATTGTGCAGAGCCTCGGCGGCGCCCAGCAGGCCGGTCCACGGCGCGGTCACCACCCAGGTGGGTATCGCGGCATTGTAACGGCTCAGACGATTCTTGTCGGTGAAGGCGTGGCGGAAATCGCTGCGTATCAGCAGATCCAGGTTGCGCGGCAGCACGCCACCACACAGATAGACCCCGCCGCGCGCCCCCAGCGTGAGTGCTGCATCGCCGGCGACCGCGCCAAGAATCTTCATGAAGCGCATCACGGCATCAAAGGCGAGGGCATTCTGCGGTTCATCGTGATGCAGGTGCTCATGCGCTGCCTGGCTGACGCTGGCCGCACTGTCGAGGGGAGTCGGCAGGCCGCGAAGCTCGCCCAGGGCCTGATAGATCTCGAGCATGCCCTGGCCACACAGCAGGCGCTCCACCGAGACGCGACCATGGCGACGGCGGAAGATGCCGAGCAGGCCATCCTCGATCTCGTCGGTGGGGGCGAAGCTTGCATGCCCCCCTTCGGTCGCGAGAGGAATCCAGTTGTGCGTGCCGCGCACCAGACCCGCGACACCCAGGCCGGTGCCGGGGCCGATCACCAGGCGTGGCGAGGCCGCATCGCCACTACCTTCGGTGAGCTCCTCACCGATGGCCAGACGTTCGCTGGCCTCGATGTGGGGCACGCCCAGCGCCATGGCGGTGAAATCATTCAGGCACTTGAAGCGCTCAAGCCTCAATGATTCGCGCACCTCGCGCTTGAGAAACGTCCAGTGATTGTTGGTCATGCTGACGCGTTCATCATGCACGGGGCAGGCGAAGGCCAGGCAGGCCTCGACGGGTTGCTCGGCCTCTGACAGGCCCAGCATCCGATAGTAGGCCTGGATGGCCTCCTCAAGCCCGGCATGCTCGGCGCAGGCGAGCGTCTGGATGTGCTGCAGGGTGTGGCTGCCCGGCTGGACGAGTGCCAGCCGGGCATTGGTGCCACCGATATCGCCTACCAGAGCAAGGCGATGGGAGGTGTCGCGGGTCATCGTCCGGCATCCTTCCTTTGCGTCAGTGCCTCAGGAGAGTGACAGGGTGCGCCCATCACATCAGGTCGTGGCCGCTGCCCGGCAGGTCGCCGTAGCCAGCAAAGCTGGAGGCGCCTTCCTCGGCACCGCCGACCAGTGAACGCATGCCGGAGAACAGCTCGCGGCCCAGGCCGTGATGATAGCTGTCGCGAGTGATGGTCTCGGCCTCGCGCTCGGCCCATTCGGCTTCATCGACCAGCGCCGTGAGGGTGCCGGCATTGGCATCCAGGCGGACCACGTCACCTTCGCGCAGGCGTGCCAGCGGGCCGCCGTCGAGCGCTTCCGGCGTCATGTGAATGGCGGCCGGGACCTTGCCCGAGGCGCCAGACATGCGGCCATCCGTCACCAGTGCGACCTTGAAGCCGCGGTCCTGCAGGATGCCGAGGTAGGGCGTCAGCTTGTGCAGTTCCGGCATGCCGTTGGCACGCGGGCCCTGGTAGCGCACCACGGCGACCATGTCCTGCTCCAGCTCACCGGCTTCGAAGGCGGCCTTCATCTCATCCTGGTCACTGAACAGCTTCACCGGCGCCTCGACGAGACGATGCTCTTCCTTGACGGCAGAGACCTTGATCACGCCGCGGCCGAGGTTGCCGTCCAGCACGGTCAGGCCGCCTGTCGGGGCGAACGGGTTGGCCACCGGACGCAGCACATCTTCGTCGAGGCTGTCGGTAGGACCGTCCTTCCAGACCAGCTTGCCGTTCTCGAGGAAGGGCTCGCGGACATAGCCGGCCAGGGTGCCACCATCCTGGGTGGGGATGTCGTGGAGCAGGCCCGCCTTGAGCAGTTCACGGATCAGGAAGCTCATGCCGCCGGCCGCCTGGAAGTGATTGATGTCGGCCTGGCCGTTCGGATAGATGCGCGTCAGGCTCGGCACCACCGCGGAAAGCTCGGTGAAGTCATCCCAGGTGATGGTCACGCCCGCAGCGCCGGCCATCGCGACCAGGTGCAGGGTGTGGTTGGTGGAGCCGCCGGAAGCCAGCAGGCCGACCATGGCATTGACGATGGCGCGGGCATCGATCTGGCGATAGAAGGGACGGTAGTCGCCGCCGACTTCGCTGTTGCGGATGGTCTGCTCGGCGGCGTGACGCGTCAGGGCTTCGCGCAGCGGGGTGCCCGGATTGACGAAGGACGCGCCCGGCAGGTGCAGGCCCATCAGCTCGACCATCAGCTGGTTGGAGTTGGCGGTGCCATAGAAGGTGCAGGTGCCCGGGCTGTGGTAGGACGCGGACTCGGCTTCCAGCAGCGCATCGCGGCCGACCTTGCCTTCGGCGAACAGCTGGCGGACACGCGCCTTCTCGTTGTTGGGCAGGCCGGAGGGCATCGGGCCGGCCGGCACGAACAGCGTCGGCAGGTGGCCGAAGCGTGCGGCGGCGATGAACAGGCCCGGGACGATCTTGTCGCACACGCCGAGGAACAGGGCGCCATCGAACATGTTGTGCGACAGGCCGACAGCAGCGGCCATGGCGATCAGGTCGCGGGAGAACAGCGACAGCTCCATGCCCGGCTGACCCTGGGTCACGCCATCGCACATCGCGGGCACGCCGCCGGCGAACTGGGCGGTGGAGCCCATCGCCTGGACAGCTTCCTTGATGATGCGCGGGTAGTCCTCGAACGGTTGGTGGGCGGACAACATGTCGTTATATGACGAAATAATGCCCAGGTTGGCCGAGTTCATCAGCTTGAGACGATTCTTGTCGGTCTCGCCACAGGCGGCAAAGCCGTGCGCCAGGTTGCCACAGGAGAGCTCGGAGCGGTGTACACCGCGGCGCTGCTGGCTTTCCATCAACTGCTCATAGGCGGCGCGGCGTTCGCGGGAGCGGTCGATGATGCGCTGGGTCACGTGCTCTACGGTCTGGTTGACTGACATGCTCTTACCTCATGTATCAGGCGGCGCAGGGCGCCGAGGCTGGCGAAAGAAAGCGTTTCCCGCTGTGTGGGCGTGCTGCTATCCGGCGACGCTATCCAGTGGTGATGGCGGTGTAAAGCCTCTGGCCTCACTCGTGTCGCGTCGTTCGGTTACCGGGGTAGCCTACAGTAGCGCGTCATGGCGCTCGAGAAACGGTTTTGTTCGGAATATTCGGTAAATTTAACAAAAAAACTGCTTGAAGACTGGACGACTTTCGGCCAAATTATGGGAAAAGCGTGTAGGATAATTTCACGGAACACATTGCAAGCTTTCGTTCCTGGATCAGGTCTGGTCCTGCACCCGCCATACGCCACAGGAGTTGAGTCATGACATTACGCGTCGCCATCAATGGTTTTGGTCGCATCGGTCGCAACGTGCTGCGTGCGCTGTATGAAGGTCAGTACAACGATCGCATCCAGGTCGTCGCCATCAATGATCTGGGTGATCCGAAGCTCAATGCTCACCTGCTGAGCCGCGATACCGTCCACGGCCGTTTCGCCGAGACTGTCTCGCACGACGAAGAGAATCTGTTCGTCGGTGACGACAAGATCCGCATCCTGGCCGAGCGTGACCCGGCCCAGCTGCCGTGGTCCAGCCTGGACATCGACCTGGTGATGGAATGCACCGGTCTGTTCACCAAGCGTGCTGCCGCTGCCAAGCACATCGAAGCCGGCGCCAAGCGTGTGCTGATCTCCGCGCCGAGCGGCGATGCCGATGCGACCGTCGTGTTCGGCGTCAACGAAGATGTGCTGAAAGCCGAGCATCAGGTCGTTTCCAACGCGTCCTGCACCACCAACTGCCTGGCGCCGGTCGCCAAGGCGCTGAATGATGAAGTCGGCATCGAGAACGGCCTGATGACCACCATTCACGCCTACACCAACGATCAGAACCTGTCGGATGTCTACCACTCCGACCCGTACCGTGCCCGCAGCGCGACCCATTCCATGATCCCGACCAAGACCGGTGCCGCCGCGGCAGTGGGTCTGGTGCTGCCGGAACTGAACGGCAAGCTGGATGGTCTGGCGATCCGCGTGCCGGTCATCAACGTGTCGCTGGTCGATCTGACCTTCACCGCGTCGCGTGATACCTCCATCGAAGAGATCAACGCCATCGTGGCCAAGGCCGCCGAAGGCTCCAGCGTGCTGGCGGTCAACGAGCTGCCGCTGGTGTCCATCGACTTCAACCACGATGCACACTCTTCCACCTTCGACAGCAATCACACTCGCGTCAGCGAAGATCGCCTGGTCAAGGTCATGGCGTGGTACGACAACGAGTGGGGCTTCTCCAACCGTATGCTCGACACTGCG
>MDSY01055576.1_pt1 | contig 18160 bp, 14 predicted proteins | sample 811131 | NCBI WGS metagenome assembly MDSY01 (sample SAMN05326643, study PRJNA326480) | marine metagenome | isolation source: seawater | place: Atlantic Ocean: South West | collected 2010
TCCTACACAGAACGAGAGTACGTTTGGTTTATTCATCCAGATTACGAGGCTGGTAAATATAGTAAGATAGGCGACCATGAGTACGAAACTCATGCTATGTGTTTTTCTGATGAAAAGACCATGTTAGAACATTTTATTAACCACATGAAGCGTTGTGACCCCGACATCATCACTGGTTGGTTCGTCGTCGGGGCAGACATCAAGACCATAGCAGAACGATGTAGGTCGCTCGGTATCAATCCGGGTAATATGTCTCCTATGCGCCGTTTTCGTTGGAAGTTTGGTGATTGGGAGCAACCGATAGTAGGAAGGAATTGTATAGACCTTATGATTGCATTCTCAAAGTTATGGGAGATGAAAAACGGCAAACTTCCGGGTTATCGTCTTGATGATGTTGCTACTGAATGTTTGAAAGACTCTAAGGTAGCGTTAGAAGATGGACACGATACATATTACAGCGATTTCCCTCTATATCTGAAATATGCAGTACAGGACGTAAGGTTACTACCTAAACTAAACTCTTTGGTCAATGCCATTGAGTATTACTGTGCTATACAGCATATCGTCCAGTGTGATTTACGCTCTACACCATTTGTAACTAAGTTATTTACATCACTTGCTCTTGTAGATGAGAAGTTTGATGAAAGAATACCTACTAAGCCACAGTTCGATTACAGGCCGTATTCCGGTGCGGAAGTTATGGAGGTTGAGTCTGGTATTTATCACAACATGGGAATCTTAGATATTAGGGCTATGTACCATAGTAATGCTGAACTACACAACATATCTTGGGACACACTAGACCCCGAAGGTAAGGATTGTGGTAACGGTACTTGTTTCCGCCAAGGAGACAAAGGGTTACTTGTTAGACAAATGGATAAGATGACTAACCTAAGAAACCATTACAAGAAAATGATGAAGGATGACCCCGATAATTATGATAAGTGGGACACGATGCAGTTTGCTTGTAAAACCCTTGTTGCTTCTATGTATGGCGCAGCCGGTGACTCTAAATACGGTCTGTATCACCCTGATGTAGCACAGGCAATCACATACACATCGAGACAGACTTTGGGTAGATTGAAGGAGTTGGCTAATGAAGAAGGACTTACAGTTAGATACGGTCATACTGACAGTGTGTTCTGTGAAATACCTGACCCGGACACGGGTTTAGAAGCACTAGCAAGAATCAACGAAAAGATGTCTCCTATCATCACTGAATTTGAGAAATGGTGTAATAGTATGGTCATCATGGCTAAGAATAGGTATGCTGGCATAACCGTATGGACTGATGGAGAATATCATGAGCCTAGTCTGTACGTCAAGGGTATTGAGTTGAAACAATCGCGTATGCCTCCGGTCATGAAAGAAGCCATGAAAGAAACTCTAAATGGTATGTTATCGGGTCGGCCCGAAGTAGCAATCACTAAAAATTTAACTTCTCTCATAGATGAGATTGTGTCTGGTGGTTGTGAGGTCGAGGAACTTTGTATGAAGGGGAAATTAGAAAAGTCACTTAAGGAGTATAAGGTGTTGTCCGGTCCTTCTGCTGGCGCAGCGTGGGCCAACGAATATCTAGGCAAAGGTTACGGTGCTGGTTCATACTTCTTAGTGACTATTAATGATGAGGGTAAATATGTCGCCTTCGACAATCCGCAAGACATAGAAGGTATTACTAAGGTTGGGTTCAGAACTCTAGCAAGTAAGTTCGTTGTCGATAAGGTTCTGCCTTATTACAATGTTATGAAGTGGGACGTACAGCCACTTTACAACGCTTTGAACGGATTAGGTAGGGTAGAGTGGGTATAAACAACTTTATATGGTTAGACAACAAGGTGATAATATGAGTAGAGGGAGAAAGCCAAGCATTCGCGAAATAGAACGTGATATAAAGGATATGCGTCAGTATCTAACGCAGTTCACGCAAGCGGTTTCTATGGATATTCATAGGTTGAACGTAATCTTGTTCTCGTATCTGAAAGAACAGGGTGCGGCAGAAGAAGTAACCTGTCAGTCTTGTCAGCAAGAAATACTAATACCACTAATAAAGGGTATAGAGCGAGAAGAAATATGTCCCTCTTGTAACAAGCCTCTGAATGAGGGGCAACCAACACTCAACGACTTTACGGGGGAGAGCGAATGAGAGAAGCAGATGAAGTATATGACCGTCTTATACGGTACATAGCAGGTCTAAAGCGAGGTAACGATTTGGGAGATGTGCCACGAAAACTTCTTATCCGCACCCTAGAAGATATTCTTGGTGCGGAGGTAAACTGATGGACGCTACGCCACAACAAATCGAACAATCTTCTTACAAGGTGGGAGAACTACCTATCTTGAGAGTAAGTAAATCTTCTTTCATGAACTACCAAAAGTGTCCTCGCCAGTATTGGTGGAGATACATGAGTGGTGTACCTAGCCCTCCTGTTGGCGAAGCGGCGATTCGCGGTACTGCTATACATTCTGTGATGGAAGCAAGTTTAGTAGATGGACCCGATGTTATCCCAGCCGTTGCTGAGAAGGAAGGTGTTGCTGGAGATACTGGAGTTGATGAAATGGCTAAGTTGATTCACGGTATAGCGGCATCTCTTGGCGGTCTTGATGTAGTCGAGGTAGAAGAAAAGAGATACCTCTATGAAGATTTTGTAACCGAAAACCAAGGTACTATCCCTATCATTTGGAGTGGTATGATTGACGGTGTTTTGCGTCATCCAGATGGCGGTATCATTATCGTAGAACTCAAGACAGGTAACATGAATCCTTCTAAGTTAAGTCGTACTCGTAAAGAACTTGTGTTCTATCACAGGATGCTTACACAGGCTGGTTATGAGAACATCACACACTTCCTGTACATCGCTCCAGACTGTACTGATGAACGTATGTTAGATGAGATAGGGAAGCGTGGCAAACAAGTTTGGTTGGGAGAAACTTGTGGCGTTGCAGTTATGGAACGAGTACCAACTAGGTCACTTAATACATTCCCACAATCCTTAAACGACACCATAGAATCTCTAGTTTCCCATCAATGGCCGATGAAGTGGAATGATTATTTTTGCCCCGAATGGTGTGATTTTTCCATGTCATGTGATGGCATACTTAGTGGATTAGAACCGGACGTGATAGCATGAGTAAAAAAGTAACAGTATGTGCAAAAGATGAAGGCACTGGTGATTGTGAATGGGTGGATGAAATGACCCTTTGGAGTGTCACCAGCGAAGAAGGTGGCGAAAGAACTCCTATTGTCGTAGCAGTCTGCGCGTGTGGACATGAGCAGGTGGTTGGTTGAGTTATGTTACTTTCCTTCCCTCGCGAGATTGGTTTACGGCGTAGCATTTGCCCTTCGATAGATAGATTCTCCTCTTACGTTGATACCGTAAATGGTAAAGCAAATTGTTACACATCTTTGTTTTCATTCAAAGAACGTGACCCTCAACGCCCTTGGAAACCAGATTACAAGAGTGTAGTTATTGACCGAGCGTGGTGGGACTTCGATATGGGTGAACGCGGCGGTATAAATGATGTCAAGCGTGACGTAGCAACACTGATAAATCGCTTAGAAGGCGACGTAAGATTGGTTGCTACTGGTCGTGGATTTCACGTACATCAGTTGTTTAGGGAGCCTGTTATCGGTGGCTCATGGGACCGCAAACTAAATCGCTACGAGCGAAGTAAAGCGCATGACCTTAAAACATTGGATGGCGTAGGTTTTGCCAAGAAGATGACTAGGATTCCCGACACATTTAATGTGAGTAGGGGTAGATGGGCAGTCAACATAGATGCGCGTGAATTCGCTGACTCTCCTATGGATTTTACCATACCCACAAGACCAGTAGATGATTACACTCACCTAGACCCGTTTCGCGGAGATGATTTGTCTCCTACGTTTTCTATTACAAAATGGGCTATCGATAATCCCGAAACAGAACAATGGGTATCTAGCGGAACCTTTTCGGGAGAAGTAGGCACACATAGCACTGTGCCTATACCTCCCTGCTTAGATAGAGCAATACAAGTTACCAATCCTAGTCATGAGATTCGTGTAGCCTTAGTTCTACATATGGCTGAAAACCTACGTTGGTTTGCGCCAGCATCTAGTGTCCCGGCTGACAAAATGAAGTCTATGGAAGATGAGATACTGACCTACATTGAGACTTTGAATTGGAGAGACTTTAATCCTAGTGTAAGTAGAGGACACATCAGAACTTTGTTGACTTACGATAGGTCTCCTTCTGCTGGCTGGTACGCTGCTCGCGGTCTTTGTGACGGTCACGACTGTTGGGCGCATAATCTAACAAGAGTTAATTAATAAAGGGAGTTAGCGTAGTATTATCTATGATTCTAATAGATGACCGAGAGAACGAGAAGGTCATACACAAAATGCTTATGCGCGGTGGCGACGCTAATCAATCACCAAACGGCATAGCGAAAGTAGCGCGTTTAGACTCGGCTGATTATATCATAGGTGATATAGGTATAGAAGCCAAAGAAATAAACGATTTGTATAGGTCTATCTTAGGGATAGGTAGAACTAGAACTATCGTAGCGCAACTACGTGACCTTGAAGAAGCATTTGAGAATCCTATGTTAGTTGTCTACGGAACTAAATTAAAACCTTGGGTTCCCGGCGGAAGACCTACTGCTCAATCGGTAGCAAAAGAAATGTCTAAGATGAGGTCTGTTATAAAATCTTTCAAGGTATCTTTTTACTCTAGGTTTCCAAACATAAAATTCATGCAGTTTTTAACTATGGAAGAATTTGTAGATTTTATCATGACAACGCACACAAACCACTTAATTACCGACAGGCTAGGTAACGTACCCAAAACCGTAAAGGTGGCTCAGACGGCAAGCCTAGAGGCTCCTATCAAGGCGTTATCATCCATCCAAGGTATAACACCGCATCTAGCAGAACAATTGATGGATGAATTCATTACGATTCCTAAATTATTAAACAGTAAAACTTCACAAAAACAGTTGATGAAGATTCCCGGCATCGGTAGGGAGAAGGCGCGACGGATATTATCTCTACGTGACCCAATCACGAAAACGAACTAAATTGGTCGCCTAAACCTTTAGTCATGAACGCCGCTCGCTTGAACAATGTTTGTATTGAATGTATCTTAACTGTTCTATAACTAGCAGTATCGTTTCCAGAACCGGGGTCACGGCTAACTGTTACTTCTATATTGTTGCCGTATGTAGAAGCACCATCAAGCAGACAGACAGGTAGCAATTCTACCATCTGTTTATCAGTACCTAAAGCCACTGTGACAGAATGAGTTTTAGATATATCTGTCTCTAAGCATTTTACTGTAACGGAAAGAACGGCTTTTTGCGAGTTCACTCCTGTACTTACCAATTCTGAACCAGCACCACAAGATACCACCGCAGTTACATTTATTTCGTTATTCAAAACATCGATTGGTACTTCTGTGATACCCTGTACTCCATTTTTACTACTACCTGTATTATCGCTACTTCCTATGCCGGGTAAAGTTACTCCATCAGATGTTTTTGTAGCCGCACCAAGATGCGGTGCTATGTTCATACTTTCTCCGGTGCTTGGTCGCATAGCACCCGGCGTAGGACCGGGTTTCTTTTGACCTAGAATACCAAAAGTACCTTGATTACTAAATTGGTCACTATCTAAATTCATTCTTCCCTTCAAGTTACCGTATGAGCCAGCAGTCAGGTTGTTGAAGTTAGTTTCCATAGGCATAGAAGAACCTGTGCCACCAGAAGGAACGCCCGGAGTAAGACCGCCGGTAGGTACGCCGGGAAGAGGGTTATGTGGGTCACTAGGTAGTGGGCCTATATCGGGAGGTACGCCACCGGGGTTAGCCGGGCCTTGTGTATCTGGAAGCAACCAGCCTCTACCATTACTACTCTCTCCTGTGCGCGGACTTATGCCCATAGATGCGATGTAAGGTAAAACACCAGCGGCAGAAAAAGATTCATCTCTTTCCAATCTCAATGTAACTTGCTCTGTGTTTTGTCCACGCACTCTCCAACTTACTCCTTGTGTAAAAAAAGTTTCATCATTCAAATCTAAACCTTTGTCAGTGTAAGTGACTTGTCCACCCGGAACAAACTTAATATCATCTACAACATGAAGTCTAGGAGCATACCATTCACTACGACCATAAGCAAAATCACCGAACTCACTGTATTTTCTGCCCCCTAGTGGGAAAATACTGTTATCGTTACCACCAGTAATGTAACCTGTTGAGACACCAGTAAGACCGTGTGCGTTTTCCAATATATCACTACTAGCGGTTGGGTCGCCACATCTATGTCTTAAAAGCGCACGACAATATTCTGCGTTGAAAGAAACTACTATTTGTGCGCCAGCAGAATTAAGTGTCGAAGAATAAGAAGAAGGTACGACCATCTGATAGAACCCACTATTCTTAACAAATTTATGTGTCTCTCCTCTTCTTGTGGCAACTAATGACGCTACCGTAGAAGACGTGTAACCGTTAGTGGTAGCACTGTTTGAAAATTCGTAATCTACTAATAATAATACAAATTCAGCGTTGTCTATGTCCGTTCCGCTTTGACCGGGCTTTAGTCCAACGAAAACCCTAAGTTCGTTGTTAGTAGTATCGCTTTGTTTTGGCATATCTTGTGGTATGTGTACAATTTGCATAGCGTAATTGACACTGTTAGCACCATAGAAATAATATTGCTCATCATATTCAATATCTGCTGCGCCGGATGCAGTAATAGAAGTATAAGGAGCAGATTGTCCATATCTTGAATGAATATTAGTCGATGTTTTTAAGTTACCATCCATACCGTTTACCATACCGGGGAACGGGGTAAAACCTGCCGCTATATGCGCCCAATCATATGAATATTCTCCGTCTTGATGGTCAAGAACTCTATGGGTATCTGCTACATAACCAAATCTGCCACCACTTAGCATTTTATCGGTTTCTGTTGAACTTCTTATAGGTTCGGCGACAATTGACATTCTCGCTTTTTTAGACCTTTCAAGTTCTTGTTTGGATAAACTAAATGCCTCACTATGATTTATTACTTCGGGATGCTCAAGTATTTTCCATCTTGTAGTGTCCGACACTCCGGGGTCTGGGAAATCTGCAAAAGCAGTGCCTCCCTTGAAATAAGTTCTAACGTGTGTAATCATACTACCCATATCTGTCGTCAAATCGCTTATCATTAAATTACTTCTATCAAAGGCGTAACCCAAATTGTAAGATGGTCTAAATTCTATTCTGCCATCTCTACCAATCATGAAAGAAAAATTCAAAGATAGGGCGTTAGTCCTACCAACTCCAGAATTTTGTTGCGCTGTTTTTACTATACTGTAAACCGTCTTTGACCTAGTGTTAAGAACAGACCCAAAATCATCTTGCGTGTTTGCATCTGTTGTTCCATCAACAGTCATCTGAGTAGTATTTGGCACATTCGCTATGTCGTAAATGGTTGATAGTCGGGTACGTGGTAGCCACGTTTTCATTAGACCAGCATTCCACAACATTCTCATTTTATCACTCTCATAATATGTACCTATGTTTGGAGATTCAACAAACCCTTTTACTCTCATCATAAGCCTTCCTAAGTTAGTAGATGTAACTGCGTTCAAAACTTGAATAGAATTGTATTGTGAGTTAGTAGGTGTGGCTGATACTGTCATAGTAGGGAATAATATTCTAGGTGTATCATATTGAGCAAATTCAGCGTTTATAGCAAGTTCTATTTCAGATGGTGAATAAGTTGTTAGATTTTGTTGTGAAGAAAGACTTGTGCCAAAAACACCCATTAGTTGTTTAGGAACTTCCCATGTATTCCCGGCAGAAAACGCAGAAAAACCCGCTATGTTAGGGTAGTCAGCAATCTTCGTGTTGTCGTTAGCAGCAAAATGTATTTTATCGTACTGTGAAACACTAGGACTGCCCCCGCTTGTTGAACTTATCTGCGTTACTATACTGACTTCTCCTGTTGTAGTGTTTTTAGCAAATGGGTAAAGATTAGCACCAAACAACGCAGAAATAGTGTAAGGTATCAAATTTCTAAAATCTGCTCCAGAAACAGTCAAAACATATTCTTTGGCAGAAGTGTCATGGACAATAGTGCCTCCTCCACTAAATGCCGTCATCAATGAATCTGTCCACTGTATGTAGTTTGTAGTTTGTGTTTGATTTCCACCAGCATTACCAGCAAAACCGATAACTCTACCTGTTCCAGCGTAAGGAAAATCAACACTATCTCCGCCTATTTCTATGTGCATATCTCCAGTAGTTATGTTTCTATCTTCGGTAGATGAATCGCATATTATTCTAAATTGATTAGTATGGTTGTTATAAGGAGTGCTTATGTTTTTGTAAGAAGATATAGCCTCCCTATAATAAGAATCTATGAGAGCAACATCTCCTAAACCGTTAGTTACGTAATCTCCCAAATCTGTTCTACCTCCAGCATCTTGACCAGATTTACCGAAGTTAGCAGTAGTGTTTAAGTTAAAGAATTTAGACGTATCTACTATTAAGAAAGCACCGGCCTTATCTTCCCAATCGTGGTATTGTGTTAAGTCTGTTTCGCTACCAGTGGTTTTACAATAATGTATTCCACCACTACCACCGGAGTCAGATGTTACGAAGGTACTTGCTCCTAGAGTAATGGTTGTCGATGTTACAGCAGAAACTTGATAAACTCCGTCGTGTGAACTACTATTAAAAATATGTATGTAATCGTTGGCTACAACACCGTGACCGGAACTAACAGTAAGTCTTATAGCACCGGAAGCGTCTGCTAAAGTCGCAGATGCGTTGGTTGTATAATCTGCTGGTTTAGACCATGCTCCTCTAGTGCTAGTGTCGATATTTGCGTTTACCTCCCATAAGTCTACATCACTACCTAATTTCAAATCAGTAAAGACATCTGGATTACCGTTCTCATCTAATTGGTCTGTATAAAATAAATCTATTTCATAATTATCTACACCCGGCTCAATGATACCAAAAGATTGTTTTCTTTTACCTCCATCAGCATCAGCACGACCATCGTTTCTCATATCTGCCCATAAAACCCAACAGTGTTTGTAGGTATCTTTAGTGGTCAAAATATTAAGTTTTGCTGCTCCGGTGTGATTTTTACTAATAAATAAACACCCTATAAGGAAATAATTACCACCGGCAGTTGCTTTCCCTCTGTAAATAAAGGTATCTGTCGTACCGTCTGAATTTACAAACTCCGCTAAACCTGCGTTTTGAGTAATCGCACTATACAGTGTAGAACTTATCTGTACTGTTGTAGCACCAGAACTGGTAGAAACACCCAAAGAAGTAAACCCACTAGCATGAGTCGCTTTGTTGATAATACCAAAATGATATTGAAACCACAAAGATTGAGGTAAATCTCTCATCCATCTAGCGTGTATGGCTCTTTCTTTTATATCTGTAACACTTGTCGTAACGGGTACTACTTGACCTCTTTCTTTACACATTATACCTACAAAATCATCAGATAATGCACCTGTCTGGAATAATCTTTCGTTAGTCACACCGCCAACCACACCACTACAACCCGTAAGGTCATTAGATGATTTACCAGTATAAGTAAAAAATTGGGCTGCTAAATTTCCAGCGGGCGCACTTTTTCTAATCTTAAATGGAGTTTTCATTCTAGGGTCGCTTGTAGAACTATCGTAAAAATCACTTATGCCCCCACCACTTGTATTTACAGTAACGGTAGTAGGACTGTTTGAAAATGCTCCAGATTGATTTGCTATCGCTTGATGTCTATTACCGAAGGTTCCATATTCAGTTGGAGCAGGTGTATTAGTAGTGACTATGTAAAAATGAGTAGCGGCAGAAGTAAGAGCGGCGGTTGCTAGATACCAAGCATAAAGTGTTTGTGTTCCGCCGGGGGAACTATAACTATTCGCTACCTTTCTTACTGATACTACTCTGTGTGTTTTATTAGATATATCTCCGTAATTTGCATATGTACCTGTACCCTTTGAGTTTTCGGGTACTGTGAAAATATCTCCTGTTTTTAGTCCGGGGTCAGTAGTAAAGTAAAAACAATATACGTCCATTTCTGTTGCGTTGCTTGTGTGTACTTGACCGTTTCCACTCCAGTTATATTTACCCGCATATATGAATTCTGAATTATCTTCTACATAAGGTAAATCACTAGAACTAAATTCAAGGAATTGTATTTCATCGTAAGTACCTCGGTTTTGTAACGCTCTCATAAACATAGTACCCACAGTTGAAGGGCTGATACCATCTTTATTGTAACCACCACTACCACTAGCCGCAGATGTGTTGACTATATTGATTGTATCTGATGTGGTGTAGCCGGGATTGCCGTTAAGGTAAACTACCGTGTTACCACTAGCCCCATTTCTTTTACCAAATCCTAATATCCCAACACCCTCATATTCATTTTCTATATCGTTGGGTCCAAAAGTATCTTCATTGTTATACATCTGTATAGGATGAGCAGAATACACCTGTGTTCTTTGGTCTGTGCGTACAGCATAAGAATCTACGCTTTCTAAGCCTACGGTAGATTTTAGTGTCTTTAGTGGGGACGCACCGAAGTAAAACGCACTATTGAAATCTTGCGCTTCTCTAGTCCAGTAAGCAGTTCCTTGCTCATTCGTATTCAGTCCTTTCTGACCCAACTCCCAAAGAGGTACTTGTCTATCTAGTAAAGATAGTGGGTCACGCGCTGAAAGATTTATTTGTCTAGTTTTTGGGCCTTGTCTTATAGACATATTTTCTAAAAAGCCCCACCACAAAGGACGATTAAGATTACCGTGAAAAAGAAGAAGCGACCAATCATTGACAGCACCAGTGAAAATTTTATTAAAGAAATGAACATAATCTTGGTCCCTAAGCCCAACTGCGCCAGTAGACGTATTCATTCCGGGGTCATCACTAATTTTTAGTTGCATGGTAGATATAGCATTTACATTAGAAACTATATTCATAGAATCGATAGGAGGCATTTGAGTTCCATCTGCTCTCTCTGTCAAAGATTGATACAAACCAACTCTATCTAACATAAGAGTGTAATGATTATCGTTAGCAGCGTTAGTTCCTTCTTCTACAATAATCTGCCATCCTTTCATCTCTGACGGTAGGAAAGAACCCGATGTATCTGCGTTGTTATTCATAGTGAATGGGCCATCTGCACCACTTGTATTTTTTATAGCCGTACCATCCTTGTAAACTGTAAATCTGTTATTGGTATAATCTATAACAAATTCTAAATCTATCCACAATGAAGCAGCGTCGTAAGTGCTACCGTCCCAAGTAGTTATATGATTGTGATAATCATATGTACCGCCCAACCCGTTGTTAGCAGCGGTACTAGCACCCAAATCTATTTCCCATTCGATAGCGGCGGTATTTGTGTTTTCAGAAAAACCTTTTTCTCCAGTAGGTGTAATAGAAGACGGAAACCCTATCTGTATTGTTAGTTTTGGCGAATTAGCCACATAACTTTGCGCTAAATTACCCATAGACAAAGATTGAATAGCAAAACGTAAACCAAATGTATCGTTGTCTTGTCTGCTATTTAGAAGGCCATCATATGCAATCGCTGGTCTTTTTTGACTATCTACTACTATACTAGCGTTGTCATCAAAACAAGTTTGTATGCACAAGAAAGGCATACCAGATGGAGAACGATGTGGCATATAGTGAAGTCTAGGTGTCTCTACGGTATCACTAGAAGGGGTTGTAAAATGGTTAAAATCAAAGTTTCTTTCTGCCATCCAAACGCTTGTCAAATGAGCGCGTTGCATATAACCTACGTTAGACGGACCTACACTATTTAATTTACCTGCACTACTTTCACCAGTAGAAGTACCAGCGTCATAATATTGGACTGTATAAGGTTGTCGTTCATCTCTACCGAAAGTAGAATCATAATCTCCTGTCGGTATGTAGTATGAACCGGCTGTATCGTGGCCGTTACAAAACAGCAAGTAACCCTCGCTACCAGAATTGTTGAATCTGTATTTGTTTGCTATGTGACTATCTGGATATTGTAGTTGCGCTCTACCTTCCCAATGTTCCGGGTCTTGTCTTGATACATCATAGGTAAGCCATTCTGCGGGTCCAGTATTTTTTAGAAATTTGTTAGTGGCGGTAGCAACACTTGTGCCACCAGAAGTAGGCGTTGTACTCCCATCATATTGCTCTCGGTCTGCGAAAGACCAACGATAGCGTGTATTGAGAGTAGCCTCTCCATTCATCGGGTTGCCGTAGTGCGTGTTAGCATGGTCGTATGTAGCAGTTAGACTTGGGTTGTTGTTATCATTGGGGATTGCTCTCGCACCATTAAAGTCATCGTAATAACCAGCCAAAAGAAACTGATATGCAAGTGTTGTCGCTCTAACCATTTCTCTCTCTCTTAATCTATCAAAGTCGTGCGCCAGCCGCCGCTCCTACTACCATCGCAGGTGGAATACCAGATTCCATAAGGGCTTGTGCCATGATTTCAAGAATTTGATTTGCTATATCATCAGTAGTAACACCATTGAAGTTGTTGGTCTGAATAACTTCTGTATGTGCTACAAAATTCTCTACGCCCTGTTGTTGAACCTGTTTTACCAAATCACCAGTAACATTACCTGCTTTGAATCCAAAGAATAACTCCTCTCTAGCACTACCAAACCTTTGTATTTCGTCAGTAGCGTCACCGTAAGCACCGCTAAGATTCATTACAGACTGCATTTCTGCCGTTTGTGCGTCCATAAGTGCTTCTGCGGCCCTTGCCGACTCTTGCATCCTAGTGTTAAAGTCTTCCATATCAGATTCAAAATCATCCATTTCGTCACCAAATAGACCGAACATATCCAAAAGTTTCGCGATACCAACCGCCGCCAAAGTAAGACCTAAACCAACGATAGTTGTTTTACCAAAAGCCTTCAACGCTGTTGTTGCAGTCATAGTAGATGCTGATAATGCTTGCATGGCGGAAGCGAAAAGTCCTGTTCCTCCAGCCGCACCAGTAGATGCTACACCAGCACTTGTACTAGCCGCAGTGAAAATACCCATTTCTGCAACTGTCAAACCCATAACCATAGCCATCATAATCATTTGAACCCTAGAGGCATCAACGTCTGCACCGAAATGATTTAAAACATCTGTTAGTGGCCCAACGGCCATAGTTGCCGCCATAGCACCCATCTGCATCATCATAAAACCAGATGATACTTTCATTAAATGTTGAAAATTGAATTTTTCTATTTCATCGTTCTGCATTTTTAGATTAAAGATTATTTTCTTACCTGTTTCAAACTCTTGCTTAGATACATGATTACCTGCCGTTTTAATTCTAACTGCTTGTTGTAACATAGGTATTTCTTGTTCTAAAAGAAGAATAGTCGCTGTCTTATCAGCCCTTTCGTCTTTTGTTAAAATATTTAAGTTTTTGTGATTTATTGTTTTTTCTTTTATTTTTTCTAATTTAATATCATCAAGTGATATTTCTTCTCTAAGTGATTGTAATTGCTGTTTGGCAACAGGTATGCGGGCTTTGTCTGCGGCCAGTTTTTGACCACTAAAATCCTTTGCATAACGGGCCAAAGCAATATTTTCCCTTTTAATCCTCGCCTCTTCCTCTTCTAAAAATAAACCGAGTCTTGTTAGATTATTACCTTCCGCTTTAATCTGTTTACTTTGCTCAAGTAACATTTTTCCTTCTCTTCTTAGATTATTTAAGTGTTCTTCTTTGTTAAATCCAGCAACCGATTCTCCATTTAACGCTCTCATAACTACAACAGTGGTCATCAGACCTAGAGACATCTGTTTGAAGTTAAGGTTCATCTGCATAAGCGGACCTAGAGTGGTACTCATCATTTGTTGGAATTGCGTCATCCCTTGTATCAAATCACCAACAACAGGCATTTGTATAAAATCTAAATACGCTTCGTTAAATTCTACTTGTTTTTCGGTGGCTTTTACTACTGCTGGTAAAAGAGCATCACCTATTTCACCACGAACATTATGTAGTGCAGTTTCCGCCTGTGTTAGACGAACAGACATATCTGCAAATCTATCATTCAATATATCCACAATAGGCGCAGTATTGCCGGTAGCCTCACCCATGAGGGTTTGCATTCTTTCTGTGCCTTCCATCAATTTGAGCATACGAACATAATGATTGTTACCTGCAACAGTTTGCGCTATTCTTTGTCTTTCTGCCTTTGATAAATTAATAGTGCTATTATCTAAATCAATCAATATTTCATTAAGTGGTCTTAAAGTACCGTCCGCTTTTTTAGTTGCGATGCCTAATTTTTCTAACTCGGTAGCAGCACCGTTAGTATCAGCACCAAGGCGAGCGTAAATCATACGCAACGCACGACCAGCCTTTCCTTGCTCTTCACCAGCCTCAATCAATACCGCAGACATAGCGGCCATTTCTGCTATTGATTCGCCAGTCAAATGAGCCTGTGATGCAAACTGATTCATGACGAAAGTAATTCTCTCCATGTTGGCCGCCGAATGGTCTTCGACTGCGTTTAGTTCGTTAAGAGTAGCGATACTAGCCTTTCTAATTTGATTGCGTTGCTCATCTGCACTCATAGCATCAAATTGTGCTTGTGTGGTTCCACGCATCATAAAACCAGTCTGCTGATGTAAGTTGATTAGCCTTTGCATGGCTTGTTCTGCTTCCATTTCACCAATCATACCAAACGCTAGACTCATTTCAGTAGCGGCAGGTACGGCTTCTTCGCCGAGCATACCAGACAACTGTGCCATCTTAGCACCGGCTCGGAGTGCTTGGTCGCCAGTGAAACCAAACTGCACACCAATATCTTTTATTTCATTTCCCAACCTAGCCTGTTCAGCGTCGTCAATAAACTTATCGAATTCAATCCTAGCAGCAGCGATTTCACGGGAGAGAGGAACAGTAGCATCTACCATTTCTTGTATTTGTTCGCTGGCTAACATCGCCGCTTCTTCTATACCGGAGAAAGCGTCTAAAGCAAGTGATTGAAAGGTAGTGAAGGCTGCTCCTCCCTCCATAATCAAACGATTTGCTTGGAAAGTACCTACCACATCGAAGAAAATCTTAGATGCACCAGCACGATTTACAACTAGCGTGGCCGCGAATACGACTGCTATAAACCAAGATGGGATGATACCTAAAAGTTCAATCATTCCTTATCCCCACTTTCATTACTGCCCACAATCGGGACATTCGCATCTCTCAATGCGGTAAACAGGTCTTTGTTGTTGTTTAAGAGTTGGCGTTCCTCTCGTCGTTTGTTACGTCTATCAACCATAGATTTAGCATCCCTTTTAGCATCCTTACTAGCCTCGCTAATACGGTCATTGATTTCTGATGCTACCAGCATATCAATTTCAAGTTTTTTCTGCCCTCCCTCGGAGTCATATCGGTCCCAAAGGTCTGAGGGCAAAACACCCTTAAACGCCATACACAATGGGGTCGCTACTCCGAGGAATTGACCAAAGGGATAGCACCCTCCGGGTCATCACCACGCACGAAAGAAAGTAGACCCATAAGTTCTCCAGTAGTTAGAGTGTCTATATCAAAATTTTCTTCTAATATACAACCCGGAACCCATGAATTTATCTGTGCTTCCATTCCGCCTCCAGCCGCGTCAAGAGCATCAGAAAACTCTATGTTTTGGTCTTCTGTCCATTCTGCGGGGTTAGCACCGAAATGCCTAAACTGACGAAATATTTTCGCTTGTATAGTTTCGATTTTTAATTTCTGCATACCGGATGCTTGTCGCACCCAAATCTTGCGTCCGTCTTCTAGTTCAATTTCCTTTTTTAACACCGGCATCTTTCTTCACTTTTCCACTTTTCTTAGCCTTCTTCTTTGGCTTCTCTTCACTTACTGGTTCTGTATATCTTCTCGACATTCTTAATCACCTATTACTGGTCTTCAAACACCACATACACAGTAACGTCGTTACTGTTCTTGTTTCTCTCGTATATGATTTGATAGATAATATCGTTGTTAGCAAATGTGCTACCACGAAGGAATGTTTGTAGTTCTGATGCAAGACCAGCCAGTGTGGTCTTTAGTTCTGCAACAGTAATCTTTGTCTTATCGACAATCTTAATACCACCATCACCGACTGCCATTATTCTTCACTCTCCTTCTTTGAAGCCTTCTTAGCCTTCTTAGGTGTAGCCTTCTTCTTAGGAAGTCTGCGAATGAATTTTAGCGCAACGCTTTTGTTCTCAAGTCTTGCTAGAATTTCTGCGGAAGCCTCATCGACTTCATGCCCAAGAGATTCTGCTAGTTCTATGAAACTCATTTAATCACCTCAAGCGTCATACTGTGTCGATGAAAGTGAAGTTCCTTGTGCCGTTACTCTCATAGCACCAAGGTTATCATCATACAAACCGACAAAGTTCACGGTCATTGTGTTAGTATCACGACCACTTACTGATGCTTCGGGAGCCTCAAAACGCACATTAAAGAATTCTATAAATATGAAATCTGCACCTGCTTCATCTAATAATTTTAGGCTCATTGAAGGGTCTGTTCCGTCGTTATACGCTAAACCATCAGCCGCAATCAACTCATCGTAAGTAGGCTCATCAAGAGAACTTGTATAAATTACCTTGTTAAACTCGATTGTTCCGCTGATTTCTCTGCGCTGTGCTGGAGGTGCGCGTCCATATGTACTACTACCTATACCGTAAGCGTTATCTGTATCACGATTTAGGTTTATATCAAGAGAAAATGATTTAACAGATGCTACTGCTGCTGGTGCGCTACCAGTTCCATTATCGAACTTAACTTCTCCGTTAGCGAAGTATAGTGCATCGAGAGCGACACCATCGAATGTAGGGGTAGCAAGACTGGCGGTTGCCGATTCTGCCTTTCCAACGAAGCCAACACTCATTGTAGCGTATTCTCCAACCGAAGCACTGACGTTTAGTGTGTTAGTCATCATACCAGTAAAAGTGTGTTCTTTCTCTTCGCGTCCAACACGAATAGTAAATGAAGGATAAACACCAGCAGATGCGCTTGTAAGAGAAGGCTCTGTTAGAATGTGTTTGTAAATTGAACCAGATGGGTTACTTGTTGTGTCTTGTGGGAAGAAAGAGTAAAGTAAGTTGCCTACGAAATCATCGACTTGCATAGCAAGATTGATGTCGCCTTCTGAATGTTCTGTTCCGGTTACGGACTTTGCACTGATAGGTCGGCTCATGTCTTCGCGAGTCATAAGTTCAAAGTTATGTTGAATAGATTCGTCATCTACTTCCCCGAATACTTCTCCGTTACCTGTACCCGCAGTAGGTTCAGTACCGTAACTGGCTTCTTTTTGTAGAGAAACATATCGATTTAAGAATTCAACCATAGGTTACACCTCGACGGTAGTTGTTGATTCTCTGATTGATTATTAAGCATTCGCACTTATCATCGGTGTCGCATATCGATTCTACGCATATATGTTAGTTCCATTCGATGTACGCAAACAAAGTCATCATTGTCCATACGAGGACTAAATTCAGCAACATACGAAATAATACTATCAGTAGTTCCTTCTACACCTGTGTTCGTGTAAAGTTCGTCAAATATTTCTCCAATAATGTTTAGGCCAAGACGATATGCGTTTTCATAATTAGTACCCTTTGTGGTTACAAAAATCATAACGTCATAGTTCTGTGTTATCTTTGCTCCGCCTAACGATTCAAACTCAGGCGACCCCAAATCTTTTATCATAACATGGACTGTCGGAGGCGACAATCTATTCAACATATCCATAGAAAGGTCATAGCCATATATCACAGAAGAGTTGTCCACCTGTGTTTTTAGGTACATACGTGTACTGTTTTTTATTTGGTCTACTATGGCAAGACCCATACGAACCAAAGCATCTTGAGCGAAATCAGATGTTAGTAGTTCGTCTGGACTAAATGACCCAAGGCTTGTGTAGTACACTGAACCCCAATCAACTGTACCGGACGAGTTACCCCACCGCACATCTTTACCAGAACCACTAGAAGCGGTCACAGATAGGAAGTGCGTAGCACCGTCGTCATCCTCAATAATCTCACGCATATACAGTCTAGCGTTGCCACTAGCATCTAGTGTAAGGCGTAATATAACTGCTACCGGATTGTCGTCAGCCAATGCTAAATCAAGGTCTGGTGTAGTAGCCGTACTAGCACCAACA
>MDSY01073303.1_pt1 | contig 18159 bp, 18 predicted proteins | sample 811131 | NCBI WGS metagenome assembly MDSY01 (sample SAMN05326643, study PRJNA326480) | marine metagenome | isolation source: seawater | place: Atlantic Ocean: South West | collected 2010
ACCCCGGCCAGGGGGCGCGGTACATACGTCACGTGGATAACCCTGGTCAAAACGGCCGGCTCCTAACCGCGCTGCTTTACCTCAATCCGGAGTGGGAGGAGGGCGACGGAGGCGAGTTGCGCGTGTTTCGGTGTTTGCACGCAGACGGCGCCGACGCGAGTTCGTTTTCAGACTGCGACGGACGCTCACTCGCGGTGGCGGATGGTTTCCACACCACAGAGCGCACAGAGGATAACACGGTCGATACAACAGTCATCCAAGGCCCGAAAGACATAGCGGAGGGTGTTCGCGACATCGTCACGCTTCGAGGCGCGGAAGACGAAGAAGCCAACGGCGACGAAACTATGAAAAATAAAAGGGGCGCTCAAAATAAAAAAAAACCTGTGCGGTTGACCGACGTCGCGCCGCTCGTAGGAAGGCTCGTGCTCTTCAAATCAGACGCGCGCGTGCCTCACGAAGTTTTAGCGGCGTCGAAACCGCGGTATGCGATGACGCTGTGGTACTTCCACGGCGAGGAAGTCGCGGCGGCGAGGCGTGGACCGGCGGTCACTGAGGAGGACAGGAAAGCGCAGGAGGAGAAAATTGCCCGCGAAATCGAAACGATGACGCTGTGGTACGGTGGCGGAGCGGACGCGTCGCCGGAGGTGCACACGCGGCCGAACCCGAACGAGGTGTGGACACCTGTTACGAAGTCGGATCAAAAGTCAGATGAATCAGATGAAAAACGACTCCCCGCGCTCCCCACGGTCAACGCGCCGTGCGAGGCTTCGTGGGAAGAGCAAGAATCGTCGCGCACGCTCGTGGTGCTCGTGCTGCTTCCCGAGGGTACCAAGGCGTCGGCGTGCTCCGCGGAGGTGGAGGTTTTGGGGCACTCTGGTTCGCGTTTGATTTTGGACGCACCCGGTCTTCCAAACGAAACGCATGTCGACCTTCCAAACGGCGCGGATCCGGACACGGTGGCGGTGACTTTGGTGAAGAAACCGAGACGGGCGCTTGTGGTGAGAGTCGCGTGCGCGAGCGTTGAGGCGCGCCAAGATGTACCGGTGACCGAAACGAAATCAGACATGATACCGGTATCCTCGCTTCGGGACAACGAATTGGTTCTTCCATCAATTCAAAGCCACGACACTCGAACTGCGCAAACAGACACCAAGGACTGCGTCGGGGTTGGCGGCATGTTGCACTGGTCAAGTGAGACGGCGTTCACGGCGATGCCTGTTTTGCCGGCGAAAGAAAACACGAAAGCCGTGCCGCGGGGCGTGGACTTGCGGGGTGCCGTGGACTGGGACGATTTCGCCTCCACGAGGTGGTCGCTCGCGGGTCGAGACCACGAAAGACCGACGCTCACGCCTCACGCCCTGGACGGACTGAGCTTTCCAGTAACCCTGGCGTGGGCGACGCAGCAACCGCTGGTTCGCGAGGCGATTCAAAGCGCGCTAAGTGGCGCGACTGTTCTCGACTTGACTTCCGCCGCCGCCGCCGCGGGTGCGGATGAAACCACCACTTGCGGCGACGGCGACCCTGCCACACCTCCGCTAACGATACTAATCGCAGGTGCCTCAGCGCACACGGAACAGTTTTTGCTGGAACACACAGAGTACTGGTCTGAATGTGTGATCGCGGCGCCGGCGGGAAGGGGAGGCGCGCACTTGGCGTTCGTCGGGCCTGACGTTGACGACAAAAAACGCAAATTCAGGCGTCTCGCACCCTCGCTCACCGCGTCCCTTCACCGCACCACAACTGGGGCGTATTTGTCACGACTCACTTCCACCGCGCCGTGCGTCGTGATAGGGTTCAACACCGGCCTTGGGGGCGGCGGCGGCGCGCTCGCGCGAGCGTGGGCGCCCGACTTGGTCCTTGCTCTTAAACGACCAAACACGCCTTTGGTGTTGACGTGCGCGAACGAGTTTGCGGATTTGCGAGGTGAGCTGGGGGTGTTCCGAGCCTTGGGTGCGAGGTTGATCGTCCAACCCGCTCGGAACCCGTATCAAGCGTACACGCACGCGATCGGCGACGGGGTTGATAAAAAGAAAACAGTATCCCCCGAGGAGAAGAAACGTTCGAGCTGCGCGAATTCGTTTACGTACGCGGTTTTCGGGTTTGAAAAAGGAAAGGGGCCCGACAGCGGACTCAGCGACGCACAGCTGTGCGCCCTAGCCGCAGGCGCAGCGGAACGCGCAGCAGGCAAAGCCTGGGACGCGCTGGGAATGAGCAGGTAGTGATTTGATTGCAATTGATTGATTGTCTTATTATAGAGCTCTTTTCTCCTCCCCAATCCAACAGACCTTTAATCCAGCAAGTACCCCGAGATGAAGAACAGGAAGAACACGGCTAGGGCGCCATAAATCAGCACTGATTTCTCGCCCCCAGTCATGGAGTTGGTACCCAAACCGTACCCCTGGTTCTGCTCGAACCCCGCGACTTCCTTGCCCATGTTTTTAAATTTGCTCTTCTCCGTGCCACACGTCGGGCACCGCCAGTCCTCGGGCAGGTCTTTGAACTGCGTGCCCGCGGAAATAGGGTAGAAGTCGTCCCCATTCTTGGGGACGTACGTGTACATGCACGACTGGCACTCGTGCTCGCCGGAACTGGGGTTATAATAATGGGTTGGGGATGGGATAGGTCAGCGCATGAGTTTTTGGACGATCAATCATACTTTGATTGTCTCACAGTCTTTTTGTGGCACGTATAGACCTCTACGGTGCCGTGAATTCGTTGTCGTGCGGTGCACCCCTAACCAAGAACCCTTCACGTACCCGATGATTGCGAACTTTTCCTGGTTCTCGGGGGCATCGCGATCCAGGCCCGAGCCGTCGCCCGCGCGGACCGTGAGTTTCGCGCCGCGCGTGGGAAGACGGATGGGACCCAGTTTGGCCGACTTCGCGTGGACGGTGACTTGGCGCGCAGGAACCGCGACACGGGGTCGCACAGCGCCCGAGGCGCGGACGGCCGCGGAGGCGAAGACACACGAGGACGCGGAGGGGGTGGTGGACATCGTAACGCTCTTGCGTGATGAGGTGTTAGCCGTGGGAGGTGGTACCTTTTGTTACGGGGATCGAGCCACGTCATCAACTCAGACTCTTTTTTTGCCACCTGGAATCTCACGACGCGCTGCGCGCGCCAACATTGCCTGCCGTTTGTCTTCAGCCACGATGAAAGCAAAGACAGAGTCCCAGCGCGCGTTGTGCGCGCTCGGACCGCCACAGGGCCACCTTCAGAGCGCACGGTGTGTGCGGGTCCTGGCTCTGTGCTGACGGCCATGTACGGAAGAGGAAGGGGAGGGAGAGGGACCACGGGAGGCCGAGGAACCAAAAACACATGGGTTCGCCCAGGCGGTGCATCGGCAGCACCCGCTTCCTCGAAACCAGCCTCCGGGCTGGATGCGGGCGCGAAGGCGTTTTCGCCTCCCAAGAACTCGACTCCTGTCGCTGCGAAACCCAGCACGACCCAGGCACGCGATCCAAACGCGTTTCTTCCCGTCGGGGTGAAGCGCAAACCCGCTGGTGAGTTGAACCCTTCCGCGAAAAAGTTCAGGCCCGATTCGGCGGCGACGAAAGCGGCGGCGGAGCGCGCGGCTGCTGCGGCGGAGCTCGCGGAAAAGATCGCCGCCGCGAAAGCAAAAGCGGAGCAAATGAAGGCCTCGATTCAGGAAAAGGCGGATCTGGCGAAACGGCGAAAGGAACAAGCGTTAAAAGACGCGGCGGCGAAGAAGGAGCTTGATAAAAAACAAGCCGCGCTCGCGAAACAAGAAAGGCAAAGGGCGGCGAGCAACCTGTTGTCCGGGTTCGAGGGTGCCCGGCAGCGCACGGGGGTTGGTACTGCGTCAGGGTCAGCAGACGCGGCGAAAGCAGTGGAGGAGTTGACACCTGAAGAGCTGGACCGCATCGCGGTGCGACGTGTGATGATGGCGGCGAGCGACTGGGCGGTGCTGGATTTGGCGCCCAACTCGGCCGCCAAGTGGGTCAAGCAGTCGTACCGGGATTTAGCCAGGCGGCTGCACCCGGATAAGTGTAAGGCCCCGGGGGCGAAGGATGCGTTCCAGAAACTCGCAAAGGCGTACCAAAACGTGAGCGCGAACTTGTAGCACCATAGAACCATGAAATACATTTTAGTGAAAAACACAGCAGCACTTCTCGTTTTCACAAAGCTTTTTCCAATTCATCGGAACTCGTTAGTGGGCTCTTGGTGGGCGTCCCGTCAGTTCCCCTCGCGGCGCGCACGTGTCGTTCGTGTTTGATCGCGGGAGCTTGTGTACCGTCGTGCGCGATGGTCACCGTGGTCGCGGGAAGCTATGAGCGCTTCGTGTTCGGGTACAACGTTGGCAATCTCCCAGGCGGCGGCGGCGGCGCCTCCGATGGTCCTCCATCCGTGACGCGCTCGTTCACCCTGGATGCGCACCTCACGCAGTGTAAAAGTGTCGCGGCGCAAAGCGGGTTCATCGCGTCTGGAGGCGCGGATGACTTGATCAGGGTCTGGCACCACAACCCCGACGGCGCGGTGGCGGATCTCGGAACGTTGTCTGGCCATGAAGGCACCGTGTCTTGCCTGGCGTTTCACGGTCCATCCGTCGCGGCGGAACCGACGCGCATGGTGAGCGGGGGCGTGGATGGCGGTTTGATCATCTGGTCCGTGGTGAACTGGGATGTGTTGAAAAAAATGAGGGCGCACAGGGGGGGGGTACACGCGCTTTCGATTCACAAGTCGGGGAAAGTCGCCATGACGGCGGGTGCGGATTCGCACGTCGCGATGTGGAACATGCAGAAAGGGCGCGTGGCGCACAAAACCAAGCTGCGGCAAAAGCCTGAGCTCCTGGCGTTCACGCCGAGCGGGTTGTCCTACGCCGTGGTGACGCAGCAAAAGCTAACCATAACCTCCGCGGAAACAGGCGCGGTGGTAGGTGTGTTTGACGCCCCGAAAAGAGTAATGTGCATGGCGCAAGCGGGGAGCGACCAAATGGCGTACCTGGGGTGCGAAGGCGGCGACGTCGTGGCGTACGACGCGCGGGCGCCGCCTACGAAGCCGGCGCTCACCATCGTTGGCGCGCACCCAGCCCGTGTCAAGGTGCTGTGCGCGCCGAGTGACGACCCGGACGGGGGGGTTCCACAGGGAGGCCCTGGCGGTGGTCCGACGTCGTTGGTAAGCGCGTCGAGCGACGGCGTGGTTAAACTGTGGGATCTTCGGTTAGCGAGCTCAGGCGCGGCGACGGCGAGGGGGCTTGGCGTTGAGAACGCGCGGGATACGCCCGTAGCTTCCGCGTCGGGCGGAGGCCGGTTCACGTGCATGGCGACGATGCCCACGGCGCTCCCACCAAAAGTCGCCGCGGCGGTGCTCGCGGAGGGCGCGGCGGGGCGTGCGCGGGAAGGAAGAGAAGCGCAGGCGGCGGCCAAGGCGAAGCGAAAGGAGGAGAAGAAAAACAGAGTGGAAAAAGCGCGTTTGAACTCGGCGCGACGCCCACCGGATACGCCAGGCAAAGACAAGGGAAATCGGGGTGGTGACGGTGACGAGAATTTCGAAAAGCCGTCGTACGACTACGTGGACTTCGAGGTCGTGGCTGATGAGGAGACGGTGGAGGAGGAGTACGCGCCGCGGCGAGTGGAAAAGCCGGAAAAGAAGAAAAATATTTCGAGCGACAAAAATGAAGACGAAACCTTGGTTCCCAAAAAAGCAAAGTTCAACGCTTCGGAAGGGAAAAGGGGAGGGAAGTCGTACGAAGAGACCGCGACGGCGGCGCGGCGTAAGGGAAGCTGCGCGGCGCGCTCAAAGCCATCGAGGGGATTTCGCAAACCGTCGAGAGGATGATATCGATTGTGAGAACTTTTTTACGTTACTCGTATGCCTGCTGTGGCGCGACTGGGGCATCCGGTGTCCCCGTCCAAACGCCTCCGTGTGCGCGTCCGTTTCCTTGTAACAACGCGTGGAACACACAACGCGCTGCTTTTTGTTCCGCTCCTCGTTTCGTCCGCGCCTTTGCCTTCGCGCTCGCGCCGTCCAGCTCGGCGACCGCCTCAAACTCCTGGTCGATACCCTCAGGGCCGACGCCTTCCGACCGCAACGTCCCTGGGACGCCTTTCTGCACGAGCTCGAGGAGCGTTCCTTTGTGGTTCACAACGTCACTGACATGCGTCCCCCCAGCTGTGGCGGAGTGCAACAAAAACGCGCCCACTTCCGCAATCGCGGCATCCGCGTCGGCGCCCCCGAACTCTGTGCGCACCAGAAACACCGCCGCTTCCACCATAGTCCCGGCGCTGTGGCTCCGGCCTAAAAGTACCGCATCCTGAGGAGTCGCCGCGACCATGTCCTCGCGAAGCAGCGCAGGGAGCAGATTGGCGAACATTCGGTTGGACCGCGCGCGAGCCGCGAGGGTGCTCATGTCACCAGTCGAGAGACTCAAGCCGTGTAGGTCGTACAGCGCGCTCGCCACCGCGGCGTTTAACATTTTGTCTCCAAAGAAAGCCAGCCTCTCTGCGGTCTCGCCGGACCTCCGCTCATCGCCCACCCCGGCGCCGAAGTCGGAGTCTCTGGGGAGGATACGCGCAAGTGGGACGTCGCGGAGCACACGCCACCATATTTTCAAGCTAGGGGGAGACGATGCGTGGTTTTCGTCATCCATCGTCACATCATCGGCGGGTCCCATTGAGCTCAGTCGAGATTTGACGTGATATTTGACGTCCCCGCGTCTGTGTACCCTCCACGCAGCACCCTTGCATGTGGAAACCCGCGGGGATGCTCGCCAGGAAACGAGGCTCCCGCGGTAAGCTTTTGCGGGCGCCGAGGTCATGTGTGCCGCGCCGACGCGACTGGCCGAACCCGGTCAGTGAGGCCCGACGAGTTGCGAAAACGAACAACGTGTCGTAGTTTTCCGTTGAAAAGCCAAAACGGTCAGTCAAACGCGCCACTCTTCCTCCCCCGACGGTAAACTTTGCGCCGCGCGGCGAAGAACACCTCGGATACCGAATACGGACGTGCGTGTGCGACTCGATACGTCACACGAAGCGTGATGAGCGTCGATACATCGATATCCGCCTCAACGATTTCATCGGGGGAAGATCTGTCATCGGGTGTCGGCGCTTTGGCCATCGGGATCTTGTCCCTCGACGACGCACCGTTGGCGGACACGCCCGGTATGCCTGCAACTCCAGCGCAGATCGTCCCTGGCCTTACCCATGAGCTTTGTGTCACTCTCCCGTCCGGCCCGCTTGTGTCGTGGTCCGTGGAGGATGTTTCCACGTGCCTGCGAGTGCTCGGTCGTGACTTCGTTCGAAACGAGGGGAACGCGACGGATGTTTCCGTGTTCGACACCGCGGCTGAATCGTGCCAGTTGGACGGTACCAAGCTCGTGCAGGTCACCGGCGATTCTCTCCGCGCACTGGGGTTTACCCGATACGACCACCGCGCGAGCATCATGGATTGGGTTCGTCAGCATCTCGAGGTGCGTCCGGACCTTACGCGAACGCCGAAACTAAAACACACAGCTGGCGTGAACTTCTTCCCAACCCGCACTTCTCCTTACGCGTCGCGGCAGACCGCCCCGACACCGTCGCAGTTCCACGCGCGTTGAGCCGCGAAACACAAGCGTCGCGATGTCGTCGGTGCGAGTTCGGCATCGCAAACTCGCCGCTGTCGAGCAACTGGTGTCCGTGCTCGCGCGTCTTTCGGTCGTCGTCTCACCGCCCTCCGCCCCCTCCGAGACCTCTTTTTTTTCACAGGACGAAGCCCTCAGCCCCGTAGGTGTGCCCCCTCCCGCCACTCCCGACGTGAAAGACGTGACCGATACCGCTCAGTCCGGGACGGACGAGAGTCTCGCCGAGGCGCTCGTGGAGGCGAACGAACGCGTGTTTCAGTACAGCCGCGAGATGCGTACCGCGCACGAAGCGCTTCGCGAAGACATGCAGTTATCACTGGTGCGCATGCAAACGACGTTCACGGATGCAGTATCGCTGGTGGAAACGCAGGCGACGCGAACACTCGCGGCACTTGAAGCGGAAAAGGTATATCAAACCAATCGCAACGCCGCGCTGTTATCTCGTAACCGAGCGTTAAGGAGACAAAGGCAAGACGCGAAGGGTGCTATCCGGGTATACGTGCGCGTGCGTCCGCTCACCGAAAACGTGACTGAGGTGGATGACACGAACGGGCCCGTCGTGCGCCCTGCGCGAAGCCTCGACCCTGCCGCGGAAGGCGAAGACGTGGTGTGCGCGCCCGCGTTGAGTGATGACAGAAAAAGAAATGCAAAGGAAAGCGGACGTCGTCCGGCGAGTCGCCGCGCCGAGGAGAAACGCTACGCGTTCGACCGCATGTTCGGCCCTGAGTCCACGCAGCGCGAGGTGTACGCCGAAATTTCGCCGCTCGTCACCGGAGCCCTGGACGGGTTCAGTGCGTGTATCTTTGCGTACGGCCAAACAGGTTCCGGGAAGACGTACACCATGGGCGGGTGTTTGGATTCATCAGTGCGCGACGGCGAAGAAAAAACTGGCGTCAACGAACGCGCGTTACTCGAGCTGTTCGATTTAGTTGAAGCGCACTCTTACGGCGACGCAACCACGTCCCACGAAACAAATAAAACCCCCCAGCAGTTCACAATCGGCGTGGAGATGCGGGAAATATACAACGAACGCGTGCGTGATTTGCTCGTGCCCGACACGAAGGACGCGAGCTGGAAGGGTGGCGCGAGCGGCGCAAGGATGGAAAATTCGCGAAGTCCCAAAACGGCCACAAAAGCGGAGGAGGAGGACGAGTTCGCGGCAACCAGGGTGGTGGTGCGGGACCCCGCACACGCGCTGGAGGTGATGCGCGAAGGCGCGTCTCGCCGGGCCTCCGCAGAGACGGCGCTCAACGAGAGGTCCAGTCGCAGCCACTCCGTGGTGACCGTGTATTGCGAAGGCGTTGACATCGCGTCCGGCGCGAAAATCTCCGGGCGGTTACACCTGGTCGATTTAGCGGGCTCGGAACGCGTGTCTCGGTCGGAAGCCGCTGGGGATCGATTGAAAGAAGCGCAGCACATCAACAAAAGTCTAAGCGCACTGGGAGATGTCGTCGCAGCGTTGCTGGAAAAGCGCAAGCACATCCCGTACCGCAACAGTAAACTCACACGGCTTCTCGCTGATAGTCTCGGCGGCGACGCGAAAGTCGCGTTGCTCGCGCACCTCGCGCCGGAACACGCGTCGACGCCCGAGACGGTCTCCACGCTCATTTTCGCGCAGCGCTGCAGCCGCATCGAGCTCGGCCGTGCGAAGGCGAACGCCATATCGTCCAAAGCGACCGCGCCGCCGTCGGCGATGCAAAAAGCCGAGTTGGAAGAAGCGCGCGCTCGCGCTTCCGCAGCGAAATATGAAAATGAAGCGCTTCGCGCGGAAATTGCATCGCTCAAGGCTTGGAAGGAAGACGCGTCAAACGCGAGTGACACGCGCGAGCCTTTATCGCCGATCGCCAAGGGGAACAACACTATTGGGTTCGCGTCGTCGCTCATGCCGTTGCGCCCGCCGAATTCGGCGGCCAAGGCGAAGCGCGCCATCGGGCGCGTCGCCGCGACGGCGTCCTCGACGATCATGCGCGAGTCGTGAGGAGACTACGGACGTTACGAAATATGATGAATCTACGCTTGCATTAAAAATTCTTACAAAAATAACGTACCCCTACGATTTTTTCGGCGTCTCCGTGCCTTTCCCCATCAGCGCTTTGATCGCCAGGGCAAGTTCCTCGGCGAAGAACGGGTTCTCCGCGTCGCTGTTTCGAAACGCTTCTTCAGGCCACAGCTCTCGCAGCGCGGCGAGGCCAGGTGTGATGTCTTCGAACAGCATCCGCGGCTCGATTTCCACCAGCTTGTCCGCGGAAACCCCGGGGAGTTCGCGGTGTATCACGTCGATTTTGTTCTGCGCGTCCCGCATGATCGACGCGCCGTCGCCCGCTAACAGCGCTCTGGGTTCGGCCCTGAAGATAACCGCGGCGTCCGCGTTGGGAAGCAGCTCCTTCAAATTCGACATGCGCTGGGCAATCACGGACGGGGGGGTTTCCAAAATCGTGGGAAACGCGTGCGCCACCGCAACGGCTTCGCCTGGTGTGCACAGCAACAACTGAGACAGCTCTTTGATTCGTTGAGCAATCACGTGCGGCGCCGCCGAGACGGAGTCCGAAGCTTCAATCGCCTCAATCGGTGTGATCGCGCCGTACCCCCCGCCGATCATCGCCATGGAGTTCCCTCCCCCTCCCCACCCTGAAAGGAGTTCCTCGCGTCTGTCTTCGGCCTCGTCCGCGGACGTGTCAACTTCGGCGGGGGTTTTGGAGTCAACAAACCCGCTGTGTTCGTCCGCAAGATTACGCGCGGCGGCGCGTCTCAGCGCTAAAACCAACCCCATGGTGTCCGCCGCGATCGCGCGTATTTGTCCCTCGCTCATCACGTACTTACCGTTCGTCACCAGACCGACTCCGTTGACTGCTTTTTGTTTCTTGTCCTGATCGATCTCCTGTCGCGCCTCATCTGACACCTCCGTCCAGTACTCCAAAACACTCGCCTCCGCGTCGAGCAACCGGCGCATGCCGCCCACCGCCAGTGCCGAATCATATCGCGAGTCGGCGACATCCGCGGCGCCGACTTTGAAAGCCTCCCACCGCTCGTACGCGTTCGCGGCTCGTCCTCTGGGGAGCGCGCGCGCGACCCGGCCGTCCTGGCGGCGGTACGGCAGCGCATCGAGAAACGCGCGGTACCAACCCGCGAGGACGTCGACGCCGTCTCGCAGATCCTTCGCGGCGCCGAATGTGTTTTCCGAAAGCCAGTTCAGGGAATTCGATATCCCGGGGAGGTTGTCCGCCCAACGCGGTCCCCGGGACATCAACTCTTCCCGTATCTTGTCGTAATCCCCGCCCCAGTCCTCGGGGTTCTTCGCCGCGCGCTTCGGCGCCGACGAGGACGTGCTGCGCGAGGCAAAGACACGAGCACCGCGACGCGAGGAACCTCCAATCGATTTCGGGATTTCGCGCGAGACGATGCGACGAGTGCTCCCTGAACGGAAAGGCGGGGCGGGCGCGACGCCGCGCGTGCAGGCGACGAGCGACATCGTCGCCGTCGCTCGAAGTCGTGACGTTTGCGAGGCGCGGGCGGATATCTACCTATGAGGATGGTGGGGCGGGGTCTCGAAACTAAGGCGAGCAGAGTTGGCACCAAGAAAATCGCGGGCGCGCGCGATGAGATATTTTCACGAAAGATCTGCTGCAAATGAAAAAGACTGCCACACAAGCGTCCGACGCGCATCGATGACGAGGACGAAATCCTCAGTAGAATCGCTCAACGACTCTTGACACCCGCTGTACTAAAAGGCACTGCGGACATTTCGGAACGACTCGCTTTGGGAGGAGTGATAACGATATAAGAAACGCGATAGTGACGTAGGAACCGGTACACGCAGTTTATCTTACAAATTTCGCTTCTCACGCCGACGCTTTCACCACCAGCACGGGTCGGAACTTTTCCCACGCCCACGTTGGGGGCAGGTGGTTGAAATGTCTGTGTCCGGTTATGGACATGTCCGCGTGATTCATTTGAACGAAGCGGTTGTGGATAGCATTGTGAAGGCCGATCATCCCGCCGCCGGCGTCAATCACTTTGAAGCGCTCCCACGTCCAGCTCGCGGGAAGGGCGTTCCAATTCATTTGTACGCTGCTCCCAATGTCGTGGGGTGCCATCTTCCAAAAGCGGTTCGTGACTACATTGTGAAGCGCGATGTACCCATTACCCACGTCGACGATCCGGAACTTCCCCCAAGTTCAGTCCATGGGAAACTGGTCCCAATTCAAGGGACCACTCGCGTCCAACAACAACCCAGTGTGAGCGTTCATGCGCACGAAACGTTTGAAATAGGCGACGTGCAACGCGATGACGTTTCCTAGTTGCATGATATCCTTGACCTCGTGCTATTCCATCTTCGGTGTGGGAGGAGATGGCGACGGCGGCGACGGTGACGGAGGCGATGATTAAGGTTTCGAAGGCGGCGGCGATGGAGGAGGCGGCGAGGGCGGTGGCGGTGGCGAGGGCGGCGGCGGCGGCGGAGGCAACACGGGACCGGGTCCGATAACCTTTTTAAAGTCGCCGCATGCACCGGCCAAGCTCGTGTCGTGCAGCGCGGGACCGCCCTTCGCGACGCGCATCTTGGAATCCGAGGCGCATTGCGGAGGAACGCCGAGGCCGAGCGCGAATTTGCATATCCTCTCCTAACAGAAAAGAACCGTCTTTCTTGAGCTGGCAGCGGTCCTTGTCCCTCTCGTGGTAGTCCCAGTCCGTAAACGTCGTTGCGAGCTTGGTAGGACCGTCGACACATTCCTTGTCCAGCGCAGCGGCGCCAGCGAGGACGTCAAAGCCGACGTATATGTCCTGCTGAATACTCAGACGAGGTCCAGTACACACGAACATCACGCAGATACCGGTGGTGTACTCTCGGAGCTGCGCGCTTGCGCCAACCTGTAAGCTCGCCGCGACGGAGCCGCTGATTTCGTTGTTCACGCTGATCACGGGCTCGTAGATTTTCGACCCCGCGACGCCGTCCAGGATGCCAAAAAACGCTTCGTTGACAACCTCAACCTTGAACGCGTACTCACCTCCGGCGTCGGCGCGGAAGAATTACGGCAGCTCGTACCCCACGTCGATACCAGCGTACACAGAGACGATGGGAACGCTCGGGATACCGATTTCGGTCATGGCTTCGAAACCGCGGGGCATCTTCCCGGAGGGATCGATCATGTCCATCAAGTCGCCGTGTCGGAACAACCCGATGTTCACTTTCACGCCGGTTTCGAGGCTCATGGTGCGCGTCATGGTCACGCCGAACTTGGCCTTGCCCAACTCTGCAAGCGCGGTTCGGAAGTTTTCCTGCGCGTCGCCCATGACAAACCCGAGGTTAGCCGCGACCTGATGCCCGAGGTGATCCACCGGGGTACCGTCCGCGTTGTGCGCGCCGAAGTCGCTTCGCGAAAACATGTGCTGCAACATGGACACCGAGTTGACAATAGTCTCCTCAACCTGAGCGAGGTACTGCTGCTGCAAAGCCGCGGCTTGCTCCGCTTTACGGCGAACCTCGTCGTGCACGCGGTGCGGGTGCATCCTGAGCTTCGAGGAGGGGTCTTCCAGCGCGTCGGGGGCGATGTCTTCGTGCGCGAGGCCGAGCTCAGCCGAGGCGAAACCAGGAAGGCCGTCGGTAACGCACGAGTATAGCTTCTTCACCTCCGCCTCGGTGTACCCCTTGGCTTGGTTTGCGGTTTTGTGACCCAACTCGGAGTCCATCATCTCGAGCGCCTCGAGATTGGAATTGGAATCGGAATCTAACAGCCGTCAGCCGTGCACTCCTTGCGCTTTGTCCATCAAACCACGCACGTGGGTCACGACTCCGGAAATGCACTCCAGCTTGGACTGCGTCATTTCAGACGCCGCTTTGATGTGCTCGGGCTTGACTTTTTTCACCTGTTCGAACCCCGCGTCGATGGATGCTTGGATCACGCCGCCGAAACTGTCCATGAACGCCTTCACCAGCGCGTCGTCGGCGTGCTTCGGGAGCTGGAACTCGGTTTTGAAGCAAGTAGAGACTGTGAATTTTGGCAGCCAGATTTCAAACGCATCGAGCGCGTGCAAATCGTTCATCAGCTTGTCGGGCCACGGCATCTCGTACTACTTCGTGGTTTTGAAATCGTCGAAGATGGGAATGTCCAGGAAGAAGCACGCGCCTTCATCGTCGTCACCCCCCAACGCCGCTTCCATGGATCTCGCCAAACGCCCGTGGTGTTCCGAAACGGACTCCTCGTGTTCAGCGGTTTCCTTGCTCTCCACACCGAGCGCTTCGCGAATCAAAAGGCGCAGCGCTTGCGCGTTGTCGGGGTGAAGAATTGAGGGAGCGCTCGCGCCAAGCGCGTCCGCGCCACTCATACATTTCGCGTTCAAGTCATGCACTTTCAGCATGGATACCAAGGAATACGCGTTGGTGGGATTCACCTTTTCCAGCAAACTGGTTAATAATTTCTTAGGCGCGGTCGTGACGGCTTCGATTAGGTAACCAGATCCTTGGACGGCGTCCGCGACAAGTTTCCTTGTCATGATTTCTTTAACCAACGAGCTCACGTCGTGTTTCACGCGGTTCACGGAATGCACCACTTGCGACACCGCGTTTTTTACGTCAGCCGGGATGATGGCGTTCTTCTGCAAATCAGAAAGCTTGTGCATGTTCTTCACCGAGTTTGCGAAGTTCGCGACGTGATTGAGGTCGTTTTGGAGCGAGGCCAAGTCATCCTTGAGTCTGGCGATCTCGCCCGCCTTGTTGGCGGCGTCGTTCTTGGCGGTATTTAAGTCTCAAGCCATTCTGCGTACCCAATCACAGCCGCCACCACCGAGCAGCGAGCGCGTTTTCGGAGACCGATCCCTGATCTCCGGGTGTCTCCAAAAACAACTTGGCATTTCGTGCGGAGCGAAGGGACATCCTTCCACGCTTCCTCCATCGAGTCTTCGTCCTCAATCGGGTCTTCGTCATCGACAGCGCGCAGGTCGGAAGCATACGACGTCTACAGTGCACTGTCGCCCAAGCGGAGAGGCACGGCAACGGAGGCACTTTGCTCGACGCCGCCGGGGACGTGCTCGAGGATGGGCAGATTGACATTCCCGGACACACCCAAGAAAATAACACCCGCGAAACACGCGATCAACACGGTCGCCCACACCCAGGCGGCAGGCTTCGTGGCCCGACCGCGAGGCGCGCGGTCGATGAGCGGCGTGCGCTCATCATTTGTCATCATGGAGACGTTGGGTTGCTCGACGTCCATCGCGACGTCTGAAACCCGCGCGTCAAGGGTGCGCTTCGTTGTGCATGCCGAGGATTCGCCGTTCAACAAAAGTAGAGAGTACAGTAGCGATCAGATGCTGACCTCAACAACCTCCCTCATCGGACTGTTAAATTCCTGAAAAATAGAAAATGGTTCGCGGGAGTTTCTTTTCCGTTGATGCACTTTTCTGGGCAGCACCGAGACACAGTTCCGTGGCGCGGAGTTCCCCCTTGGCCCGGTGTACGGTCAAAGAGGGAACTCGCGGCATCGCGCACGGGCGACATGGACGGGGTCAACGTCGCGCACCGCTATGTGCGCTCGGAGGGCAACGTTCTCCGCCGCGCGCTCCCCGCGGAGGAGTTTGCTGACATCCTGCACTTCGAGGTTTGTTGGCTTGACAGCTTGGAGGGTGACCGCGTGACCCCGCACCTGCACACGTTGGGAAGGGGAAACGTGTACGTTGTGGTGACCACCCAGCACGTGCACTTCGTGGCGCTGCGCGGAGTGGACCCAGTCGTCGCCACGCTTCCTTTGCGTGAAATCACCAAGGTCGAAGGGAAAGGCCCGGTGCCCGCTCGATTTTTCCACAGCCACATCCACGGTGAGCTGGATGCGATGCGCGTGGCGAAGAGGTTCGAAATCAACACGAGACGCGTACGACCTGGTTTGAATTTAGGTCCTGGAATGACCGTGGCGGATTTCGTGCCCGCAATGACCATGACGGCTCGACCGAACGTACCGAGGACGTCAAACGAACAAACGTCGGCGAGCACCGAAAACGCCTTGCAAACGGACGCCGATACCGCAAATGCCGCGCCCGCTGGCCCCGTCATGGAAAGCGCCACTGAAAGCGGTAAATCAAAATCACTCATCCAACGCATCGAGGCGTTGATGTCGTCATGGCGCGCGCCCGCGATGCCGCGACCGGTACCTACGCATCCCACGCCTGTCCGCTCACCGCCGCCCGAACATGCAAACCAAGCCCCCCCAGAGGTACTCGACCAAAACGGCGAAACTAACGAAGCTAACAACGTCGCGGCGTTCGACGTGCGCGCGGCGCTTGCGGAGGCGAACGAACGCGCTTTGGACCGAATCCAACGTGCCGTGGTTGCCGCTGCGGAGGAGGCGGAGAAGGCTGCGAAGCCCACGAAACTAAGTACTGTGGGTCAACCCGACGTCGCCGACGCGCTCGTTCCGACGGATGAAAAATATTTGTCGTTTTTAACCGAAACCATTCACCTCGTGGCAATCGAACGCGGATCGCAAGCGTTGTATCAGCTGGAAAGTGCTGTGTTAGTGGCGCACGGAGTGAAAGCAGCGCGAGACGCGACTGTGCGTGATGCGTCGAACGGCGTGGGAGGGGGGGTACGAGTCGCCGCCGCCGAAGCAGCCGCGACACTCGCGGCGAGCCTACCGGTATCGCACCTTTCGTGTTTGGACGACTTCTCAATCGTCGTCGACGCCACGGACGACGCGGAGGGCGGCGTCGCCGCCGGGCCGGTCGTGTTCGCCGCGGACATGGCGCGTTTGCTGGAGCACACGTCGCGAGACTCAGCTGGTGACCTTGAAATTCGCGCGTCCACCAGCGAATGCGGAAGCGAGAATGGGGACGTTCTGGACGACGCGCCGACGGTGGGACCGGAGTCTCAGGAGTCTTCTGAACTCGTCCCAAACGCGAGCGCAGCGCGCGTTTCATTTCTACCCCCGAGTGACGTGGTGGCTCGCTTGGCACGAGGTACTTGCGTCGCCGCGCCGTTGATGCCCGCGCTCGCTGTTGCGGTGGCTTCCCTGGAAGCTGCGCGCGTGCGCCGCGAGATTGAGGCGGCGCGTTCCGACGCGCGGTCCGCTTCGCCGCACCCCGACGACGACGCGGCGACGAACTCGATGCGCCGCGATTTTGACGCCGAGCGCGCGTTGTTCACGGTGCTGGAGCGCGCGATGCTGGCGCCTCGGCGCGGCGCTGTGATTGGCGGTGTTGGGAACGTATCAGGCATCGTCGTGGAACGCGTCGGGGCGTTCGAGACGGACGATTTGTGCGCCGCGGCGGCTATGGCGGAACACGCCAAGCGCTCGCACGCGATTCGGCGCTTGGCTCTCAGCTCAACGAAGCTGTTCGACGCCGTGGCACAGCGCCTTGTGAAATCTTCCTTCGACGCGACGCACGCGCACCCCGCGTTGCGTCGCCGACGCGCGTTTTGCGACGACAAACTGGGCTTCGACGCGAACGCGAACTGGGCGAGGCTTATATTAGCCGCGAGGCAAGGCGCCGCTGCGCACCGTGCCGCGCACCTTTTCCACTGGACGAAGATGGTTCTAGCGCGAAGCGAAGGCGCCGCGTTTGAGCGCCTTGACCTGTGTACCCGGGAAAGCGGCGCCTTCGCGTCCGTGGTGCAAGCCGCGTTCATATACCGACCGTTGGTGCACAGCGCGTTGCGTAGAAACACGTTGTTGTCCGGAGGGGAGGGGGACGAACGCGGGTACTCTGAAGACGAATACGCGTCTCTTGAATCGGATTCGGCGTTTCACGCGTTGCGGCCGCCCAGCGACGCGACGCCGGCTTGGTCGCTGGACATGACGATCGACACGCTTCACGAGTGCATTTCGTGCGCAACGCACGCGCATTTAATGGGAGGCGGCGACGGGTGGAACACCCCTCAGCACTTAGTCGCGCACCACGTGTTGAAGCTGGTCCCTCCGCGGGACGTGCGCCCCAAGGTCGCTGCGATTTTCCAGCGAATGGTAAACGCCGCGTTTGAAGCGTGCCCTATCGGTTGCGAATACACCGGCGTTGGACCGCAAGGGGCGAACGCAGTACGCGCGTTCCGGTGCGCCACTGTGCTCCGGCACCTTATCGAAGGCTCGCCTGACTCCAGCATCACGAAGGCAATCAGGGACGAGTACGACGTGGAACTGAAGCACGTGTTCACGCGCGCGGACGTGTACGAGCGCACGACGCGGCATGGTGACGCGTTTTACGAAAAGCACGCGCGAGCGCACTTCAACTGGGTGATGCGCGAGGTGTGTCCTGACTTCGGGAAGGCGCAGAAAGAGGCTTCGAAAAATGACGCGCTCGCCTTGTGGAGAGAAGAAATGACCGCGAGAGGGCAGAACGAAATGGTCGCAATCGAAGAGAGGGTCGAAGCGGGGCACCGGCGACACCAACACGCGAAAGGAGATACGGAGACGAACGAAAACGTAGCGCCCGAGAGGCCGAGTGGAGTGGTGGGGTGGGCGGGGGTTGTGCCTGGCAAGGGGGCAGAAGAAATACCTCCTATGGTGACGCAACGTGAGGGTGTGCAGTCGTTCGCGACGTGATGAAAATGCGTTCGGCTCTTAGAATATGATATAGTCTACACACGAGTTTCCAAA
>MDSY01054571.1_pt1 | contig 18154 bp, 10 predicted proteins | sample 811131 | NCBI WGS metagenome assembly MDSY01 (sample SAMN05326643, study PRJNA326480) | marine metagenome | isolation source: seawater | place: Atlantic Ocean: South West | collected 2010
CGTCCTCGTCGACGAGCTGCAGCAGGCCACCGAGACGACGATGCGCATGCTGCGCGCCCTGGCCGAGCGGGGCGTCACCATCATCGGCTTCGGCGACCCAGACACCGCGAGCAACAGCTTCCGCGGCGGCGAGGTGGATGCGGTCGGCGGCTTCGGCGTCCGGCTCGGACTCCCGACGGCACCGCGACTCGTGCTGTCGACCGTGCACCGGCACGGCCCGAGCATCCGCCGCGTGATCTCCGAGATCACCGCCCGCATCGGCGCCGCGGGCGAGGGCATGCAGCGTGCGGCGGAGTCGGCGGTCGCCGACGCGGTCGAGCGCCCCCTGCTGGCGATCCGCGAGGCGAGTCCCGCCTCGCACGCCGACGCGATCGCGCGCGTGCTGCGTGAGCGGCACCTGCTGGACGGGGTGCCGTGGAACCAGCTCGCGGTGGTGACGCGCACCGCCCGGGCGATACCGGGGCTGGCGCGTGCGCTCGCGCTCGCCCACGTGCCCACCCGCACGCTCGCCGGTGGGACGGCGCTGCGCGACGACCTGGCGGCGGGGGCGCTGCTGCGCGTCGTCGAGGTCGCGATCGGCCGCGCCCCGTTGACGGGGACGACGGCCGAGGAGCTGCTGCTCGGCCCGTTCGGCGGGCTCGACGCGGTCGCGCTGCGACGGCTGCGGCTCACCCTCCGCGCCGAGGAGCTCGGCGGGGGCGGGGCCCGCCACGGCGGCGAACTGCTGGCCGAGGCGCTCGCCGCCCCGGGCCGGCTCGCCACGGTCGATCACGCGGTGGGTCGTCGCGCCGCGCGCGTCGCCGAGGTGCTCGACCGGATCCGCGCGCAGAACGAGTCCGGCGCCTCGGCGGAGGAGCTGCTCTGGACGGCCTGGGAGGGCTCCGGCGTCGCCGCGACGTGGGAGCAGCGGGCTCGCGGCGCGGGCCTGGCCGCTGAGGAGGCCAATCGCGCGCTCGACGGCATCGTCGCCCTCTTCGCCTCGGCCCGGCGCTTCGCCGAGCGCGCGCCGCACTCGAGTGCGGCGGCGTTTCTCGCCGAGGTGCTCGATGCCGAGGTCCCCGAGGACACCCTCGCGCCGCAGGCGCTCGCCGACACGGTGCTGGTCGCCACTCCCGCGGGTGCCGGATCACTCGAATTCGACACGGTCGTCGTCGCGGGTCTGCAGGACGGCCAGTGGCCGAACCTGCGGCTGCGCGGCTCGCTGCTCGGCGCGGGCGATCTCGTCGCCGTGCTGCGCGGCCAGGTCGCCGAGAGCGCCTCGGCGGTGGACGAGCGGCGTGCCGTGCTCGCCGACGAGCTGCGCATCTTCGCGCTCGCCTGCTCGCGTGCGCGCGCGCGCCTGGTCGTCGCGGCGATCCAGAGCGACGACGAGGCGCCGAGTCCGCTGTTCGAACTGGTCGCCGACCCCGATCGCGGCGGCGCGGATCCGGTCGAGGCGGACCGCAGTCCCTTGGGACTGCGTCCGCTGGTCGGGAGGCTGCGGCGCACGATCACGACCTCCGGCACGCGCGACGAGCTGCGCGCCGCGGCCACCGCAGCGCTGGTCGCGCTGGCGATCGACGGGGTGCCGGGAGCTCACCCGGATGACTGGCGCGGACTTCTCCCTGTCTCCACCGAGGCGCCTCTCGTCGACCTCGCGGAGCCCGAGGCGCGCGTGGGCGTCTCGCCGTCGCGCATCGAGGCGATCGAGCGCAGCCCGATGGAGGCGTTCGTCGAGCAGATGGGCGGCGGTTCGACGAGCCCCGCGGTCGGCATGGGCACGCTGATCCACGACGTGCTCGAGCATGCGACAGGTCACAATGTCGACGAACTCCAGGCCGCCCTCGATGAACGCTGGGGCGAGCTGCACTTCGAGTCGGAGTGGGATGCGCTGCGTCAGCGCACGGTGGCGCGCACCGCGATCGCGGCGCTAGCTCGCTACCTGGCGGACTTCGAGGCGCGCGGCGGCGAACTCGTCTCGGCCGAGGGGGCCTTCGAGCTCGACGTCGCTCCGGCCCGGCTGCGCGGCAAGATCGACCGGGTCGAATCCCACCCGGAGGGTCTTGTGATCATGGATCTGAAGACCGGCTCGTTCATTCCCTCCGCTTCGGCCGCCGCCGAGCATCCTCAGCTGGGCGCCTACCAGCTCGCGCACGCCGAGGGGGCGCTCGAGGGCGGCGGTGACGTGCCGCTGCACGAGGCACGCCTGGTCTACACCTCGTCGACGTCGAAGAAGCTCCCGTACACGGTGCGCCCGCAGGCGGCCTTCGACGATGAGGCGCGCGAGGCGTTCCGTGAGCGCGTGCGAGCCGCGGCGCGGGCGATGACCGGTCCCGAGTTCGAGGCCGTGCTCACCGACGACGCGTTCGCCCACGGCTCCGAGATCCGCGCCGTGCAGCTGCCCCCGGAGGTGTCCAGTGACTGAGTTGCCGCAGTTCTCGGCGGTCGAGATCGCCGAGCGCCTGAAGAAGCACCGGCCCACCGAGGAGCAGATCGCGGTGATCGAGGCGCCGCTCGAACCGGCGCTCGTCGTCGCGGGCGCCGGCAGCGGCAAGACCGAGACGATGGCGGCGCGCGCGCTCTGGCTGGTCGCCAACGGCTACGTGCGGCCCGCCGAGATCCTGGGCCTCACCTTCACGCGCAAGGCCGCGGGCGAGCTCGCTGAGCGGATGCGCACGAGGATCGCCGAACTGCGGGCGGCGGGCCTGGTGGCCGAGCCGGACCCGGATGCCGCCGAGGATCTCGGCGCCGAACTGCTCGATGCGCCCCGGGTGGCGACCTACAACTCCTTCGCGAGCACCCTGTTCCGCGACCACGCCGCGCTCGTCGGCTTCGACGGCGACGCGGTCGTGCTCGGCGAGGCCGCCTCGTGGCTGCTCGCGCGCGAGGTCGTCGTCGGGCGCGACGATCCGCGCCTGGCGGAGGCGGGCAAGGGCGTCGACGCCGTCGCGACGGCGGTGCTGCGGCTCGCCTCCTCGCTCGGGGAGCACCTCGCCGACGCCGACGCGGTGGAGCGGATGGCGGAGGACTACGCGCGGCTCGGCGAGATCCCGCCCGAAGGCCGCTACGACTACGCGGCCGACATGGCCTCGATCATCACGCCGCTCGCCCCGCTGCCGGCGCTGCTCGATGCCGCCCGCGAGTTCCAGGCGCGCAAGCACGAGCGCGGCTACCTGCAGTACAGCGATCAGGTGCGCATCGCGCTGCGGATCGCCGAGCGCGCGCCGGGCGTCGCCGAGGAGCTGCGCGCGCGATCCAAGGTCGTCATCCTCGACGAGTATCAGGACACCAGCGTCGGCCAGACCCGACTGCTCTCGGCGCTGTTCCGCGGGCACTCGGTGATGGCCGTCGGCGATCCGCATCAGGCGATCTACGGCTGGCGCGGGGCGAGCGCCGCGAACCTCGGCGAGTTCTCCGACTGGTTCGACGCCCGGCGCTCGTTCTCGCTGTCGACCAGCTGGCGCAACGGCGTGAAGGTGCTGGATGCGGCGAACACCGTGCTGGAGCCGCTTGCGGCTCGGAGCCCGGTCGCGGTCGAGACGCTCACCCCGCGCGAGGGCGCGGATGCGGTCCCGATCAGCGTCCGCTTCGAGGAGAGCGTCGTCGCGGAGGCGGAGGCGGTGGCCGCCTGGTTCGCCGAGCGCCTGCGTCCCGGCGCGGTGCCCGCGGGAAAGGAGCCGCCGAGCGCCGCCCTGCTGCTGCGGGCGCGGGCCACCCTGGAGCACTTCACTGGGGCCTTCGCCCGTGCGGGCGTTCCGTACCACGTGCTCGGTGTCGGCGGGCTGCTCGCGCAGCCGCTCGCGGCCGATCTGGTGGCGGCGCTGAGGGTGATCGACGACCCGAGCGCGGGCAACGAGCTCATCCGGCTGCTCGTCGGCTCGCGCTGGCGGATCGGCACCGCCGACATCGCGGCGCTGCGCGACCTGGCGCGCTGGCTCGAGAAGCGCGATCTGCACCAGCAGGAGCTCGACGACGTCGTGCGCGATCGCCTGCGCGGCTCCGTCATCGAGGAGGAGTCCGCCTCGATCGTCGACGCCCTCGACTTCCTCGCGCTGCAGAAGCGCGAGCACGGCGCGATCCGCGGCTTCAGCGAGGAGGGGCTGCGGCGCCTGCGTGAGGCGGGGGCGCTGTTCGCGGGTCTTCGCTCCCGCACGCGCCTCGAACTCGCCGACCTGGTGACGGTCACGCTGCAGGAGCTCGATCTCGACATCGAGGCCGCCGCCAACGAGGCGCGACCGGGCAGCGCGCGTGTGCTCGAGGAGTTCTTCGACGCGCTCGCGCAGTTCGAGCAGCTGGGTCGCGGCGGAAGCCTGCGCGCCTTCCTCGGCTGGCTGCGGGAGGCCGAGTCGCGCGACCGGCTGAGTCCGCGCAGCGACCCGCCCGAGCCGGGATGCGTGCAGATCCTCACGATCCACGGCGCGAAGGGCCTGGAATGGGACCTCGTCGCCGTGCCGCGGCTGGTCGAGGGCGAGCTTCCGTCGCGGGCTCGCGACACCGGCGCCTGGGTCGGCTTCGGCCAGCTGCCGTACGAGTTCCGCGGAGACACCCACGCGCTGCCCGTCTTCGCGTGGCGCAGCGCCACCTCGCGCGCCGAGCTGCGGGCGAGCTTCGCCGAGTTCAAGAAGCAGGTCGGCGCCGGTCAGCTCGACGAGGACCGTCGCCTCGCCTACGTCGCGATCACCCGCGCGCGCCATGAGCTGCTGCTCTCAGGTTCGTTCTGGTCGTCGCAGACCAAGTGGCGCGGGCCGAGCCGGTTCCTCAGCGAGCTCGAGCAGGCGGGCGTCATCGACGCGCTGCCGACCGAACCGGCCGAGCTCGACGTCAACCCGCTGCTCGGCGAACCGGCGACGGTCAGCTGGCCCCGTGATCCGCTCGGCCATCGGCGGGCGCGCGTCGAGGCCGCCGGAGAGCTGGTGCGCGGCGCGCTCGAGGAGGAGAGCGTCGAGTCGGCGACCGCGGCCGCCGGGCCGTGGGCCCGCGATGTCGAACTGCTGCTCGCCGAGCGCCGCCAGCAGCTGGCGGGGCCGCCGGCGGTCGCGCCGCCCGCGCGCATCCCCGCCTCGCGCTTCCACGAGTACGTCTCCGACCCGGAGCGGGTCACGGCGGAGCTGCGCCGGCCGATGCCCGAGCGCCCGTACCGCGCCACGCGGCTCGGCACCCTCTTCCACGCCTGGGTCGAGCACCGCGCCGACCCGGACGGGCTCGAGGAGGAGCTGGATGCGCGCTTCTCCGAGCTCGACATCGACGCCGACACGGAGCTGGTCGCGGTCGACGCCGACCGGTTCGCCGAGCTGAAGGCGACGTTCGAGAGCTCGCCGTGGGCCGAACTGAAGCCGGTCGAGGTCGAGCGGGAGATCCACCTGCCGTTCGACGGGCGCACCATCGTGTGCAAGATCGACGCCGTCTACGAGCGCGACGGCCGGCTCGAGATCGTCGACTGGAAGACCGGCAAGGCGCCGAAGGATGCCGAGGATCTCGAGCGCAAGCAGCTCCAGCTCGCGCTCTACCGGCTCGCCTACGCGCGCTGGGCGGGGGTTGATCCCGAACTCGTCGACGCGGCGTTCTACTTCGTGGCCGAGGATCGCATCATCCGCCCCGAGCACGTCTCGAGCGAGGACGAGCTGCGGGAGCGCTGGCGCGCCGCGCTCGGCTGACCGCGCGAGCCGCGCCGGGCCGGCGGCCTCCGCCGCGGAGCTCAGACGTCGAGACGCGAGCGGCTGACGATCGCGGACGCGAGAGCGTCGATCGGGCCGCGATCGGCCTGCGGGTTGTCGAGCAGCGCGAATTCGACCTCGTCGAGCAGCGGCAGGCCGAAGGTGTTGGTGACCGGCACCAGATCGCCGGGGATCATGCTCTGCGGGAACGCGCCGATGCCGATGCCGGCGCGCACCGCCGCGAGCACTCCGTTGATCTCACGCGTGTTGCAGGTGATCCGCCACGTGCGTCCCGCCGCCTCCAGTGCATCGATCGCCGCCTGCCGCGACAGGCTGGGGGCCTGGTAGACGATCAGCGGCACCGGCTGGTCGGGTTCCAGGGTGACGGCGGGATGCGCCGCCCAGACGAGTCGCTCTCGTCGCACCACGCGGCCGACACCCTCGTCCGCCGGTTGGCGCACGAAGACCAGGTCCAGCTGCCCGGCACGCAGCCGGCGATTCAGGTACGGGCTCTGCCCGACCGTGAGCTCCAGGTTGATGTGCGGGTAGAGCTGGCGGAAGTCGCGAAGGATCTGCGGCAGCTGAGTGAGGGCCAGGTCGTCGGCGGAGCCGAAGCGCAGTCGTCCGCGCATGGCGGAGCCGGTGAAGTAGGCCGCCGCCTCGTCGTGTGCCGAGAGGATGGTGCGCGCGAAGCCGAGCAGTGCATCCCCGTTGTCGGTCAGGGCGACCTGTCGGGTGTCGCGGGCGACCAGGATCCGACCGGCAGCCGCCTCGAGCTTGCGGATCTGCTGGCTCACCGTCGGCTGGCTCAGCCCCAGCTGCTCGGCGGCGCGGGTGAAGCTCAGCGTCTCGGCGAGGGCGACGAAGGTGCGCAGCAGAACCGGATCGAACACCGTGCTCCATTCGATAAATCAATAGGACTTATAGTCAGCATTCCACAATTCAATGCCGCGCCCGCACGTAACGTGGGAGGGACATGACCTCCGTATCCGGCATCGAGGCCGAAAATCTCACCGCCCCCATTCCCGTCGTCACGGGACGACCCCGCTGGCGCGACACCGCCATCGCCCTGCGCTCGTACAACTACCGCATGTACGTCATCGGTCAGCTGTTCGCCAACACCGGAGGCTGGATGGCGCGCATCGCGATCGACTGGCTGGTGCTCGAGCTCACCGGCAACGTCGCGCTCGTCGGCATCGTCGTCGCGCTCCAGTTCGCCCCGACGATCGTGCTCGGCGCCTGGGCGGGGGTGCTCTCCGACCGGGCCAACCGGCACCGGGTGCTGATCGCCACCCAGACCGTGGGCCTGGTCTCGAACGCGCTTCTGGCCGTCCTGGTGCTGCTCGGAGCTGTCGAGGTCTGGCACGTCTTCCTCGTCGCCGCCACCACCGGGGTCGCGATGGCGATCGACGGGCCCTCCCGGTCCGCCTTCGTGAGCGAGATGGTCGGCACCTCGCGGCTGCGCAACGCGATCAGCGTCAATGCGATGATCTTCCACCTCGGCGGCCTCCTCGGTCCCGCGATCTCGGGCGTGCTCATCGTCGCGGTCGGCTCCGGCTGGTCGATCGCCATCAACGCCGCCGCCGCCGGGGTCGCGCTGACCATGCTGCTGGTGATGCGAGTGCACGAGCTTCACCGCGCCCCGCGCCAGGCGCGCGGCGGCGGACAGATCCGCGAGGCGCTCGCGTACGCACGGCGCAAGCCCACGATCCTCTGGCCGATCGTGCTGCTCGGATTCGTCGCCGTCTTCGGCATGAACCTCCCGGTGCTCTTCACCGCGGCCGCGACGACGTTCGGCACGGGAGCCGCCGGCTACGGCCTCTACAGCTCGCTCGCCGCGGTCGGCGCGCTGGTCGGCGCCGTGCTGTCGGCGCAGCGGCGGTCACTGCGGCTGCGCGCGATCGTGATCGCCACGATCGGCTACGGGCTCGTGACCGTGCTCGCCGGCGTCGCGCCCTGGTACCCGCTGTTCCTCGGGGCGCTCGTCGGCATCGGGATCACGCGCCTGCTGTTCGCGACCGGTGCGGAGTCGATGACGCAGCTCTCCACCAACCCCGGGATCCGCGGCCGCATCATGTCGTTCTACTTCATGGTCGTCGTGGGCGGCCAGGCGCTCGGCGGCGTGATCATGGGGTTCATCGCCGAGCACTTCGGGCCGCACATCGCGTTCACGGTCGCCGGCGGCGTCCCGGCGCTCGCGGGCATCACGATCGCGATCGTGCTGGCGCGGCGCCATCAGCTGCGCATCCGCGTGAGCCTGCGCACGCCGCGTCGCCTCGTGCGGATCGTGCCGCGCGGGCAGTCGATCCTCGAGGGCTGAGCGGCGCCGACCTAGCGCGCGGTGGCGGTGCGCGAGAGCAGCTCTTCGACCTCGTCGACGTCGAGCGTCGACTCGGGGCGACGGATCGAGGCGGTGTCGTTCTGCGAGATCGTGTCGACGAGCCCCGACATCAGCTCCACGGCATCGTCGACGATCTCCGTCGACTTCGTCGCCGTGCCGTGCAGCAGCCACTTGGCGAGCTCGAGCTCGTTGAGCAGCCGGGCGCGCTCGGTGAGCTGTCGGTCGACGGAGCCGCGAACCCGTGCATACGCGCCGAACGCCGTCTCGGCGATGCCGTCGCCGGGGGCCCGCAGCAGCCAGTGCAGGTCGACGGCCGGGTCGCCCACGTGGAGCGACTGCCAGCCCAGCAGTCCGGTGACGACGCCGTCGGAGGCCAGGAACGACTCCGCCTCGAGGGCGCCGTTGACGACGGCTGGGGCGAACTGCCAGAGCGTGGGGTCGCCGATCGCGCGCTCCCAGCGCTGCTGCAGCACGGCGGGCACGACGCGAGTCGCGATCGCGCGCTCGAACAGCTTGGCGGCGTCGCGCGCCGCCTCGATGCCGGTGCGGCTCGGCAGACCTGAGTCGGCGACGAAGCTGGTGGGCAGCGCGTGGATCGCGGCGATGGCCTCGCCGATCGAGGTCGCCAGGTCGTGGTCGAGGCTCGCGAGCTCGGCCTTGGCCCCGTAGACGAACTCGTAGACGACGGCGCGCGTGTCTCCGGCGGGGGCCTGCCCGGCGAAGGTCGTGACGGCGAACGGCAGCCGCGCGCGCACGCCGGCGCTCAGCGCGCGAAGAGCGACCAGATCGGCCGACTGCGCCGCCTCGGCGCTCTCGCTGCGCGGCACCCGCACGATCCAGTGCCGACCGTCCCGCCCGGTGAGCAGGGCGGCGTCGAAATCGCCGCCGGGGGAGCCGATGGGGGTCGCGCCCGCGATGTCCAGACCGTCCACGGCCGACGTCGCGAGCGCGGCTAGAGTGAAGTGCGACCTGGCCATGGAGACAGGGTAGGTCGCCCCATGTGCGTCGGCCTCGTACGCCACGCCCTTCGTCCGTTCCCGAGAGGTGCCTGTGCGCAGCGATTTCGGCACGCGACTTCCGCTCTCCCGGGCGGCGCTCGATCGTGACCACCTGCGGCGCGCGCGCGAGCCCGAGGGGCTGCTGTCCGAGCCGGGGGCCCGGATCGTCGTCCTCCATGAGGGACGGGTGCTTCTGCACGGCGACGCCGAGCCGCGCGTTCTGCTTCCCGAAGCGCCGCCGCTCGCGGCGCTCCCGCCCGAGACGCTCGTGCTCTTTCTCGGCACGGTGCTCCCGGGAGACGACGAGCTGGCGGCCGGCATCCCCGTGCTCGCGCTCGTCGTCGAAGACGAGGGCGTCGACGCGCTCACCGAGGCGGGCCTCATTCCGCGCGCGGCCTCCTGGGGTGATCTGCGCCGGCTCGGGGCACGGCTGGGGGCTCGCGACGCGGGCCTCGTGACGCAGGCGCTCGCGCTCGCCAACTGGCACCGCAGCGCCGCGTTCTCGCCCCGCAGCGGACGCCCCACCGAGTCGGTGCTCTCCGGCTGGGTGCGCCGGGATCCGACTGACGGATCCGAGTACTTCCCGCGCACCGACGCGGCGGTCATCGTCGGCGTGACCGATGCCGACGACCGGCTCCTGCTCGGCTCGAACGCGGTCTGGGAGTCCAATCGCTTCTCCCTGCTCGCCGGGTTCGTCGAACCCGGCGAGAGCTTCGAGGCGGCCGTCGAGCGCGAGATCTTCGAGGAGTCCGGCCTGCGCGTCGTCGACCCGGTCTACCTGGGCTCGCAGCCGTGGCCCTTCCCCGCCTCGCTGATGGTCGGCTTCCGGGCTCGACTCGCCGAAGGGGAGGACCCCACCGGTCGGCCCGACGGCGAGGAGATCCTGGAGCTGCGCTGGTTCAGCCGGACGGAGCTTCAAGACGCGCTGGGCGAGATCCTGCTGCCCGGCCCGACCTCCATCGCCCGTCGGATCATCGAGGACTGGTTCGGCGCCGAGATCGACGACGGGCAGCGCACGCCGTGAACGCCGAGAAGATCCTCGAGGGACTCGATGCGCAGCAGCGCGAGGCCGCGGAGGCGCTGCTCGGGCCGGTGTGCATCCTCGCGGGTGCCGGCACCGGCAAGACCCGAGCCCTGACGCACCGCATCGCCTACGGCGTCGCGACCGGAGCCTTCGACCCCGAGCGCATGATGGCGCTGACCTTCACGACCCGGGCAGCGGGGGAGCTGCGCACCCGGCTGCGGGCACTCGGCGCCGGCGGCGTGAGCGCGCGCACCTTCCACGCGGCGGCGCTCGCCCAGCTGAACTTCTTCTGGCCGCGCGTCATTGGCGGCTCCACACCGCGCATCCTCGCCGCGAAGGGTCCGGCGATCGCGCACGCGGCCGAGTCGGTGCGGATGAAGCTCGACACCGCGGTGCTGCGCGATGTCGCGGCCGAGATCGAGTGGCGCAAGGTCTCGCAGCTCACCCTCGAGCAGTACGGCCGGGCGGCGGCCTCGCGTCCGATGCCGAACGACATCTCCGTCGACACGATGGTGGCGCTGCACGAGGGCTACGAGCGGATCAAGGACGAGCGCCGTCAGATCGACTTCGAGGACGTGCTGCTGGCGACGGCGGGCATGCTCGAGGACGAGCCGTGGGTGGCAGAGCAGGTCCGCGCGCAGTACCGCTTCTTCGTCGTCGACGAGTACCAGGACGTCTCCCCGCTGCAGCAGGCGCTGCTGGATCTGTGGCTCGGTCAGCGCCGAGAGCTCTGCGTCGTCGGCGACGCGAGCCAGACGATCTACTCGTTCACGGGCGCGACGAGCGACTACCTGCTGGGCTTCGCCTCGCGCTACCCGGGTGCGCGCGTCGTCCGGCTCGAGAGCAACTACCGCTCCGCACGACCCGTGATCGACCTGGCGAACCGGCTGATGCGCGGTCGCGCCGGCGCGCTGGAGCTGACGCCGGAGGTCGCCTCGGCGCCGCGCGCCGAGGTTCCCGCGCCGGTCGCCTACGACACCGACGCCGACGAGGCTCGCGCCGTCGCCGCCGCGATCGCCGAGGAGATCGCGAACGGGACGCGCCCCGAGCAGATCGCGGTGCTGTACCGGGTCAACGCTCAAGGGCCGCACCTTCAGACGGCGATCGCCCAGGCCGGCGTGAGCGTGCGGGAGCTCGGCGGCACCAAGTTCTTCGATCTCGATGTTGTGAAGCGCGCGATCCTCGAGCTCGGCAGCGTGGCGCGCGAGCAGCGGGCGACGCCCGAGCCTCCGCTGTTCCAGTCGGTCAGCGACGTGCTGCGCGCCAACGGCTGGTCGACGGAGGCGCCGGAGGGCGCAGGAGCGGTGCGCGAGCGCTGGGAGGCGCTCAACGCGATCATCGAGCTCGCCGACCAGGCGCCCGAGGGGACGACGCTCGCCGCCTTCGTGGCGGAGCTGCGCGACCGGCAGTCGGCGCAGCACGAGCCGACGCTCTCCTCCGTCGTGCTGTCGACCCTGCACAGCGCCAAGGGTCTCGAGTGGGATTCGGTCTATCTCGTCGGGCTCAGCGAGGGGCTGGTGCCGGTGAGCCACGCGCGTGGGCTTGCGGGCATCGATGAGGAGCGACGGCTGCTCTACGTCGGCATCACGCGGGCACGGCGACGGCTGTCTCTGTCGTGGTCGCGGGCGGGGCTTCGGGGGCAGCGTCGGGAGCCGAGCCGTTTTCTGGCAGAGCTCGGCACGAGCACTCGGGATGCGGGGCCACGCGCCCCTCGGTGAGTCGCCCGCCACGCGGGTCGATGCTCCACACCCGGCCGAACCGCTCGGGCTCTTCGCGACTGCGCCGTACCGCGAACGCGCTCGCCTCGGCGATCGCCGTGCGGGTGAGCGCGGCGGGCGCACGCCGCGCCAGCTGGGTGGCGAGGGCGGGCCAGGCCGGGTCGGCCTCGCAGCGAAACAGGTGGACGCAGTACAGGCACGCGCCCGAACCGGGCACGACGAACGGGCCGACCTCAATGCGCTCCTCGCTCACGATGATCGGCAGATGCGGCACGTCGCGTCGCAGCCACCGACCGTGGTCGTCGGGCTGCAGGACGTGGTCGGCGACGACGATCACCAGGTCGGGACGCGCGTCGGCCGAGACGCGCTCGTGCTCCTCGTCGAGCTGTCGAGCGATCTCCTTCGCGAGCGCACCGTCGCCGGTCACGGCGATGCGAGGGCGTCGCGGTTCGGCGCGAAGCAGCACAGGGGAGAGACGGTCCAGCAGCGCCTCCGGGTCGATCCCGTTGGCGATCATGCGCAGGCCCGACTCCGAGATGCCCGCGACGAGCGCGGTGACGGCGCGCTCGGTGGGCGGGTCGACCGGGTCGAGCATGACGCCGGTGTGGGTGCCGATCTGCAGGGCGGAGGGCGAGCGCCAGATGACGGGGAACCGAGGATCGAGCCGGAGGACCATCAGTCCATGGTCCGCGCCTGCGCCGCGCGCCGTCGGCGCTCTCCACACCTGCGCGGCCCGGAGCTACTCCTCGCGCGGCCGGTCGCCCGTCTCGTCGCCGAGCAGGTCGGCGATGGCGCGGTCGACGTCGTCCTCGGTCGGCTCCGTGGCGGTGAGCCGGGCGATGAGCGCCGTCGGGTCGTCGATGTCCTCCGCGGTGGGCAGCACGTCGGGGTGCGCCCAGAGCGCATCCCGCGCGTCGGCCCCGACGGCGTCGCTGATCTTCTGCCACATCGCGGCGGCTTCACGCAGGCGCCGCGGTCGAAGCTCGAGCCCGACCAGGGTGGCGAAGGCCGACTCAGCCGGTCCGCCGGACGCGCGGCGACGGCGCACCGTCTCGGCGATCGCGCCGCTCTTGGGCAGTCGGGTGGTGGCGCTCGCCGTGACCACATCGACCCAGCCCTCGATGAGAGCGAGCTGCGTCTCGAGCCGGGCGAGCGCCGCCAGCTGCTCCTCGCTCTTCGGCGGGATGAGCGCGCCGCTGGTCACGGCATCGCGCAGCTCGTCGGGGTTGCTCGGGTCGAACTGGGTCGCCAGGTTCTCGATCTGCTCCGTGTCGACGTGGATGCCGTGCGCGAAGTCGGTGATCTGCGAGATCAGCTGCAGGCGAAGCCACTTGGCGTGCCGGAACAGCCGGGCGTGCGCCAGTTCGCGCACCGACAGGTAGATGCGCACCTCGTCGAGGGGGATGTCGAGGCCGGCGCCGAAGGCGTCGACGTTCTGCGGCACGATGACCGCCTGGCGCTGGTCGCCGTCGCTGAGGGGAATGCCGATGTCGCCGCCCGAGACCACCTCGGCGGCGAGCTGCCCGACGACCTGGCCGAGCTGCATCGCGAACAGCGTGCCGCCCACGTTGCGCAGCAGCTTCGCCGGGTCGGCACCGAGCATCCCGGTCGCGTCGTCGGGGAGGGTTTCGTCGAGCACCTCCGTCAGGGCGTCCGCGATCGAGGTCGCGACCGGCTCGGCGAGCTGCGTCCACACCGGCATCGTCGACTCGGCCCAGCCGGAGCGGTTCAGCAGCACCGGCTCCTGGGTGAGGCCGGCGATGTCGGTGGCCTCGTCGAGCCACAGCGCGGCGACGTGCAGTGCGGACTCGAACGAGGCGCGCTCGTCGGTGGTGCTGGGAACCGCGCCCCGCGCCGCGAGCGTCGTCGCCTGCTCGAGAGCCAGATCCCAGTTGACGCCGTCGGTCGTGTTGGTCAGCGCGTCCTGCAACTGGCCGATCAGTCGGGCGACGAGCGCCGGATCGGAGGGGAGGCCCGCGGCGCTCGCGAGCTTCGCGGGGTCCATGTCTCCGTCGCCGGAGAGGAACTCGCGCAGCATTTCGCGGAAGTCGTCGTTGTCGGCCGCTTCCGGCTCATCCCGCGGATCATCAGGCATGCCAACTACGCTAACCGGTGGCCCGTGGCACCGCCCGGGTTTTCGCCGTGACGGGGGCGACTGGCCTTGCGCCGGGAGCGAACAGTGCCGCGGTGCCGAGCCCGCATTCCGAAGGATCCCGTGAGCGACATCTTCCCTCCCCTGCCCTCGAACCGTCCGAGTCCCGAGGAGCGGGAAGCCCTGCACCGCGAACAGCGTCGGACGGCGATCGCGCGCGGCATCGGCTGGATGCTCCTCTCGGGGGCCGTCGTGGGGGCACTGCTGCTCGGCAGCGCGCCCGCGCCGTACGTGATCGAGAAGCCGGGCCCGGTGTACGACACGCTCGGCGAGGTGCTGATCGACGGTGAGGCGGTGCCACTCATCGACATCGAGGGGGCGGAGACGTACCCGACCAGCGGCGAGCTGGACCTGCTGACGGTGCGCATCCAGGGCAACCCCACGAGCCAGCCCAGCTGGATCGACATCGCCACCGCGTGGTTCGAGCCGAGCAGCGCAGTCGTGCCGATCGAGGCGGTCTACCCCGAGGGGCAGAGCACCGAAGAGGCTCAGGAGCAGTCCGCAATCGAGATGCAGAACTCGCAGCAGGAGGCTGTCGCGGCCGCGCTCAACGAGCTCGACATCGAGTACGCGGGGGTCGTCGACGTCGCCGCGGTGCAGGAGGGGACTCCGGCCGAGGGGGTCTTCCAGGCGGGCGACGAGATTCTCGCGGCCGCGGGGGTCGCGACGCCGGATGTGTCGGCGCTGCGGGCCCGCATCGGCGAGAACGGCGCCGAGTCGCCGATGTCGTTCCTCATCCGCCGCGACGGCGTCGAGCAGGAGGTCACGGTGACGCCGACGCTCGCCGAGGACGGGGCGACCCCGGTCATCGGCGTGATCGTGAGCGGCACCTACGAGTTCCCGATCGACGTCTCGATCCAGCTCTCCAGCGTCGGCGGACCGAGCGCCGGCATGATGTTCGCGCTCGGCATCTTCGACAAGCTCACCCCCGGCGAGCTGACCGGCGGCGAGCACATCGCCGGCACCGGGACGATCACCGCGGACGGCACGGTCGGCGCGATCGGCGGCATCCAGCAGAAGATGTACGGCGCGCTCGAAGCCGGCGCCGAATGGTTCCTGGCCCCCGCCGACAACTGCGACGAGGTGGTCGAGAACACCCCCGACGGGCTCGAGGTGTTCAAGGTGGTCACGCTCGATGACGCCCTTGAAGCCGTCGAGGCGATCGGGGCTGGCGCCGACACGAGCGATCTGGCGCGCTGCGAGCCGTAGTCGACAGCGGGCCGAGGTCGGGTCAAGACCCGGTGGCCCCGGCCGCGCGCCACGTAGGATGTCAGGGATCCGTCTGTGCCGACGGAAGACCTGACAGGAGCCACCCGTGACTTCGCCCACCAACCGGACCGAACAGCAGCGCCCCGCGCGCAGCTCGACCCGAGTTGCCCTTGCCGTGACCGCCGCCATCATCGGTGTGATCGTGATCGGCTTCATCACCTTCTCCGGCTTCTACGCCGACATCCTCTGGTTCGACCAGCTGGGCTACCTGGAGGTGCTGACCACCCAGTGGTTCGCCTTCGGCGCCCTGTTCGCGATCGGCTTCATCGCCATGGCGCTCGTCGTCTGGGTGAGCATCACGATCGCGTTCCGCACGCGTCCCGTGTACGCCAAGCTGAGCGCGCAGCTGGATCGCTACCAGCAGGTGATCGAGCCGCTGCGTCGCCTGGCGATCTACGGGATCCCGCTCGTGCTCGGGCTGTTCATGGGCGTCTCCACCGCGACGCGCTGGCCCACGGTGCTCCAGTTCCTGAACCGCACCGAGTTCGGCAGCCTCGACCCGCAGTTCGGCCTCGACGTCTCGTTCTTCGTGTACGAGCTGCCGTTCTACCGCGGCGTCCTCGCCTACGCCTCGGCCGTCATCCTGGTCGCCGGCCTCGCGGCGCTCGCCACCAACTACCTCTACGGCGGCATCCGCGTCTCGGGTCGCGAGGTGCGCGTCACACGCCCCGCGCGCATCCACCTCGCGATCATGGCGGGGCTCTACCTCGCCCTGCAGGCCGTCAGCATCTGGTTCGACCAGTACGCGACCGTGCTCGGTGAGGGCTCGCTCATCACCGGCGCCGCCTACACCGACGTCAACGCCGTGATCCCGGGCCGCGCGATCCTCGCGCTCGCCGCAGGGCTCGTGGCGCTGCTCGCCCTGCTGACGGCGATCATCGGCCGCTGGCGCCTGCCGCTGCTCGGCACGGCGGCGCTGCTCGTCGCCTCGCTCGTGATCGGCTCGATCTACCCGGCGCTCGTGCAGCGTTTCCAGGTGGAGCCGAGCGAGCAGACGCTCGAAGCGCCCTACATCCAGCGCAACATCGATGCCACCCGCACCGCGTACGGCCTCGACGACGTCAGCGTGGTGCCGTACAACGCGGTGACGGATGCCGAGCCGGGCGCGCTCCGAGCCGACGCCGAGACGACCGCCAACATCCGCATCCTGGACCCCGCGCTCGTCGGCGACACCTTCGCGCAGCTCGAGCAGGTGCGCCAGTACTACCAGTTCCCGAACCTGGACGTCGACCGCTACGTGATCGACGGCAAGTCGACCGACACCGTGATCGCGCTGCGCGAGCTCAACCAGGGCGGCCAGACGAGCACCACCTGGTACTCGAACACCCTCGTCTACACGCACGGCTTCGGCGTCGTGGCGGCGTACGGAAACCAGCGCGAGGTCGACGGTCAGCCCCGCTTCCTCGAGTCGGGCATCCCGAACTCCGGTGCGCTCGGCGAGTTCGAGCCGCGCGTCTACTTCGGCGAGGAGAGCCCCGAGTACTCGATCGTCGGCGGCACCGACAACGGTTCGCCGATCGAGCTCGACTTCCCGGCCGGCGGTGAAGACAGCAGCGGCAACGCGTTCACCACCTACGAGGCGGAGGGCGGCCCGGAGCTCGACAGCCTGTTCAAGCAGCTGGTCTACGCGGTCAAGTTCCAGAGCGAGCAGATCATCCTCTCGGATGGCATCGACGAGAACTCGCAGATCCTCTACGACCGCTCGCCGATGGAGCGCGTGCAGAAGGTCGCTCCGTACCTGACGCTCGACTCCGACCCGTACCCGGCGGTCGTCGACGGCGGCATCGTCTGGATCGTCGACGCCTACACGACGACGGCGAGCTACCCGTACTCGAAGATCGAGCAGCTCTCGAGCGCGATCGCCGACACCTACACGCCGGCGCCCGCGTATGCGCTGGACGACATCAACTACATCCGCAACTCGGTGAAGGCCACGGTCGACGCCTACACGGGTGAGGTCGTGCTGTACGTGTGGGACGAGGAGGACCCGATTCTGCAGACCTGGCAGAAGGTGTTCCCCGCAACGCTGGTCTCGGCTGACGAGATGAGCGAAGACCTGCAGGCACACGTGCGCTACCCGGCCGATCTGTTCAAGGTGCAGCGCTCGATCCTCGAGACCTACCACGTGACGCAGGCCGGTTCGTGGTACTCGGGTGACGACGCCTGGTCGACCCCGGCCGACCCGACGCAGACCTCCGGTGTGGCCCAGCCGCCGTACTACCTGACGATGCAGGTGCCCGGAACAGAGGCGCCCGCGTTCACGCTGTACTCGACCTACATCCCGCAGCAGGGTGCCGGCGACGCGAGTCGTTCGGTGCTCACCGGCTACCTGGCAGTCAACGCGGATGCGGGTGAGGACTACGGCAAGCTGACCCTTCTCGAACTGCCGAAGCAGGACACCACGCCCGGCCCCGGTCAGGTGCAGAACTCCTTCAACTCCGACACCGAGGTGGCGACCGAGCTGAACCTGCTCGAGCAGCAGGGCACGAGCGTGAGCCGCGGAAACCTGCTGACCGTGCCGGTCGGCGGCGGACTGCTCTACGTGCAGCCGGTCTACGTGCAGTCGACGGGTGAGACCAGCTACCCGCTGCTCCGGAAGATCCTGGTCGCCTTCGGTGACAAGGTCGCGTTCGAGGACACGCTCACCGAGGCTCTCGATGTGCTGTTCGGCGGCGACGCGGGTGCGAGCGCCGGCGACGGCGACGTCGAGACCCCGACCGAGCCGACGGAGCCGACCGACCCGACCGACCCCGGCACGGAGACGCCGGACACCACCGACAACGCCGCGCTCGAGGCGGCGCTGCGCGATTACCAGGCGGCCCTCACCGACCGCAACCAGGCCTACGCCGACGGCGACCTGGTCGCCGCCGCGGAGGCCGACGAGCGGATGCAGGCGGCCGTCGAACGCGCGATTGCGGCGCTGGACTGACGCCCCGATTCGTGTCCACCCCGCGGCCATGGTAGAGTCAATCCTTGTGCCGCGGGGTGGAGCAGTTCGGTAGCTCGCTGGGCTCATAAC
>MDSY01124255.1_pt1 | contig 18154 bp, 27 predicted proteins | sample 811131 | NCBI WGS metagenome assembly MDSY01 (sample SAMN05326643, study PRJNA326480) | marine metagenome | isolation source: seawater | place: Atlantic Ocean: South West | collected 2010
GCTTACCTCAAGAAGCACAAGCCTGTTGATACCAAGCCTACTCGCGGCGTAAAGAAAGAAAAGAAGGTGCGGGCACCTGGCACCAAGCGCCGTGTTCTATCGCCGTACATCTGCTTCGTCAAGTCGCTTTCCGGTCCCGAGCGTCCTCCGTTGGCTGAAATCGGGGCCAAGTGGAAGTCAATGTCTGATGCGGACAAGACGCCGTTTGTTTCTCTAAGCAAGGAAGATAACGTGCTCGCCGAGGCAGAGGCAGCAAAAGAACGCGAAGCGGCTACTTCCACTACCGCCGAGTAGAATGTTATAGTATATCGTGTATGTTACGGTATATTGTTTTTTAATCTTTGTATATAAATGTTATCACGAAACACAGCACGATTTGGCATCCAAAAGGATGCGATTTTGCTAACTCTACTATTTGCATCACTTGCAATGTTTGGGAGTGTTTTATACGCGGAATATAGATATCAAACTGCGGTTTTTGAGATTGGCGAAGGTGTTCATAAACGAATTCGTCACTCTATGGTCGGTACGATAAAAGAACCGTTTGCAACGTCTACGAATGTTTGTCATGCCGCAACCACATTTACCATCACTGCATTTACATACTATCATGGGAAACAACTGCACCCAGGGGTATATATCTCATTTGGTCTAACCCTAGTATTGGCTGCTTTATCATGGGGGCACCACAGTCTCGGGAGCATTAATGGTTCATGGCAGCATAACGGTGACAGATACGGCATGTATGCCGTCTTTGCATGGCTAACCTGTTTTAATGGGTTCACTCTATATTCGACATTTTGTCCAAGTAAAAACCGTACGCTTTATACAATTGCCGGAATTATTACATTCATAATTGGACAAGTTGCAGTTATTTACGTGATTGTAAATCAAAAAGAGTATGACGCCAATGATATGCTCATTTCACTCGGGTTTGCCGCGTTTACCCCTACATTTATAATCGGGTGGCGCCAGACATATACTGCATTTACACGTTACCGACTAATTAAAAGCTTTGTATACGCGGTATATACTACAATGACACCAGTTCTTTTAATTGGTCTGGCATTTCTTTATCAGCTATATGCAGAAGACAGAAAGCAGTGCGACGATGAGCGGTGTTATAACGATACATACAATGATTTATTTATCGAGCGACGCAGTCAATATGATATGTTTCATGGCGTATGGCATTACTTTTCGGCATTAACAGTCGCTTTACTTATTTGCTTACAAACAGATCAAATTCAAGGAAAACAGCTTGGTTTTTCATGCAAGAAATCACAAGTGTTTCAACATATTATATTATGGATTACTGTTGGATTCTATGGCATTTTATACTTTACAGTCACAACCGCAAAACAGTTACGTGTTTCAATTATAATATACACGCCAATTCTATGTGTAATATTATTTGTTCTCCTATATGTTAGAGTAAAAGAAACACGCAAGATATTACCAAAATCTCAAGTTATTACCACGACAACAGCCCCAGATGACGTTTCAGTCAATGGTTCTGACGAAGGTATGATTGAAATTACAACTATAGATTAATTACATGCCCGATGCATCAGTTCTATATTTCATATTGTTAATGCGATTCAACTGATGAGACGCTGCGGCATGCACTCCATGTGATACATCCGCAACCATCACTGCACTCAACTTTTTTTCCATTGTTGATACTTCAGTCGAAGAAAGCGAAAACATGGACGCACCAAACGTTTCAATGATTGAGAGGCCATCGGCAACGGATTGAATTTGCCCCCGGCATATATTATCATGTGCATATCCGGATGTCATAAGATGCATTCTTTTCGTTTGGGGAACCAACTGCTCGTTCTCCATACCAATCACTCAATTTTATATTGCTCGGTATGATTCACTTTCAAAAGTCGATTGAATATATCCAATTTTTGGTAGAAAATCTCTCCATTTGCAGACAAGTTCCCTAAATGACAGATCAAAATGACATAAATTCCCTTAAACGCAAGATTAACGATATGGAACAAGAAATCGCAAACTTTCCAACGATCACTCAAATGTTTCTAGACGAACAAACGGAGTTGCAAGATGCAAACCATATCTTACGTCGACGCCTTGAAAATGCAAACCGTGAAAAAATAGCTGCCGTTAACGACGTTTCTCGGATGACCAAGACAGCTTGCTGCAATCTCAGTATTCTATCATTGATGACATGTGGGATTGAGGTAAGTGCATGTGAAGAAGAGTGTGCATTTTGTCAAGAGTGCGTGGACAAGCACTTGACAGATGCACTTGACGATAATGACAAGTTGATGGTACCGTTTAAATGTGGACCAAATTGCCTCTGCGATATGGAGAATGACTCTATATATTGCAAAATGGCGGGCACCCGCCTCAGCACCCTAAAACAGCGCCGCAAAGAACTGAATTACAGAAATTCATTGGTAACGCGTCGTACATGTAACACCGTCGTTCAGCGTCCATGTTGTCATAATCCAATGGCACAGGGGTTTGAAGACTGTATGGCAATTTTCTGCGACAGGTGTCCATCAGGTCGTAATTACTTTTGTGGGCTGTGTTTCGAATTTGTCGGAGGGTATAACGAAACTCACGCACATGTTACGAATTGCAAGCACAATGTTCAGCGTCCACGTAGCTTCTATGCAAATACGAAAAAGCAAAAAGATATCTGTGAATTACAGTGGATTCGTTATCATATCCGAAAAACCATCGGCGATTCTGCATATGCAGAATCTGGCCTAGATAGCGCGGATATAACACTACTCAAAAGCAACATGTCCCTTGTCGGTCTACCAGTGTGTCGATATGGTCCATATGACATCACAAACTAGATTTTGTGTGTATATTAGAAAGAATGTTTTGTTGTGTTTGGAACAAATCTAATATTATTGGTAAACAAACAACCAATGTATCACATGATCGCCCCATTATTAAATTTGCATGCGACTACACAGACTGTCATGAAGAATTTGACACACAAGAAATTCTAGACAATCACTCTCGAGTCCATATGGACCATAGACGGCATGTTTGTCGTGAATGCAATAAAATTTTTATGTTGAGGGAAAATTTACATAATCACATTTGTACAATTAAATCAGTACCCACGGATACTAAACAATCTATTGGATATCTCAGAGATACCCGTTTCTAACGTACGACGGTATTCGGTGTCTAATATTTTTAGCTGGTCTGGTGTATATGATATATCTGCATCCTTGTCCAAGTCGCTTTTCCATTGATCGTACATCTGGTTTACTTCGGTACAAAAAAAATCAAAGTTTGTATCATCAACTGATTGAATATCAAAATCCTCATTTTCATCAAGATGACATGTAAACTTGGTCCGTAGCATATGTCTAATCTTGTCCTTGTATAGTTTGGGAAAGTTTACACGATCAATCTTATCAGAATAGCGACATGAATGACGATTCATCATCTTATTAACCCGTTTCCACGCGAGTTGTTCCATTTTGTTACGCGTAGTTTTGTCGATTGTTTTTTTACATATAATTTTATCAATTGGCAGTGCCTTTGCCAATCCCATAATCTGTTTCGGAAGCTTCTTCACCATTTAGGGAACGGTGTATATGTTTATAGGTTTGTGTATTTGAAAACCCGTATTGGTAGTTGTAATATTTTTATACAAACACACTTCTCTATCACGAGTTTGAATTATAAGCAAACTCAGCCTGCTCAATGACATTTTCCAAATCAGGGATTCGGGATGCAATCTCATCAAAAATGACACAGTTTGCATCAGCCGCCTTTCGTGACGAAACACCGCCAACCTGCTGCCCCCGCTCCTGGAGACCCCGCTGTGCAAGGCACTTGGGAAAGATATACACGTAATTGGTACACACGTTACCGTTCGAGCGCGTGATTTTCTTCTCAACGACACCCCATTCGCCCAGTTTTGTTGTAAGAACAATCGGTTTGCCACGCATATCGACATCATACGCCGACTTTGAGCGCTTATAAACGTTTTGCGTGCCCTGGCAAATATGAAAGTCGGTGCCAAAAATAAAAGAATACATATCAGTGAGCTCAAAGTTACGGCCAATGTATTCTGGCCAAGAATCAAGCTCCTTTGTGTGCTCGGGAAGGATCTCCTTGCCTTGAAAGCGGCGCTTTACAATCTCGACCAACTCGGCACGAACGGCGCGACGCTTGGGATCTTGATCCATCTCATCCTCTGCTTGACGTTTCACACCAACAACTTGATTGGCAACGTCGCGCTTGTGTTTCTTTGTGACATTAATACGACGCCATTTTTTCGCAGGTGGTTCAAACGCAGCATGTGCACGCGCGACACGCGTAATATAGTATGAAAACTTGGTCGCGCGACGCTGCATTTCGTCAATGTCAATTTCCACCGTAAATAGTTCACGAACCTTATGCCAGGTTTCATCGGATTGGATCAATGTAAATATAATCTCGCATGTGAGATGCGTGTTGTAGACAAAGAAGGTAGCATCCGTTTCGTAACCACCACGAATGCGAGCGAGTTGACACAACTTGTTAATGCGCTCAGCGGGGTCAATGACGAACTCAATCATATCATAAAGCATATCAGTGTAGAACGTAATCTTATACGACTCCATTTAGGGAACTGTGTAGGAGTTGGGTTGTTTCAAAAAAGATCCAGAAATTCTGATGTTTATTGGTATACATATACATAAGACATTTGGGAATTGTTACAAAACAACATGCTTATCAAACACATTCATTTCGAGTTCAAGCTACTTCAATTGTATCATCGGGGACAACTGAAGGTGGTTCAATTGTAAGTGTATTTGGAGAAATGGGAGCAGAAACAGGTGGGGCAATCATATAAATCACCATGAAATATAGGTATAGCTTGTATGCAACATATAGTAAAAGTAGTAGAAGCAGAAATGATCCAATTGCAATGAAGAAATATACTGTCCATGGGTCATTGTATTTATATGGAGGGGAAGATGGTGGAGACGGCGATGCTGGTGGTGGGGGATATGGCGATGCTGATGGTGGCGGTGACGATGGCGGTGGCGTTGATGGTGGGGGTGGCGATGGTGGTGGCGATGATGGTGGCGGGTGCGAAAGATCAAAGTTTAGAGTAATTGTAATCTCAACCGCTTCCTCCTCGCATGTCATAATATCTAAATTGAGGTTGAATGTATCATATGGGTTGAATGGTGCGTTTACAATACATGAATGTTCACCAGAATGGCTGCAATTAACCACTTCACAATTAATATCAACTTCATCGAGTCGACGACCTTGTTGTAGAACATCACCATCATCAAACTCACCTTCTCCATCATATGTATCATATGTATATGGTTGGTCCAGATAATGATAGGTAATTGTTGCAGATGCATTATCGCAGCATCCAAGATTAGATAACTTATCTGGAATATCAACATTGCATCCATGACAGTTTAGACCATTCATTGATTCGTCATATGTACAGTAACATTTCTGAATAGTTCCAAGATTACCATTGGGGGTAACTGGGGGGAATGGTGGGGTCGATGGTGGTGGCGATGGTGGTGGCGATGGTGGATGAGGACGAAGCTTAAATGCAGTTGTAATGTCGAATTGCACGGCATATGCATAGTCAGATGACCATGCCTCGACATCCGGGTGCACCCAAATCTTTACGGGAATCGATGGGGTATCAAATACATTATGTACAATGTGTGTTGCACATGTTTTAAAATCACCATCAATATTATCGAAATCGTCGTAATCGCCATCAATGCCACGTCCGCAAATCGTTGGAAAATATTCACCTGGGAACGTAATCTCCACGCGCTCATTGCTTGAATCAAGATCACCGTCAAGATCAACAGTTATATTTGCAAATTCACAACAATCGCCATTGTCATGTGATGGTACGTTAATCATGCATGTCAGTTCACAGTTATAGACATGTGCAAAATTGTATTGATCCCTGCGCTTATCGGTTGGGATACAACTACAAACTGTGGTCGTGTATATAAACCCATCTTCAAGTTGATACATTGACGGATGCGAAGGTGCCGGAGATAGCATTGTCATTGGTGTGAATGGAGGATGTGGTGGAAACGAAGGAGATGGTGGGGGATGCATATCTGAAGTATACCCAATATCAAGTACCATCTTTACTTCACCTGGGTTACGTGTACTGATGTACGGAGAACCGGTTAGATGTACTTCAATATATTTTCCATCGTCATGGTGGAGGTACGCCATTGCATCAACAGGGAGACCCTTGCATGGTGTAAATAGTGGATACTCATATCCATATTCATACATATCGTCCTCTTCAACCGGAGATACTGCACAATGATGAATTGTCGAAAAGTCCGGTGCAATGATATCAATCTCCATGCGCTCGTAATCTTCTTCGATATCACCACGAGCACCAATCGTTAGCTTTAACGAATCACAGCACGTATGAGTGTCTGTTTCTGGAATCTTAATAATGCAGACACCATGGCATTTGGTATACGAATTCTTGAATGGTTCGTCATAACTACCATCCATATGGGTTGTATCAAATTGAGGCGGTAGGCACTCGCATGTTGTTGTGATTACATCAGAGATTTCAGTAAGATAAGCAGGTGGCGGTGAAGGAGATTCAACTACTGGCTCAGGACTCGGGATAGGTTCCGGGGAAGGCTCAGGACTCGGGATAGGTTCCGGGGAAGGCTCGGGTACATAATAAATGTTGTTATCCGAGCAAATCTTATTTCCCATTGATCCACATCCAGTTGGAGAAATCATATCATACGTGTCGTAACAAAATCCATTGTTCGAGCACATTGGATATTCGTATGAACATTCGCAATGAAATGGCGGCGGCGACGGGGGCGGCGACAGTGGGGGCGGGGCGGGGTAGGGCGGGGACGGCTGCAGCGACTCGCACGAGTCCCTCATGAAGTCGCTGCATCCTGTCCATTTGCACTCCTTCGCAAGCGCGGTTTCACCGCACAAGTCCGTCGCCCACTCGGTGCAGAGGTCGCAGAGCTCGAGCTCAGTCGGGTCCTCCAGGCAAGGTGGGCCAGTTGGGCAGTGCGCCCGCGCCCACTCGCCCCATCGAGGACACACCGCAAACACCGCCGCCCAAGCGGTCTGCGTTGCCGACTGACCGCACGTGACCGGTGACGGAGAGGGGGATGATGGTGGGGTATTTGGTGGAGAATTGAGCGGAGCGCTTGGTGGTGTAGTTGGTGGGGTGGTTGGATATGGAAGATTCTGAATTGTCATAACAGTTAAACATATCGATAGCATAGTTGTTTCGGGAAACGGTAAAGTTTGCGCTTTCCCTTTGTTATACAAAAAAACGATATTATATATAATACTAATTCATATCATTAAGACGACTCAACCTCTCTCTCATATCGGTAAGCTTTCCGTCTTCAGTACGGATACGACGATCAACGCGCTGTGCAGCCTGCAACATAGGCATACTGACAGCAGGCATATATGTTTCATCCGGATAATTCGCATTCATTTGCGATTGCGATGGAACATACAGAGGTTGGCGAGTCGACAGTACCCATGGCGAATCGGCGGTTACACCAGGGTTTCTCGTGAATTCTTCACGTGCGATCCTCTGTCGCTCAAGCGCCCGCTGAAATGCAGCTTCTGCAAGTGGCCTCCTTTTTACTTCGTCCCTTCGTGGGGCCCATCCATACTCGACGTATAGTTCCGAGTCATTCATACTTTTAAAGTGTTCAATCTCATCCCTGGTTGCGTCTGGTGGCAACATGGTGCGTATGTCCGCATCCGTCCGAGGTGGTCGATTATTACTCAACCATGGAATTTCGTTAATCAACAATCCATCCTCATCACGCCCTAGAATGCCCAAATTTTGCAAACGGCGGCGTTTATCATAGTCAGTAAACGGATTATTTAAATCACCAGTCTGGTATGCGGGATCGAGTCCATGGTATTGTTTACCTCGTATTTCTTTTACCCCCCTCCACGTGTTTATATCTTTGTCAAGTAGATCGTAAAATAAGTCACGAGCTTCTTCGTCTTCGGGTGTATCATCATACCCAGGGAGATTCCCATCAGCGGTTGGAATTATAAATCCTTGGCGAAGTCCCTGATTTCGTTGTTCAAGCTCATTAATTTGTAAAGTAAGCTGACTGATTGCTTTACGCTTTCGACTGGGTTCAGTTGCAACCAATGAGAACGCACGGTTATCACCCCCGACATAACGAGCAGTCGAATCTTCCTGTCGGGCGACGGATGCTCTGGCATTTTGGTTACCACGTGCACCATTCATCACAGATGCAATGCTCCGTGCACTGGTATTCAACTTGCGTTCAGCATTGCCAATTTTACCCCTTTTGTTTGAAAGTTGAGCGTTTGAATATTCAAGGTTATATTGCACATGCTTACTCGCCAACGTATTAAACCTATTTATTTGCGATTGATTCGGTTCAAATGAATGAAACGTATCCGTAACTTGGTTGATTGTTGAACGATTTACCCAATCCGAATTCAACTCCATTGATTTTATATAATGGCAACAAAAAATTTAGGGAACTTGTCGAGAATCAACAACAATTTAGGGAACTCACAATTCCTTGTCCTTTGGTTTTCGTTAACGTCAATGTTCGAGTGTCTCGAGACGGAACGTTAGTACAAATCGAAAGGTCAAAATGTCTTACTTTACTGGCGGGTTCCCTGAACAACAAGAATCTTACACAACAGTATTTAGTGATTTTGGCATGATTCTCGTAAATGATCTTAAGAGATCATCAGACATTATTTGCATGGATCAACATGCAAATAAAAAAATATGTCTACAAAAGCAAACACAATATGAGTCAAAGAAGAGGTCGCTGGAGTATGACAATGGATACAAACGACAAAAGCTCATATGCGCGTAATATTCGTCACAAACGTTCTCACTCGGAACCGCCTATTGATATGTTGACTGATATTCTGAAGGAACCATTTATTACATGGTTTTATAAAAAATGGCATTTTTCAGACATCGCAGGGCCGGTTACATCGAAAGAACTACTTGATATGTACAATCAACATATTATTACAGATACAAGTACATGTTGGCGAGCAGAAATATATGCGTCCAAAACGGTATATAAACTTTCAGATATTGTGACTTAAGTTATAAGTATGTTTGAGCAAGTCGTTCCGTTTATTGCATTTGTGTTAGTTCTGTGTTCGGGAGCCGCCGGTCTATTTTATGGACCCGATGCATTCGATTAGTTCCCTAAACACCGATGCATTTATTAATAATTTTACAAATACAGTAGAATCCACTGACATCCGTGTCAAAATATTTTTGGAGTACAGTGCCCTGCGTGCCAAAATGATTACATTGCATCGCATGCAACAAGACTTGGAGATTTCAAAAATTATATGCGAAACGGTCATGGGTGCAAGCAATGGTAAGATGCTCCGTGCAGAATATACCGACTTTTGTAATGATTTTGATTGGTGGTTTTCGCTAGCATCGGAAACACTTGAACAAAAAAAAGATCAATCGTATATGTTGTTAACTCATCGGTTCGCAGATGTACTACGTAGCAAGCTGTTTCACATAGTTACTGCTGTATTCCATCGGATGGACCCGGTGTATGCACCTCAGTTTACTGATGACGTTGCACAAAACATTGACCCAAGTCACATGTTGTCACAGAGTGTCATTAATTTTATGTTTAATTATTTGAGTTAAATCATGCCGTTATAAAATCTTTCAACTCTTTCGCATAGAAGTCGTCTTTATTCGCATACCTAAAATCACCTGCCATCCCGTTGGCCAGACGGTCCTCAACCCATATTAGGTTACCGGTCTTTTTATCATATCCATGAGTAGCCCAATTCTCATCGTCAAAAACAACATCGTGGTTTTGAAACATCTCCAGGATCTTCTTATGTTCCCGTTCAGAAGCAGTCAGATCAGAATCAGGATACTCTACTACCGGAAGTGTATCCGAGCCACTGTCAACACCCATTGCATCGCGTATTTTTTTCTTTCGTTTTTCGGGATCTTGCTCTATTTGTGATGGGTCATAGTCTGGCATTGGCGCGCCAACAAATGGTTTCTGAAGTTCTTCAATCTCTTTTTTACCCTGTGCAATTTGCCCCAAGCGATCAACTTCTGTACGTGACGCCTTACTCTCCATGCGTCGTTTTAATATGGCTTCTTGCCTAGCTTCTTCATCCACGGCCGTATGTGGTGTTGTACGTCTCATATACATCCATAATCCCGCAAATACAACTCCAAGAATTATGATCGCTACGATCATTTATGTTTAGCATATAAAATTTTTTATTGTAGTGAAGCAAGTCGATCAGCCCCTGATTTCATTAGTTCCTGGTACCTTTTTGTTTGAGCATCTGCCATCTCTGGATATTCGGTTACTTATGATACCAAAGATCTAGGTGTTGGAGTATATAACGGTATTCGACTCAGTCTATCATTCTCTCTCCTCTCCATTTCATATCTAGTTTGTCTGCCAATGTAATCTAAGTATTCTGTAGTCGTGTGATTCGCTGGAAGTGCCGCTGGAGGCGAGGGTGTCTGTATCTGATACGATAGTCGTTTGTCAAATGGTGTCCATGAAATTGACGAAGTAATATTGAGCGGTACAGATGATTCTTTCATTTCTAAATTACTGAGGTGTCTGATATAAGGTGTACCTGATATATGATCGGACGGGACAGCTGTGTTAAGTGATTTGTAATTGTCACGAATTTTACCTACTATCATATCTCGTCGACTATCCCGTACCATTTTTTTCCTCTGTTCAACTGCTTCAAATGACATGTCTGATTGTTTATTACGCCGTCGCCACAAAAACGATATTACAATTACGGCAACGATTGATATAATAATTGTCAGAATCATACTTTATTTATTTAATGTCGATAAAATCATTTTCCCCCCTTCGCCTCTTTAATTTTCCCGGTTTCCTCTTGTTCGTTTTCAACTTTTTTCTTAGATAACTCGTCTGGTGTCAACAATAGATTCGCTTCATCGGCACCGTCTTTAACTGCCCGTGCCTTCTTGATGGAAGCAATCTTTGCGTTTCTCTTTTTGTATTTCATGTATAAATATGCGATTACCGCGATGACGGCGACTACAATAAGTGCGTAGATTTGTATCATTTAATATATACATTATAAAATGTTGTTTTTTGTTGTATGAGAATAAATGGGTGACACAAAAAGTAAGCCAGATCCTAAACCTAAAAAGAAGGATACCGCACAATCGGATACAAAGGTTGCATCGCCAAATACAGTTGTACAGTCAAAGGGCCGTAGTTGGATGGGTATACTTATTAGCATGATTATTAAATTAATTATTTTAGCCGTATTGGGACTAGGTGGATATATAGCATATGAAAAATTCAAACCAACTCCTGCGTCAAGTGACTTGAATACTGCCGCGCGATTACAAAAAGAGTATCGTTCAAGCATGTATGAGTATAAAATAACATTTGAATTAAAAACATGGGACGAACATCAACAGGCAGCACGTATGTGGGGAGGACATCTCGCGTCGGTTATATCAGAAGAAGAATATGTTATCATGATGAAGAGGCTTTCAGAACATGGTCTTAAAAATCAACATCTGGCTTCAACAAAGAAGTTTAATAATACATTTACAGAATATCGAAAACGTAATGATGACATTGGATTATGGCTAGGGGGGCGTTTCATGGATGAATCGCGTCAGTCTCCCCCGATAGATGGAGTAACTGATTATTCAAGGACATCCAAATATTGGGAATGGGATGATAAAACACAATGGGGACATGGAGCAAACTCATGGAACACAAACCAGCCCGATGGCAATGGACATTGTACATATATGCGCACGGTGGGTCGAAGTCGCAAAAAATTTATGTCCACAAAGCCTTGTTCTGTTAAAATGGGTGCAATCTACAAAAGTAAGAAAAATTAGTCGGCCAAAATATCAGCCATCATGTCATTGAAACCAGTTGTAGTATATTCAGTCATGTGAGTTACTCTAGACGACATTGATAACGGCGATTTGTTTATTTTAATAAAAGTGCCTGTGTTTGACACAACAATACCACTTGGTTCGTTTCGTAGCGTTGCATTTAACTTGAATGCACCGCCCGGGGACTTTATTGCATGATAAATTAACAGTCGGCGACTAATATCAGATGGCATTACAGTCATTCCATCATATTCAAGATGGACAAGTCCGGTCCATTTAAGGAAGTCGTCATCCATGTATATGTTTTCTCCATTAATAACAATATACGCAAAGCAGACGTTTGCACGGCTGTAATAAGGGAACCGAGACGGGGTTGCAGACATGCCAATGGAAATTGTGTTCAATATACGCGTAGTATAAGTTCGGAAAATCATAAAAAAAGTTACAAGAATTTAGTAACTTATATATACCCATAGTAGGGGTCGAACCTACGACCACTTGCTTAGAAGGCAAGCGCTCTATCCACTGAGCTATATGGGCTTTCTTCCACACTATCTACAACACAAAAATGTGTTTCGGTAACAATTTACACTGCACGTAAGTGATTGCACAATAATAAAATTCACATAACAACAATTGTAAACACCGAACAGTCATCAGTCGAATTCGTATCGTCAATGTCTACCTCAGTGTACCGCGTAGTTAGCTCATGAAGAACATCATTCCACAGATCAACATGAATCCAACCGGGGAGATTCACTGTAACAAGAATGGGCTTGATGTCCATACCACTTTCGGTATCAATGTGATCGGAAACGGCATCCGCGATAGCATCAATATCAAACGGATCAAGGTCACCGCAGACCGTGTCATAATCCACGTCAACCTCATAGTAATCCTCCTCGGTTTCCGACTCATATTCAATGTCGGTTGAAATGATAGAATCAACTGGAGAAACACGCGTACCAACAACCGGATCCGGGTGCTGTTCTGAAATATGGATCATGGAGAACTTCTCACACTCATACGCATTTTCAAGTGCATCGTTCATATCCTTTTTCAGTTTGCCATCGATATCGGGAATAATATGCTCAAGTTCGTCAATGGCAGGACGGAGTGTATCCTTGAGATAAACACGAACACTGTTTGTATTCATACGTGCAAGCTGACCAGTTGTCTTTGTCACATTCATTGAGTTTGCAAGCACATCAACCGCTGTGAGTGACGTACTATGTGAGCAGATTCGCTTGGTTGGACGGGTTGGAATGTTCATAATATGATTGACGATTATGGAATCGTCATATCCCATCTTACGCTTCCCATGGTAGGGCTTTTCGGGAACTGAGACAATATTGGATACTGGGAGATGTTGCATCATCATGATTCTATCAAATGGTTTATCAAATGGTATGAGTTGACACCAGTATACATCAGATAAGAGCCAAACATCTCGCTACGAAAATATCTCATATATAGAAACGGAAAACTTATAAATACTAAGCATATGTCTGACGAAGAACTTATTAAGAAAACTGTATCGATGAAGTTAAATTATGAGAATCTCATAAACGAACTGGGAGAAAGTGGCGCTAAAGATTCGACCGACATTCATGACTTGTCTTCACAGGCACTTATGGATAAATTAGACCGGTTTGTTGATTATCGGTATGATAAAAAGAAATACGGGATGCATCAAGTAAATCTCACCATTTACGGCGTGCCAACAGGGTTTGACCCCGCCGCCTTTTGTGATTTAATTAAGGATCACTGTGATGATATTTCTTCTTTTACAAAAACAGAGGATGGGTTGGTTGTGTCATTGTTTATTGATGTCAATTAATTAATTAAATTATTTTTTAGCGTTTTCTACTACATACCCAAAACAATACCATTTACCGACGGACCAATTGAAGTGCACTCAAATGTAGCACTAAACACAGTACGAGCAGTCATAATGTACTCAATTCGACATACGATGAACTGGTGGCGAAGCTTAATCTCATGTAACATGTTATTGAGAGAATGCTGCATATCATACTCTTCAAATGGTACCGAATAAATCAAATTTTCGAGATCATACATTGTTTTGCTTATGCCCGGTAGAAGCAACTGTAGGGTATTGTCATCTAGACGCTTTAGTTCAATTGTAGTTGTACATAAATGCATATTAACATCTTTACATATGGCATCATACATATCATTAGTACTGAAACCATTGCGATCACTAAAGAACACCATTTATACACTTAAATTGCGCATAAATGGATTCCTTGGGATTTCTGGACTCCCAGAATTACTATCTATATCATTAATCGCTTGATCATAATCAATCTCGCCCATTTCAGTAGAACCATCCGAATCTCCAAGTTCAACATCCACCGGAGGATGAGGGGGGTGCGATGACGGTGACTGCCGCTGACGCGAAGGCACATACAAACACGAACACATAGTACGTCGTTTTGACCATGCATATAGACACAGGGCAAGTACAGCAATTCCACCGGCACCGGCACCGACAGCAATATATGGCAACGTAGTTGCAGTTTCTTCATCATTTACCACAGGAATAGATGGGGGAATACTAGGTGGCGGTGATATTGGAGGTGGATGACTCGGGGGTCTGACTGGTGGCGGAGTTAATGGCAGCGGAGGAAGTGGAGGAAGTAGCGGTGGAGACGATGGTGGAGGCGAAACTGATGGAGATGATGGTGATGGAAACACCGGTGGAGTTGGCGAAGGCGTCACTGGCGGGGACGAAGGCGGCGGAAACATCGGTGGACTTGACGGCGGTGGTGTAGTTGGTGGAGGAGAAAGTGGAGGATTTGACGGCGGTGGTGTAGTTGGTGGAGGAGAAAGTGGAGGATTTGACGGCGGCGGTATATTTGGGGGATTTGATGGTGGCGGAAAATTTGGTGGATTCCATGGTGGAGATGGAGGAAATGGCGGGAAAGATGGTGGTGGCGATTCAGGTAATGGTGGCGGGGGAGGCGATGGTTCCGGTAAACGCGGAGACGGTGGTGGTGGTGGTGGAGATGGCGATGGTGGTGACGGTGGCGGTGGTGATGGAAATGGCGGTGGTGGCGATGGTTCGGGTGCATATGGAGACGGCGGTGGCGGTGGGGACGGTTCGGGCGAAGGCGAAGGCGGAGATGGTGGAATCTTTGGTGGGAATGATGGGGATGGAGACGATGGCGGTGGAGAAAGTGGCGGTTGATTTGGTGGAGATGGTGGGAGAGGAGGAGGAGACGGTGGAGGTGGAGCCGGAAACGGAGGTGGCGGTGGAGAGGGTTCCGGTAAACGCGGAGACGGTGGAGGTGGTGGCGGAGATGGCGGTGGTAGTGACGGCGGCGGCGACGATGGAAATGGCGGTGGTGGCGATGGTTCAGGTGCATATGGAGACGGCGGTGGCGGTGGGGACGGTTCGGGCAAAGGCGAAGGCGGAGATGGTGGCATCTTTGGAGGGAATGGTGAAGGTGGAGACGATGGCGGAGACGGCGATAATGGAGGTGGAGGCGATGGTGATGCATTTGGCCACCATGGTGGCAGTGACGGTGGAGACGGTGGAGACGGTGGCGGCGGGGGCGGTGGCGGAGGAGGAAATGATGGAGGAGGCGGAAATGGAGGCGACAAAGGGGGAAATGATGGAGGTGGCGAAAATGGGGGTGGCGGGCTATTTGGAGGCGGCGGACTTTGATGTGGCCATATAGGCGGCATCGAAGGTGAACCAATAACACCATTTAGGGAACACACTGTCAAAAAAAGTGTTGACATATATTTAACGTTTGTGACGTTTTTGACGTTTTGGACGTTTTGAACGTTTACCATGGGTTGGTTTATTGAGTATAGCACGTTCCTTCTTAAGGCGTGTTATGGTATCTTCGTTTACTGCAATAATTTTAGCACGAATTACTTCAGTCTCTGCATCCATTTCCCTTGCACGTGAAATCAACTGATCACTTGATACAGCCCGAACCTGGCGTATAGTAATAAGTGAATATACAAGACCAAGCACCGCAAGAATTGTTAACAGTATAACTGTCGCAATTGGCCGATTTATCCTCATGATGAGACTTTAATATACTAAATATAAAATTTATTAAGCCCGATTATTGATATTATATAGAGTTTTTCTCCGATTAAGTTCAAAATCCGCCGACGCGACACGTTCCTCATTTCCGTCAAGCTTTAGATGCTTGAATGTAGATAGTGGTGTCTGGTGAGAAGAAAACTGGTGCGATGCAATACGCTCCGATAGATCACCAATTGGTGTCATCTTTTCAGATGGAAATGTTGTACCACGATCAATTGCAAACTGTGGATTGTCCATGCGCGCACGCACAGCAGAATTCGCTAACACATTGTCCGGGAGACTTACTTTATCCGGTCCCGCACCGAAATCATTTCGGGTGGTGATTGTACGGGGAATCTCAGACATACGACCCATTGTTCTCTTTACATATAGTATTATAAAAAATGGAAATATATTTTTCTATAACATGTTGTAAAGATAAATGAATACTATTGTTTTAACTATTAACTGGTTCAATTTTATAGCGGGGCTGTTCCACGTCGCACTTGCAATAGTTTGTGCATTGCTAGGAGATGTTTCACAGACGTTTAAAATGTACATGCCGTTTACTACATTTCAAAATGGAACTCAAGAGCACGATGTAACAATCAAGTACAATGGATACTTCCCAATGACGGTAATTTTCGTCGTTTACTTTTCAGTAACTGCACTATTTCACCTGGGAAATACGTTTTTGTGGAACGATGCTTACCATCGTTTCTTGAGTAACCGAAAGAATCCAATACGCTGGACCGAATACTCGATAACTGCCCCACTGATGACATCTATATTGGCATTTGTTGCTGGTTCACGTAACTGGTTGTTTGTTATAGCAGCGTCTACATTGACGTTTGCATCAATTTCAGTTGGTTTCGTTCTAGATGAACTACGAAAGTACTCTTTCTTTGTTCTTGGAATGATTCCATTCTTAGTTGAGTTTTCACTTATTATAACGTCTTTGTACTTGACAACTTCGTGTTATCCATCCTACCTTCCGATAACGGTATTTATCGAGTTTGGCCTTTGGCTATTGTTTCCATTCGTTTCATTTCTTGAACTTGCTGGCATTAACTATAAAATAGGAGAATTGTTGTTCATCGTTCTATCCTTTGTTTCCAAGAGTGTACTTGCAATTATTCTGATTTCCGAAAATGTACTTAAAAATGGAATCACTGGTACATGTTAGACATTTATAAAATTTTTTAATTAGATAGATATCCATAAATTGTATAAGACAACTTTTTTATATAGCAATTACACAAGATATCTACAAAAATACAAATGAGGAACTTCCTTAAGCTATCGATATGTTTTGGAATCATTTATGGAACCTATGCACAGCAACCACCGTCGGCTCCGCCACCCCCACCATCCGCTCCTCCATCGCCACCGCAACAATCTACGCCACCGCAATATACTTCCCCATCGCAGCCACCATCTGCACCACCAAACACACCACCTTTGTCACCACCATCATCTGCTTCACCGTCGCCATTACCACCATCGCCACCGCCATTTCCACCAGAACCCCCAATCCCGCCGCCTCCTCCACCAAGTTCGCCACTTGGCAATTGTGATTGTTCTACAGAAACAGAGTATACTTCAACTACTGGCAATAATCCAACGATACGTGGTTGCTTTTCCGTCGATCTGACTGAATATGGTACATATGATAATTCAGATGATGACGATGATACGTATGATACGTATGATACGTATGATACAACTGCTCCATTTTGGGCATGCTATACCATTGGAGTATGTGAGCGAGGTTGGGTAGCACCACGAGATCTCAACAAAGAATCAACCCCGACTTTCGTAAAATCTTTGATTGATGGACCAAATGAAGGTTCTTATTTAGTACCATGTGTAACTTCACCACCAGCGAATCCACCCCCACCAATTGCACCACCGCCATCACCGCCGCCATTCCCACCTCCACCAAACATGCCGCCACCAAGTCCCCCACCACCATCGCCGCTACCATTACCACCACCATCACCACCACCACCAAGCCCTCCACCACCAAGCCCTCCACCACCATCTCCTCCGCCACCATCACCGCCGCCACCATCACCGCCACCACCATCACCACCGCCACCAAGTCCGCCGCCACCAAGTCCGCCGCCACCAAGTCCGCCACCACCAAGCCCCCCGCC
>MDSY01071943.1_pt1 | contig 18151 bp, 6 predicted proteins | sample 811131 | NCBI WGS metagenome assembly MDSY01 (sample SAMN05326643, study PRJNA326480) | marine metagenome | isolation source: seawater | place: Atlantic Ocean: South West | collected 2010
GGAACGGCCGCGGTTACGGGGCGCCGGGGTGGGCGCCGCGCACGAGTGGCTGAAGTGGGCGCGGCGGGCGAACGACGCGGGCGACGGGCTCGTCGCGACGGCGTTCACCGGCGTCCTGGAAGCCGCCGTCGCTCTGGCCCGAATGGAAAAAACGGAAAACGCGGCTTCGTTCAACGAGGACGACCTGACGCCGGACCTGCTGCTCTGGCCGTGGGGTAACGGCGCGATCAACGAGGCGCCGCTCGAGATCAGACGCGCGGCGAAGGTGGCGAGCCTCCGCGCGAGCCTCGCCGCCGCCGCGTCGCGAAGCAAGCCGTCGAGTTCCGCGCAGCAGAGCGTCCGGCAGCTGCTGCAAAGCGCGGTGAAGGAACCGGACCCGGCGGTCGTCGCCGCGACCGCGGCGTGGATGCCGGCGGCATCACTCCTCCTCGGCAACGATCCCACCGCCGCAGTGAACATGGTGATGAACATAGCCGCGAACGACGCGGCAACCGCCACGGTTCGAGCCGCGGCTGCCGTCGCGGTGGGCGGGCTCGCGGCGGCTGGCGTCGCCGTCGGCGCCAAGGCCCACACGGACCTCGCCCTCAGGGCCAAGGCGAGGGACGCGGGGCAGCGAGCGATCGTGTCCGTGGGTACCCCCGAGAACCGAGCCGTCGCGAAGGAGCTGAGCGCCGCGGTGACCGAGGCGGTCAAGTCGCTGGGGGGTAAGGTTGCGGTGAAGTACGTCGTCACCGTGGATTCCGCCGCGCGGGTGCTGGCGCCGATGCTCACGGTGGATGAGGACGACGCGGTCGCCGCGGCGGCGCTGTGGGCGCTGCCCATGGTCCTCGAACACGCGCAGCAACACGGGGGTGCTAACGCCATGCGTGGCGCGTCGGGGGTCTCCGCGCTGGCCACGCCGCTCGCGCTGCACAAGTCGGAGGAGGTCAGGGCGGCTCTGCGCGACGCGGCTCCCGCGCTCGCGTCCCGCGGCGTGCTCCTCGATGCGGTGGCGTCCTCAAAGGACGAAGGCGAACTGGGCGATGACGACGCGAAGGAAGAGGGACTCGCCTTGCTCAAGGAGCTCAAGGCGACCATCGAGGCTGCCGCGAGCGACGCGACGATGCGTGAATCCGCGTTGCAGATATTCGCGGCGGCGGCGGCGGCGCTGCCCCACCAGGACGCGCTCACCGCCGCGCTCATCGTAATTCTGCACAGGCTCGACGATAAGGACGCGGGCGTTCGCGCCGCGGCCGTGGACCTCGTGCGCGCCGCCGCGTCGCGGAGGGGCGTGCGGCCGCGCGAGCTTTTACTGGGTAACCGTCTGCTGGCGACGCACCTCGGCGTCGCGCTTCCGAGCCACCCGGTGATGCTCTCCACGATGGCCGAGGCTTTGCTTCACATGTCGGACACGAACCTGCTGCTGGAGATTCTACCCGCGGCCGTGCCCAGGCTGGTGGAGCGCCAGGACCTGGACACGCTCAAGGCGTACGCCGCCAGGCTCGGCCCCGATTTCACCGTGGGCGGTATCCTGTACGACTGGTGCTACACCGCCATCGCCGACCTCATCAACACCTCCTCCCATCTACCCCCGTCGGCGGTTGACGCGTCCAGGAAGTTTCTGGAGATGCAAACCGGCGTCGACTTCGACGTGCTGGTGAGAGACCACAAGAAGGAGCTCATGCGCGTGCTCATCCGATCCGCCGGCGCCAACGAGGCGACCAATCTGGAGGATGGCGCTACGCAGCTGATAAGCGTGCTGGGCCTCATCGCGCAGATCGCGGATGGCGCCGGCGAAACACCCTCCGTCCCCGACTTCATCCGGCCGCACTTTACGTGGCTGGTCATGGGTGATCACAACGATCGCAGCGGGGACGCCGCGGCGCAGCGCCGGTTCCTGCGCTCGCTCACCATCATGGTCCACCTCATCGGCCCGCACCTGCCGCAATTCGCGCCCAAGGTTATGGCGCACCTCGCGAGCGCGCTGGAGCGGCCGTCGCTCTCGGTGCGCCACACCGCGCTCAGGGCGTGGCTTTTGCTCGTGAAGCAGCTGGCGGGACACGCGCCGGACCACCTCAGGCGCGTCTCCGGTCGCGTCGTGGTCGCCATGCTCCCCCACCTCCCGGACTCCAACTCAAACTCGAGTAAATCGGCCGGCGAGCAAGTCGGCGCGAGCAACGGCGACGGCGACGACGAGTGGATATTCGACAAAGCCTCCGCCGCGGCGGAGGTCATCGACGAGCTCATCCTGAAGAGCGGAAAGGAGATCATGAGAGGACATCTCGCGCGGCTTCCCATGCTCCCCGCGTGCGAAAGCCTCGCGAGGGCGAACGCGGCTGTGAGCCGAGAACGCGGCGAGGTTCCCCTCCCCTCGCTCCTCGCCACCTTGACCGACGGCGCCGAGGACGAGTCGCAGGCGGTCAGGGCCACCGCGCTGGGCGAGCTCCGACGCGCGCTTCGAGCCGACCCGGCGGCGGTGTCCGCGTTGCTCGCGGGGTTGCACGAGGGCGCTTCTGATGCCGGGTTTAGGGACTCGGGGGTAACACTGAACTCGGATCAGTTGGTGGGACGCCTGTTCGCGGCGCTCCTCCGATGCTTCGCGGGTGAGGGACGCACGGTGCTGTCCCGCAAGGTGCACAGGCTCGCGGCGCAGTGCCTCGGCGAGCTCGGCGCGATCGACCCTGGCCGCATCGACATGCCCGTGGCCACCGCCGAGAGGGTCACGCCGGGGAACGCGTCGGATCTCGCGAGGGTGTTGCTCTGCGATCACGTCGCGCGAACCGTGAGGGGCGCGAACGACGTGGACATGCTCGACGCCGCGGCACTCGCCGTGCAGGAGGTGCTGGTGCACGCGGGATGCAGGCCCGCGTCCGTGCGCGCCGAGGACGTCATCGCGGCCAACGACGGCGAGACGACGCACCTGCCCGCGGGTGCCACCGGCACGGGCAAATCCTTCTGGGCCTCGCTCCCCGAGGACGTCCGAGTGCTCCTCGCGCCCGGTCTCACCTCAATGTACTGCCTCACGCAAAAGCCGCAGAAGCCATCTACGGTCCGGCCGCTGTACCAAACACCGGGCGGGCCCACGTTTCGCCGGTGGATGTACGCGTGGTGCCGAGCGCTGGCCTCAGAGGCTGACGGGCCGGACGCGCCGCTCTTCGCGGCGTGCTCCGCCGGTGTCTTTCGCCACGACACGCGAACCATGCTGTTCTTACTGCCGCGCATGGTGCTGGACGCGCTCGCGGCGCATGACGCGTGTAGGCGCGATAACGTCGCGGCTGAGATTATGGCCGTGCTCCGCGACGCGGCGGGCGCGGCGTGGACCGCCTTGGACACCACCCAGAGCAAGTCGCTTCACGGCGAACAAGCCGAGCTCGCCGCGCAAGCCGTGTTTACACTCCTCGACCAGCTCACGCAGTGGTCCGAGGACGCCGACGTCGCCAAGGACGACTCGCACCGTCGAACGGTGGACGCGGTCAAGGGCCTTTTGGATTCGGTGCCGCGCGAGTTGCTCGCGCGGGCGGCGCTTCGATGCGGCGCGCCCGCGAGAGCCCTGCTCTACTTTGAGGATCACCTCCGTGCTGCCAAGAATGTCATTAACCAGGCGTCGCTGCGCGATTACCCCGAGGGTGGCGGTCTGGACGACGCGTCAGCGGCCTTTCTCGCCGCCACGCACCAGGGCCTCGCCGAGCCCGACGCGGTGCAGGCCATCTCCCGTTTGAGGTCCCGACCGAGGCCGCTCGAGAAAAAAGACGGGACCGACGAGACGGACCTCGACGTAAATAAACCCGCGGGGGTTTCCGTCACAGATCCGTCGCTGAACGCGGCGGCCGCGGCGAGGCGTCGCGCGGAGGACGCGCTGTTACAGCACGAGCAAAACGGCGAGTGGACCGAGGCGCTGACGCATTACGAATCCGCCCTGCAGCGCCGCGGGCCGGACGCCAAGCCGACGGCGGCTCCGGACGCCGCTGAGTGGGGCCGACTGCGGTGCCTGCAGGGGCTGGGGCACCTCAGGGCGCTCGAGCGCGAGGCTGACGCGCTGATTACGCAGAGACCCGCGGCGAGCGCGGAGCTGGCGGAGGCTGGCGCCGCCGCGGCTTGGCGGCTCGGTCGGTGGGATTCGCTCACGGGTTTCCTCGGCGTCCTCGACGACGCCGGCGGGTTCGGCGGCGGCGCGCAGGTCGGTACCCACGCGGGTGGCGGGTTCGGCGGCGAGCACGGGCGGCCCGGGGGCGAAGCCGCGGTCGGCAGGGTTCTCCTCGCGCTGCACAGGCGCGACGCCGCGGGGGTGGCGCGAGCGGCGACGGCGGCGCGGGATGCCGTGATCACGCCCCTCGCCGCCGCCGCGATGGAGGGTTCGTACCGCCGCGCGCACCCGACGATCGTGCAGCTTCACCTACTCCGCGAGGCGGAGGAGGCCATGGCGGCGGTGACCTCGCTGGAGAACGTAACCGAGGGCCGCGGGAGGGGCGCGGTGAAGGGTGTCGATCTGCTCGCGGATTGGGAGACGAGGTTGGAGTTAACTCCGACGGCGCTCGCGACCCGCGAGCCGATCCTCGCGCTCCGCCGCGCCACGTACAACGCCCTGGACGCTAAGAACGCGGCTGCGTACACGTGGCTCGCGCAGGCCAAGCTGTGCAGGTCCAGCGGCCACCACGGCGCGGCGCAGCTCGCGCTGTTGGAGGCGAGAGCCGCGCTCGAGGGTGTCGCCGATGACCTCAACCCGCTAGCCCGCGACGGGGACGGGCGACCGTCCCCAGGGATGGCGCTCGCGGTGGAGCAGGCTAAGCTGCTGTGGGCCTCCGGTAAGCAGTACAGGGCCGTGGTCGAGATCCAGGAGGCGTTGAACGACCCGGCGCTGACCAACGCGGACCCGAAGACGTCGTCCAGCGCGCAGCTTCGACTGGCGAGGTGGAGCGCGGCTACGGGCCAGAAGCAGAAGAAGGAGCTGCAGGAGGTTTACAAGAGCGTCCTGAGCCACCAGAAGTTCTCCGAGAAGGCCAACTTCCACGCCGCCAAGTGGATGGATGACCTGTACAAGGATGCCACGCGGCGTGAGCAGCAGCGCGCGGCCCAAGGCGGATCGGAGACGACGCGGCAGCGACGCAACTACGACGTGGATGAAAAATCCATCGATTACGTCGAGGACGTCATCAAGTTTTACGCCACGTCCCTCAGGTACGGGCACAGGCACGTGTACGAGTCCCTGCCCCGCATGTTGACGCTGTGGTTCGATATCGGGGCGTTAGCCGCGGCGCACGAGGCCAAGGACCGCCGGCAGCAGCTCACGCCGGAGCAACAAAAGGATCGAAAGGTTGCGCTGAAGGTGACCAGCGACTTGAAGTCGTTTGCGCAGTCTCTGCCGCTGTACGTGTGGCTCCCCGCGCTGCCGCAGCTCACCTCGCGGCTGTGCCACCCGCACCAAGAGGTGAGCAACTTGGTCCGTGAGATGTTGTACCGCCTGGTGAAGCACTTTCCGAACCACGTGCTGTGGTCGATGGTATCGATGAAGCACAGCAAGGATCCGGGACGAGCGCAGGCGGCGGAGAAGATCATGGAACGCGCCAAGGAGACAGCCCCTCCCGCGCTGCGCCCGCTCTTCGACCAGTCCGACGCACTCGCCGATCAGCTCATACGCGTGTGCGCGTTCCAGCCCAAGAACGGTCCGAACAACCGACCGGCGAAGACGTTCTCGGTCAAGACGGAGTTTGCCCCGTTGAAGCGTCTGACGCCGTGTCAGGTGATGGTGCCGGGGCAGGTGGCGCTCACCCCGAGTCTGCCCCCGCCCACCATGCGCAACGCCGCTAACAAGCACCTCGTGCCATCCGTCGTCGAGTGGTCCGCGTTCAACCAGGACGTGGCCACGATCGCGAGTATCGAGGATGAGGTGACCGTGCTGGCGTCGCTGCAAAAGCCGAAGAAGCTGACAATCGTCGGATCCGACGGGCAAAAGTACGCCTTCCTGTGCAAGCCCAAGGATGACCTACGAAAGGATCTGCGAATGATGGAGTTCACCACCATGCTCAACCGCTTGCTGGCACGGGACCCGTCCAGCCGCAAGCGCCGCCTCTACCTCCGAACCTTCGCCGTGATGCCCCTCAACGAGGACAACGGCATCATCGAATGGGTCCCAAACACAACCGGGCTACGGCACGTCATCCAGGCGCTCTACGTCCAGGACGGGATCTACACGAAGCAGACCTTGGGCGACGTCAAGCGCATGCACGAGCGTCTTAAGCCCACCCCGACGACGTGGATGAACGAGATTCTCAAGAAGTTTCCACCCGTGCTCCACCGATGGTTCCTCAACCGGTGGAAGGACAGACCGGCGGCTTGGCACGGCGCACGAACCGCGTTCGCGCACACAGCCGCCGTGTGGTCCATGGTGGGTCACGTCGTCGGTCTGGGTGACCGACACGGTGAGAACATCTTGCTGGATCAGGAATCCGGTGATTGCGTCCACGTGGACTTCTCGTGCCTGTTCGATAAGGGTCTAGAGCTCGAGACGCCCGAGATGGTTCCGTTCCGGCTGACGCAGAACATAGTCGACGGGCTCGGCGCCGCGGGCTACGAAGGGACTTTCATGCGCGTCTGCGAGATTACCCTAGGCGTGCTTCGATCGCACAGGGAGGCGCTGATGTCGGTGCTCGAGACATTCGTTCACGATCCGTTGGTGGAGTGGACCAAGGGGAGCAAGGCGAAGGGGCACAGCGACGCGGCGGACACGGGACGGGCCAAGGAGCAGCTCGAGAAGATCCGGAGTAGGCTGGAGGGCGTGGTGGTCGGCGTGGGCGCCGCGCCGTCGCTGCCGCTGTCGTGCCAGGGGCAGGCGAGGCGGTTGATCGAAGAGGCGGTGTCGAGGTCGAACCTGGGGAGGATGTACGTGTGGTGGATGAGCTGGAACTGAGACACGATGACAAGCAACACGGAGAGAGTGTACGAATAGAATAGCACGGGCGACGACTGTCGCCGACGAAAAGAGTCACTTGAAAATGGAACTGACGGTATTACATGGCTAGTTTTTGCGCGCTAATAGAGGACTCCGAACGATTAGAATCGGTCGTCGTCGTCCCTGCGCTGCTGGTCGTTGCCCGAGGTGAGGCTGGACACGAAGCTCATGAAGAAGTTGGCCACCCAGAGGAAGATGAGGATGTTGAAGATGAAGGACAGGCCGCCGAACCCGAAACCGAATCCAAAGGGGCTGAACATCGGCATGGGCATGATCATGGGCATGCCCATGCCCATGCCGCCGCGCATGGCGCCGGGAGGGGGCGCCTGGCGGGACTGACCGCCCATGCCACCGCGGGGCGCCATGCGCGGGGCGGAGCGGAAGGAGGAACCGCCCATCCTGCCGCCCGACCTCGCAGCCTCCGCGTACTCGGGGGCGACCACATCCGAGACGAAGACGCTGCCGGCGACCATCGCGGCGAGCGCCATGTTGAACGCGGGGTTAGCCTTCTGGGTCTCCCACTCGTCATCCTTCTTGAGAGCTGCGACGGGCGCGAGGCGAGCCGCGGGGACGGCGCGCGCGACGGCGCGGGGCCTACGTGGAGGGGGAGAAGATATTTGACTGCACGGTCAGAGCTGGTGCGGGTGGAGAAATTTGAGATCAACGGTGCCGGTCTGTGACGCGACGAGAAGGTGGCGCACCTGACGGTCAGGCCGTTGAAGGCGGCGCGGCGGGCGAAGAGGCCCGCGGGGGCAGCGGCGATGGATGCCATGTTCTCGTCGGTACAGTAGAACGGCGCTCGTTAGAGTGTGGCCCGACGGTTGCCGAGATCGTCATTTTATCACCGATGATGAGGTGTACACCCGGTCCGAGGCTGTGACACGTGAACACACGTGACGCGGAGAAATCGTGACGGTTGGAGTGTGTTTTCTCTCGGCCACCCCGGCGACGCTCCTCGATTCCGCGCGACGACACACACCGCTTTATCGATTGGCTGCGATGATATTATGAAACAATGTCGCGAAGTACCCACGGCGCGCGTGCCTCTGGACTAACTCCGCCCGATGTGCCGCGCCTCGTGCCCGAAACCCTCCGTCGAGCCGAGGCGTCGAGCTCCTGAAATTTATTTTTCCACCCCCACCCTCTCTCCTCTTCTCTTTAAAGCGCACTTAAAGCCTCATGAGGGTCACTGTCACGTCATCGGTGCTGCCCTTGGACACGGCCATGCTGCACAGCTCCTTCGCGAGGCTCTCCGGGGACGCGTCCGCCGGCGCGGCGAGGAGAAAGTCGGCAATCTCCTGGTTCTCGAACCCACCGCCGCCGCCGCGCTCGTCGTTGGCGAAGAGCCCGTCGGAGGAGAGCATGACCCAGCTGTCCAAATCGCTGAGCTGCTCGATGGCGCAGTCGGGCTCCGCGTTCAGGCCGAACCCGGAGCCGTAGTCCGCGTTGCGCTCGCCGAGGCCCTCGAAGCGCCCGGATTCCTTCAGGAACGCGTCGCCAAACGCTCGGGAGAGCGCGAGGACGCCGCCGACGCGCCAGCTCCCCTCCGTGAACGTCACCAGCGACTTCCGCAGGTTAGGGTTACCGCGGTCGATCCTCTTGCGCTCAGCCTCGTCGTCGGGGACGTGGTCGACGGACAGCTGTACGCCCTTGCCGTCGCGGACGAGGAGAATGCGAGCGTCGCCCACGTTGGCGGTGGCGAGGCACGGCTTGCCGCCCTGCTCGAAGAGGAGGGCGGTGACCGCGGTGGATCCGCACTTGGCGCCGCCGACGCCGCGCTCGCCGAACGCGCCGAAGAAACCGGGCGGGGGCTGGATGAGGTCATAGTCCGCGCGGAGGCACGCCTGCGACAGCGCCTCGAGGCAAAAGTCAGCCTTGGGCCACTCCTCGCAGATGAAGTTGGCGAGGTTATCGGTGAGCCACTGGGAGACGGCGAAGCCGCCGTGGCCGTCGTAGACGCCGTAGATTGCGTAAGGGGAGCCGTCCTTGGCGTTGGGGTTGGTCTGTTGGGGACCGGGTAAGGGAGCGGAGGCGCGGGTCAGAGCCGATATTTCACGATCACGAGCGACGGTCCACCAAACGTCATCAGAGGGTCCGCGGGTCGGGGATGTTATAAGTGGGATGTTCGGGGCGTCGCGCGCTGGATATCGCGTCGATGTGCGGGGAAACTCACGTAGGAGGCGAAGCGGTCCTCGTTCTGCTTGCGCACGGTGCCCTTGACGGAGGCGGAGCCGCAGCGGGAGCCGACCGTGGAAGGGGTCACCGCGGGGACAGCCTGCGCGGAGGCATCGGCGCGGGTGAGCGCGCGTGCGTCGCGGGAGCCGCGGCGGGGCGCGACCCGCGCACGCAGAGCGGCGGGGGCACCGACAAAGGTGGACGCCATCGTTCGGAACGGTGTTGTATCGGGGGCGTGGAGGCTCCGTGTGACGTCCTCGAGAGGGCGATTGCAAACCAGATAAACTCGGACGACGGGTGGCTTCATTTTGCTCCAGTCATTTCCTTGAGTAAATAGACTGGGCCAACAAATCCACTTTTCTGGATAAAGTTGGAAAACGACGGGAGAGTCTTTTGCTCGGTTCTTTGAGTATACACTCGATATCAACATGCCTAGGATAGATACGCGAAAGAATTTATGATACGCTCCGCGTGTTCGCGACGTTTGGTGCTCGCGGGAACCTCCCCGTCCTCCTCGACGGCCGGCTAGTCCGGTCGTCCTCGAGGCGGCTCTCGTCTCTGAATCACGCAAATCAACAAATCGCTCACCACGCCTTTGCGAACGTCGCCGCCCGTTCTCGCTTAAAACTCCATGCCCGCCTCACGCGCCGCCTCCGCGACCGCCTTGACGCGCCCGTGGTACACGAACCCGCCGCGATCGAACACCGCCTTCTTGATACCCTTCTCGACGCACATGGCGCCCAACGCCTTGCCAACCTCGGAAGCCGCCGCCACGGTCTTGGTCTTCCACTCCTCGGTGCCAATCACCTCCTTGATCTTGGGGGACATGGTGCCCACGGCGCACAGGGTGGTCTGGTTCTCGTCGTCGATCACCTGCACGTACGTGTGCTGGTTGGAGCGGTAGACGGAGATGCGGGGGCGGTCGGGGGTGCCGGAGAGCTTGGAGCGAATCTTCGTGTGGCGCTTCTGGCGACGAGCCTCCTTGGGGGTGACCTTGGCCACGACCTGGGTGGATGAGGTGGCTGGATCGATGGGGGGAGAAACGGGGGGTGGACGAATGTCAGAGTCGGAGTCGTGTGGGGGGTGAGTCGTGCGGTTCAATCGGGCGCGGGATGTCGAGCGCGGGGCGCGCGTGGCGCCAGCCAACGTGGACCCTCCGTGGATAACCCGAGCGATGAAAGCCGAGTGAGATGCGGGTGCGACGCGACCGCGCGAGGCGGTCGACGCGTGGGCGTTGACGAGCCAGGAGCGCGCCGCGTGGGAAGAAAACACCGTCATCGATGCTGACGCGGGCCCTCGCGTCGGGTCATCGCGTCTGTGTCGCATCGACGTCGTGCTTTCCGGCCCGCGCGGGGGCTCGGCATCGCCCAAACCCTAACCCCAAAGCCAAAAGATTTTGCCGGACCACGGCCGGGAATGCGCCGGTGTGACGTCGCGGGAACTCACCACGCCTCTGCTGCACCGGGGTGGCGACGCGGGTGGCAACAGCCGCGCGCGCGGAGAGAGAGAAAGCAAGCATGGTTCTTACGCGACTCCTCGCGGACCTCTGAATGTGTCGTTCGGCACCGGTCCTTCCGGCCTGAAAAGCACTTTGGGTGATGACGTCGAAAGTGGATAACTTCCGGAATGAAATTGACATTGTTACTAACTGTTCATATGATCAAAAATTAATTGCGTAGTTTCTATGAGCAAATAGTTATACATTCCCCGTAATTAAAATGTTAACCGATCTCCAAGAAATCTTCACTACTTTTAAAAGGTTTGCGAGAAGGAGACCAAGGTCGAGAGAGCGCACGCTGACCTCATACCAGCGGACTCACACGAGCGCCACGCTGGGGTCGCCTTTAAGCACCACTGACCACCGCGCGGACGCTCGCACCGCACCGAAATAACGATCGAGCCCAAGATGGCGGACCGATAGGAGACGAACTCGAAGGGACGAATTGAAAGCAAGATGGGAGGCTGCAAGGTCATCGTGGTCGGGGGTATGCAGGCGGGCGTGGGCAAGTCCACCGTCACGGTCGGCTTGATGGCGGCCCTCCGCCAGCGCGGCCTGCGCGTCCAGGGCTTCAAGGTGGGACCCGACCTCCTGGACCCGCTCCTGCACGAGGCCGCCACCGGCAAGCCCAGCTACAACCTCGACGGGTGGATGCTCACGAAGGAGCACAACCTGTCCGTCGCGCAGAGGCTCGCGGGGGACGCGGACGTCGCCGTCGTCGAGGGTGGCGACGGGCTCTACGACGGAACCTTCGGCGATGAGGAGGGCAGCACCGGACAGCTCGCCAAGTGGCTCGGCGCGCCCGTCGTCCTCGTCCTCGACTGCGACGGGCTCCCCGCGCGATCCGCCGCTGCGCTCCTCAAAGGCCACCTCGCCTTCGACGACGAACTCCCGATCGCGGGCGTCATCCTGAACAAGACCAAGGACGCCTCGCACGAGAAACTCATCCGCGACTCCATCGAGAACGCCGGCATCGGCGCGCCCATCTTCGGCGCGCTGCGCAGAGACGACGCAGGGCTCGGGATGCTCAGAGACGAAGGGCAAGGACCGCACTCCGCGCTCGCCGCCGCCGCGGCCAAGGCGGCCGCCGCGCTGGACGCCGGCGGCGCCGCGTCCGTGGGCGGCAGCCGCAACCCGTACGCCAGCCACCTCATCGATAAGGAGAGCGAGTCGAAGAAAGGCGGGGGCGACGACGCGTTCAAGGGCAAGACGCAAGGAATCGGAATGGAGAAGGAATCCGGCGATCCAAATTTCGTCACCGGAGTCGCCGCGCAGCTCGCGGACGTCGTCGGTAAGACGGTGGACTTGACCGCCGTGATGAACGCGGCGTGGGAGTTCACGGGGCCCCTGGAGGACACCCACGTTGAAGAGGAGGAGGCCGTGGCCGTTGGAGCCTCGGGGGCACAGGCCGGTACCGGAGAGGAGGCGGGTTCGAGTTCTGGCGATCCAAACGGGATCGAGGGCGTACGGGGGGAGGGGGAGGCGGTCCTGTGGGAGGCTTCCTTCGGCGCGCGTCGGCTGAGCTTGGACGACGACGGGAACGTAAAAGAGGGAGCCGCGTCCGAGAACGCCGGCGTTAAGGCCACGGAAGGGCCCGTCGGACTGCGGACTAAGACGGCGCCCGACAGGCTGGACAGCTTCGGCGGCAAGGACCGCAACAAGTTCCCGGTGATACCTGAGTCTCCAAAGCGAGCCGCCTCGGGATCCCACGCGGGTTCGCCCCTTAGGACGAACACCCCGAAGAAGGAGCACTCCTTCGGGCGTGCACTCGTGGGCGGGGTGGTCGCGCGGTTGGGCCGGGGCGTGGGCAACGGCGCGTCGCATCTCATACCGCGGCCCCTCTTCTCAAACACGGTTCGCGTGGGCGTGGCCAGGGACGCCGCGTTCTGTCACTACTACCGCGAGAACCTGGCGTTACTGCGTGAGTACGGCGCGGATCTTGTGCCGTTCTCGCCCATCGCCGGTGACTCCCTCCCGCAAGGGTGCAAGGGCATCTTGTTTGGCGGTGGGTACCCCGAGATGTACGCGCAGGAACTCACGGGGAACCGAAGTCTTCGAGCGGCGATCACCGCGTTCGCGGCGGGCGGCGGGGTCATCTACGGCGAGTGCGGCGGGTTGATGTTCCTGTCGCAGGCGCTCATAAGCCGTGACCAAGGCGCGCAGCCGCGTCCCATGTGCGGCCTGGCGCCCTTCTCGACGCGCGTCGCCGCGGCTCCCGCGTCCAGTTACGCGGAGATCACGGTACGGCACGGGTGTCCGTTGTTTCCGGCGGGCGCCAGGGCTCGGGGCCGGGTGCACCGAAACTCAGAGATTGTCGCGGAGCCGCCGCTCGGGGACGGCCCGGGTCAGTCCGGCTGGTTCGGCGCGTACGACGTGCGGCCGCCGGAGGAGGCGTGGTGTGGGAACGTGGGCGTGGGCGACGGACCCGGGGTCAAAGGCGACGGGGGGGTGGGTGACGTCGCGGGGGACGTCGCGCCCGAGCCGGGGCCGTCCGCTAACCACTGGGAAGCCGTCGGTCGCGTGGAAGGGTACGCGTGGCGCAACGTGCTGATGTCGTACGCCCGGCTGCACTGGGGCGAGTCCCCCGAGATGGCGCGTCACTTCGTGGACGTGTGCAAAGGGGTCCCCGCGGCGGCGGCGGAGGCTGCGCTGAAAGCGGCGGCGGCGGCGAGGAAGCTCCCGCCGGTTGTCCCGTCCACGCCGGGTTCATACAAGATTTCGATGCCGCGCGTGAAGAGCACCGACTCCATGAGCGAGATGTCGTCACACGGTGGGAACATGAACTCCTTGGGTGCCCTGGGCAGCGGTACGTCCATCAATCAGATGAACGGCGAGACGGACGAGTACGGTCACGAATCCGGCGCATCGCCGATGAGCGCCGGCGGATCCGACCGGGCTCTCAACGACCGAGCTCTCAACCGGCACAGGCGCACGCACAGCGAGGACCACGGGCCGATGGACGATACGCGGATAGGGATGATGAAAAGCTCGAGCGGTGGTGGTACCCCGTCGATGCTTCGATCCTCCTCGTCCAACGCGAGCCTGGGCGGCGGCGCTTCGACGCCGGCGCGTCGCGGATCGGTTCCGGATTTTCTGGACCACGAGGCTTTGCTCTCGTTCCCCCCGCCCCTGGGCCTGGGCGGCTCCAACGACGACCTCGGGTATCTCGAGGATACGCTCGGGCACCTTCACACGCCGTCCGCGGTGCCCCAGCCCCCGCCGAGTCGGACGTGCACCATCGCGTCGCTCACCCCCGCAGCGACTGAGATTATCCACGCTTTGGGGTTGCAGTCACGGCTGGTGTGCGTGACGGATCGGTGCAACTTCCCGCCGTCCGTCGCCAGGGCCTTCCCGATCGTCCTCCGATCCAACACCAAGGTGAGGAACACCAAGCAGGGCGGCATGAGCCGGCCGCAGAGCATCGGGAGCCTGATGACCAGCGCGAACAAGCAGCTGGACAGCTCAAACTCCCCGAGCGCGGCGCTCCCGGGGATGTCCGTGGACGTGGAGTGGCTCCGGCGAACTCGGCCGGGTTTGGTGCTCACGCAGGACGCGTGCGAGCGGTGCGGCGCGGCCGGGCCCGGTGGCGATAGCGTCGTCGCCCGCGCGCTCGTCTCCGCCGGGCTCCTCGGCGCGCACTCGCACAACGGCGGCGAGGCGGACGCGGCCGGCTCCGACTCTGGAAAATCCGGGGAGCTAAGCCACGACACCGGCGTGCTCGCCATGGACCCGCAGAGGCTCTCCGAGGTGCTGGACGTCATCGTGCAGGTGGGCACAGCGGCGGGTGAGGAGGACGCGGCGGTCGCGCTCGTCGGGTCGCTCCGCGCGAGGCTCCGCGCGGTCACCGCCGCCGTCGCGCCCGCCAGGCGCCGGCCCAAGGTTTTATCCCTCGAGGGACTGAGACCTTTGGCCGTCGGCGGGCACTGGCTCCCGGAGATGAAACACCTCGCGGGGGGCGTGGACGAGCTGCAGGAGCCCGGCGCACCCGCCGCGGGGCTCAGGTGGGAGCAGGTGCTCAGCTACGCGCCCGAGGTTCTCATACTCGCGCCGTGCGTGTCTCAGTCCCCGGATGATACCCTGGACGAACTCGACAGACTAGCGTCGCAGCCCGGGTTCTGGGCGTTACCCGCGGTGCGGTCCAGGGAGGTGTACGTGGTGCACCACGTGTTGTTCTCGCGCGCGGGGCCGAGGCTGGTCAACGGCGTGGAGCTGCTCGCGAAGATCTTGCACCCGGAGCTCGCGCCCGACGTCGCCATGCGCGAGGGGTGCACGGTGACGAAGCTCAACCTGGAGGTTGGCCGGCAGTGCCGCGCCCGGCAGCTGCGAAATTACTTCAGGCCGTGGGGCGGCGCGGGGGCGACGGGGTGGGACTTCACGGGGTACGCGGGCGGCGGTCACGCGGACACGATCACGTGAGTTAGTTTTTCAGCGCACTCGTCATTTGATTACAGTGTTGGCGCTCAAGCCGCGAGTTGATACATGTTAGTTCCCGAAAATAATACCTTCGGTAAATCTCATTTCCCGTCGAGGTTCTGGATAAATTCCAGGAGCTGCTTCCTCGCCTCGAACCCTTGCGGCCCCAAGATCTCCCCGTGCGAGAACCCCTCCACCCAGAGCACGTCCGCGGACTCCCTGTGCAGCGCGTGCCGTGCGATCCTCTCCGCGTCCAGGATGGCGTCGTAAGACTGCAACACCATAAGAGTCTTCTCCGGTAAATCCTCCGCAAAGGCGCACACCTGGAACCACCAGAACTGCCTGCACAGCGCTACAGTCGCGCTGAGCTCCTTGACCACGAACCAGTCCCGCGCGAGAGTGAAGAGGTACCTGGTCACGAGCTCAGCCTTGTCGCGAACGGAGACGTTGCGCGAGAAGACCCCGCCGGCGCCGCGACGGGACAAGCCGAGAGAGCGCTTAGCCTCCGGGTCCACCGCCTCCATCCCGGCGCTCTCCCGGCCAATCAGCTCACGCCACCTGTCATCCAGCTGGTACATCACCCGCGACACCACCGCCGGCAGCATCAGGCACGACGACACCGGGTCGATCATGACAACCGCGGCGACTTTCGACCGCTGGCACGCCCTCGCGACCAAAAAAGAACCAAAGGAGTGCCCCAGCAAACACGGCCGCTGCAGCGCGTGCCTCCTGCACAAGTTCTCCACCGCGTCCACCAGGTCGTCGGGCGACGGCACGCGGGTCACCGCACGCATGGAAATCTCGGGCAGGCACACCAGCGCGATCGGCCTGTCCGCTCGAGCCCGCAGAGCGTGCGCCACCGTCCACAGGTACGGCGGGAGGCCGATGCCTAAGCCGTGGAGGAACACGAGCGGCGTCGGCGCGGGCGCGGGGGTTGGCGCCCACGTCGGCGTCGTCGCATCGTTCTCCCGCGTCATCAACCTGGTCCCGTCGCTGAGCCGCGCGCGTCGCGGCGCGCACCCCGCGAAGCACTTGCGGTTATCGCCCCAACCCCCGCCGCCCCGGCGGAAGATCGTTCGCTTGATCCAGCCGCCCTGGTACTTCGGCGTCCTGTTGTCCACGCCACCGCACACGGAACACGGTTCACCGCGGAACTGTCGCTCGATCGGAGGTGAGTCGTTCGGGTCGTTGAAGCCGTTTCTTTCGCCGTTTCTTTCGCCGTTCAATGCCCCATCGGTATCCCCGTTGGCGGTGTCATTTAGAAAAGCTTCGTACGATGAGCTCGGCGTTAGCCCCGGCGACGGCGTCCTCGAGGGCGTGCGCAGTGGCTTGGACCCGAGCCTGAGCCAGTATGTCACGCCGGTATCCCCGCACTTGTGCCAGGTGAACCCCCAACACCGCAAGACCAGCCCCGCGAGTGACTCGGCGCAGTGCGAGTACGCGTAGTAGAGCAGGGGTTGGTGAAAGACCCGTAGTGGTTCCCTCATGTGCGCCATGAACTTCAGGCCGTGCGTCCGTCCGGGTTCGAATGCGATGCCCCAGGTGTGCTCCCCCTCGCCGATCCACCACTCGATCTCCTCCTCCTCCGCCTGGCCCAGCGGGCCGTCCATACCTCCGTAGAAGCCGTACCGCACGAACTCCCGCACGTTCTCGCGCCGGATGAGCCGCGGGTCGGCGCCGCGGAACCACTCGCGCAGGAACTCGCGAAAGTCGGGGATGACGTCGTCCTTCATCAGCAGCATCCGCTCCATCTGCTTGCGCCTCGCCGGATTATCGGGCGCGGGCGTGAAGGTCTCGTGCCGTTGACGCAGGTACCGCCGACGCACCAGCCACGCCCCTTCCGCGACGATCCACCACGCGAACACCACGGGGAGGACGAACAGGAAAGGAATGAGCGCGGCGCCCGCGACGACGAAGGGACCGCCGAAGCAGAAGTAGGAACACGCAGCGGCGACGAAGGTGTCCCACGGGTCCGGCAAGCACCATCTGCTCAGCTTCGTCAGCTTGGGGTCATGGGGCAACCCACTCATCGGTCTCTCGATGAGCGCCCGAGTCTGCCCGCCAAATCCGTCTTGAGCGCGGGCTTTTTCGGACGATTTTTTTCGGACGATGTTGCAACCGTCCTCGCCTAAAACGTATCAAACTATTTGCCTGTTAGGACTGAAGCGTGTCCGACCGAAGCGCCGAGAAACGTCGGTGTTGGAGGGGCCAATGCGAATTTGCCACCTGCGTCTGTTCGATGCCAACTCACGCACTCACTGTCAAGTCGATTATTCTCGGAGGCGCGGCCTTCGGTCGGAAGGACGCGTGATGGCGCCGATGCTGGCGGTGGGGAGCCGCGTTTGGTGCCGATCCGGCGAGCACGATGCCCGATCTCCTCGGCGCGCCAATTCGTCCAGGAAAGCGTCCAAGGCGCGAGCTCCGAAGCGGGGCGAGTCCCCCATCAGACGGGCTGTCGTGGTTTCCGATGTGGCCGAGACTCGCGCGATCGCGGCGACCGCCCCGACGGAAGACGCGTTCTCGCTCGGATGCCCGCACTTCGATACCTGCTCCGGATGCTCCAGCTCCACGAATCTCGACGACTTCCCCGAGCTGCGAAGGGCGCGCGAGTACTTCGCGAAGAGCCACGGCGTGGACGCGTTCGAGTGCGCCACCGGCGACGTGACTGGATGGAGAATCAGGGCGCGACTCGCCGCCCGGATGGTCCCGGACGACACGAACGGCGGGCAAAAGCTCGCCCTCGGGCTCTTCGCGCGCGGCTCGCACGACCTCGTCGAGATCCCCCACTGCGTCGTGCAGCACCCGAGGCTCAACGACGCCGCGGCGCTCATCGCCGAGGCGTGTTCCCGCGCGGGCATCCGAGCGTACGACGAAACCACGGGCGAGGGCGAGCTTCGATACGTCCAGCTCACCGCGGTCGGTCGCGACGGATGCCGCGCGGACCTCGACCCCGACGCCGCGGTGCAGGTCGCGCTCGTGTGGAACGCCCCGGCGCCCACCGCGGAATCCGGGCCGATGTCCGCGCCGAGGGCGATAGCGCTGGCGCTCAAGCTCTGGAACAGTAACAGCGCGGACAGCCCCGGGGATATCGAACCCCCGAACGGCATGCGCGTGCACTCCGTCTGGGTCAACTGGAACGA
>MDSY01037731.1_pt1 | contig 18144 bp, 11 predicted proteins | sample 811131 | NCBI WGS metagenome assembly MDSY01 (sample SAMN05326643, study PRJNA326480) | marine metagenome | isolation source: seawater | place: Atlantic Ocean: South West | collected 2010
GATGTCTGAACATGGCTTCGTAGGTGGCTTTGGGGACTTCTTGAACAGGGCCGGCCTGAACTTCGGTCTTCGGCTCAGGCGTTTCGGTTTGGTATTGCGACATCCAATCCTCCGAATGTTCAGAGGTTTGCTGATAAGGGAGGGTTTCAATTTCCTTGATTCGCCGCTGACGGTCAATCACGGCCTTGTAGAGAATGGCCGAGGCGAGAAAGATGCTGAAGGCCACTCCCCACCATGCTTCGATGTAGAGGGCGACCGTGGAGGCCATGCCGCTCCAATCAATCCCCTCATCCTCCAGTTCGGAAGGTTGCCAGGACACGCCGAGGTAGTCACCTGTGCTGGTATGAACAAAGGGAATTTCGGGGGCCAACCTCGAGCGTATGGTGGTGTTGATGTACACCGTGCCGTTGGTGGATTGGTCTTGGGGTAACTGGACCCATGCTCGGATGGTGAAATTGGAATTCAATGGGATGTTGCTGACTTCAAATGAGCGCGGGTATTCAACACCATCCTCGTAGACCGCGATTTCGGGCGGGATGAACCCCATGTCAACCGAATGGCTCGATTGGAGTTGAACGCTCAAGCCATCCACGGCGTTACCGTCGTTTCTCACTTCCATCGCAATGGAGAGGCGTCCCTTGGCGTTGACCTGCTCTTCGACGTTTCGAAACGTCCATTTGATCTCAGGTGCTACGTTCATTTCAACTTCAACGGAATCGGCCACAACCCCTTGGTCATCCAACAACTCCAAGGTGGTACTGCCCATGACAAAAGCCATGGCATCCGCCGGTGCCGTGATGGTTGTAACAGCAAAGGGTTTTACCTGATTGGGGAGGATAAACAGGCCTTCAGCTGGAAGGTCAACGGCGAATCCCCCGGTTGTGCTGACTTCTCGTAGGAAGTAGGTGTTGACGGAATTCCCTGTGTTTTGGGCGCTGAGGTTTACGGTGCATGATTGGTTGGGAAGAATGGATTGGCAATTTGAAATTTCAGCGGCGAGTGTTCCGGACGAGACTCGGTCAATTTTCGCCACGGTGTTGATCGTTCGAAGGTTCGCCCTTGCACCGTCCGCAAAGACTTGCAATTCTACATGCATCTCGCCTTGAAATTCGTTCGGCGCCTGGAATCCAATCTCAATGGTTCTGGATTCGTTGGGCTGCAGGACCACGTCTTCAAGGCCACCAAACAAGGCGACGACCCAACCACTTGTGTTGAACCGGTCGGATGGGCTTGTCCCCGGAACGGGTGTTCCCTCTACAGTGAGCGCTTGCAAGGTCATGTTGAGTGTGTTCGGTGTGTTCCCAACGTTTCGAACCACGGCGTTGAGCCGGCCATCTTGATTCGGCGCCACCTCCAGAAGTTCATCAATGTGGTCAATGCTGGCGTTTTTCTTCTCGTTCATCAACAGGTCAAAACTCCATGTTGAAGCCGCCTTGTCGAGTCCTGATGTCGCCGATAGGGTGAACCGTGGTCCTGCTCCTGCGAGGGGTGCACCGTTGACAACGGCTGGCACGTCAATCCACAAATACACGTAGGAGAGCGTGTTTGGGTCCATCGTAATGTATGCTTCGTTCCCGTTGGTGTTGGGCATGTTCCAACCCCAAACCCATGTGGAGTCGGTTGAGATTGTGAAGGTCACATCATCGGAAAAAGTGGCGTTGTTGGTGATGTTGACCGCGACGGCAGTACGGACGAGTTCATCAACCGTGAAAGCCGTGAAATCATCAACTCCAAAGTTAAGGTTGGACGGTGGCACAATGGCCACCTCCATGGCCACCGTCTCGTTCAACTCCGGGTCAAGGTCACTCGTTATTGAAAACGAAACGGTCAGGTTCTGGTAGGCTGCACCGGCAGGGGCACGTACACCAAAGGCGATTTGCCTGAGATGATTGGGTACCAAGAGTTCAGTCGTGGGCAGTCCAACCGTGGTCAAGGGTTCGGGAACCGAAAGCGGTTGAATGGTGAAGGCTTGGTTTTGCTCCGCTTTGTTATGGACGGTGATGTAGGTGCTGACGGTTTCGTTTTGATGCACATAAAGTTGGCTTGGGGCGGCGTAATCAAGGATTTCAGCCTCCCTTCCTACCTCTTCCGCCCAACTTCCAGCAAAGGGTAGCATGGCCGGGAGAAGGAACACGGTGAGAAGAAGAGCCCACCGCATGACTCGGTGTGGTTGTTATCCCCTATCAATGACTCCCTGTGTTGACCAAAACCTCGTCGTAGCATTCTTGTGGTCCACCCCGGTGGCGGAGTCATGCCCCCGTTTTGGCCTTTCAAAAAGAAGCAAACAATTGCTGAGGTGGAAGAGCAGCCGCCAGCCCCCATCGTCTACAAGCGTGGCGAGGACCCAAATGCTCGGAAAACCATTGAAGCCGATTCAGGTGCATACAAAGATGCACTGGCCCTCTTCGGTGGAGGGTCTGAAGAAGTCAAGGCGGCCACCGACCAATCGGTCAACTATGACGGTGTGTCGCCCCAACCAACCGAAGCCACCAAGGAACCAGAAGCCTCGTTCACATGGGTTCACCATACCGATGGCTACCATTACAAGCAGCTCGCTGACGGAGCGTTTGAGCCCACGCCTCACACCAAAAACGACGACGGCTCCTACGCACCGTATTCCTGATCGAACAATCGTGGAATCGGCCGAATCAACCCAGGGTGGTCTTGATTGGCATGGTTGACGCTGCGACTGACAGGGTAGCGGTTGATGGAGCCTGCCACAGGTGGACTGGGTAAGGTGCCATCTTGAAGCCACGCGTCAAGGGTTCCGTCGTCCAATATCACCGGCATACGATGATGAACTTGGACGCAATCTTCGTTCGCCGCCTGGGTGAGAATGACACATGATTCAAGTGGCTGTCCATTTCCATTCCACGTGTCCCACAGCACAGCCATCATGGAAGGGCCATTCTTCACATGATGATACCAAGGTGTTTTTCCTTGTGGGGTGGTCATCCACTCGTACCAGCCGTCAACCGGGACAACCCCTCGGCGATGTTCTGCAGCTGAATGAAACATCGGTTTGTCATGCATGGTTTCGCTTCGAGCGTTGATGGGTTCACGGTTGGAGGCCTTGGCCCATGACGGTCGGAATCCCCAACGCATCAACCTGAATTGGCGGTTCACTTCTCCTGTTCCGTCTTGACCCACCTCAGTAGCCACGGGGATGAGGCTCTGGGGTGCTACGTTCCAAGATGGCTCAAACGAAGCGAGGTCAGAAAGAGGCTCAGCTTCCATCGCCAACGCGATTTGGTCCATGGGTGTTGAAAGGGCAAACCTTCCGCACATGGGCACGCCTCATACAGGATCGGCAACGGCTTTCATGAGGGCACGCACATCAAGTTCTGCTCCGTTGAGCGGAACGCGTAGATCGTACTGAGACGCCACGGCCGGGTCCAATTCACCGAAACAGCCGACCCATTCTCCGTTGATGATCAATTTCGCACCCCGGCCGTTGAGCCAAGGGCCTTCACCGGCTTCCATCGGCGTGGCTTCCCATTGCTTCACGCCCAAGTCATTGCAGAGGGCTTGCATGCGTCCACGAACGGCCGCAAAGCCTCCACTTCGTTCAGCCGTGATGAACGCCAGTCGGTCGGTGTTTTGGTGGTCCCTCACCACCGTTCCGAGTTCGTAAACTGATTGAGGCAGGTCATGATGACGGTTCCCTGCCAAAAGTTTCAGCAGTCCCGGGAGGAGGTGCTGACGCAGGATGGTGTGGTCGACGGTGATGGGGTTGGTGATGGCCGTCACCTCATGGTTTGGTGTCCACCGCATGTTGGTGAATTGGTCGGCTTCGTTGGAAAGGGTGAGGGATTGAATCTGCATCATGCCCATGCCTTGCATGGCGTCTCGCAGACGTCGCCGCATATGGTGGTCTTCTCTTGGCTGTGCCGTGAGCGTGGCTTTGGGGACGTCTGTACCGAGGTCTTCGTATCCGTGGCCGATCGCCAATTCTTCAACGAGGTCCACAGGGTGAAGGAGATCAAATCGCCATCGGGGCATCGTAAACAAGAGTTCTGAGGTACCGGCTCTGGCCACGGCCATGCTGGCGGATTGTTCGGGAGCATCGTTGGGGGCGGGTTGACGGCCAACAAAGCAACCACCCATGCGCCCAATGGCGGTGTGTATTTCCGCATCAGAAAAACTTCTGCCGAGGAGGTTTTGAACCAATTCCTCTGGGACCGTGTGGGTTTTGCCTTCCCCCTTTGGCATGCTGATGTGTTCGCCCGTGCAGGAGACGATGTCCACGGATTCGATCGAACCACCTCGCTGAGCCAATTGAAGGCACACCAGCATCAATGACGCTTCACAAGCCCGCTCGTCCCAGCCGGTTACATCGACAAAGAAGTCCCTGGTTTCCGCAGTGACGGTGGTGTGTTCACCGTTGATGATGGGAGGGAACGACAAGACGTCGTCGTTTCGGTCAACGATAAGCGGGAAACGTTCCATGCCCTCAAGCAGGTGTGCGTATTCCACGCCCTTTGGATGTTCAAGCATGATTTCGGCCAACGTCATCGTCTTCTCACTGGCGAGTGGAGTGAATGAATGTGAACGTGGGACGGCCTTGACGCGAAAGGGGGGCGCAAGGTTCGCCAAGTCGTGAACGCCAATCGATGCCCTTTGGCGTCCTCGTCCGAGTGCGAAGTGGAGTTTTTCCTGGTGGTCCATGAGCCCCTTGATGAATTGCTCATTTCCCGCTGCGTCCTCCGGAACATCAACACCTCGGACGACTGCACCGTAGATGACCGGGCGGATGCCACTGAGTTCTTCATCCACCGTCATGGTGAGTCCGCTGGGTTTCACATTGAGGTCGGGTGTAGCCGGTGCACCGTGCAGGAAATTCACCATGGCATAGGCCAAGGTTTCACCGCTCAGTAAATCGGGGCGATCGGGGAAGATTTCAATGTCCAATTGCTCTTCATTACAAGCATCGATGTCCGTCCCAAGCAACGGGAGTTCATCGTTGACTTGTTCGATGTTGTGCTCATACCCTTGTTGTTTTATGAGGGCTTGAAGCAACGCTTGAGGGACAGAAATGGTGGGCATGAATCATCACCGAGCAAACCAATGGGGGAGAGGGCGTTCGTAGCCAGCCAGACGCAACCCACCGACAGCCGCTGTTTCATGATTCAGCGCACGTAGGTGCTTTCGCTCAAGGCTGTCGATGCTGTTAACACCGATTCGGCGCAATTCAGTGGCCAAGTCCTCTTGAGTCCCTTGCAGCCAGTAGGCTATATCTTCAGTGTCAGCCATGGGGGCCGCGCAACAGACGATGTCAACCTCTGATGCCATTAAGACGGCAAGGTCGTGTCCGCTAGCTGCAAAGCCGAGCAAGAATCCAGTTTGAATGGCCTTGTCCGAGAGGTGTTCTTTCTTGGAGCGACCCGTTATTGGGAGCGCAGCAGCTTCAGAAATTCCGGAACCATCCTCGATGCGAGCGACGGCCAAGTCAAAGTGATGATGGGCAGCACGGGCATGCAGGGATTGAACGCGGCTAATGGTGTCAAGGAGCACGGCCGGAGCGTTTTCAACCGCCATTGAACGCAAGGCGACCAACAAACCATCCAACTGCTCAGCGTCCATCGGGGGGAGGTCGTTGAGGTCGATGGCAAACCCACCAGCGGAGGCCAAGGCTTCGGGAGTCGACAATAAGTTGGTTCGATTCACCATGAGGATGTCAACGGCTCGTGGCTGCTCTTCCACCATGGCTGGGTGGCGATTGAGGACGTTTCGAACCGCTTCATCGGCTTTCTTGTCGGGCGTCATGGTGGCTCCAGAGGTGAGGCAGGGCAAGAGTGGTAGGGGGAGGGCTAAGGACTGGACCTCTTCGGAAAGCCCAATCAAAGCCACGGTGTCAACGGTTTCGTACGGCATGAGTTGTTGGGCTTCGCTGGTGAGGCCGACGTTCGAGAGATCATCGCTTGAAACTGCAAATCCGGTTCGCTCAATATGGAGCCCTTCTTGCGGAATCAAGCAAACAGCATCGGAGGGTACATGCATGGTTTCATCGTCAAGCAAACCATTGATTTCGTTGAGTTCTTTCTTGGTGAGCGGCCTGAGAACAACCCCCGGCGGCGGCGTTGGGCAACGCCCGTTGATGACGATTCGTCCTCCGCTCATGCCAGCACCTGGGTCGGGTCCGACATCGCCGTGCACGACGATGAGTCCACCTTCCATGCCTCCACCGATTCGAGGTCCTGCGGCTCCCCGAATGAACAGGTTTCCGCCGGTCATTTCAGCACCAGCATCGCTGCCACATCCATCCATCACGGTAATGTTCCCTGCGGCCATTCGGTAGCCCACGAAGTGTCCAGCCATGCGTTCACAGACCACGGAAGTCCCTTGATTTGCGGCTCCAAGAAAACTGCCTGCATCACCTTGCAGTGTAAATGAGCCGCCTTTTCCAAACGCTGCGACCCACGACCCAAGGACACCGAGGGCCCGAAGGCGAGCCCCATCAGGAAGTGCTGGGCAAAGCCCCAGTTCTCCATCCTTCGGAACAGGGTCGCCGGCGTTGGTCCAACCGATTCTTAGAATCGCATTTTGTTCAGCAGCGGCAATGAGTCGGGGGCCCAATTTTTCATTGATGTTCATTGAGCGCTGAACCACCGCATTCACATCCGCCATGAAGCATGGTCGTGTCTCCACCACAAATAGACTGCTATTCATGCTGTTCCTTGCTGGGGATTTGTCCAATCGTTTCCTCACACCGAGGTTGAAGAAGCCTTTATTGACGGCCTTCATGAGCAAGGCTTGGAGAAGGTTATGACGATCAAAGTCGCCATCAACGGATACGGTACAATTGGAAAGCGCGTGGCGGATGCGGTTGACGCACAGGACGATATGGAAATCATTGGCGTCACGAAAACCCGGCCTGCTTTTGGTTGCGACCTCGCCGTCCGCAAAGGCTTCCCGTTGTATTGCACCTACAACGATGCAGAAAAAATTGCTGCTTTTGAACCAGCAGGATATACCTGCCATGGTGGCTTGGACGACCTGCTCGCCGTGGCCGATGTCGTGGTTGATTGTTCACCGGGCAAAGTTGGCGCCGCAAACAAGGAAGCTTACGAAAAAGCCGGCGTGAAGTACATTTTCCAAGGTGGAGAAAAGCACGCCATGGCTGGTATGTCCTACACGTCTTCAGCGAACCACGCCGCCAACCTCAATGCGGCAGGGACCCGTGTTGTGTCGTGCAACACCACCGGATTGTCACGAACACTTGTCCCCCTCTACGAGCACTGTGGCTCATTGAAGGTTGAATGCACCATGATTCGCCGAGCTGCCGACCCCGGGGATTCAAAGAAAGGTCCAATCAACGCCATCAAACCTGTTCTCAAGGTCCCCTCCCATCACGGGCCCGACGTGATGACAGTGAAACCTGAAATCGACATCAACTCCATGGCGGTCGCCGTACCAACGACGCTCATGCACTGTCACTCCATTGTGGCGTTTTTGCCGGACGGTCATGGCCTCACAACCGAATTGGTCTTGGAACTGTGGAGCCAAAACCCCCGCATCATCATCATGAACGGTGCTGAAACGAACATCACAACCACGGCCGAAGTGATGGAATACGCCAGGGACATTGGGCGGAAGTGGGGAGACCTTCACGAGATCTTTGTCTGGGAAGACGGTGTGAAACTCGACGGTAATACGTTGTATTATTTCCAAGCGATTCACCAAGAATCCGATGTGATTCCCGAAAACGTCGATGCCATTCGAGCATTGATGGGGACAGAATCCGATTGGCGAGCCTCCGTGGCCAAGACCGATGCGGCCATTTCTGCCTACAACGGACTGTGAACAAGGTGGCTTAACCACAACACAGCCAAGAGATTCCTTCAAAAGCCTCGCATGGGTCCGAAGACTATGCTATCGAGAGCCTCGCTCTTGCTCGTGCTTTTCCTGTTGGTCTCAGCACCGCTTTCGGCTGTAGCAGAAGAGGCAACGACGGAACCGCAAGGTGGCGATTTCGAACCTTCCGAAACCACGCTATCTGAGCAGGAGCGATTGGCCTTGGCCGCCTCGCATTGGCAACGCATGCCCGAAGCGAGCATGGTGGCGACCTCATGGAAACCCTCCACTGGTCTTCTTCATCTCGCCGGTGGTTCATTCGACCCGACCATGCAAGATGGGCCAGAACTCCCCGTCGATTATCAGCGAACTCACGACATGGCACACACCGGTATGGCCGTGGTGCAACTCGACCGACCGGACGGTACGTTGTTTGACCACCTCGTCAAAAAGCACGACCTCACGGTGTTGGACATCCTTCACGACGAAGGTTGGCTCGTCCGTTTACCACCCTCAGGCCCTTCAGTGTATCAGGAACTCAGCGAAGAAGAGGGTGTTCGTTGGGTTGGTCAACATCAACCCGGCTGGCGGGTCGCTCCCTCGCTTCAACTTCAGCCCGCTGGAACCAAAGCCCTCGCCATCATTCCAACACCCGACCTGTCCGTTGGAGGCTATGCTGATTTGGCCACCGACATCGTGAAGTTTGGAGCGATAGAAGCGTCGTGCGATGCTTGGATGTGCCATGCAGCGGTTGACCCAAGCACCGCCCGTTCACTCGTTCGGCATTTGGCTCACGATGGGCGCATTTTGTGGACCGAAGCTTCTTCCGAACTTCGAGTTCACAATGCCCTTGCTTGGTCCATCGCCGGTGTTCAGGGCGTCGCCAACAACGCAACGTTCACCCTTGATGGTTCAGGAGAGATGATCGCCATCGCCGACACGGGCCTTGACCAAAACCATCCCGACCTCACGGGCAGGGTTGCGGCGACTTATACCCAGTTTGGCCTTGACCCTTCACCAGCCGACAGCAACAGCGGGCATGGCACGCACATTGCGATTTCGGTGCTTGGAAACGGCACCGGAGATGCTGCTGCTCGAGGCGTTGCTCCTGCGGCGAACCTCGTCATGTACGCCCTTGAGCACGACCCCACGGGGACGTTTGGCCGAATCGGTTCAATTTACGATATGCTCAGGGACGCTGAACAAATGACGGCTCGTATCTCCGTAAATGCTTGGGGCCTGAACGGAAATTACGGCCAATACACGGCAGATGCTCGTTCGGTTGACACCTTCGTTCACGACCGAAAGGACTTGACGCCCATCTTTTCGGTGGGCGACCGAGGCACTTCCGGTGCATCTCAAGTCTCTTCACCGGCAACGGCGAAGAACGTGATTGCTATCGGAGCATCAACCACCGGGGTTTCAGGAACACCTGCAGCTGGTGCCGTGGTCAACTTCTCTTCGTTGGGCCCCAGTTTGGACGGTAGGGTCAAGCCCGACCTCGTCGCACCTGGTGTCGCCATTTGCTCAGGTCTCGCAGAAGAGGCAAAGAACCCAGCAGGTCCTTCGTGTCTCTCCGGAACTCACGCCGATGGAAACTCCTACTACATGTCCCTCAGCGGAACCTCGCAAGCCACGGCCATCGCTGCTGGTGTTGCCGGTCTTACCCGTGAATTCATTCGGGAACAAGTCGGGGTTTCATCTCCATCCAGTTCCCTGGTGAAAGCGGCCATGATCAACGGTGCTCGCGACTTGGGCGCGCCCGATATTCCCAATGCCGCTGAAGGTTGGGGTGAAGTTGATCTTGAACGCACTGTCCTCCCCATGGACGGTTCAACGCCCCTGGACACGTTTGTTGATGACAAGAAAGTCCTCTCTCCCGGTTTTGGATTGCTCTATTCCTTTTCCATTGATCCTTCTCATGGTTTGGACTTGACGTTGGCTTGGACCGACGAGGCGGGCAGCGCCATCGCCTCACAAAGCCAAGCCCGATTGGTCAACAACCTCGATTTGGTCCTGGTCGGGCCCGACGGTACCGAATGGCTCGGCAATGATTTTGCACAGGGCTTCACCACCACTGGAGGGACCTCGGACACGGTCAACAACGTCGAACGCATCCGTGTTGCGCCTGGTACGCTCCCTGCCGGGGCCGGCGATTACATCGTCAAGGTTCTTCACCGAGGTGGTACGCAACAGGACTTCGCTTTGGTCATGAGTGCCGTCGCCACACCGACGCCACAACCTGACTTGGCTGTCTTTGATGGAAGCATTCTTTCCTCTTCGGAAAATCCACTCAAAAATGATTTGATTTCCATTCGCCTTGCTTGGGTCAACCAAGGCACAAGCACCACACCTTCCTTTGACATCATGTTGGAAGACACCACCACCCAAACGGTTCTTTCAACCGCTACACGGCCCGCTCTCGGTCCGGGAATGATTGACTCCTACACCATTTTCCACCAATTCACTACCACCGGAGTGCACACGCTCCGCTTGACGGTTGACACCGGTGGTGTCGTTGGTGAGATGAACGACGATTCAACCGGTACCAACAACAACGTTTGGACTCAAGACCTTGAGGTCATGGCACTCGGTGTTCGTGTGGTGGTGGAAAACGAGGACGGCAGCATCCCTGAATCCTCGGAAGACCGGGCAGCAAACGCCATGATGACCCTCGATGTTCGCAATGATTCCGGCATTGATGTCCCGCTTTCCATTCTTCACGAGGGGACCGGCAACCAGTCCGTTTTGCTCTCCGCAACGATGGTCCAAATCCCTGTGCCGGGACGGGAGAACTTCTTTTTGCCAAGCCCTGATTTGTGGACGCGTTCATTCAACGAGTCAAACTCGTTCGTTCTGACGGCTCAGGGCACAACCACGGCCAACAAATCGATGAATCTCCGTTTGGAGGACATCGATGCCGATTTGACCTCCGACCCATCCAACCCTCGCTATGTCCGGTCGGGCACGTATGTCCTTGAGGTCACCGCTCGCTACGAATACCAGCCGACGGTGGCGCACACCCAACGCATCACGGTCGAGGTAGAGCAACTTGACCAGGTTCAGGTGGTCGCCGCCGGAACCTCAGGTCTTGAAGCCATACCGGGGTCTTCGAGTGTGTTTTCAATCTCGGTTCGCAACACCGGCAATGCTCCCGCCCAATACAGCCTTGACTGTCTTTCTGAGCAACGGTGGCAGGTTATGTTGGGTACCTCGAATTCCTCACAGCTTGATTTTGAAGCCTTGAACATTCTCGAGTACCTCCCGATGTCCGTGCGTGTCTTTGTGCCCCTCGTTTCAGCAGGGTCTCCTGCGGCCGGCGACACCGATACCGTCACGTGCTATGTCACCTCAATGACCGATCCACTGATGAACTTCACCGAGAGCGTCACCATTACGGTCCTCGCTCAGGAATCCTTTGATGTTCATTTGAAGGATGACAATGGACGTGTTGGTCCGAACCATCTGGCACCTGATGTTGCGGTTGACAGCGGTCAACAAGTTCACATGAACATGACCATTGAAAACACCGGAAACATTGCGATTGACCTTGACGTTTCAGTGCTCCCGGACAACCCTCAGTGGGCCATTCAAGTTTCACATGATGGGGCAGAAGATTCTCGAAGAATCCTTCTCACGTTGGGTGCCGGTGAATCCACCAACGTGCGCTTTATTTTCGGCGTTCCACTCACGGCTGAAGAGGGTGATAGCAACGGCTTCACCATCCGCACAGAACGGTCCTTTTCCAATTTCAGACAAAACATCACCACGTTGGTGGTAAAAGACGAACTTGGAATTTCCCTCACACCACCTCTTGAAAACCGCATTAACACGATGATTTCTGATGTGTTTTCCTACGGAGAGTTCGTCGTTCGAAACACGGGTAACACCAACCTCGGATTGACCTGGACGCATGGTCTTGCCCCCGACGGTTGGTTGGTTGGTTTTGCCAATCCGACCGTTTATCTTGAACCAAGGGAAGAAAAAGTGGTCCGTTTCGGTCTTATCGCCCCTCCACAAACTCCAATCACGGACAATGCTTTCGAGATGCTCATTCAGGTCAACGCAACCAACGATGGTCGTTTTGTTGAGGCGTCTGAGAGCATTGCCATCGGCGTGGTCGCCTCTGCTTACGGAAACATCACAGCTCAAAGGTCCGGTGATGGTATTTTACAAGGCATCTCCAGAGATGATGGGCAAAGCGAGACCTTCGTGGTTCGCAACGACGGTAATACACCCCTGACCGCCGACATGACCGCTGTCTTGTTGGATAAGGACAGCGAGAAACGTTCCGATTGGACGCTGGTGGTGAATCCATCGACCATCAGTGAATTGGCTGTCGGCGCGACCATCGATGTCGTGGTGACCCTCACGCCTTCCGAAGATGTAGCACGTGGAGGAGCGACGTTCATGCTCAATCTTACAGCTTCAACCGGTGCTGTATCAACCCTTGAGCGGGATGCGAGCGTTGAGCTTGCCACCGGTTCGAGTGGATTGTTCAGCATTCTCCCTCCCGCTGCAAGCGGAGCGCTTGTTCTTGTTCTTCTCGCAGGAATTCTTGTGTTTGCTCGCCGCATGAAGGCCTCGGGTGAGTTGGTCGATGACGGGGCATCTTTGGTGGCTCCAAACACCCACACGAATCCCGACATGCTTGGCGAGCGTCGTGATGAAGCACTGAATCTCGGTTCGGCTGTTGACGAATTGACCAGTGGTGAGGTCAGCGATGAAGAGATTGCCAAAGCGATCATGCAATCGATGGACCTGCCAACTGTACCCGGTGCTGTACCAGCCGGTCTACCTCCCGCCGGGATGCCTCCATCAGCCGCTGTCCCCAAAGGTCTGCCTCCCGCCGGTTTACCTCCGGCTTCGATGAAGACCTTGCCAACCCTGCCTTTGCCAACTCCACAGACAATGCCTGCCCCTCTGCCTGCTCCTGCACCCGTGGCCAACCAAGGCCCTCCATTGCCGCCCGGTGGATTGCCAGCAGGTTGGACCATGGAGCAGTGGCAACACTACGGACATGAGTGGCTCAACCGGCAAGGCTGATTCATCAAGATTGAAAGGGAGGATGCTTTCCACCCTCCATGAGCAGCATCGTATTGTTTGGCCCCCCTGGTGCAGGAAAGGGTACGCAAGCCCAACGCATCACAGATGATACCGGATTGCCGCAAATTTCCACCGGAGACATGCTTCGTGCCGCCGTCAAGGCAGGAACTCCGGTCGGTTTGGAAGCCAAGGGGTACATGGACCGTGGTGAACTGGTTCCCGACGACATCATCCTTGCCCTCATCAAAGATAGAATCCAAGAGCCGGATGCCGTTAACGGCGTGATGTTTGATGGATTCCCACGCACCATTCCACAAGCAGAGGCTCTGGCAGAAATGACCACGATTTCTCATGTTTTGTCAATTGAGGTCCCCGATGAGCGAATCGTGGAACGTATTTGCGGCCGTACCACTTGCGGCGTATGTGGAGCTGTCTTTCACGATGTATTCAATCCAGTCCCGGCCAAGGGTTGCCCGTGTGGCGAGTACCAAGAAAAACGCCGAGCGGATGACAACGCTGAGACCGTAATGAACCGTTTGTCAGCGTACCACCAACAGACCTCACCGCTTGCTGCTTGGTACGAAGAACAGGGATTGTTTCACCGAGTCGACGGCGATCGTGCGATCGATGACATCACGACGGATTTGCTCGCAGTGCTCAATTGAGGTGAGGATGTGGGTCGTCGCAGAAAGAGTCGGGCTGGAAAAAAGGCCCAGAGGCATGAAGCCGGCCTCCAAGCTCAGCATCACCTCGGTGCTCTTCTTTCCTCACCCAATGATTACCCCGAGGAAGTTTTGTCCTCTGCGGCCGTTCATGTCATCAAAACCTCCCAAAGGCACCGACTTCCTCTCCCGCCTCACATCAAAGAACTCGTCTGTCGAAAGTGTTGGTCTCATCAATCTTATTCAAGCACATTTCGCGTTCGAATCAAAGGCGGTCAACGCATCAAAACCTGCCTCAAGTGCGGCAGCATTCGCCGGTTTGGTGGCGGACCAAAACATCACCGTCGTCAACATCGGGGGTCCTGAAATGTCGGACGTCCCTGCCCACATCATGCGTCAGGCCAAATCCCATGACTTTCGTGCAAGCGTACGAATAGGAAAGTCGGGCTTGTCGGAAACGGTTCTTGAGGAAATACGTCAACAACTCCAATCGAGGGACCTGGTCAAAGTCAAGGTCAACAAGGGATTGTTCGAGCGAGAACAACGAAGCGAAGTTTGGCAATACGTTGCCGAACAAACCGCCTCTCACCTCGTCCTGCAACGCGGAAACATCGGGGTTTTGTGGCGAAGGTAATCTTTGAGGAAGCAAAGGGTCAAAGGGTGTATTCATCCCCGTTAAGTTGCAGAGGCAGGTCCATGAATTCACATCTCTTCACCAACCGTACCCGTCAAATTGCGTTTGGACTGCTTTTGTTCATTGGAGCCATGATGGTGGCCAACCCCACACGGGCCGCAGGTGGAAGCGGCGTTGGATTGGACGTTCACATCAAGGATGGTCTCGAAACACAAGCCGTTTACGTTGGCCTTGCCATCCTCCTGGCCGTCTATGTCCTGATTATCTTTGAAACCGTTCACCGCACGCTTGCGGCGGCCGTCGGTGGCATCGTGGCCATGTTGGCTCTCAACTACTACGATACGGGTGACGCGTTTACCTTGGCCGAAGTCACAACCATGATCGATTGGGAGACCATTGGGCTTCTGTTGGGCATGATGGTGATGGTTGGAATTCTCTCAAACACAGGCGTTTTTGAGTATTTTGCGGTGCTTTCCTACAAGAAAAGCGGTGGTTCAATTTGGACTCTCGTGGTCATTTTGTGTTCCGTGACCGCCGTACTTTCGGCTTTCTTGGACAACGTCACAACCATGTTGCTTCTCACGCCCGTCACCATCCAACTGGCGAAAGTGCTCGATATCAAACCCATACCTCTCCTCATTTCCGAAGTGCTGTTTTCCAACATTGGTGGTGCTGCAACCATGATTGGCGACCCGCCAAACATCATGATTGGTTCCGGTCTCTCTCCTGACAAGATCGCCACGGCTGAGGGTGGGAAATATGCATACATGTCCGAATACGGCGTCACCTTCAACGACTTCATCATTGAAATGGGCCCCGGCATCCTGATGTGCATCGTCCCCAGCTTCATGCTCTTGAAATGGTACTATGCGGATGAGTTCTCCGGTTCTCGTATTCGTGATGTGGAGGAACTTGAGTCCAAGTATGGAATCAAAGATCCACAGATGTTGAAAGTTGCCGGAGTCATCTTGTTCCTCGTGATCATCAATTTCTTCTTGCACCCCATCACCCACATCGCCGTATCGTGGATTGCTCTGGTGGGTGCTGTAATCATGCTCCTTGCCACCGACCGCCATGAACTTGAGGAGCCCCTTCACCACGTTGAGTGGACGACGCTCCTGTTCTTCGCTGGTCTCTTTGTCTTGGTTCATTCACTCCAATACATGGGTGTCATCGCTTTCATCGGCGAATACGTTGAGCGTGCCATCGCCTTCTTTGGAAGCGATACGGGAGACGGCCAGACGATTCGCCTCGCTGCTGCCATCCTCATCGTGCTTTGGGTTTCGGCCATTGCATCAGCCTTCATTGACAACATTCCTTACACGGCCACCATGATTCCAATCGTTCTTCAAATCGCTGACAACCTCGGCGATTACTTGCTTGGCCCGTTGATTTGGGCCTTGGCCTTTGGAGCTTGTTTGGGTGGGAACGGCACGTTGATCGGAGCATCGGCCAACGTCGTCACGGCTGGTATGTCTGAAGAAGCAGGCTACCCCATCTCCTTCAACGAGTTCTTCAAAGCGGGATTCCCCATCATGATTCTCACCACGTTCATCGTTTCACTGTACATGCTTCTCGTGTTCATCGTAGGCGGTGAAGACAACGCCACCTACGTGAAACTCATTCTAGTCGGCATCACCCTTCTGAGCATCATTGGTCAACTCTCCCGAGGACGCAGCAAAGGCAAGTCCTTCGCCGAGGCCTTGGTCGATGACGAAATGGACGGCATCGAGGAAATGGTCGTGGACGTCAAGGACAAGGTCATCGTCATTCTCCGTGGAGAAGAAGAGTAATCACAAGCAAGTCAGCGTTGACTTGAAGTCCCCCCGTCCCGAGGGATGGCTGGGGCAGGACCATGTTTGAGTGCCAAATCTGTGGTCTTCTGTCACTCGGTGGCACAGCATGTCCGGCTTGTGGCAGCCAACTCCGAAAGGACTTGTCCGCTGAGAACGCTGACGGCGAGGTGCTCCCCACCGAAGTTCCGGGTTTGGATGACGCCGCTGCGGCTTGGTACGACCTTGAGGGCATCGAACCGCCTACTGAGGAGGAAGAGCCGGTTGCAGAAGAACCCACAGGCAGTGCAGAAAGCCTTCCTTTTGGCTACCAAGGGGCTTCAACCGTCTATGCACCAACCCTCCCGTTTGGCATCGGAAGTTTTGCCGATGGCATTCCCTTTGAGGCTGGTGATGCAACGACGATGGAGGCACCTCCATCTCCAACAAATGAAATCGAGCCTCTCCCCGAGCCCACCGAACCCACGATTGAGCCTGAAGCAACTCCTGGTCCCGTGGCGGAGGTAGCGTCTCCATCAACACCCTCTTTGCCATCTGAAGAAGAGGATATGGTGGCCAATGACTCGCCCGAGGTTCCATCTTTCCCCGAACTCCCTGCACCTCCGCCCGCTCCATCAGCCAGTGAGATGAGCGATGAGCCTGTCCGATTGACCTCCGCTCGTCTCATCACCGCAGCTCCCATTCACGAAGAACCACCCGTCCCCGACTATTGGAAAATCGACGCTCAAATTCCGGATTACGAAGAAATCTACGGACAAGAATCAACCGTTGTAGAGATGGAATATTCCTCTTTTGACGACGATGTTGTGGTGTACGACCACACCCAAGATTCTCCTGCGGCTGTGTTTCATACCCCCCTTGAAGCGACACCGCAAACTCCTGCCAAGCGGTCAGTGAAATTACGATTGCATCCCGCTCAAGCCTTGAGCGTTGACGTTGGTCAATCGGAAGAACTTCAGGGGATGCTGAACGAAGGTTTCCAAGCCATGCAACGCAGCGACTGGTCATCAGCCGCTCGTTCCTTCCAACGAATGGCCGCTGTCCTCCCGTCCAATGCTGAAGTCTACAACAACTACGGAATTGCCTTGTTGCAGCGAGCGACGGCGATGCGGGATGGTGGAGATCCACAACAAGAAGTGGTGGCCGAAACCCAATTTGAGTCGTCGATCCTCGCCCTTCGAGAAGCGGCCAAGAACGCACCAACCAACGGAGATGTCCTGGTTAATTTGGCGATTGCGCTCATCGAGAGTGGGCGAGCTGAGAAAGCCCTCGGCATCATGAACGTTCACAACGCCCGAACTCCAGGCTCCGAAAAAGGGCTGAACACCGCCGGTGTAGCCATGTTCAACCTGGGTCAATTGACCCAGGCCGTGGAGACCTTTGGGAAGGCCGGCGAGGATGCCATCGTCTCTGGAAATTTAGCCCAACTTTCACCAAATGCGGCTTAAACGTCAAGAAAGCGATTCTTTCCTCGAAAAAGCAAGGACTGTAGCGCTTTCATGGGTCCTTCGTAGACCGATTTCTTCTTATACGGGTGGAAGGTCGGGTGGTTGCTTAGCACCCTGTCATGCCTGTCATGATGGGGGAAGGGCTGAGGAGAATCACCCTCGAGGAGGTGGTTTTCTGTTGAAGCCGAATTGGCATGACTAGATACCGAAGGGTTACTCATATGGTGTGGTAACATACACATGTGATGCTACAACCCAACTGGGGGATCGCTCGGCTCGAGTGCCGATGAAGGTCGTGACAAGCTGCGATAAGCTGCGGGTAGGCGCATGTATGCCTAAGATCCGCAGATGGCTGAATAGGACTTCCTGTTTCTTCGGAAACGGTCGCGTTAGCGATAGGGAACCCACCGAATTGAAGCATCTTAGTAGGTGGAGGAAATGAAATCAATTGAGATTCCGTTAGTAGTGGCGAATGAACACGGATCAGGACAAGCCGAATCCCAAATCGAAAGAGAGGGAGATGTGGTTGGCAGTCTTTTGTCTAAGTCATGGAAGGAGAACTCGCCTGGAACGGCGGATCCATAGAGGGTGAAAGTCCCGTATCCGTACATGATATGACCACGTGACTGTCACAGAGTAGCATGCGTTGGAAATCGCGTGTGAATATGGGAGGCAGATACTTCCAATCCTAAATACAACTCGAGACCGATAGTTTACAAGTAACGTGAGTGAAAGCTGAAAAGTATCCTTAGCGGGATGTGAAAAGA
>MDSY01152273.1_pt1 | contig 18144 bp, 18 predicted proteins | sample 811131 | NCBI WGS metagenome assembly MDSY01 (sample SAMN05326643, study PRJNA326480) | marine metagenome | isolation source: seawater | place: Atlantic Ocean: South West | collected 2010
AACAGATTTAATTCGTGATATACGGCCCTCCTCGATATAAAAATTGATATTAACTCTATTTCTATCAAGCGGTATTACTTCAGATACTACCCTTGCAGTATACTTACTGTGGCCTAAATATTGTTTCGCAATTTCTTGTTCAGCTTTTACAAGGTCGGCTTTATCAAAAACTAAGCCAGTTGCAATATTCATGAATGCAAGACCCTCAGATAAGCGTTCAGGTTGAAATGTTTCAGATCCGAAAAAATTAATTTCGTAAATTATTGGTCTTTCACTAACTGAGATTATGATTACGGAATCTTCTCTCTCTATGGATATATCCTTAAATTGACCCGTCTTAAAGAGTAGGTCTATTGTCTTAGAATAATTAATGCTGCTAATTTTATCGTCAATCTCAAATGGAATATTATTAAAAACAAGTCCAGGGTCAATCCTTTGAAGACCTTCTACTTTAATATCGGAGACTCTAATTTCTTCTTGGGAGTAAGAATTGAATGTAAAAATTAGTAAAAAAGACAATAAAAATTTAATCATTAACGAATCGATAAATTAAAAATGTGATTATATACTGAAATTGAGTATTCGTGCAATAAAATATCACTCTAAGTGATTGAGAAATAACAATCTTTTCTATTAAAAAAATAAAATTTTATATAAATACTGGACTTTCAATAACTCAAATAATTACTTTTTATCTCTTAGCTATTAAACTCATAGTTTTGATTCTCATCTCAGAGTCAATAGCTAGAACATCCTCTATGTTATTTGGTTTATTTGGTGCCCATGACTGCAATGCTGAATTAATTAGAGTTGGTATTTCAGTAAACGGAATAATTTTTTTTAGGAATGCATCAACAGCAACTTCGTTTGCTGCATTAAGTATTATAGTCGATGCCATTCCCATAGAGAAAGCTTGGTAAGCCAGATTTAGACAAGGGAATAAATCATTATCAGGACTATCAAATGTTAAATCATTTGCCTCTTCAAGCTTAATGCCTTCAATACCAGATTTAATGCGATCAGGAAATCCAAGAGCATATGAGATTGGAATTTTCATATCAGGGTATCCAAGCTGACTTATTAAGCTTCCATCAAGAAACTCAACAAATGAATGAATAATACTTTGTGGATGAATTAATACATCAATTTTTTCAATTGGTATATCAAAGAGATATGCCGCCTCAATTACCTCTAAACCCTTATTCATCATAGTTGCCGAATCAATTGTAATCTTTTTTCCCATGACCCAATTTGGATGGTTTAGGGCCTCATCAACTGTTACATCAGATAATTGATCTATTGTAAAGTCTCGAAACGGCCCGCCAGAGGCAGTTAATATTATTTTATTAATTGCATTATTATCAGAATTACTGTGAATAATCTGAAAAATAGCATTATGTTCGCTGTCCACAGGAATTAATTTTGCATTAAATTTTGAGCATGAATCTATCATTAATGAACCAGCCATTACCATGGCCTCTTTGTTTGCCAAGAGAATTTTTTTTCCATGAATAATGGCATCCATCGTAGGAAGTAATCCAGCAGAGCCAGATATGGCCGCAACAATATCGGTTGCTTCATTTGCTCCTGCAATGTATCTATAACCTGAAAGTCCATGTAAAACTTCAGGTGTATAGGTATTTTTTATTAATCCATGAATTTTTTTGGCAGATATTGCATCCTTAGTTACAATAACTGAAGGTCTAAATTCGATTGCTTGCGCGCACAATAAATCAGTATTGGTATAAGAAGATAAAGCAAAGATGTTAAATTTATCAGGATGAAGTCTAACAACATTTAGCGTGTTGCAGCCAATGCTGCCTGTTGACCCAAGGATTGATATAGCCCTCACAAAAAAATCCCAATGAAATATGAAGAATTTGAGATTAGTGCAAAAATTGGAATCGTAGGAAAAAAGCCATCAATCCTGTCTAAAATACCTCCGTGACCAGGAATAATTGACCCGCTATCTTTTACCCCTGATTGTCTTTTTAATAATGACTCATAAAGATCTCCAAAAACACTCAAAAATGTTATTAACGAAGTTCCAGCAACAATAATCAATAATTCGACTGAAACATAAAAACTTAATGAGCATGCAAATATTGTATTTAGAAAAAAGGCTCCTAGAACCCCCTCAACAGTTTTACCTGGGCTAACATTAGGCATAAGTTTATTTTTTCCATATTTTTTACCAAATAAATATGCTCCAATATCTGCAATAAAAATAGATATAAAAATAAACAAGAGAAATAATTTATTGTCTAAAAAAAGTGAAACAACAGAAACCCACAAAGGTACTATTAAAATAGTGCCTAAAATAACATTAAAGTTTTTAGTTAGATGGAATTTACTATAAAGATGAAATACGGCAAAGAAAAGCCAAAAAATTAAAGAAGTAAAAAAAATAATATTTATATTATCAAAATTAAATAAATAAAAATAAATTGAAGAGACTAATGAAGCTGACCATAAAATAATTTTTTGATTAAATTTTAAGCTAAATAATGAGCATAGTTCGTAAAGAGCAATAATTGAAACGATAGATGTAAGAGCAAAAAAAAGCCATGGGTCAAAAATAAAAAAGCTGGCAAAAAATATTGCTAGCATTGTAAGAGCAGATAAAAGTCTAGTTTTAAGCATTATCAAATATCCCTTAATAAACCAAAGCGTCTCTTCCTTGTTTGGTAAAAATATAAGGCATTAATAAAAATTGACTCATTAAAATCAGGCCAAAGAGTATCTGTAAAAAAAAGTTCTGAGTAAGCTAATTGCCACAACATAAAATTACTAAGTCTTTTTTCACCCCCTGTTCTAATAAGAAGATCTATTTCAGGCAAACCATAAGTATCTAACTTTTTCGACAAAAGTTCTTCGGATATAGTTTGTTTAGCTTTTGAATTTTTAATAAACTTATTAACCGCTCTTACTATTTCTGATCTTCCACCATAACTAATAGCAATATTTAATTGCATACCATTATTTTTTTTACATTTTTTCTCAATAAAAATAATTTTTTTTTGAAGGTCAGACGGAAGAGAAGCTAGATCACCAATAAATTTAATTTTTATATTATTTGATTCAATATTAATTTTTTCGTCCTCAATAGACCTATCAAATAGGTTTAAAAGAGACAACACTTCATTTTTTGGACGTGCCCAGTTCTCAGTGCTAAAAGCAAACAAGGTGAGCGAATTAATATTATATTTTTTTGTAAGATTAATAACGTCTCTAACTACATTAACCCCTTTGACATGGCCAGCCTCTCTCGGCAATAATCTTTTTTTTGCCCAACGACCATTGCCATCCATGATAATTGCTATATGTTTTGGAAAATTTTTCGATTTAAGAAAAATTTTACGAGAAAATAAAAAATTAAAAAACTTCAAACTTATATAACCAAAAGATCTTTCTCTTTCAGATCCGTTAATTTATCAATCTCATTGATAAATTGGTCAGTATTTTTTTGGACTTCATCTTGAGATCTTCGCTCGTCATCTTCACTAATCTCCTTGTCTTTAATTAATTTTTTTAGTAAATCATTTGCTTCTCGCCTGATATTTCTGATAGAAACTTTAGAATTCTCTGCTTCTGATTTAACCACCTTAATTAATTCTCGCCTTCTTTCTTCAGTTAATGGAGGCATTGGTATTCTGATAATTTCACCTGAAGTTGCTGGATTTAGGCCAAGATCACTCTCACGAATAACTTTTTCAATAATAGCGATCATTGTCTTTTCATAAGGCTGAATATTAATTGTTGTTGAATCGGCTAGGGTAACGCTTGCAACCTGACTTAGTGAGGTGGATGTACCATAATAATCAACATTAATATGATCTAAAATTCCAGTATGAGCCCTTCCAGTTCTAATTTTAGAAAGGTTAGACTTTAGTGAATCTAAACTTTTTTGCATTTTTGTTTTAACATTTGCTTTTATCTCTTCCATAAAATAACCTCCGTTTAATTTAGATAACTACTCGGGTGCCTTCGTCATTCCCTAGCAAAATATTGTGTAGTGCATCATGCTTAAAGATATTAAATACTGCTACTGATAACTTTTGATCACGACACAAAGTAAATGCAGTTGCGTCCATTATTTTTAAATTCTTCTGAATTGCTTCATCAAACGTCACACTCTTATACATAACAGCATCTTTGTTTTCTACTGGGTCATCTGAGTATATTCCATCAACTTTTGTTGCCTTAATCATGATGTCAGCATTAATTTCCATTGCTCTAAGCGCCGCTGCTGTATCCGTAGTAAAAAAGGGATTGCCTGTACCTGCAGCAAATATAACAATTTTTTCGTCCTCTAAATATCTTATAGCCTTACCTCTTATATAGGGCTCAACAATTTGATCAATATTAATTGCGGATTGGACTCGGCTAATAAGACCGGCATGCTTCATTGCGTCTTGAAGAGCCAAGGCGTTCATTACTGTTGCAAGCATCCCCATATAATCTGCAGTTGCTCTATCCATACCTGCTGCTCCAAGGGCCACACCTCTAAAAATATTTCCACCTCCAATTACTATAGCAATCTCAACCCCTAAGGACTTTACTGCCTTTATTTCAGTGACAATTTTATTTATTGTTTCAGGATTAACGCCAAAGGCATCATCACCCATCAAAGCTTCACCTGAAAGTTTTAGTAAAATTCTTTTGTATATTGATTTAGCCATAAAATATTATATTATCTGATTTAACTCAAAAAAAAGGATTGTTAAAACAATCCTTTTAGCCTTGTGTGGCTGCAGCCACCTCAGCTGCAAAATCGGTTTCAATTTTTTCTATTCCCTCACCAACACTAAACATTAAAAATGAATGGAGAGTTGCATTATTTTTACTTAAAAGTTCTTCGATACTAATCTTGTCATCTTTAACGAATGTTTGATTAAGTAAAGTAATTTCTTTGAGAAATTTATTTACAGTTCCATCAGCAATCTTAGAAAGCATTGCCTCAGGTTTTCCAGCTTCTTTAGCTTTTTCAATAGCTACTCTTCTTTCAGCTTCTATTAGCTCATTCTTTATGCCTGATTTATCAATGGCTTTAGGTTTTAAGGCCGCAATATGCATTGCAATATCTCTTCCTAACTCTTTATTACCTCCTTCAAGATCTAAAATTACACCTATTTTTACACCATGAATATACGAGTAAAGTTCACCTTTAGCTGTAAGAAATTCAAATCTTCTTGGAGTAATATTTTCTCCAATCTTTCCTATTAGTAAGGTTCTTAATTCTTCAACAGAAACTCCATTAATTTTTACTTTACTTAAAGCATCGATATCAGTAGGTTTATTTTCTAAAATAGCTAATGAAAGATTTTTTACAAAGTCCTTAAATTCATCATTTTTTGCGCAAAAATCAGTCTCGGAATTAACTTCTAGCAGAACACCTGTTTTACCATCAATGCTAATTAAAGCTTCAACTGCTCCTTCTGCAGCTACTCGACTAGATGCTTTTGATGCTTTATTACCAAACCTTACTCTTAATAGTTCTTCGGCTCGTGGCTCATCTCCGACTGCTTCTATTAGTGCTTTCTTACAATCCATCATAGGCGCATCAGTCTTCGCCCTTAATGCCATCACCATGCTTGCTGTAATATCAGCCATTATATAAATACTCCAAAAAAAATCAAAAAAATTATTTTAGATTGCTTCACTTGTCGACTTATCTTCCTCAATTGTTTCTTCGTCATCTACTTCGTTTTTAGCTGCCATTTTTGCAACTTCCTTAAGTGCGGTATTTTTACCCTCAAGAATAATATCAGCCATACCCCTTGAATAAAGACGAATTGCACGACTTGAATCATCATTTCCTGGAATAACATATGCAATATTTTCAGTTGAATTGTTTGTATCAACTACTCCAATAATTGGTATACCTAACTTAGTAGCTTCCACAACTGCACCATTTTCATAGCCTACATCAATTACAAAAATTGCATCAGGCAACGCAGTCATAGTTTTGATCCCGCCTATTGAACGCTCAAGCTTGTCATATTCTTTCTTTAGATTTAATCCTTCTTTTTTAGTAATCTTATCTAAACTTCCGTCTTCAAAAATTGTTTCTAACTCAACCAATCTTTTAATTGATTGCTTTATAGTTTTGAAGTTAGTCAACATCCCGCCTAGCCACCTATGATTAACGTAAGAACAGCCTGCTCTAAGCGCTTCCTCTTTTAGAATGTCTCTTGCTTGTCTTTTTGTTCCGACGAATAAGATCCGACCTTTATTTGCGGCTAGTGTTTTTGCAAACTTCATAGCCTCTTCAAACATCGGAAGAGTTTTTTCAAGGTTTACGATATGAATTTTATTTCTATCACCAAAAATATATGGTGCCATTTTTGGATTCCAATAACGGGTCTGGTGTCCGAAATGAACGCCCGCCTCTAACATTTGTCTCATTGTTATTGACATTACTTTGTCTCCTATTAAGGGTTATCACTTCATTAAATTTAAAAATGACCACATTTATTTCAAAATGGCACCCCTAAACTAAATTTAATGGGTTATAGTTTTTCGCAATACGAAAGCCCGCTATAATAACATATTAATTAATATTTTTGCTAGATATGACTGTTAACATAAAGAACAATGAAGATATCAAAAAAATGAGAATTGCTGGCAAGCTAGCGTCTCAAGTCCTTGATTATATATCAAATTATGTGGCTCCCAACATAACAACAGAAGAACTTAATAAACTTTGTCATGAATATATGGTAAATGTTCAGGAGACTATCCCTGCCCCACTTAACTATGCACCACCAGGACATACTCCATTCCCCAAATCAATCTGTACATCAGTTAATAACCAAATATGTCATGGAATACCAGGAGAAAAAATTTTAAAAAAAGGTGATATCGTTAATATTGATATAACAGTTATTAAGGATGGTTATCACGGGGATACCAGTAGGATGTTTTTTGTTGGTGCACCTTCAATTCAGGCTAAGCGCTTATGTGAAATTACTTACGAATCGATGTGGCTAGGCATAAAGCAGGTTAAACCAGGAAATTTTTTAGGTGATATAGGCTTTACTATACAAAATCATGCAGAAAAGAATGGATTCTCAGTGGTACGAGAATTTTGTGGTCATGGTATTGGTAAAGTATTTCATGAGGACCCTCAAATTCTTCATTATGGAAGTCCCGGTAAAGGCCTTAAGCTAGAAGCTGGAATGATATTCACTATCGAGCCTATGATTAATGCTGGAAAAAAAGACATTAAAATACTCCCCGATGGATGGACTGTAGTTACAAAAGACCGTAGTCTCTCGGCGCAATGGGAACATACCATTCTTGTTACAGAAAAATCATATGAGGTTATGACTCTCTCAGCTGGGACCCCCTCGCCCTTCTAAACGTTAATTAATTAAGATGAATATTCAACAACTGAAAGAAGCATTTCAACAAAAATTTCAAGATCTCGGCAAAAAATTCTTAAAAAACCACCAAAGTAAGATATTTTTATCACAACATACAAAATTAGTCGATAAGTCACTAATACAACTCTGGAATGGAAGAGATCTTATTGATGGTCTTTGCCTGGTTGCAGTGGGTGGTTTCGGAAGGAGTGAGTTATTTCCATATTCAGACGTTGATATTCTTGTTCTCTCCAAAAATGAATTAACCAAGAACCAATCTGAAAGAATTTCTGGTTTTATTGCCGACTGCTGGGATCTTGGGCTAAAAATTGGTCACAGTGTTAGAAATATGAGTGAAGTAGGGGAAGAGTTTCATAAAGATGTTACAACTGCTACAAATTTACTCGAAAATAGGCTTGTTATTGGCGATCACAAAGTTTTTAAAAAATTACTTTTATTAATTGATAAAGAGATGTCAGTTAATAACTTTTATAAAGAAAAAATAAAAGAACAAACTAAAAGACATAAAAAATATAAAGACTCAGCATACCAACTTGAACCAAATATTAAAGAAAGTCCAGGTGGCCTAAGAGATCTTCAAACGGTTATTTGGATTTCAAGTAGCCAAAAAAAAGGTAGGACTATAGAAGATTTATTAAGATATAAGGTAATCGATAAGCAAGAATTTAATAAAATAACTCTCCATAAAAATCGGATTAATAAAAGAAGAATTCTGCTTCATTTGCTATCAAAATCTACTGAGGATCGCTTAAGTTTTGACCTTCAAAATCAACTAGCAGAAGCGCTTGGTTATCATAGTAAAGACAATAAAAAAGCAAGTGAAATTATTATGAAATACTATTATAAATCAATAAATTATATTATATTATTCAATGAAATTCTTTTAAAAAGACTAGATCCAAAAAAATACTCTTCAATCCAAATAGATCATCCAATGAACTTCATAAAATACAACAATCTATTGGAAATAAAAAGTACAAAAAATAAGCAGATAATTAAGCATTTATTCGCACCATTTTCAATTATGCAACAAGATAAAGACATAGTTGGATTTGGCCCAAACCTTTTAGGCGCGCTTAATAATGCATCAAAGTTTATAGACTCAAAAGTGCGTAAGAAAAAAGACCATCAAAACTCATTTATTAAAATTCTTAAAAGTGATAACAAGGTAAACCGATCGCTACGCCTTATGAATAAAACAAATATACTTGGACGGTTCATTCCTCAGTTTGGAAGAGTTGTCGCTCAAATGCAACATGATTTATTTCATATATATACCGTTGATGAACACACATTAAATCTAATAGAAAATATTAGGCGCTTTAGTAAATCTAATCTTAAACATGAGTTTCCTGAATGCTATAAAATATTTATTAATTTCAAAGAACCAGAAATACTATATATTGCAGCAATATTTCATGACATAGCTAAAGGCAGAGGGGGCGATCACTCACAACTAGGGGAAAAAATAGCTAAGCGTTTTGTTAAAACTTATAATTTAACTGGTGAATATGAAGATATAATTCCGTGGTTAGTCAAAGCACATCTAAATATGTCAAACACAGCTCAAAAAAAAGATCTTTCTGATCCTACAATCATTGATAACTTTGCAAATTTTGTTGGAAATCAAAGAAATTTAGATGCACTATATTTACTTACTGTGGCAGATATAAGGGCAACAAGCCCCCATGTTTGGAATGAATGGAAATCTTCACTTTTAAGTAATCTTTATAATTTGACAACAAAGAATCTTTCTAGGAGATCTCTTTCAATTGAAGAAATAATTAAAATTAGAAAAAGTGCAGCAGAAAATATCCTCAAAAAATATATGATTAATAAGGCTGATTACAAGGAACTATGGAAAGAATTTGGGCCTGAATATTTTTTCAGGTTCGAGGAACAAGATATAGCTTGGCATACAAGACTTCTGCTCCCCCATTTAATGACAAGTGAGACAATTGTAAGAGCTCATCACGGCAATTACGGGAATGGTATTGAGGTAATGATATACACAAAAGACTCTAGCGCTCTATTCGCTAAAATAGTAAAATTTTTTGAGAAAATAGATGTTGAGATTATGCAAGCAAGAGTATTTACAACAAGGCATGAGTATGCGCTTGATATGTTTAGCTTAATGACTGAATCAAGCTTAAATTTTATCTTCGCAGACCTATTTAAGGTTATCGAAAAAGGCCTCACAAGTGCTATTAAAAGTAATTATGAATTAGATAAGACAGAGCTAAAAAAAACAAAACAAGCTATTCATCATAATTTTGATACGGAGGTTAGCTTTCATAAAAATAAAGAGGGTAATTTTGATCTGCAAATTATTACAGATCAAAAATCAGGAATTCTTAACCTAATATCCAACGAAATTAATTCTTTTGGGTTCTCTATTAAGGATGCAAGAATAAACACCTTGGGTAATAGAGTTGAAGATTTGTTTGTTATTTCCTCAAATAATAAAAAAATAACTGAAGAAAATCTAACTATATTAGCTTCAAATTTAAGGGTAAAATTAGAAAATGAAATTCGATTTTGATAGAGCTGACATAGATAGAATTATTGAAATGGCATGGGAGGATAGAACCTCTCTAGATTCTATTTACAGACAATTTAACTTAAAAGAAGACTCTCTTAAGCTTTTAATGTCAAAAGAACTAAAGGCGTCAAGCTATCGATTATGGCGGAAGAGAATGAAGAGAAGTAAGTTAAGGCATGAGGCCTTAAGGCCAAAAGGAATAACTAGAGCCTATGCATCAAATCAGTATAAACAAAAGAATTAATTAAGTTGGAGCTATCATTTTTTTGGGATCAACAACATCCTCAAATATCTTTTCATTTATAAAGCCAGACTTTATTGCCTCCTCTTTTATTGAAGTTCCATTTTTATTAGCATTCTTAGCAATTACGGCAGCTTTATCGTAACCGATAACTGGAGTTAGAGCTGTAACAAGCATAAGGCTATCTTTCATTAATTTATCAATAATTTCACGGTTAGGAGTTATTCCAATTACACAATTATCAGTAAATGAGGAGGAGGCATCACTAATAAGATTTATAGATTGAATTATATTGTAGGCAATCATTGGCTTATATGTATTTAATTCAAAGTGACCCTGAGATCCAGCAAAGCCAATAGCAGAATCATTACCAAGAACATGGATGCACACTTGAGTTAAAGCTTCAATTTGTGTTGGATTTACTTTTCCCGGCATTATTGAGCTACCAGGTTCATTTTCTGGTAACTGCAGTTCACCCAGACCACACCTTGGACCTGAACTAAGAAGTCTAATATCATTTGCAATTTTAAACAAAGATACTGATAAAGTTTTAATTGAACCAGATAAATCAACAATAGCGTCGTTACTTGCAATAGCCTCAAATTTATTAGGGGCAGAAACAAACGGGAGCTTGGTTATGGTTGATAAATTTTTTGCTACTAACTTACTCCATCCTTTTTTTGTATTTAAGCCTGTCCCGACTGCTGTCCCACCTTGAGCAATTTCATAAATTCTTGGAAGGGAAGACTTTATTGATTTAATGCCCATCTTAACTTGATGAGCATATCCAGAAAATTCTTGGCCAAGGCTAATAGGAGTAGCATCCATTGTATGAGTTCGTCCTATTTTAATAATTTTCTTAAATTCATTTGATTTTTTAGTTAACGCTAAATAAAGTTTGTCTAAAGAAGGTATGAGCAGTTGATTTAAACTTATAGCAATTGCTATGTGCATCGCTGTTGGAAAAGTATCATTTGAAGATTGGCTCATATTGCAATCATCGTTAGGGTGAATTGGTATTTTTGACCCAATACTTCCATTTAAAATCTCAATTGCTCTATTTGATATAACTTCATTCACATTCATATTAGATTGAGTCCCAGACCCACTTTGCCATACAGGCAAAGGAAAGTGACTGTCTAATTTTCCATCAATTATTTCGTTTGCAACAGCAATAATTGCCTTAGACTTTGTCTTACTTAAAGCCCCACTATCTCGATTTGAAATCGCACAAGCTTTTTTAATTATACCAAGTGCATGGATAATGGATTTTGGTTGCTTCTCACATCCAATAGAAAAGTTCTTTAGGGCACGTTGAGTCTGTGACCCCCAATACTTATCTTTTGGTATTGTTACGGGACCTAATGAATCAATTTCTATTCGAGTTTTATTTTTCATTTATTTTAAAAATTTTAGCCTGTTAGTTTTATTCTAATTGATTTGAGTTCGAGCCGGAAATTATTATATGTTTCATAAACCTCTAATCCGGAACGGGTATACCAATATCGACTATTAATCTCGTCACCCTCAATTTTATGAAGAACAGCATGAATCCATTGAGCAACTGGAGAGTTCATATTCTGGACAATCTTATGAGCACCATTCCAATCATCTGAGACATGAATTAAATCAATCGCCTTAAGACATTGCTGATCAAATAGACTCATTTAAAAGCTTTTCTTGTTGAATTCTATAATCACAGTTAACTTTATGTTTATTTAATAAACCATTGATTTTAAGTGATTCTTCTTTACAGAATTTACATCTATAATTATTTACTGCAGGGTCTTTTTTTTCCTGCGGATAATCGATATAAAAGTTTTTTTTCATAATACATTCTATCAAAAATTATATAATACCCCAACATTAAATGACCTGCCCATTCCTGGCACTGCAGTTCCATTTGTGACTCCTGTCATCATTGTTGCACCCTGCCCTATATAAGTGCCTCCAAGTGGGTCACTATACTTTCTATCAAAAATATTTGTTAGAGAGAAATTAATCTGAGCGTCCTTATATGAATAATTACTAGCTATATTGACCAAGCTATACCCAGGTGTCTGGTGTTCGTTTCGTATAGAAGATACTCTTCCTTTTCTTTTTGCTGCAACTAGCTCTAAATTATTTCGCCATGAACCAGATATTTGCTCCAACACAACCTTAAGATTCAATGGCATTATTCTATAAAGATTGTCATGAGTATTGTTGTTTCTTCCCCGGACATATGCCAGTGAACTCGTAACTTTCATATCTCCAAAATTTTTATAATATCCGAGATTTTTGAAGCCGCTAATATCAAACCCATAAATCCTTGCAGACTGGTTATCTAAGCTTAATGTACTAAATCCATCCGATCTACTCATACAGCTTTTGCCTACGACACTACATGCTACTGCATCGATATAGTCATTAACATATGTAAAGTAAGGGTTAAATATAACTTGGTAGTCTTGCCTTTTATAGTCATGCCAATCACTTGACCATGAAATAGTATGAGCTGTTTCTGGTGATAGGTTGATATTACCTACATAACCATTACCATCGCCATAAGAATTATTCATGTTGGCTGCCATTGTCCATGTTGACCATGTATAACGCTCATAAAGATTTGGGCTTCTATTTTTTATTGCAAAGCCTAATTCTGATGTAAGTGTTGGTGAAATAACATACTCTGAAAGTGCAGTTAAATCCCAGTTATGATTAACTTTTGTTCTCTCACTAGCATTAAAGGCTGCTGAATTATTCCTTTGATTATTCGTCATACCACTGTAAGTATTTACATCAGCGTAACCATGTACCTCACCTGCATCCATCCTAACCATTCCATACCTCACCCCAAATGAAGTCAGAAAATCTGGTTGCCATAAATGAGTTAATTCACCAAAAACATCATAACGATCGCGAGCTCCATTATTAATATTTATAAAAGTATTTGGGGACATGCTTCCCGTCCCACTAGCTGCCCATAAATCATCTAGCCGGTATCGTTGAAATTCTGATCCCAAGGTAAGAATATTATCATCGTCTAGATTAATATTAGCCTTAACAGTGAACCCTAAATTTAATCCATCACTATCCATTGGATTACCAGCAGCATTATTTGAATACCAATATTTTTTATTTGGACCAAAATTCATTGCGTGGTCTGTACTTTCTATATAGGCACGTGCTTCGATATCTCCCCACGTTAATTTATCTGTATACTTCAAATTAACGCTTGAACTATCATTACCAGTCATATCCATTCTCTGATTAACAAGTCCCTGATAAGGAGAATGCTGCAAAGAAACCTTAAAATTTAACTCTGATGACCCTTCTTTTAATCCAAAATCAAGAAGATGATTAGAAATTTTATAGGCAGAGGAACCTACTATATCTCCATCTATCCACCCACGACCAGTAACATTTACTCCCGCCTTAAAATTAGCAGCTGAGCTATAATTTTTTGCGTCAATATAATTACCGGTATATTTAATAGAAACCATATCAGTTGCCATCACTGCATTAATATTAGTGCCAAAAGATTGATTATTGCTTCGATATACAGTTCCAAATCTTCCTTTCGTAATCATTTCGCTTGACTCTGAATATTCTGGAGATTTTGAATTAACAATTACTGTTCCCCCTATGCTATCTCCTCCCATGCTAACAGGCGTAATACCAGCAAAAACTTTAATTTCGTTAATATTATTGATATCAATATATGAAAATGGAGAATTTGAATGGCTTGCACAACCTGAGATGAGATCCATCCCATCCACCCTAACCTTAATTCGATCGTCTGCAAGGCCGTGAATAAAAGGCATTCCTGAAGCCCCAGCATTTGATATATTATCAACACCAACAAAATAATTTAACAATGAACCTGCGTCACTCGAGTCTACTGCGCTACGAATTATTTTCTTTTTTTCTAAAACTTTACCTGAAGACATATTATCTAAATTCAATGGTGACTCAACATTTATTACTTTAGCTCTAATATTAATTTCAGCCAAAGCACTGTTGATATTAAAAAAAGCTAAAGTGTAAAATAGATATAAAAGTGCTCTAAAATTATTTTTCATATACAACCTAAATATAAAATATGTAATAACCTCTTCTACTTATCGTGAAGAGAATTTCTAAAAATATTAAATTTAAGCTGCGGGTGGGGCGTTTGGTAGGAGTGAAACTAAAAAATATCTGTAAGGAAACTGTAAGCTATAAATATTATCAATTTTATCTTCTAAGCGATTAACAACCATAACCTTATAGCTATATTCAGATGAAATTTTATTTTCATCTGATAGGGAACAATAACTGCAATGCGCCATAGGGCGAACATCACTATTGTTATTAGATTCATTGATATTAACAAGCTTGATACCTGAAGAAGAGCATATAACGTCATATTGATCCAACTCATCTGATGTAGAAAATGCATGAGATAACAGCGGGGTCAAAACAATTAAAAGAGTAGCTAAAATAGCTATCCAGTATGCAATTTTATTTTTTTTTAAATTTACCATCAGCCAGATTTTAAAGGAAAATACAATTAGATGTCAAATGCAGGTAATAGAAAAACTATGAATTCCAGAGTTTTGTTTTAGTTATTGTAAGTAATCCTATAAAAAATATTAGGAAAAGCCCTAAAGAGAGACCAAAAGTTGAGAACCACAAGATTGGAACAATTATACCTGCTACAATCGATGAAAAAAGCATTTGCGAAAATGCTTGGCCAGAAGCTGCTGTACCTCTAATCTTTGGAAACTGATCTAATGCTGCAATTGAAATAATAGGCATAACTGCAGCCATCCCAATATTGTATAAAGAAACGAAGCCAATATTTATTGCTGCTTCATTTGTAAAAAAGAAACAAAAGAATAGATTAGACAGTACAACAAAAGTCATCCAATAATATCCTGTTCGAAGAAGCTTTGAAGGACTTATTCTCCCTGCTGCCCTTTTAGCAATAAATGAACCAATCATCATTCCCGCTACAGTTGGTATAAACAAATAACCAAACTGTTTAGATGTAAATCCTAATTGATCAATTAAAAAAATTGGACTAGCTAATACATAAATAAAAAAAGCTGAAAAATTAGCAGATAAAGATAAAACCAATAAAATAAATTCTTTATTATTTAATAATAATTTATATCTTGGAATTATGTCTTTAAAAGAAAATGGTACAAGCATATTCTTTTTTATAGTTTCAGGTAAAATTTTTGAAGCCATAAAAATCGATACTGCAGCATAAAAAGCCAAAAAAATAAAAATACTTTGCCAATGAAAACCTAAAAGTAATCCGCCTATCATAGGCGCTATAGCGGGAGCTATACCAAATAAAATTTGAACAGTAGCCATCACCCTCTGCGCTTCTGCTCCTTGATATAGGTCTCTTACCATTGCTCTTGCTACAACACTCCCTGCTCCACCACCAATTCCCTGTAGTGCTCTAAAAAACCATAATGACTCAATTGATGTTGAAAAAGCACAACCAAATGACGCAAGAAAGAATAATGCTAATCCCCACTGCATAGTTTTAATTCTTCCTATACCATCTGATATTGGTCCATGAAATAAAAGCATTATCGTATATGGAAGAAGATAAAAAGTAAGGCTCTGTTGAATTGCTTCTGGTGATGCTAATAAATCATTGGAAAGTATGTGAAATGCTGGCAAATATGTATCGATAGCAAATGGCGCCAGGGAAGATAAAGCAGCTAATGTAATTACTCTTGGATTAAGAAAAAGACTCATTTCACCCTAATTATATTTCAACTAAGGAGTAGCGTGAAATTTTGCTAATCTTTCTTTTTCATCACCCTTTTCTATTTTTTTAGAATTCGCATTTGTCCTAAACATTATAGGTTTAGCTTCAACGCCAGGGTTTTGCGCATCTTTTATTGCTTGATCAATTATATGACGATCTGGTGATTTTGAACAAACTGGATCAGCCCCTTCGGCATTTCCTGTCAATAAAAGCGCTTGGCATCTGCAGCCACCTAAATCATTTTCTTTTTCAGAACAGCTTCTGCAGGGTTCTTGCATCCAATCATCACCACGAAATTTATTGAAAGCTGGTGAATCGTACCATGCACCCTTAAGCCCTGAATCATTAACATTAGGAAATTCTAAATTAGGTATAACTCTTGCAGAATGACATGGAAGAACATCGCCATTCGCAGTCACAATCATAAATACTTCACCCCATCCATTCATACATTTTTTTGGCCTATCATCAAAATAATCTGGCACCACAAAAAATATCTTCATCTTATTACCAACACGCTCTCGGAACTTATTTGTTACTTTTAATGCATTCTCTACCTGTTCTTTTTTTGGCATTAGTTGATCTCTATTCACTAATGACCATCCATAATATTGAGTATTAGCCAGTTCAATATAATCTGCTCCTAGACCTTCTGCCATTTCAAGGATTTCTTGGATATGATCAATATTGTATCGATGCATAACAACATTTAGCACCATTGGATAACCTCTATCCTTGATCATAGCTGCTACTTTTTGTTTTAATTTGAATGTTTTGGTGTTAGTTATAAAGTTATTTATTTCTTCAGTGATGTCATGCATTGATAATTGAATGTGATCGAGACCCCCATCCTTCAATGCATCAATTCTTCTCTCATTCATCCCAGCCCCAGATGTTATTAAATTACTGTAATAACCTAGCGAACTGGCTTCAGTCACAATCTCCTCAATATCTTTCCTTAGTAATGGCTCTCCTCCAGAAATTCCAAGTTGAGCGGCCCCTAAATCTCTTGCTTGCCTTAAGACCCTAATCCATGATTCAGTATCTAGTTCATTTTGAGTATGTTTATCGAAGTCCGTTGGATTATAACAAAAAGCACATTGGAGCGGGCATTGATAGGTAATCTCAGCTAGCAACCACAATGGTTGCGTTGAAGTAGTTGAAGCTGAGACGCCATTATTTTTTTTATCTATTTCCATATTCCTAGTTTACCTTCTCAATCCATGCTTTATCCAAAGCTAACTCTATCATCCCTTCAATATCTTTAGCAATATTTGGGACATCTGTGAATTTCTTACTTAATGCCTCTGTTATTGATTCAACAGTTGACTCACCGTTGACTAAATTTAAGACTTCTCCAGCACTACCATTTAATTTAACCATGCCCTCTGGGAATAATATGACATAGCAATCTTGTGCTTTCTCCCATTGAAAACGATGATGAGCTGCAATCTTATATATATCTTTAGTTTCAATCACCATAATTAATTACTGGTTGTCTCAAGTAGTCCCTATCTTCTACTTTTATATTTGATGATGCAAGCATAATTGAATCTGCAATCACCCATAATACGTTAAGTTTAAATTGAAGAATTTCTAAGGCTTGCTTTTGAGTCTCTCTTGACTGGCTAAAATAATCTAATGTTACCCCAAGCCCATGCTCAACATCTCTTCTGGCTTCAGTTAATCGCTTTTTAAAGTAAGTTAGGCCTGATTCATCTATCCAAGGGTACATTTCTGGCCAAGAACTAATTCTTTGTTGGTGAATATGAGGTGCAAATAATTCAGTTAAAGATGAGCATATAGATTCTTGCCAAGATCGTTGTTTTGCAAAGTTTATATATGCGTCAACAGCAAAACGAACTCCTGGGCTCACATGATCAAGAGAGATTACATCTTCTCTTGAAAGCCCCACAGCTTTTCCTAAATTTATCCATGCTTCAATACCTCCTTCTACATCACCCTCGCCATCGTGATCAAGGATTCTAACTATCCACTCTTTTCTTATTTCCTGATCTGGACAATTCGATAAAATCGCAGCATCTTTTAGTGGGATGCTTATTTGATAATAAAACCTATTTAACACCCAGCTTTGCAGTTGCTCTTTAGATAATTTACCTTCATACATCATGACATGGAAGGGATGGTAAATATGATAACCCTTACCTTTTTCTCTTAATCTGTTCTCAAATTCTTCTCTTGTCCACGGCTTTGTCAT
>MDSY01002983.1_pt1 | contig 18140 bp, 22 predicted proteins | sample 811131 | NCBI WGS metagenome assembly MDSY01 (sample SAMN05326643, study PRJNA326480) | marine metagenome | isolation source: seawater | place: Atlantic Ocean: South West | collected 2010
AACCTACACCACAGGAAGGACTAGAGGATCATTACTAATGTTTGTTGTACCTGAATACACTTGTAAGCATCCTATATTTCCTCATCACAATACTGTTGATCTAATGTATGATGCTTTGAATAATGGGTGTGAGAGATATGACTGGTATGCTTACCTTGACTTTATAACTAGCAATCAATATGATTTTGGAGGAGGGTAATGATAGTCTGGTCAATAAATATAATGTGTGCTATACTATTAGTAGCAGTTGGCATTTCAATTTATTGGATCTTTAAATATGATGATTGGTATCCTAATCCCATTATTACTTCTGATACCGACTCCGATCAAAGCGGAGGAAGTTGAGGTTAATCCTTTTTATGGTCCTCCATTAGAAAGTGAGGATCCTATTATTGATTGGAGTCCAGATCAATTCCATCAGTGGATGGATAAGATGAGAGAATGGAAAGCAGAGCAAACTAGAACTGACCCAGAAGATTCCATAAATAAAGCTTTACTGGAATTTAACAATGGGAGCGATGACACCGCCAAGTAGGAAGTCCTGCTATAATTTTAGAGTTGTAAGTATTGATAAGGTTTTAGATGGTGATACTATCGATGTTACTATTGACCTCGGCTTTGATCTATACAAGAAAGAAAGAGTTAGAATTGCAGGAGTTGATACGCCAGAGAAGAGAACGAGAGATCTCGAAGAGAAGGCATTGGGATTAGATGCTACTGACTGGATGAAGAAACATTTAGAAGAGACAATAGCAGGAGATGAAGAACTCACAATCAGAACCGAACTTAAAGGGGGCATGGGTAAGTATGGTCGTCTTCTTGGGTGGCTGTATATTGGCGAGGATACTGTTTCCTTAAATGAACAAATGATTACGGAGGGTTATGCTTGGGAATATGATGGCGGGACTAAGCAAAAGAATTTTGAAGAGTTACGTGAAATTAGGAGATCGTTTGGGACTCTGGACGAGTCTTGATCAATCTATTATAGATACTAAAGGAGTGCAAACACGTAGACTCCTTATAGATTACGATGGCTAAGACACAAGAGATATACTTAGGTAATCCCAACCTAAAAAAATCAAATGTTCAACAACGGTTTACTAAAAAACAAGTTGGTGAATATTTAAAGTGTGCAAAAGATCCTATTTACTTTATAAGGAAGTATATTAAAATTGTTTCTCTTGATGAAGGTATTGTACCTTTTGACATGTATCATTTCCAAGAGGAGATGGTTACAAAGTTTCATGAAAATAGATTCAATATTGCAAAATTACCACGGCAGTCTGGTAAGTCAACGATTGTAACAGCATACCTATTATGGTATGTACTTTTTAATGCTAATGTTAACGTTGCTATACTTGCTAACAAGGCACCTACTGCACGTGAGATGCTACAACGTTTACAATTAAGTTATGAAAACCTCCCAAAATGGCTCCAACAAGGAATCGTCGGATGGAACAAAGGGAGCTTGGAACTGGAGAATGGAAGCAAAATCCTGGCTTCAGCTACTTCTAGCTCTGCTGTGCGGGGTATGTCGTTTAATATCATATTTTTGGACGAGTTCGCTTTCGTTCCGAATCATATCGCTGACCAGTTTTTCAGTTCTGTCTATCCTACTATATCTTCTGGAAAAACAACTAAAGTTATTATCATATCTACCCCACATGGGATGAATATGTTCTACAAACTCTGGCATGATGCAGAGCGTAGAGCAAATGAATACATTCCTACTGAAGTACATTGGTCTGAAATACCTGGTAGAGATGAGGCATGGAAAGAACAAACTATACGAAATACATCTGAAGGACAGTTTAAAGTTGAGTTTGAATGTGAGTTCTTAGGATCTGTTGATACTTTAATCAATCCAGCTAAATTAAGAGTCATGCCTTATGATGATCCTATACAACAGAATAGAGGATTGGCAGTATATAATAAGGTAGAAGAAGAGAAGAATTATATTGTTACAGTTGATGTATCTCGTGGGGTAGGAAATGATTACTCTGCTTTCTGTGTCATGGATACTACTACCGTACCATATACACTGGTAGCAAGATATAAAAACAATGAGATTAAACCAATAATTTTTCCTAATATTGTGGTGGACATAGCAAAGAATTATAATAATGCATATATCTTATGCGAGGTAAATGATATAGGTGGTCAGGTTGCGGATATTATACAGTACGATTTAGAATATGAAAACCTTCTCATGGTTGCAATGAGAGGTAGAGCAGGTCAACAATTAGGACAAGGTTTCTCTGGTAAGAAGACTCAACTTGGTATTAAGATGAGTACTGCTGTGAAACAAATAGGATGTTCTAACCTAAAAGCACTAATAGAAGACGACAAATTAGTCATAAAAGATTATGATACTATTGCGGAATTAACAACCTTCATTCAAAAGGGTCAATCATTCCAAGCGGAGGATGGATGTAATGATGACCTTGCTATGTGTCTAGTTATTTTTGCATGGATGGCTCTACAACCTTACTTTAAAGAGATGCATGATAATGATGTGAGGCAAAGAATATTTGATGATCAGAGAGATGCTATCGAACAGGACATGGCACCATTTGGTTTAATTAATGATGGACTGGAAGATGATCATATAATAGATGCCCAAGGAGAGAGATGGGAGATTGCGGAATACGGAGATATACAGCACATGATAGACTTCAGGTGAAGATTGAAAAATATAAATAATCTTAGACAACCGAAGACGGCATTTCTAGGAGTTTATAAGCATGGCATCTAATCAATCATCGCCTGGTGTAGTTATTCAGGAAAGGGATCTTACATCGATCTCTAGTATTCCAACAGCAAACGTGGGTGTGATTGCAGCACCGTTTGAATCTGGACCTGTAGAAGAAATAATTGACATCTCATCAGAGCGACAACTGGCAGAAATATTTGGTAATCCAAATGATTCAAATTACGAATACTGGTTTACTGCATCACAATTTTTAGCATACGGTGGTCTACTAAAAACTATTCGTGTTAACTCAACAGCTCTAAAGAACGCAGTTGACACTGGAACAGCTCCTTTAATTAAGAACCTTCTTGAGTATGAGTCAAGTTTTGAAGAAGCAAACAACTCTTGGACTTGGGCATCAAGAACTCCTGGCACAGACGGAAATTCAATCGGTATATTTGTAACAGACTCTGGTGCTGATCAAATCGCAGTTGTACCTGCTCCTGGCTCAGGTAACGAGCATGAGTTCGTTGCTGACGCTGCACTCTCTGCTTCTTCAGGTGCTGCTGGTAAAGTATTTAAGTATTCAATTCGTCTAACAGTTGAAACAATAGTTGGAGATTTCACTCCTGGTACTGCTACTACAATTAGTATTGGTGGTTCAAACGAAAGTGTTAATGTTCTTGCTTACGATCCTACTAAGAAGTATCTTGAAATCGGACTACCTTCTGGTGGTGTAACTGGTATCATTGCTGCTGCACAAACAATCACACAGGGAACTAACACTGCTGTTATTTCATCTGGTGGTATTGAGCGTAGAGTACACGTTGCTCTTAACAAAGGAAGCATTGAGTTTGCTGGTACTGACGTAGTTCAGGATACAAACAGCACAAACATCACAATCTCTTCTGTCAGAGATGACTATGCAGAGCGTGAGTATCTTCCTGGTGTATCTTGGATCAATGTTGCTCCACGTCCTGAGACTTCTTCTTATGCAACTAGCCTTGGTGGACACAGAGACGAACTACACATTCTTGTAGTTGACATTGACGGTGGAATCACTGGTACAGTTGGTGCTTTACTAGAGCGTTATATTGGTGTTTCAAAAGCATCTGACGCTAAGACAACTGTTGGAGAAACAAACTACTACCCTGAAGTTATTAAGCAAAAATCAGGTTACATTTTCTGGGGTGAGCACGAGTCAACAACATTCGCTGCAACTTCATCTGCATCTGATGGACTTTGGGGAACTGCTGCTGCAAACAGACAGTACAACCTACTACGTTCTGCTGCTGGTTCTGTTGATTATCCTGCTGGACGCACAACAGTTGGTTCTAAGAACAACGCAACTTACTACTACAGACTTGCAAGTGGTGTAAACTACTCTGTAGTTGCTGGACAGTACAGCATAAGCAACACTGATGTTGCTGGTGCATATCAGTTAGTTGAAGATCCAGAATCACAAATCATTGACTTCATTCTTGCAGGTCCATCTGGTACTTCAGATGCAAACGCACTTGCTAAGATTTCTTCTCTTGTAAACATTGTAGAAGAGCGTCGTGATTGCATGTTATTCGTTTCACCTCGTAGAGGAAATGTAATTGGAATTAGTAATACTACAACAATTACAGATAACATAGTTAACTTCTTCAAGCAACTACCAAGTACATCTTACATGGTATTTGACTCTGGATACAAGTATCTCTATGACAAGTATAATGATGTATATCGCTACGTACCTTGCAACGGTGATGTTGCTGGTCTATGTTTACAGACTAACGAAATCTCTGAACCTTGGTTCTCACCTGCTGGTTTCGCTAGAGGTATTCTAAGAAATGCAATTAAACTTGCGTTCACACCAAACAAAGCACAAAGAGATAAACTATACGCAAACAGAATTAACCCAATAGTAACATTTCCTGGACAGGGAATAGTTCTATACGGTGATAAGACTGCACTTGGATTTGCTTCTGCCTTTGACAGAATCAACGTTCGTCGTCTATTCCTTACTGTTGAGCGTGTTATTAGTGCTGCTGCTAAAGCACAACTCTTCGAGCAAAACGACGAATCACAAAGATCATTGTTCATCAACATTGTTGAACCATATCTAAGAGACGTTCAAGGAAGAAGAGGTGTTGTAGACTTCATAGTTAAGTGTGATTCTTCTAACAACACTCCAGAGGCAGTTGACCGTGGTGAGTTCTATGCGGAAGTATTCCTTAAGCCAACTCGCACAATCAACTACATCACTCTAACCTTCGTGGCAACTAGAACTGGTGTTAGCTTCGCTGAGGTAGCAAGTTAAGATATAACTTTTTAAAAGAGCACCCAGTAGGGTGCTTTTTTAATGCCTGAAAATAATCATAAGTCTAAATATAAAGGACAGGATAAGACATTAATTAAAATGGCTAAAAGAGGAACTATTGATGATTTTAAGGCGAAGGTCACTTCCGACTTTGCCCGTCCTAATCTGTTCCAAGTAGACTTGGCATTCCCCGCAGGACTTTCACTTTCTGCCGATCTAGTTGATATGGGTAAATTTACGATTCGTGCTGCGAACTTACCTTCATCACAGATAGGTGTAATTGAAGTTCCTTTTAGAGGACGTGTTCTTAAGATTGCTGGAGACAGGACGTTTGAACCTTGGACAATTACTATCATGAACGATAGTGGATTCAAGTTAAGGACTGCTTTTGAAACATGGGCATCAAGTATTCAAGCATATGCTGAGAACTATACTGCTGCTGCAGGATTAGGAGACAGTGCTGATAACTCTGGATATTTCGCAGACATGGAAGTACATCAGTTATCACGTGGACTTAAGGATGGTGAAGAGCCAAAAGTAACTAAGTCTTACAAGTTCTATAACATCTTCCCAAGCAACATTGCTGCAATCGATCTTGATTACGGAAACAATGATGCTGTTGAAGAGTTCACAGTAGAAATGCAAGTTCAGTACTGGACACCAATCGGGTAACTACCTAAATATAATAGGATCAACAGTTAAAATATTATGGCACAACAGCTCTTTGGATATTCACTAGAGAGAGCGAAGAAGGTCCCAAAGGGGCCTTCTTTTGTTCAAAAAGATAGCTTAGATGGTTCACAACCCGTAGTTGGTGGTGGATACTATGGCTATTCTGTTGACTTTGACGGTCAGATTCGGAACGAATATCAATTAATCACTCGTTATAGAGAGATGATTCTTCAACCTGAATGTGATAGTGCAGTTGACGACGTAGTGAATGAAACAATCTGTGGGAACTTTGATGATGTTCCTATAGCAGTTAACTTAGCGAACCTAAGTCAATCATCAAAAATTAAAAAATTAATCAAAGAAGAGTTTGATCATATACTCAGACTACTTGACTTTGATAATAGATCCTACGAAATCTTTCGTCGATGGTATGTCGATGGAAGACTTTTTTATCATAAGGTAATCGACCCTAAAAAACCAAGAGAGGGTTTGATTGAACTTAGATATATTGATCCACGAAAGATTCGTAAGGTATCTGAGTATGAACAAAAGCGTCCTGAAGAGTATAGATCTCAAGATCTAAATCAACAGCTTACGCAACGTGCAGCAAGTTACTATCTTTACAATCCAAAAGGATTGAAGAATGCTACTAATCAGGGAATGAAAATTGCACCTGATTCAATTTGCTATGCACACTCTGGTATTCAAGACCTTAACAAGAACATGGTCTTGTCTCATTTACACAAAGCAATTAAAGCAGTTAACCAACTGCGAATGATTGAAGACTCTCTTGTTATCTACCGTTTATCAAGAGCACCAGAACGTAGAATATTCTACATTGATGTTGGTAACTTACCTAAGAACAAAGCGGAGCAATACCTTCGTGAAGTTATGGGTCGTTATAGAAACAAACTTGTGTATGATGCAGGAACTGGTGAGATAAAGGATGACAAGAAGTTCATGTCTATGATGGAAGACTTCTGGCTTCCAAGACGTGAAGGTGGTAGAGGAACAGAGATTACTACTTTACCTGGTGGACAAAACCTTGGTGAATTAGAAGACGTAAAGTATTTCCAAAAGAAACTTTATAAGGCACTCAACGTTCCGTCCTCAAGATTAGAGACAGAGACTACCTTTAACATAGGTCGTGCTGCTGAAATCACAAGGGATGAAGTTAAATTCCAAAAGTTTATTGCAAGATTACGCAAACGTTTCGCTGAAATGTTTGTCGATTTACTCAAAACTCAGTTAGTTCTGAAAGGTATCTGCTCTATTGAAGAGTGGGATGAGATGAAGGAGCACATTCAGTTCGACTTTATCGCTGATAACTACTTTACTGAATTAAAAGAAATCGAAATCCGCAACGAAAGGATGAACCAAGTTGCACAAATGGATCCTTACGTTGGTAAATACTTCTCTATTGAGTTTATACGGAAGAAAGTTCTTAAGCAATCTGATATGGAGGTTAAAGAAATCGACAAGCAGATTGAAGAAGAGCAAGAAGCTGGACTAATACTCAGTCCTGAAGAGCAGATGGCTGCAGATATGGGTATGGTTGGCCCCGAAATGGAAGGCGATCCAGCAGCAGGAGGTGCACCTGCCGACCCAAAGTCACAAGTTGATCCCGCAGATCAAAAAAGAGGCGAGATCTAAATCTATAAATAAATTATAATGGGAGTTACATTATGCCTAGCGAAATAGCAAACCAAATAGTTAATCACATTTTCGGAGACGAAAAACAAAAAGCATTAGATGCTGCACATGATGCAATGGCTGCTAATGCCTATGATGCTATACAAGCACAAAAACTTGAGTTTGCAAAAACTCATGGGTTTAACCCAGATGATACTGCACAAGGTGTAGCGGATGAACTTGAGGATACGATTGGTGCTCAGGATGTACAGGATGTTGATACCTCTGGTATGAGACTTCCTTCAGATTCTGATCCATTAGATCCACCTGAAGAAACTGTTGCAGCAGTAGACGAACCAACCGAGGAACCTAAAGAAGATGAGACTGATAGCTGAGCAAATTACTGACGCAGAATTTATCTGCGAAGATCGCAAAGGCGGTGGAAAGAATTACTTCATCGAAGGTATTTTTCTACAGGCTGAATTGCAAAATAAGAATGGGAGAATGTATCCCATGAGAACTTTGCAACGAGAAGTCGCTAAATATGATCAGAAGTTCATACAAGGTGGACGTGCTCTAGGAGAGCTTGGACATCCTGAAGGACCATCTATTAATCTTGATAGAGTTTCTCATAAGATAGAATCATTAAGAGAAGATGGAAATAATTTCATCGGACGTGCAAAGATTCTTGATACACCTAATGGTAAGATTGCAAAATCTCTACTTGATGAAGGTGTAAGACTCGGTGTTTCATCGAGAGGCATGGGATCTTTGAAAAAAGAATCTACATGTAACATCGTGCAAGACGATTTTATGCTTGCAACTGCTGCTGATATAGTGGCTGACCCATCTGCTCCAGACGCTTTTGTTGATGGAATCATGGAAGGAAAAGAGTGGGTATGGGATAATGGAAGACTTTGTGAGTCTGCTGTTGCCCAAATTAAACAAGAAATAGATCAAGCAACCCTTATAAACATACAAGAACGGAAGGTTTCCGCATTCAGTAAGTTTTTAAAGAGTTTATGATTTATAAATAAATACAGACAACGCTAATGCTTAACGGAGTTAAAAGAAATGGCTGAGACCCTCGAAAAAAATTTAGATAACATGGAAGAAGTGGCCGAAGGTTCTAATCCTGTTACTAAGAACGCAAAACCTGGAGAAAAGATTGACACCTCAAAAGGTGGTGCCAAGAAAGTTATCCATGTAGCTTCCGATAACTGGGAGAACGCTGCAGGAACTAAGAACGCTGGACAATCTGCATCAGGTGATGTAAGTGTTGAGAAGGACAAGTCTATTAAGACGAAGCCATCTGACGCATCCGCAAAGCAAGAAGGAGTAGAAGAAGATGGCGAAACAATCGCAGAAGAGACCCCTGAAACCAAGTACGACTTCAGTCAAGATGTTGACGCTCTTGTCGCTGGTGAAGAACTCTCAGAAGAGTTCAGGGTAAAAGCTGCAACTATCTTCGAGGCTGCTGTTACTGAGAAAGTTAACTTGGAAACTACAGCGTTGACCGAAGCATTTGAAGAAACTCTAACCGAAGAGGTAGAGAAAATCAAAACAGAATTGGCAGAAAAAGTAGATGACTATTTGTCTTATGCTGCAAAGACCTGGATGGAAGAGAATCAACTCCAGATCGAGCACGGCATACAGACTGAGATGGCTGAGTCATTCTTTAGCGGCCTAAAAGATCTTTTCGTGGAGCACAATTTTGGTGTTCCTGAAGAAAAGTACAACCTGCTCGATGGAATGGCAGGTGAACTTGATGAAATGGAGAAAAAACTTAACGAGCAAATCGACTCTAATGTATCTTTGAATAAGAGGATTGGAGAGTTTATTAAAATGGAGATTGTGAACGAATGTGCTGCTGGACTCGCTGAAACCCAAAAGGAGAAGCTTGAGAAACTAGCAGAGGGTGTTGAGTTTGAAAATGAAGCAGACTTTAAATCTAAAGTCGAAACTATCAAGGAATCATACTTCACTAGGAAGGCTGAGATCGCAGAAGCTGCGAAGGAACCCACCGAAGAAGCATCAGAACCATTGGTAGAAAGTACAGCGAGTGATTCAATGTCGAAGTACGTTGATCAGTTATCTCGTTGGTCCAAATAATTAGTAAAAAAATCACTTAACTAGAGTCAAATGACTATACAACAACTCCAGGAAAAGTGGGCACCCGTTTTGAATCACGATTCAGTTCCTGAAATCAAAGATTCATATAAAAAAGGCGTAGTCGCACAACTCCTAGAAAACCAAGAAAACGCAATTAAAGAAGAAGGTCAAGTTCTTAACGAGACACTTCAAACTACAGGTTATACCACAGGCGATACCGCCACAGGTCCTGTTGCTGGTTTCGACCCTGTATTGATCAGTCTAATCAGACGTTCAATGCCTCAACTCATTGCATATGACGTTGCTGGTGTTCAACCAATGACTGGTCCTACTGGATTGATCTTCGCAATGAGATCCTTCTACGGTTCAGAGCGTAGACCTGCTAACGGTGACTTCAGAGAAGCACTATTCAACGAACCTAACGCTGGTTTCACTGGCGGTGCTGGAACAGGATTGGCAAATTACGATCCTACTGCTTCCTCATCTGCAGTTAACGATGCTGAAGGTGCTAACCCAGGATTACTTAATGATTCCCCTGCTGGAACATATGAAGTAACTGGTGATGCTACAGGTATGGCAACAGCAACTGCTGAAGGTTTAGATGATTCATCTGCGAACACTGCGTTCCGTGAGATGGGTTTCTCAATCGAGAAAGTAACAGTTACTGCGAAATCCAGAGCATTAAAGGCTGAGTACAGCATAGAGATGGCTCAAGACCTTAAGGCGATTCATGGATTGGACGCTGAATCTGAGCTTAGCAACATTCTCTCAACAGAGATCCTTGCTGAGATTAACAGAGAAGTCGTTCGTACAATCTATACAAACGCTGTTAAAGGTGCTATTTCTAATACCGCTACTGACGGAATCTTCGACTTAGACGTTGACTCAAATGGTAGATGGTCTGTTGAGAAATTCAAGGGACTTCTATTCCAGATAGAGAGAGACTCTAACGCAATCGGACAAGAGACAAGACGTGGGAAGGGCAACATTTTGATCTGCTCTGCAGACGTTGCTTCAGCTCTCGGAATGGCTGGTGTACTTGATTACGCTCCTGGTCTTAATGGTAACAACGGATTGACTGGTGTAGACGATACATCTTCAACTCTTGTTGGTACACTTAACGGACGCATCAAGGTCTATGTTGACCCTTATTCATCTAACGTAAGTGATAAGCACTTCTACGTTGCTGGATACAAAGGTACTTCACCATATGACGCTGGACTGTTCTATTGCCCATATGTACCTCTACAGCAAGTCAGAGCTATCAACCCTAACACCTTCCAACCAAAAATTGGATTTAAGACTCGTTATGGCATGGTTTCAAACCCATTCTCAGGCGGTCTTACACAAGGTTCAGGTGCTCTTACAGCTAATGCTAACAAGTACTACAGACGTGTACAAGTTGCAAACCTAATGTGATCCTTCGGATACATAATTTTAAAGAGACCTTCGGGTCTCTTTTTTTATACTAAATTTTAAAAAACTAAATGAAAGGATATAGTAAAGAAGATATAAGAAAGCTTCTTGGTACATCATGTCCAGAGTGGGATCCAAATCATGAGACTGGTAATCAACTGAGAAAGAGAAAGGGTAGAGAGATGAGAGCAGGGTTGATACCTTATCCAACATACCCTGCAAAGAAAACAGGAGAACGATTTGATGAGAATGGAAAGTACATCTACCCACCAGGTTCAGGATTTAATTGGATGGAAACAATGGATCCCGATTCTCCTTGGAATTGTACAGGTGGTAAAGTATCCTAAATAATCAAAGAGTATGATTTATTATGATTAGTAATTATTGGTTCAAAGACTTTATAGGTTACTTTGAAACTGAATATAATACACAACCATTAATTGACTACTGGAAGTATCAGGATACATGTGGATCTACATTTAGACGTTATGGCATCTTTGGTAAAGACCGTAAGGCACATCAGAGAAAAGATAAATGTCTAGCAACTGAAGATTTCATGTTAGATCATAACTGCGGTTATGAATATATGAGACAGTATAATGAAATTACTGGTGCTTGTGTTCAACATTATATTAATGAGTATGAGGCATTGATTCATTATAGGTATCAACAAGTATATCTTAATGTGCAACGCACAAAACCTGGTGAAGGTTTCCATGCTTTCCATTGTGAGACAGGTAGTCTAGGTACTAATCGTCGTGTGTTAGCAACAATGATGTTCCTTAATGATGACTTTGAAGGTGGTGAGACTGAATTTTTATATCAACATGAACGTGTCAAACCTAAAAGAGGAATGATGATGTTATGGCCAGCTGGATTTACTCATACACATAGAGGTAATCCTGTATTGTCAGGTGAAAAATACATATCTACATCATGGTTAGAAAACGTTAACGCATAAAATGGCACTCCCAACTAATTGGTTCGCAGAACAAATAACAAATAAGAACTTCCTATCACCAATAGGTTTCATGTTCCTATTGGATAAAGCCAAGAATTGTTCTTTCTTATGTCAGAAAGCAACTATACCTACATTCAGCATTAACAATATTGATGTACCGACACGTGGTTTAGTACCCATTCCATTAGAAAGTACAGCAAATTATGCAGATTTAACTATAGAATTTATTGTAGATGAGGATCTTAGAAATTATATGGAGATCCATAACTGGATGCGTGCAATGGGTACACCACAAGATTATGGTGAAAGAGATGATTGGAACCATACATACCGATTAAAAGGTAGTAATATGGATTCAAAAGTATCTGATGCCACACTACAAGTTTTAAATAATAACAACATTGCAAACTTTGATGTTGTCTTTAAGTCCGTATTTCCAGTAGAGTTGAGTGCTTTGCCATTTGATGTAACTCAAACTGATAATCAATATTTCACAGCAATGGCAACTTTTAGATACATATTATATGAAGTAAGAGATCCATCTAGCGGTAGAATGAGACGATGATTAAAAAGAAACTTCACCAATTAAAAGAGTGGGATAAGAAGTGGGCTAAAAAGTTCCAAGACAAGTTTAACTTGACTGATTATCAAATGCTTTGTATTGTTTTTGCTAAGGGGTTTATTATCGGTGCGTTGGTCCTTTGAAAAAACCTTTGGCGATGGGGTAGATCCTTGGCACGCTAAAGCAGAGAGGTGGGCTAAGAAGCAACGCTTCCCAATTAACCACCTGGCCTTGGGTTTGATCAAGTGGTTGACAGAACGCTGGATCGATGCTAAGATATATAACACCATGATGTCTGTGGATGCACAGGCTAAATCCATTGTAAAGGATTGGGAGGAACAGGATGACAGAGCAAACACACGACACAACATCGTGGAGAAAGGAGTATTTGGAGATGAAGGCTGGTCTCTCGAAATTTCAAATCCAGTTGTTGAACGAGGGTCCACAGCAACTAGCACAGGCATGGTTACTGGGAGCAATGCACCAAGACTACAAAAAGATGAAAGGGATAAAGGAAGATTATCCTAAAGAAAACAAAGGTCAGATGCAGTCTTCATTAAAAGAATTTTTTTCTAAAACCAAAGACCAAGGAATATAATGAATCTTGAACAACTTCAGGAGAAGTGGAAGAAGGATAGTGTAATAGATCCTGACCTCTACTGCGAAGAGTCTATTAAAATACCTCAGTTACATATGAGGTATATGGAATATTATAATACCTTTTCTTTAATGAGAAAAGACAGAGAAGGTGAGATGAGAAGTCTTATAAAAGAGAAATGGATATATTATAAAGGAAAGGCACCCTCTACAGTATATAAAGAGATGCCTTTTGATCTTAAATTAACAGATAAAAAAGAATTAGAAATGTTCATCACTGCTGATGATGACGTTAAAAAACTTCAATACAAGATAGACTACATAGAACAGGTCTTGTTATTCCTTGACGGTGTATTGAAGATGATCAATAACCGTAATTTTCAAATTAAGAATGCTATAGACTGGGAAAAATTTAAAAATGGATTATGAAGTACGGTGCTCAGTATCGGATTATTGAATTAAATGACGGTGCTATGAGCATTGTTAGAGAAACATTGAATAGTGAAAATCTAAATTGGAAAGATAGTCTTACATATAACTCAGAAGAAGCAAAAAAACATAGTAGTAGAATATCTCAACAGGCATGGATACAAGATCCTAGATTCTGTCAGATGTTTATTGAGATAGCAAAGGCAATGAATGTTGATAATGGTTGGAACTTAGATATACACGGTGTAGAACCTATACAGTTTGGTGTGTATCCTGAAGGTGGTAAGTATGATTGGCATGTAGATCAACACCCACATCCAGTTCAAGGTACTGTTAGAAAAATAAGCATGTCCCTTTTCCTCAATGATCCTAGTGAGTATGAAGGAGGGGAGTTTGATTTGGAGATATATAAACCAGAGAGCGACTGCAGATATGAAACATTTAGACTGTCAAAAGGTTCTGCAATCTTCTTTCCGTCTGATATGTGGCATAGGGTAAGACCTGTTACTTCTGGAGTACGAAAATCAATAGTAGCATGGTTTTATGGACCTCCTTATACGTAAGAAGAACGAAGTCTATTTAGAAGTGGAAGCGGAACCTCATATTAATTATGAGCTCGCAGATTTTTTTACCTTTGAAGTTGAGTCTGCAAAGTATATGCAGAAGACTCGACGATACAAAGGATGGGACGGTAAGATAAGATTATACTCACCTGCAAATGGTGAGATATATTGTGGTTTAATAGATTATCTTACTGACTGGGCTAAGAAGAAAGGTTACCAATATCGCCTAGAGCATCACGAACATTTTGGAGATCCTCAAGAGGTAAATCCTCTAATAACTCCTCAATCTGTGGTTGGATTTGTGAAGGCACTGGCTCTTCCTGTAAAGATGAGGGATTACCAATACCGAGCAGTGTATGAATCCCTACGATACAACAGGCGACTCCTGCTGTCGCCAACAGCAAGCGGGAAAAGTTTGATGATTTATTCATTGGTTAGATTTCATGTAAACGTCAAAAGAAATGTTTTAATTGTAGTACCTACCACTTCTTTGGTAGAGCAGATGTATAAGGACTTTGAAGAATATGGTTGGATGGTTTCCAAACACTGCCACAAAATATATGCGGGGCAAGAAAGATACACTGATCATGATGTGGTAATTTCCACTTGGCAATCTATCTACAAGGAACCTAAAAAGTTTTTCTCTAGGTTCGATGTGGTCATCGGTGATGAGGCACACCTTTTCAAAGCTAAATCTCTGACTACGTTGATGTCCAAGTTGCATGATTGTAAGTACCGTATAGGTTTTACAGGAACTTTAGATGGTGCCAACGTTAATCAATTAGTTCTTGAAGGGGTCTTTGGTAGATGTTCGCAAGTAACTAAAACTAATAAACTAATGGAACAAGGTCATGTTGCTAAGTTAAAAGTAAAAATAGTTTTAATTAAACATGAAGAACAAATCTTTGAAGGATATCAAGATGAGATGTCATATTTAATAGAACATGAACCAAGGAATAAGTTTATTGCCAACCTTACAAAGAGTCTCAAAGGAAACACTTTAGTCCTCTTTAACTATGTAGAGAGGCACGGAATTCCTTTGTATGAATTGATAAATAGTAGTACAGAGCAACCTGTGTATTTAGTTCATGGGGGTGTTGAGACAAAAGATAGAGAAGATATTAGATTCTTAACTGAGAAATCAGAGAACGCTATTATCATTGCCTCTTTTGGTACATTCTCTACAGGTATTAACATCCGTAACTTACATAATGTTATATTTGCATCACCTTCCAAATCAAGAGTTCGCAACCTACAATCAATAGGACGTGTACTTAGGAAAGGAGATAACAAGTCAAAAGCGACACTATATGATATCGCTGACGATATTTCTACAGATAAAGGAAACAATTATACGTTGAATCATCTGATGGAAAGAGTCAAAATATATAATGAAGAGAAATTCGATTATGAAATCATAGATGTCAAATTAAAAAAATGATTACTTATGCCAAACACGAAGAAGAATTCTATGGGGTTATGAAATTAACCACTGGTGAAGAAGTGTTGGGTAAAATTGTTTTGACATGTGAAAAGGATGAAACTTTATGTTTCATACAAGAACCAGTATGTGTACAAGTAATTCAAAAACAAATTGAAGAAGATAAAGTCGCCCGTGGTATAGGATTTCATAAATGGATGCAACTATCAGACGAAGATTTCTATATCGTAAGAGAAAAAGATATCTTATCAATCTCTTCCATGAGTAAAGAAGTTGTGTTTATGTATGAATCGTTTATTGCGTCTGAGGCGGGAGGTTCTAAATTAGGTGAAAAGAAAATAAAAATGCAACAACCTTCAGAAAAACATGTAGGTTTCTTAGGAAAAATAGATGATGCTAGAAAATTATTTGAAAAATTATATAAGACTTAGATTATTGCCCTGAACCCTTACACGGTTAGTGTACAGGAAATTGACACAGTTGTCAAGCTCTGCTATAATTACTAAAGAATTAGGAACCTTCAATGAGAAGAACTCCTGCAAAAAAGAAACAGCATTATGTAGATAATCAAGAGTTTCTCGCAGCAATCATTAAGTATAAAGAGAAAGTAGAAATTGCTGAGAAGCAAGGTCTACCAAAGCCTCGTGTCAATAATTATATTGGTGGATGCTTTCTTAAAATAGCAACTCACTTATCATACAGACCAAACTTTATTAACTACATGTATAAAGATGATATGGTATGTGATGGTATTGAGAATTGTATACAATACATAGATAATTTCGATCCATCAAAAAGTAGAAATCCATTTGCTTATTTTACACAGATAGTTTACTACGCATTTCTCAGACGTATTGCTAAAGAGAAACGTCAGATGGATATCAAAGATAAAATTTTAGAGAAGTCAGGCTACGATCATGTCTTTACGGTTGACGGAGAAGGTGGAGCCGACTATAATCAAATTAAGAACCGTGTCGAGATGAACACCAAGAGATGAAAATCCTCCTTATCACCGATCAACACTTTGGTGTACGTAACGACAATCAACATTTTATTGAACACTATAGAAAGTTCTATAGTGAGATTGTCCTACCTTTTATTAAGGCATCGGGAATTAAAGAGATTATAAATCTTGGTGATACCTTCGATAAAAGAAGGTCAATTAATTTCATGTCATTAGATGAAGCAAAGGATATGTGGTTTGATCCTTTGCAAGAGTTAGGATGTAACATGACATGTCTAATAGGAAATCATGATATCTATTATAAGAATACACTTAGGGTTAATGCTCCCACAGAATTATTGGGAGAATATGACTACATCAATGTCATTGATACTCCCACTACCCGCACTTATGACGGTACTGATATTCTTATGTTGCCTTGGATATGTGATAGCAACTACGATAGAACCTTACGAAGCATCACAGAAAGTGTTGCACCTGTCTGTATGGGCCATCTTGAGCTTAACGGCTTTGAGGCTCATCCAGGTCATGTAATGGAAAAGGGAATGGATCCCTATATATTTTCTAAGTTTACTAAAGTTTTTACAGGTCATTATCATAGCAAGTCTAACAAAAACAATATCTACTATCTGGGTAACCCCTATCAAATTTACTGGAATGATTACAAAAGTAGAAGAGGTTTCCACGTTTTTGATACGGATACTCTTAAAACTACTTTTTATAGGAATCCCTTTGACATTTTTCATAAGTTGTATTATAATGATGGAGTTAATTTACCAGGAAAAGGAGAACTTAAAGGAGCCTTCGTCAAACTCATAGTAGAAGATAAAGGTGATTATCAAAAGTTCGATTATGCAGTTAAAAGACTTCAGGACATGTCCCTTGGTGATCTTAAAATTGTAGAAGATCTCAGTGTGGAACTGGAGAATGGTGCTTCAGTCTTGGAAACCGAAGACACTATGACACTGTTGGATACCTACATAGATGAGATAGACCTTAAAGTAAATAAGGTAAACATTAAGTCTGTAATGAGATCATTATACATGGAGGCATCCAATCTCTAATGTTCATCCTAACTCAGGTTCCTAATGGTGGTGTGTACTCGGTTATAAACAAAGACAAGAAAAAAACTGTTCAATGTTTTGAAGAAGAGGATGATGCCGTAAGATATATTCAACAACTAGAAGCTTCTTCTTATGAAAAAAAGTTAGAGGTTATGGAAGTTGATGATGATATTGTTGCAATTAATTGCAATAATCACGGTTACTATTATACTGTAATTACTCCTAATGATTTTGTGATCCCACCCCCTAAAGAATGATTGTATTTGAAACTATTCGGTGGAAGAACTTTCTTTCCACTGGTGATCAATGGACTGACATAAACTTTACTGATTCTAATGCAACTCTGATTGTAGGGTCTAATGGTGCAGGGAAATCCACTATGTTGGATGCTCTCTGTTTTGGTTTATTCAACAAACCATTTAGAAAAATTAATAGAGGTCAACTCGTTAATAGTATAAACGAGAAGGGTCTCAAAGTTGAAGTATGTTTTAGTATAGGGAGGGATGACTATCGTGTATTCAGAACAATCAAACCTAATTCTTTCGAGGTTTACAAAAATAACAAATTGGTTGATCAGGAAGCTGCAGCTAAGGACACCCAGAAGTATCTGGAACAATCAGTCCTCAAACTTAACTACAAGAGTTTCACACAGGTCGTCATCCTTGGTTCATCCACATTTGTCCCCTTCATGCAACTTACCGCACCTCACAGGCGAGAAGTTATTGAAGAT
>MDSY01068972.1_pt1 | contig 18130 bp, 33 predicted proteins | sample 811131 | NCBI WGS metagenome assembly MDSY01 (sample SAMN05326643, study PRJNA326480) | marine metagenome | isolation source: seawater | place: Atlantic Ocean: South West | collected 2010
GTAAAGTCTCTGGTATCTACATCAAATCCACGCTGATGAGCTTCAATAAGCAAGTGAAGTAATATACCAGTATCAGCAGCATCACTTAACATCGCATCCACGTCATTGCCCATGGCGCTCTGGGTCTTTGCCCAGTTCATCAATGCATTTTTATTCCAACCTAAATTATTACTTATTACCGTGGTCACACTTGGCGCTTTGGTTTCATCGTCTAATAAGTAATGTTGGCCATGCTTTTTAAACTTACTATGCTTTAATATTTTTCCCATTTACCCACTCCTTAAAATCTGCTATAAAATCATTTCTTGTTATTGCATTTTTACAGACACTTATGACCATTAATAAAATGAATGTTCCAATCGCAAAAAAGAAAAAAGACAAACCCAACACAAGTGCTTCTACGCACCACTCTGCTACATCAATTAAAAACATCACTTACACCTTGGACATGTTTTAATTTCTTTACCATATCTAGGTATTACTCCATGAGGATAAATAATATGATCTACCGCATATACGCGTTTATTAACTTTTTCCCAAACTTGACCACACTTACCACATGCCTTTAATACATCATCGACAATAAGTTTACGTCCTCTGGTTTCTTCATTTTTTAATTGCAACATCTATTCTCTCCTTCACATCGTTTGTTATGTCATGTTCTTTGCCCCACTTATCTACATAAGAAGCAAAGTGTACTTCTGAGTTTTTTCTGCGCTTCATAAACGCTTTCATGTCCTTACACAAGTCCTCAATAGAAAACGCCATAAACATCGCATCTTCCCATTCCCCTTCATCATTATCATAGGATATACTGCCAGCATAATGACGTTCCATCAACTGAACTCCGGAAAATGTTCATAACTGTAAAACCACTTGCGATGTTTTGTTTGGTTGTTTTTGCTAGTTTTTAATGCAAGCGATAACGCATGTGTATTTTCATAAGGCACATATGCAATAATGTCATCTGGCATGTAATACACAGCGACGACGTCAATTCTATTCGTATTTTTATATTTTGTAAGGCTAACCTCTACAGCTGTACCGCGTTTTAATTCTGTGACGGTTTTAATTTGAACTCGCTTCATCGATCCGTTATTTAATTCAACAATAAGATCTACTTGTTTTGAATCCACAACTGGTACATAGATACCATATCCTTGTTGTATTAAATTTTTTTGCACAGCTAGCTCGCCCATCTTACCCTTATTGAGACTGTGCATAGCGATTGCTCCAAAGCTGCTGCACACTCTGTAATTGATTCTGTTCCAAGGTATAAAATTGTCCATACCCTGTATCTTTTATATTGGTCGAGCGCAGTAAGTCTTGTGCTGTAGCACCGCCCTGTATGGTATAATGCGGTAAATCAGCTGTAACTAATAAATAAATGTCGGCATCTTCAAATCTTTTATTGAGTTTTGCCTGTAGATAACCGGGGTTATATGTTGTGGTCTTTACATCAACCTTACGGCCAGTAATGATAAGATCGTAGCCACGCCTGTGTGGTCCTACTGATAAATCTGGAAATCGATTAAACGCTTTGGCTACGGCAATTTCGCCAGCCATTCCATTTATGTCTGGATCAAGTTTTTGTTTGCGTATACTCTTTCCATTTTTTTGGTTCTGTAGCAGTCTCTCCGCTCCGCTCAGTAGAGCCATGCTCAGTTCCAACTGGTTTAGTGTTATTTTCATTTGGTTGTGGTTTTCGTTTTAAATCAGTATAAAGTGCTATTGCTAGCACCATATAGCAGATTATGTCTATACATCGTTCTATAAAAGTTTCATCGCTAAACTGCTTACCAGTTTTTGCGTCATTACAAAGTGCGTCCATATGCTTTAAAACATATACAAGCAAAGCTTGCATTGCTTTTATTCCCAGTCTTTGTGCTACCAATTTAAAATTAAATAAACGGTCCTCATTAGATATGGTATACTCAACGCTCTTGGCGTCACTCAATGACATTGCTCTTTCAAAAATTTCTTTTCTAAGCTGATTAAATTCTTTACCGTTCATCGTTCTTCTTAAAGTTTTTTGGATTGTCTAAAAATCTTAAAATCTCGTCGCATACATCCATGGCAATCTCGATGCGTTTATCTTTGTTTTTAACTTTATGTTTTTTTAAAACCTTATCTACGCTGCTACCAACGATTTCGACTAAATTTGCTCTTGCATTCATTTTATTATCTCCTAATGCTTGCGGGGCCTTGGCTGTTACCACCAACGCCGACCCTTGACCAGTTTTTACAACACTTTTGACCCCGCTTTCATGCACTGCGACATGATCGGCAATATCTGCTGAAGAACTCTCTGGTTCGCCAACCTTTATGAAATCATTTGTCATGCTTTTCATTTTAAATTCTTCAGCATAATCTTTGTTAATTACGAAACACATTTCTCTAATAATCTTTTAAAAGTTGACTCACGTAAAATATATATCCAGCGACCTCTATCTTGCCTTGTAGCTACAAGATCACAATTCTTAAACTGCAAGTAAGCTGGAAGTTTTTTGCGACGTTTAACTTGTACCTTTAAATCCATGTCATCCACTTTTGCTAATATATCAACGTCGCTTTTTTGCATAATACTGCGACCATCACTACCCCATGCTCGTACTGCTTCGATGTCAAGGCTCTCAAATAAATTGAGAACCTCGACTTCACCACGATACCCTTTCTTTTGGACGTTAATCAAAACGGCAATCCATCGTCGTCGTCTTCTTTGTCCGAATCTTCTTCTTTGTCCGAATCTTCAACACTGTTGTCCTCGCTATAAACTGATCCATCTTCCTTGAACAATTCCTCTGGCATGTAATTATCTTTCATTGCTTCCCAAGCCTTGGCAGCGTCTTTTGGCATATCAGACTTTGGCACTGGCATGGCTCTGTATGATGTTTCCATGCCTTCGCCATCTTTATATATAATTATGTCGTAATGATTTAAATCGCCCCAATCTTCATTTTGATCGAATGCATAAAGTTCTCTAATGATGGTTTTTTGTGATATGTCAAGAAACTTGACGCTACCAGTCTTTGCTTTTTTATCATACATCCATACTGGAAAAAACCAAAAGTGTTTTACGTCCTTTGCGCTGGACGGTACATCAGATTTAGCTTTATATCTAGTAGGCTTTTGATTTTGCCAGTGTACAAAGCCGTATGTTGGTTTCTCTAAAACCCGGAAACGGTTTTCGCCGTTTTCCAGCTTTGCAAATAAGTTAGAACCACCAGATTCTGGTAAGTCGTAATTGTCATCAAATAATCCCATGTGTTATTTCTCCTATTTACTTGTTTTATTACGCAGTAATGTATAACCACGCCGTTCAACTTGACTCAACACTTGAGCCAATATTTTTTTATCAATTCCATTGGCTTTTATACCGATGTCTGATTTTAATATTTTATTTTTGTTTCCGGGTATGTATTCAACGGCTTTAATATTTGCGCTTTTTAGAATTTTTTTAATTTTAGCTGCAAACGCGTAACGCTCATTCTGGTCCGGTATGTGTACAATATATTGCACTAGACGACGCCTTGTGTCTTAAAAGGAAAGATAGACATCATACTTGAGAAGCAACGCCGTCTAGTGCTGCGGAGCATTAATTTGTATTGATTCGATTTCATCTAAACTTTGCACATTTATAAGTGTGCGATTACCATATTGTTTTAACAACAAACTATGATTTGCCTTATTTTTCTTTTTCAAAGTAACTGCATATTTAAGACCTCTTTCCGAAACCCCTAAATATTCAGCTGCGTCCTTGATCGTCATCCAACCTATCTTGTTTTGTACTTTTTCTGTGGCCACTTTATACTACTTTCATCAACATTAAATATTTTTGTAATCACTAATTTATGTCTGGTTAAAAACTTACGTTCTCCATTAAATAATCTACATAGCATACTTGGAGACAAGCCGGTCATAGGCGATAAATCACGCAAGCTATATTGATATTTTTTCATTAAATCTTGAATGGTCCAACGGTTCTGTGATGTATTTATAATCATATCTTGCGGTTAATATATTTAGATATATTATTTTTTTACAAGTATTATTTTGTTTTTTGTGCATATTTATGCTTATATTCGACCATAAAGGAAAGGTAAATAAAATGGCATCTATTAATAAACGTAAAGAAATCACAGCAAAAAAACCGTATGTGTTATCATACTATGATCCAGTGCTGTGCAAATGGAAGAAGGCAACATACAGCGATAAGCAAACAGCTCAAGAAGAATTGCTTCGCTGGGAAAATATTGCTCACTATCATAAAACACATAATCCAGTGTGGGAAGCATTATACTATCAAGCAGATGATACGATTACTATACAAGACGTATTTGAAGCATATACTAATAATGTTTTGTCTCACAAGTTAAACCAATTAACGATTACTAGATACACAGCTGTAATGAATAGCGTGGCTAAAATATTTAGTTTAGAAACACCAGTTAAAAACATACGCAGCATGAAACGTGATGGACTTATAGGCTGGGAAATATATAAAGCAGAGCGCTCCAAAACTTGTAAGCGTAATGGTGTTAATAGCTACTTGCGAGATCTCAGAAATATATTTATGTGGGCCAAGTGCAATGGCGGACCACAGGGTCAAGGTATGGTCAACTTTGAAGTAATCACTAAAAACGACAAGTACCACTCAAGTGAAGTTGAAGAGTTGCAGATAAAAGTCTGGAAAGATGAAGAGATTATGACGTTGTTTAATCACCCCGGTTTATCTGAGTTCCAACTAGACTTAATCACATTATACTTTCGCACCGGTGCTAGGGCCAAGGAGCTGCTGGGGTATAATTACAAAAATAGAAATAAAGAGCTGCAATGGTATCATGTAGACTTTGACAAGCGCGAGATTAGCATTTTGCCAAAACGTAAGCAATCTAGAAAGCTTGCAAAGCAACATCCAGTGGTTATGGAGATCCTTAGAAAATGGAAAGATCAAGGTAATGAAAGACCACTGCCATTTGCATATAAAAAACTTAGACAAATTATCCGTGAGATTAATGATATAACTGGTGTCCAGTTTACGTGCCATGATTTACGTAGGCTTAAAGCACAGCTGGCTGAAGAAGAATTCGGCGATATGCAGCTTGCTGGGTACGCTATAGGCGACACTACGCAATCAGTAGTACAGCGTCACTACGCTCCAGTATCTCATGCAACCATGGATAAGATCAACAACAGCGTGGAAAGCGCTTTTAATCGCAAAATAGGAGAAGCATAATGAAAGTAAACATAGAAGTCGAATTATCTGTACAGGATATGATAGATCTGCTTTGCACCGCTTTTGAGGGCGGTGTGAACTACTGGGTTACATCTATCCTTGGTGAAGGAGGAGATACAGGTAAACTACCAGAAGGCCGCACCAAAATAGAACATGAGTATGAGTGGCTTGCTGTTGGTGGTAGTTTAAAAATAGGATATGACGATGAGGAGCGTCTTTACAGATACTTAGATCAAGATAAGCTACAGAAAGGTCTGCAACAGTGGATTTACAGAAATTCAGTACAAGTATACTATGATGGTGCGCGCAGAGATACAGCATTAGATTTGGGCAATATAGATGCTGGTGACGCAGATGAGATTGTGCAATTTGCGTTATTTGGAAAACTTGTATTTGGTTAATTATTAGCACGCCAGCGCGGTCCTCTCCATTGGGCCGCGCACCCTAAAACTCTTCTTCAATCCTCAATTTAAAATTAAATCGATTACTAGCCACTTGCTGCATCTTTAAATCTGATTGGCCAAACCTCGCAAAAATATGGCTACTCTCCGCATTAGTTCCAGTATGCGTATTATCAATGCTAAATATAAATGGCAAGTGATTACCGTTAGTTATATTCCACACATCATTAACAAACGAATCTCCAGTAGGATCAAACGTATTATATTGAGTTGGCATTAATTCATCATGCGCTACATGACTCATGGTCATATCATAAATCATACGGCCGCCAAACACTTGTTGTTGTGATGTGGTAGTAACAAATGGAGATTTAGATGTACTAGATGTTTGACGACCGTGATTTAACATTGTTGAAAATCTTTGCCCACCTATGCTTTCTTGAACATTTACACCATCAAAATCTATGGTTCTGGTTAAATTTATATCTACAGGAGCTGCATCAAAAAACTCGCCCACGAGTACACATCCCACGGTAAGGTCTGTGCTGCCAAAAGATCCGTCGCCGGTGGTGACACCAGTTTGACCAGATGTACCTTCAAACTGTATACCCACAAAACGTAAATCGTGTTCTGCTGACGTTACTAACGTACTACCATCCGATGCCGGTGCAAACATATTTGATGATCCATCTGCACCGCCGGCGTTTACGATTTCTGTACAGTTTATTGCTGTTGCTCCAGTTAAATCATCATTAGTAATGTGACTTTCAGTATCACTAGCTGATATTCTAATTTTACCATTTGCTGTTGCTAAATTATGATTTAAAATTGCAATAAAAGATCGTTTAGATGAAGTTTCTCCGGTCATATCTAAACTTAAAACCACATGATGACCGGTTGAAGCAGCAGTATCAAACGTCACTAAGTTATGTGGGCGCATATCAAAAAGGTCTTCTTCGCTGCCACCACCGCTTTTTATTCCTACCAAGTTATTGCTTGTGCTGGTTGCCTGTACATCATAGCGACCATTTACTGGTATTCCGCGTGAAAGCCTGTATGATATTTGATCACAATAAAATCTAACTCTTGCTATGGGTAAATTGTTTGCCATTATGAAACCTCTCTTGCTACAATCCGGACATTTCCGATTGATCGATTATATTCAGTAATAATAAAAAATTTAGATGCGCTGAAATTCGTACCAAACATTTCTATTGGCATATCTGTAAACGATATTATGTCTCCAGTTTCCAATTGGTATCCTTTGGCTAAGTTTATTATTTGACACTCTACAATTATTTTCATGTCTCCTATTAAATGATTTCTATAAGAATACCAATCTGCGTTTAAATCTGCGTCTGCTGTTGACGGAATTTCTCCAACATTCATGTCTAGATTTATTTGTTGAAAACCTTCTTTATCACCTAAATTATATTTTGCTCGTGATGTTGTATTAGTATTTGTAGTATAGTTGTAATATTTATTATTTACAGCTGGATGCAAATTATTTGCTATCTCCATTTTTGTAACAACTTCACTTAAACCGGTTGTTTTTAATTGTAGATCTTTTATATCAGCCTTACTTAATGTTACGGTGGCAGTTAGCTCAGAACTACGTTTTACATGTATATATCGCAAATTACCAGATGCCGAAATTTTATAATTAAAACAAAACTCATAAGCCATTTTATCTAAAATACTTTTAAGAGAGGTTGGTTTTAATTGCCAATATCTTATCTTCCATGTGTCAATATCGGCATCATCTGCTGTATTTCTGGTCCTATCTGTAACAAGAGAACTCCAGTTTTCTGGATCTGCGCTAGATATACCCGCAAAGCGTTGTAATAAATCTCTATGAGCGTCGTGACCGTGTACAATCGCATCAGAATCCCATGATGCAGTAAGTCCAGCACCACCACTATAAAATTTTTTATTTGCAAGTCTTTCAGCATCATCATCGCCATCGTCTTTATCATGTAAGTCAATTTTTACATTAGTGGTAATACCATAAATTTTTAATGTATGTGGGTATATGGTAGCTTCATCTGCGCTAAATTCGTAGGTAATTTGTGTTGGAGCTTCTGGCTCCGTAGAAAAAGAGATTGTTTTAATTCCACCACCAACCGCTTGACTAATTTGTGTATTAGAGTTTACCGAAATATTATTTGAATTTAGAGTGCTTCCATTTTTTCTTGCAGTAATATCATACTGATTTGTATCACTTGTATTACCATCATTACGATCTGCTTCTACTGTAATTCTGGCGCCAATTAATGTGCTTTTTGAAAATTCTTTTCTATATGATTGATGTTGTATATACGCTTTTTGGTCATCACTGCTCATAGTTTGGCTTGCAAACGTAGAAGTATCAATACCTCCGTCACTTGATCTTATAAAAGCATTTTCCATATTATTCATCATTGTAACACTAAATTCATTAACGCCAACTGACGGAACAAAATGCCCCATAGCAAAATAATGTGTTGATGTTTTTAAAATATTAACACCATGCTCTAAAACAGTTGCGTGATCTATAGTGCTTTCACTCACACTTAATCTTATTCCAAAAAAATAATCATCCATATGAATGTGTAAATGATTGTTGTCTCCAGCAGAATATGCTTTGGGCATTATAGTATTGATATGACCTCGCGTAGCACCATCCTCAGTGTAACTTGATACGTCTATTACTGGCACTGGAAACAAACCACCATATGATGCAAGCTTTGGAGAAGCAGACAAGTCTGAAGGATTGTACTGTCCATACACTACTGGCTCATACACATTTTTTACTTCATGTTTTGTTTGAGGAAATTCTATTCCATCCCACGGTCGATGTGAATTTATCTGCATAGTAATGTTTGCATTACCATCTAATTGTACATCTACAAGTCTACCAGAAAAAATTTGCTGACAGTTGCTTAGTGTATCTTCATAATCGTATTGTGCAAACACACGCACTTCTTTATTATGAAAGTTATTAGTGCCATTAAACAATAATTTATAAAACTCACTTCCGTGTTTTTTAAAATTTGCACTTGTTATGGTTATATTAGATGTGCTGGATTCACCTGAGTTAATATCTATACTATCTCTTATAGAAATTGAATTATTTAAAACTGATCCAACATAGTAGTTACTAGAGACTGTTGTATCTTTAAATGATAAACCAAAAGCATGTATAAATTGATCAAAACCACCTACTGACCACAAAGCTCCGCTTATTGTTCCAGAGTTATTGTTTGAGCTTGAATCAGCAACACTTACTCCAGTACCTTCGTCCAATTTCCAATATCCAACTAAGCCTGTATGAGTACTATCAACTAATCGATTATAATAATAAGATATTTCGTCTGCACTTCTTGCCACATTCCATACTCTGACATGAGCTAACTCACCATTAAATCCATTATTGCTATTAAAATTATTACCTATGGTCATTTTTGCACTTGTGCTATCTCCACCCGATGGGTCATTGCTTGCAGACTCTGTTTCAACTAATGCGCCATTTTTATAAAACAATGCATTCCCACTTGCATCATCACGAACAACTGCAACGTGCGTCCAAGTGTCAACTGACAAATCAAAGCTACTTGTAGTATTAGTTTCATTAGATCCAGCGCCATACTCATAAAACAAACGAAACTCACCTCCACTTTGTAAATTAACATTAAATGAAACATTTTCAGGTTCTGATTCTCCAGAACCAGATGATAATTGAATTATTACACCACTATTCTTTGAGTCTGCTTTACACCAAAATTCTATAGTAAAATTGACTTCAGAACCTAAAATATCACCAAATGTTATGTTATCGTCACTACCATCAAAGTCTAAACAGTTATTATTATCCGCAGTAAAATCAAATAACCAATTTTCAGAAACATTAGATCTTTTAGGTGCGTTACTTAGTGCCATACTACGCTAAACTTTGCTGGGTTACTTTTTTTATCTGTGGTAATAAGTTTTCTCTTACAAACTCATCATTACCTATCATATTGCCTTCAATATTTATTGTAACCCCACCAGTACTTTCTCCAGAATTCATGGCAGCTAAGTTTTGTACTCCAATGTTTTGCACTGCACTACGTTGCATAATAAATTCTCCAGATTGTGCAAGTATTGGTACATTATCTTGACCTCTTACCATCCCACCATTAGCAAAACGCTGTATGCCATCATCTTTTATTAATCCGCCAGTGTGACCTACGAACATTGACCCCGCTTGCAATAATGCGCCTGGTACTTGCATCCCCGGTGTCATCATTAAAATGCCACCAATAGTTTGCATTGCAAGTGACATTTGTTGTTCAAAAGTCATAGATTCATCTCCCGCTTGTTTTAACGCCCCAGCGACGGCAATAATTCCACCAGCAAGCATACTCATATTACGTGCATGTTCAGCAGCAGCTTTAGCTGCATCCCTTACTGCTTGATTATCAGCTATTTGCTTTTGTCTTTTAAGATCTATTTGAACTGCTAGTTTTAATTGCTCAGCTCCTAAATCACGAATACTTTGTGCAAGTTGTTCTGTTAAAGCATCTGAGTGAGATATTTCTAAATTTGATAATTCTTCAGCGGTTGTAAAGTCTTTTATTTCAGATATGACATCCTTATAACCAATTTCTGGAATAGCATCAGCTAAATCCATAGCTGTATTTTGTAATATCTGCATTTTCTGCACTTGAAGATCCGTAGCTCCATCGAGCTGTAATTGAATTATTGCAGATTCTCTTCTAATGTTATTTAACTGCCGTTCAATTTCCATTTGTCTTTTTTGTGCATCGTTTTTCGCGTTTATATTGTCGATTTCTCTTAGACGAGCAATTTCTAAATCAGTCAAGTCTCTGTTTTCATTTACAAAAGTTCTAACTCTTGCTTTTCCTAATTCTGTTTCTTCATGCATCAACGCCAAGCGTATTAATAAAGCGTTTTCGGATTTTTGTATACTTTGTGCAAGTTGCTCTGCGGCTTCTTTTTGTTTTTTTATACTATCCGTTGCTTCGTTTACGCCATCCGATAAATCTAAATTTTGATTTGATAAATCTTGAACTAACTCACCAAGATCTTTGACTTTCGGAACGGTTTTCTCAGCTTCTTCACCAAAGAATCCAATTTTTTCTAAGAATACATCTATCGCAATAACTCCAAGTGTCATAGCTCCAAAAATTAAATTTCTACGCATAGCTGTGCTTAACGTATTGGTAGCAATTGCTGCTTTTATTGCAGAAGCTGCGTAAGCAGTAAAAGCTGCTGTAACGCCAATTAAAACTTGAACCATGCGCCTACTGTTAGACATAAAGTCAACAATATCTAAAGCAAAATGACCAAGAGGAATTAATGCGTTTCCAATTTCTTCACGCAATGTTTTTAATTGCCCAGTTGTACCACGTAATCTATTTGCAAACTCTTCTTGTGTATTTACTAAATCTCCTTGAGCATCACTAGTACCTTTAAACATTAAACTTAAACGACCTAGTATTTTTGCTTCTTGGGTCATTTCTTCATTTGCTTTTATGATACCAATATTTAATGCTTCTTGTTTAATTCTGGCTTCTGTAAGACTTATACCCAAACTGCGAACTGCTTCATGGTTACCAATTAACGCGCTGGTAAATCGATTAGCAACATCACCAGTAGCTAAATTTTTAAATGAACCTACATCTAGAGATAGCTGCGCTATACTCATTGATAATTCTGATGCTTGTTTTCTACTAAAACCTAATGGTACAAATGTGTCTTGCAATCCAGCAAGTAGCGCAACCATTTCAGATTTTGCTATACCAAAACTATTTTGTATACCACTAGCAAATGCATCTGCTTCACCAGCGAAATCACCAAACACTACTTTAAATTGATTGGCTTGTTCTCTTGCGTCTGATGCAGCTTTTATAAAATTACCCATACCAGCAATCGCGCCACCAATTGCAAACGTATAAAGCAACATATTATTTCTTAACTGACTGACTTCACGTCTAAATGTTGCTCCAGCATCGGCACTTTTATTTGCCCTTCTGGCAAAAGTTCTAGTTTGCTCGCTAACTCGTTTTAGCTCTGTTTCTGCTTTGCCAAAACCTTTCGTTCTTACTTCTATTATAAATTTAGACATCTAATTTTGTAGCCTTATTATACTCGTCATCTATAGCAGAAAAGATGACTAAACGGTGGTAAAGAGCTTCGTCTATATTGTTTGCAAATGGGATATTAAAGCGCTTCATACTCATGTATTCTTCTAAAGCGATAATTACCTCGTCTGTAAGAAAATACGCGGGATTTGCGCAATGTATAAGGTTATAATAACATTGCTGGCCAAGGCTAAACTTACCTTGAGGATCCTCTGCGATAATGCGATCTATCTCGTTCCACAGCTCATCCTCCGTGTACATTACCGGCTTGCCCAATGTTGGACTTATTGCTGTGTACGGAAATTGAAAGTCGTTTGGTTTTGCTGATTTAATACTACACCACAATCCTATGCGGTGCATTAAGTCTTTTTTTTAGAGACTCCAGACTTATATTTATTATATGCTGCGATAAGAATTTCGTCTATCACGTTGTCATCCATTTCAGCAAATAATTTATCTGGATTTGTAAATGAAAAATTCATGATATAATCAAGCATATCATAAAATTTATCATTGTTCATTTCTCCAGTTTTAAGATCAATAGCGGCAACTTCCATGCGATGGATTTTGCGCCTATCTGCAAAGGTAAGCTCACGGATCTCAAAGTCACCGTGATCGGTTTTTAGAATCATGTATCTCTTACTTGTAACGTACCGAATAAAAGCTTTTGTTCTACATCATACATCATTGCAGCTTGTTCATTTAAACTCATTCCGGTAATTATGGCCTTGTCGCAGTCAAAAGCAAAGTTAGTAGCGCTGCCAAAAGTAGAGTTGTTTGACAGTGTATTTGCTAATCCAGTTTGTGCTGAAGTATTAAAAAAGTTTCCAAGTAATGCTTTAGTATCAAAATCTAATTTAATAGTGCTGTTTAAAGTTACAATTGGTCCTTCCGGCACACTCCTACTAATTGAGTATGGTCTATCGTTAGTTGGATCATAGCCAACATATTCTACTGGATTTTCTATATTTAAACTAAAACTTTGCATCACTGGATTCTCAACACCAGCGATGCGTCGGTATGTAAGATCGTGAATATTTTGCAATCCGTCAGTAGTTGGTGCTGTGGTTGTGCCTTCAGAATTTAAAAAAGTTGGCAAATATCCGGTTTTCATCGTTAGTGAATATTTAAGACGACCTCCATCGCTTCCAGCATCTCCCGAAATTGAGAGCGCTGTTGGACAACAACCAATTAATTTTACACTACCATGACTAACATTTGGACTCGATGGATCATTATCTGTGGTCTGGGGAGATATTAGCTTTACAGTGTATGTTCTAGTAGCAGCTGTTGTGGTATGACCATGAAATAAGTTTGGCGCAGTATATGCATCTGTTACTGATATTACATTACCGCTGCCAGCTGTATGAAAAATACCTTCCAGCAAACCAAGAACAGTATCGTTTAATAAACCACTCATCGTTATTTCTGAAGCTGTGTTTTTACTTGTTGAATGTATTTCAGCAAAATCTGCAACAAATTTTCCAGATTTTGGTGCTAAATCTTGCTCTGGTGAAAAGCTGGGTAAACTTACGCTATCTGTAAAAAGTTGATTTGTATTTTCTACAGCTGTGCCTATTGCACTTTCTAATACTATTCCAACACCAAATTCGTTAGGTTGATGTGCTGCGTTGTTATTTGCCATAATTACTTACCTTTTTTGACTTCTTCTACATAATTTTTTGCGACTTCTGGAATCATATCGACATCCACAACCTTACCACTGTTAAGTTTGTTCCAGTTTTCGCGTGAAAAACCACTGTGACTATTAAACTTTGGCACAGATTCTATTTTGTCTTTTTTCTTGATCTTCATACAACCTCAAATACGTTTGCTGTGAATGTTGCTTCTACTAATAGCACATCGGATGACAAATCACCAGTATCTGGTGCATAATTAATATTATCAAGCTTGCCATTAAAAAAAAATGTGCTATGTGAAGTATTGTTTCTAATTAGTCTTTTAGCACGCTCCATTATAGATGAAAGCGTATCAAGGTGGGTTTCTCTTTTATATTCCCCACCCACAATTCTATAATACTGGACCAACACCTCGTAAAGCCTTGTGTGGCCATTGGCTTGCTCTTCTTCAATAGTGTCGCTAATTGGTTTTAGGTTAAACCAGTTGGTCCCGCGTTGTACATAGTCTCTATCATAACTTACTTGTTGTGTAAACTCTGCAACCAGCAAAGCTTCTAATGCAGATAAAACATTAGTATTTAAATGATTGGTAAACGTGATAGCCATTAACGATACATTTGTCCAGATTTAACACTTCCAACGGCTACATCGGATGATTGAAACGTAACGGCAAATTCATCCCCTGTAACATACAATCCCGGCTGCCATATTACTTGTGAACCATAGGCGCACGTTTGATAACTACCAGTAATAGTTTCAGCGTCAACTACTTTGCTCATACCTAAACCGGTGTCATCTTTTATCAGAACATCGTATTTAACAGTGCTTGCTGATTTTGGTTGAAAATTACCGCCGGTAGAAATCACTAGCCTAATTTCATCGTAATCTACGTTTGGCGGACCATGCATCTTTATATCTCTTGGATAACCAGTTGTGGAGCTATCGATTGACACTACTTGCACGATACCATCTTCGGATCTATTTGTAGTTTCGTGCCATAGTGCAAAGTCACCTCGTTTTAATCGATCTAATAATCCATCCCCATCAACACTAATGGCTTTAGAGTATATCTCATCTGCTTTCTCTTCATCATATCTACGGACCAAATCAGAAGCGGCTAATAACGCGTTTATTCGCACCAAAATGAAGTCATATTCGCGTGAGCTTGCACCTTGTAGGTCTGCGTTTTTTCTGCGGTATATAGGCCGATTTATATAGGATCTTATTAAATCAGCGCTTTCATTGACCACTTGCGTTTTTAATGTGCTAAAATCTTGACTTTCCTCAAAGTTTAACGCTTCTAATGCAGTAACACTGCTGGATGTCTCAAAGTACTCTAGGCGATCATCAGCTGCAACATAACGCCATGTTTGATTACTACTAGGTTCACTGCTCTGAGCAGCTCCAAGATCTTTACCATTTCGGTACAAAACGCTACAAAATCCTGAGTTATGAAGAAAATATAGGTTTGACGTACTGGAAGCTACCCAAGCGTTGTTTGGTAGCACTCTCTTACGATCATAGGAATCTATATCGCAAATCGCTTGTAAATCTGTTGTTGTGTTGCAAAATGCTTCGTATCTACTCATGCTTGTGCCATAGTCGGTTTATTATTACTTAAAATGGTTACATTTGGAATCTGTACTGTACGAATTAATGCCATCATAAGACTCATAATTACAAAATCTCTTGACTCTGCATACATTAACTCTAATTCTTTGAGTTGCTGCATAACCTCTATCAGTCTATCTATTTGTTGTGCGTCATCCATACTTACTCACTATTTCTGCAAAATGTTGTGGTGTACCCTTCCCTTTGTAAGTATTGTAAAAACTTTTCCAATAAACTGCTTGCTCCTCTAAGGTACGTGGAAGAGGTTTAGGTACGCGTCTATAGTGCATCCGCGTCATGCATATTTGAGCATACAGATTACTGGTTAATATGTGCTGCCAATCATCCTCTTTTGGATTTACAAAGTATTTAATATCTACCATAGACACTTTTGCTATTTTTCTCATTAAACTTGATCTGTATTGCAAGTAGTTTGTGCAAATATCCATTGCAGTGTTGAATTCCATTTGGAAAAAGCCGCGAGCTGGTCCTTTAATCTGCTTAATATAAACGTACTTTGATTCTACTAAGCCAGTATTATATATAAGCTCAATAGCCTTGGGATCGGCGTATTTGGACCCCAAGGCATTTAATGTATCAGTGATAACTTCACGCATTTGGGATGCGTTTATCACTTGCGCTTCCTCATCTTCACCATGCGTCTTTTCTTCTTCTTCTTACCCTTCTTTTTCATTTTACTTCCGTAATGTCCCGGCATCATGCCCTCCTTACTCTGGCTGCTGTTTTTTTACTGTATTTAGCACGCTGCTTACCTTTACGGCTTGCTGCACGCTTCTTACGATTTTCGTAAGCTTTTTGTGATGCTGTCATACCTTTACGCACACTAGCTGGTAAATATCTACCACGCTTGCGTCTTGGCTTTTTTGCATCGCCTTTTGAAACGTAACCCCAATCTTGCTTGGTCCATTTCTTTAAACTGCGTTGTGACTTTTTAAGCGCCATTACTTATACCCGCCACCGGCTTTTTTATATGCTCTTGCTAACATTTGTGCTTTACGTAATTGGATGCCCCCAAAGGGGTCGTCCTGACCATTGGCCAGCTCTACCTCCTTTTGACCCAGCCTTAATTCGGTAAAACAATCTTTTACGAAGCGCTGGCTTGGTATAGTTACCCGCTTCGTTTACTCTTGACTTAGCTTTTCTTTTTCTTTTTTTTCTCATAATATCACCAATTGCGGCATGACCAATATCGAGCCGTTAATTTATTTCTCCTAGTAGCTGGAGAATCACATTTATGCCTAGCACGAAATGACTTACGTCGAGCTGGATTTGATTTTTTAATTCGCATGTTCGGGTCACCAAAGCGAATAAGCTTAACACGCTTTCCTTGCTTTGCAAGCACCGCAAACTTTTTACGCTTGCCGGGCGTGCGCTTGACCTTATTGTAACCAGAAAATCTTTCACCTCGGTATGTAATCATTATACGCCTATTTTTTTAAGCAGCACGCCTTTAATTACTTTCCAAAGAGCTTCTAATATTTTTTGCTCAGTTTTTTCTGATATAATTGGTATGTCAACTGCTTTATTAATTTCAGCAATGACCTCTGCGCCATTCTCATCAGACAATAAATCGTCTGCTATTAGTTTTGCTAACATTATACTAACCTCATTATTACGTTTACGATTATTGGTATGCTTACCACTGCCACCGCGCCAACTGTTTGCAGCTTAGTTATGGCGGTATCGTGATCTGCAACTTTACCATTTAACTTTTCTAAATGTTTCTCTATTCTATGCAATGTATTAAATATGGTCCTTTGTCTTTCATCAAACTTGACCATCATTGCAAATAAATCTTTATCGTTGGCCATGTCCGTTTATCCTTCCTTTTAAAAACGATAAATCATCGCTTATCTCACGCCAAAAATCTTCACGTTTTGAATCTGATGCATTGCTTCTATCAACCAGCTTAATAATAATATTTTGACTATTTGATATTTCGCTTTCCATCTTAGATATACTTTGCTTAATAGATTCTAAATCTTCGCTTTGTTCCTTTTGACTTTGAATGAGATTAAAAATCATAAATCCAAAAAGTAAAAAAACAAAACCAGCTGCGCCAACTTGCAAGTATAAATCTGCTAACTCCGTCATTTCCAGCGTACCTCTCTATTCATCCAATACTGTGTTTCGATTATTTCTTCTTGCGCTTTTTGGTCCAAGATAATGGATTTAGATTTAGCTCGCGTTGAAACCATGCCAGCTGCTCTTCCATCTCTTTGACTTTCACAACATCCTCTTGAATGTGCTGATCTATTAAATCCTGTAGCTGCGCTTGCGCCTGAGATAAGTTTCTCTCTAAGTCGTTTAACTTTGTTTCTAATCGGTAGTACGAATACACCAACATTCCAACCAGTCCTAAGATTTGTATCAGCCATTTTATATTTAAATTAATTTGGAAACTGTCATCAATGACGGCTCCGTTAAAACTTCTAGCACCATTTTTATATTGCTTTTCCATATCATATTAATGCCACTTTATTATCCACTAACTTGTGCAGCGCTACATCGATGCGCCCATGATCATCACTATCTTTACGAGACTCACATTCTTTTATATACTCATCTTCAATCGTTTTATAATTATCAGATCTCTTAACAATCTTATCATTAACGCGTAAAAAATATTGCTTGGTACTTGGGTAGGTAAGCTCAATGACCGATCCATCGCTCAATTGAACGTCCTTTTTCATACCTTTTTTATTATTTAGATGTATTACAACATCATTGTCATAGGCGCATCGTATAATCATTACTCTTCTTTTTCCAGCGATTCACGAAGCATTGAAACAAACCCATCATGGCCAACTTGTAGCTGGTCGGCAATAAATCTGTTTGATGCTTGTTTGTTTTGTATGTCACGCAAATGAGCAACCATCATTTTTTGCTCATCCGACATTTTATTAATCTCATACTGTTGATCATCCAATGTGAGTATGTCTGACTTTTCTTTTTGTTTTTTAGCCATTGTTTTCTCCTGTTTAGTTAACAATTACAATTTTTACAATTACAGCATTTACACATATTATTCTCCAGATTCTTCTTCTGGTTTAGGTTTACTATCTTCATACGCTTTTTTAATTTCATCTGTCCACA